>Ga0105241_10001654_pt1 | contig 16983 bp, 31 predicted proteins | sample KBSC64metaG_FD_80422 | JGI IMG/M metagenome (GOLD analysis project Ga0105241, IMG submission 80422) | Corn rhizosphere microbial communities from Kellogg Biological Station, Michigan, USA - KBS C6-4 metaG | ecosystem: Host-associated > Plants > Roots > Rhizosphere > Soil | place: Michigan, USA... | reverse complement strand
CGTGGAAACGGAGGGCGTGAGTAATCGATAGTACTGCATATACAAAACCTGAGGCGTTACTAGATACTTAGCTCTGTATTTTTCACCTGACCGATACCGATTGATCATTTCGGCGTTAGGCTTATCCTCAATAAAATTAAGCACCCCAAGTAGAAACCAGGGGTGCATTGGACATTTCCCAAATGTCCGTTAAACCTTATCTTCTATGAGACCGATAATACTTAGTTGTTGGATGAAGCTGGTTGATCTGTTGCCAGGGTCCAGGCTTCTTTTTTCTGCTCATCCGTCAGTCCTTCGACGGCGGTATATACCTTTACAGCCGCTTTGGATACAATAGCTGCGTTTTTCATTTTTTCCGCCAACTGTGGGGGAATTACTTTTGCTTTTCTTTTAGGCTTTTCAGCCGTCTGCTGCCTTGCCGCAGCCGTTGCTCTACTGTTTGCCATAACCAATAATTTTAATGAATGATTTTATGAATACGTACGCTAATATACGGTTTTTGTACATAACTACAAAAATATTCTACTGCTTTTTGACGTTATTTTCATCCACCCAAACAACAAGGATGACTAAAATACATTCGAATATCAATATAGTTGTCATCATGAATATAGTTCCAAAATGCGACTAGATTTTGATCCTATAATTTCTTTTTGTCTGGACCCGTTGATTCTAATCAATAATATAAATGTAGAACTGATCATTTTTACCCTCATTAGCGTTATTTGTCCCGGAAGTCTAACGACCATGCCAGGTTGTGCGTCGAAAGCCCTTATTTTCCGTCGTATTTCCAAGATTGTTTGTAATTCGATTGTTCGACGGGCAGAACCGAATACCCAGACGTTTCTTTTCCTACAGCATGTATAAGTGCGGCATTTGCTTTTTCTCTATCATCGAATAACTGAGCATCTTCAAAGTAAGGGGACCAAATATTTACCCATACAGGCATTACGGGCTGGCCTGTTTTTTCGTCGAGACATCCGGTTCCAGGCATGAGAGAGACGCCAGCATACCATTGATAAGCATAACGAACATCTTTAACTTTTGTGTCTGCGTTAATTGTTACTTTGGTTAAATCTTCGCCTTTAGATACCGGCAATTTTGTCTCAATAACAAATGCGTGCGTCTTTATTATGTTCATTTCATTTTTATATTTACAATTTTACAAACGACAGGTTTTAAACTTTCCATAATATCACTATCGTGAAATATTCTACCATTTGGTATAGTCGGCCATTTTCCGCCCAAACCTTGGAATTTCCAATACGCCACACTACATATATAGTTCCACTAGAAAGCAAATAGCAGTCCGATTGAAAAGCATTAGTGTTCATATAAAATATTTTCCTGGCTCCTGTCCAATAAAATTGCACACTTTGACAAACACGTCCATTGACGGCGTGCATTCGTAATTACGTATCCTGTACAGCGTAGATATTGCGACGCCGACATATACAGCCAGGATATCCCATCCGCAATTGTTATCACGGCAATATCCGTGTATATCATCCACCAAAAGTATCTGATTAAATTTCATGAGTTAAAATTAAAATCCCGGGTACGTCATAACGTTGGCCGGGATGCCCCTAATCTAACGCTTAACCGAAAGAGAGTTGATCTTTTGTAGTAAACTTTACTACATAATATCCATCTACAATATAGTGGGAGCAGTAAGCTACAGCGTATTTCTCTCCAAACATGGCATCTAGGTAGTCCTGAGCTACGCCTTGCGCCAAACTCTTGTTAATTACCGACCCCTCCATTTTAACAAACACCTCCTGTGCCTGCGTATTGAGTTTGGCGGTCGCTATGCCTAGAAAAGTGTTTACGGTTTTCATTTAAACAGTTTTATATAAAGTAAAAGGCATTCCATTGTATTCAACGGTTCTTTTATCCGGGAGCGTGATACAAACGGACGGAAACCCATCCGATATATCGAAGGTTATTTTAATGCAATCTATATTTTCAGAATGAATGTATATTTCTCCGTTAGGAGCAAATACTCTTACCCTGGTAACTTCTTTGCTCATAATTCCCCATTTTTAAGTTTCTGAATGGTATCTTCCAGGACGATTGATTCCGGAACAAATATGATGAGCAAAAATCTTTCTAAGCGTTTGAGTAGTTTTTTCATGATATCTTTTTTATGATGTACAGATAGTCAACAGACCCGCTATCTTGATATGCTTCATATACGGCATATTCATCTTCTTCAAATAGTTTATTAACAAATACGTGGTCGTTATTATTGAATAGGCAGTGAAACCATTTTCTGGCAAACGTTTCAACTACTTCACCATGCAGCAGACTGACGACGAATTCCTGCCTACGTGCCTCTTCCAACGTCTTTACTTTCATAACGAAAACTTATTTAAAAGTTTGCAAACGCGCTCGGCATTTTCGACCGCTCCGTCTAAATGCGGATGATGTGCACTGAATGCGACACATCTTTCTTTATGGTCGATAATATTCACTATGTATGCCAGCGTTTCGCTATGCCTAGAAGGTAAAGGCGAAACAGAAAATCTGCATAAATATTGTGGTTGCTTAACTTCTTTCATACCTCTAACCTACAACAAATTTCCCATTTATGCAAATTTATTTGCCTCTTTTTTTCTCCCCCTTATCGACTAATTTTATCGTTTTACGCCAATAGTTTTTCACAGTTGTCACGCGCATGTCATAGGCAAGCTCCATTACCTTCAATTCGTACCCGCGTTCGTCTTTTTTTCTATCTACGGCGTTAGCTGCCGGAATTAGCACATGTTCGCGGTAACATTCACCACAGATATGAATATTGGATTTTTTAGGCACACAAATAGGGTACGATCGCTGCCGGTCGAACATATCTTCGACCGGATTAATACCCATTACTCCATCTGCTTCAACAAGGTGATTTTTAAAATCGCATATGTAAGCATCTACTTTCACTGAACTTGTTTAATAATAGCTAATCTGCATTTTTCCTGTAAGTGCTTTGGGCATTTGATACAATGTCCCGAAGCAAATTCAAAATCTTTGAGCTTGCGCGTATTATCGTTCGGACAAACGATTGTCGTTGTCTTTGGACGTTGTTTTCTAATATACATTGTACAATTTTAAACCAAGTTATAAAAATAACAGGCCATAAACAGAGATATAGATAGGCGATTATCATGGCGCGTTATCAATATCGTTTCGGATACTTTCGAATACGTATATAACGATGAGAAATATTGCGTAACAAAATACAATTGGCTTCTTGCCAGATTCCGGCCATGCATGATAGTCAATATTGGAATAGATAAAGCACCCAAATAGATAAAACAGAAAAGCAGTAATGATGCAGAAAAAACTAATCCTTTTATTTGGAAATTCTGTTTTATTTCTCATGATTTTATTTTTAGATAGATATGGAATAGGAGAAATTATATAAATACATTAAATCCCTTACGAAAAATCTTTCATGTTAAATCATTTTAATTATTAACTTATCACCACTCTGTTTATCTCGCAAATAAAGATACGGATCGTATAACCGCCTGTATTTACGCTTCACCGTATCCTCTTCATCATTGGTTTTGAACAGTACCGCAATGTCGGCAATTTCCATTAACTCAGGCGGAACGCGGTTGATCGAGTGAAACAGAAATACATATGTATTACCCGTATGAATGCGTCCGATAATCATTCGAGATGTTAACTTTTGCTGCCTGCCGCGAAAAAAAGCTGTCGCCTCTTCTAATATAACGACGGATTCTTTTCTTTCCATTGCCAATTTGGTGAACACCGTGATATCGTCCCCAACAAAACGAGCGCGCGGTTGCCGAACATCGGAACTCAAACAGATAGCACGTTGTCCTGGGTATTTGGTGCGCGTTCCGTATTCGTTATTTACGTCAAACACTAGGCACCTTCGTCCCTCAATCATTTTTTGCGCGAACGGGCTTTTCCCCATTCCGGGTGCTCCCATAACGATGTACATACTCATATATTGTCAACAAATTTTCTTATCCACCCAGGATGAACAGGATATTTTTCTGACAATCTTACAATGTTTATTTGAAAAGCATATCTATAAGCAACGTGCTTTCTGCAAACGGCATTTACATCAGAAGAAAGTAATTTCGGATCAGATAGTGTCAGCTGCTTATCGCATATTGCGCAATGCGTTTTTTCAAACTGAAAACTTTCATGTTTAAATGTTATCAAAAGATCAAAAAATTGATCTTTTGATAACGAAAGCGATTCTAGTTTTTCCTTTAATGTCATTGTTTCACGTTTGTGTACCAAGTTTAAACAAAAATGGAACGCCAGTAAATATATTTACATTTCCACCTTCAAAAAGTATTTCTACAATAACGTGTGTAGGCCACACTTTTATGGAAACAACCTTTTGTATTCCAATTCTGTAGCTGTCACAATCGCCGGAGGGGAAATATAATTCTACGAATTGGGGTTTATAAAAAGTTTTATTGGTCATACGTTTTCCATTTTATATGCCAAACGGCAATAGTGTCATCGAAGCAAATGTCATTGAAATCTTCGTGCTCAACGGTAAACATGAACATATTATTTTTTACGTCGTTTCCTGGGTGCTGCGTAATGTATTGCGTTTTTCCAATTATAATATACTCCTGAAATAGGTGCATACCGATGCTGTTGATTACATCGGGCGGAAAATACATCATATTACCCCTCCTTTTTTCACCCAATTGTTGTTTAACCAATTTACTGCATCCGGACGTCCTTTGCGTCGCTTATCAATAACCTTCTTCACGTCATCTTCATCCCATTCCCTTAACACTGCCGTTACAACTTCTGCATTTACAACCGGCGCATTTTTTTCCGCTTCCTTTTTCTTGCGAACTTTTTCAGCAGTAGCACTTTCTTCAGCAGATTTTACAGCTGATTTGCGTTTCTGCTCTTCCGTGCGTTGATCAATCTTTGCTTTACCGATAGCTTCAATAGACTTGGCGAAATAGAAAGCCCCTGCCGTCACACCCAGCGCTACCCATGGGCTGTTGAAGTTGATATTGACCGATTCCAAGCACTTTTGCAGGATGGGGGCTAAGGTGTCTTTCTCCTTCGCAGACAACTGGAAAACGCTCTTATTAAGCTGGATTTTCGCCGCATGGAATACCAGCACCAGCATGGTCGGGACCAGAGTATCGGTAACCTCTATAACCAGCTTCGCTTCCACCAGGGAACCCAGGGAGACGGCATTACCGGCTTGCGCGGCGTCGCCTATTCGCCCAAGCGAAACATCGTTTAGTTTTGCCTGATCTCCCCCTTTAAGCGCCTCCTGTTCGGATATCTGGCCGGGTATGGCGGTGAGTTTCGGTTCGCTCCCATTACTGGCTGTCGGGGGCGGTTGTGTACTGATCGGGGTCGCTGGTTTCAGCGGTTGAATCATTTCCATTGGTTAATTTTTTCGCTTTAAGATAGCGGTTAATGATCTCCTTTACTTCCGGGTCGTTAAACGCTTCAGCGTGCTCCGGTGCAATGCCTTCGTACAACTTGGAATGCGTTACAATAGCATGACGCATTTTGTACATTTGATTAAAATCTTTCCATTGCTCGGGTGTAATTGCAATTGCATTTGCATCGTACACCGCAACTTCCTCTTTAAACATTTCCACGTCACAGCCCGGTATCATTCCGGTATTATTGTCACGATTGCGGCGCAAAACAATTGCTGTCAACTTCTCTTCATCCATCAGTTTACGCAGTCCGGAAAATGCTGCATTCTTAATGGCATCATTATTGAACAACCCTCCTAAGAAACTCATAAACTAGCTTTTTTGGATGAAACCTTGAAATTTCGCAATAGCTGTATCTTCCTTATCTGCTGGAATAGCAAGATGCATTTTGATTGAACTATCGAACAATCCGCCGGTTTCAGACCAGCATACAAGAACAACGAACCCGTGTTGTCCAATAATGTCAGAAATTTCATTAGCTTTTGCAACGGGAAATTTAATGATGATTTTTTTCATTTGTATTTGTTTAAATATTTATATAATAACCTAAAAGATTGTAAAGATAAGCAGCTTCCGCGCAATTAGTATGCATTACTACTATAGGCGCTTTATTGTTGAACGTTATAGCAAAAGAAGCTCCTTTTTTCTCCAATTTCATTTCGCTAAAACAATTCTTAATAACAGAAAGATCAGAATGAAGAAAATCGTGTATCTCATCGAACTTTCTGATATCAATACCTAAGTTATTTGCTTCTTTTCTTGACAGCATATTCTTTTGGTTTATGGTTAGCCTGCATTATAGCATCCATCATAATACGCTTAAACTCAGTTACAGGTAGCGGTAAATTAAATAGTTTTCTTTTCCCGTCCTGCTTGAACGTTACTAATATGCAATCAATTTTAAATTGCACTTCAAACTCTGTAAGCTGATTCAGTTTGTAGTTAAATCCGCTTTCATGCAAGTAAGTTTCGCAAAGAAAATCCGTGTTGGTATTTGGAAGATAATAAATTCCGTCTACCCACGTATATAAGTAATCCTTCCCGCATATCCTCTGAATTTCCGCCATGTGTTCCGCTGTACGCTTGACGCAATAGAAAAAGAACCCCGATTTTTCAGAAATAATTTCCTTTTCGTCAATAACAGCACCAGTTTTGAAGGCAAAAATCTTTTTACGCGATGCAAGCATTCCAACGGAGGCGAGCCTTTCTTTTTTCTTACTTTTACATATATACTCGTAAGTCTCTTTCGTGATAAGATCGTCATTAAATAGTATTGTCGCATAAGCACTTTTTATATCAATATTAGTAACGTAGTCTACGTAAATTGGTTTCTTAAAGTTATGAACGAAATATGAAACCATGGAATTATCAATATCAGGTATCGGTTTATCTTTAAGATTGGATTTTAATTTGGCAAAGCAGGCAAATGTCCTGTTTGTCTGCATTGTTTGCACGTACTTATCTTTCTTTTCGTCCATCTCTATCTGCGTGGTATAGTTGGACGACGTAAGCATAAAATTGGCTGCTATGTCGATAAGATAATTGATATGTGATCGTGCGTTATTCATTCTCATTAGTATGGGCGGCATTAGTCATTTCGTATGTAGGTTATATTGGGATAATGTTCGTCGATCCAATCCAATAACTCGTCTCCGTCCTCTATATCCTTGTATTCATGTGGTTGCGGGCAATTAAAATGCAAATCACCGTAAAGGTCCATTCCGTACTCAATAAAAACAACTTCATAAATAGCTGCAAGCTCCATCATTGCTTTCTTAATCGAATGCAGCATAAATATTGCCCTTGGCCTGCTTTTCTCTTTCCCGTGAATGGGAATGAAAACTTTTGCTTTTTTAGGCAATTCCCGGATTTGCTTTATTAGATTGTCAATTTCACTCTTCACGAATATTAAATAATCGTCCAGCAACTTTTCAATGGCACTTTCATTCTCCTTTACAAATTTCTTTAGCGACTGATTCTTATTTCTAGCAGAAAGTATTATGATTTCATATGCTTTAGATGTAGGATCAACGGTATGTTTTCCAATTTTTAATGGTTTCTCTTTTCCCGTTAATTCTACTTCGCTTTCAAAACGTGTGGCACGTTTTTTGGACTGCTCTTTATGCTTTTTCTTTTTCGCTTTCCGTCCTTTGGCAGCGCCGCGTACTTTCTTCAAATAGGACAACGCTTCACCGTCAAAATCTCTTAGACGAAGTTTACTAAACTCCTTCTTTATCTTTTCCTTCAACGACGCGGTTAGCTTTCTTCGTATCATAGAGTAACGGATTGTGAATACTCAGCCAAAGCTAACATTAATTTTATTCCCTCAGAAAATTCACATGAAATACGCAAAGCACATCCTTTGTTGTGTATTTTATTACCAATTATTTCTACTCTAAAATTTTTAGCTATTTTGATGGCGGTTTTTTGTGGTAAGTCACACATGATGCACATTTCCATACGTACAAATTAAAATACCCGCACGTCCATCTCAAACGTGCGGGTGGGATGCTAAAATGGGAGATCGTCGATCTCAGGCGCATCATTCCCTTTACTGAGGGAATTATTATCAATGGGTTTTTCTTTTGCTTTAAATCCGGCGGCTCCTTTAGGATATAATTTAGATAACTTTTTGGATTGGAAACTGGTGAGTATTTTTTCGATAAACTCATCCCGTTTTTCATAATCAAGAATGGCCGGTTTTGTTTTCGTCGCAGCCTTCATTACAATCGGCTCCGGGATTTTTTCCCATTCTTTAGGGTTGTTTTTCTTGCTGTACCACCATTTCAGCGACTTACCTTGTTGAGACAAAAATAGCACCCCAGAATTGTTGCCGTTGTCTAACTTATTCTGTCCGGCAGAAAAAGTAACGAGCGCGTCAGGGTCTACATTAGGCAATTGTGCAAAAAAAGAAAACCCGTAACCACTCGTTAAAGCAAACGACATTTCATACATCCTGCTATCCGGCTCGTCCCACAGATACAGAATTACTTTTTGATACTCTTTCTCGTTGTATTTATCCGGTTTAATCTCTATTTCTACTAGCGCTGCTTCGAAATCCTGATCGGTTACTTCCCCGTTGAATTTTAGTTTCCCCTCTTTCAATGTAATGTATTTACCATTACCCCGTTGATTTTGTTTGAACCCCATAATTGTAAATTTTATTGTGATTAAATAGAGACTACAATTGTTTTAATCCATTAGATATAAATATACGAATGAGTTCCTGAACGTGAAAAAGATTTGCCTCTTTTCGTTTCTTTTCAAGGTTACCGAATTGTTCTTTTGAGATCGTCAAATTAATAACGACGGTCCCTTTCCCTTTTCCAGTAGGTAGCTTTTTAGCTGTCATAGCCAATGTGTTTAGATGCGCATAGATGTGGATGTATGCGCAATGATACGCATTTTCTACACAACGTGCAAATTTTTCTACATTTGTCAAGGAATTTAGTATCTGCTCAAACCAACAAAGTAAAATAAGAGAATTTATGAAACAATTTCTTATCGTAGTCGTCGCTGTCGTTATAGGCGTCGTCCTGGCTGATCAACTGAGAAAAATGATCCCGGCGTTATAGCATTCGCTTGACGTAGATCAATTTCCAGAAAAAACTTCCCTCATTTCACAAAAAGAAAAGATGAAACAACTCAGAACATCGAATTTCGACCCCAGCACGTTCGACCCGAACGCGGCTAAGGGTTACAATAATGCGGACGGCGATTCCGGAACGCAGACTATCCAAGCAAAGCCGGGTCAAAAAATGCAGGTAAACGTTACCATGCAGAATGGCAACAACGCGCGCGCATTGACCGTGGAGCTTTTCAACTGGATGACAAGTGCCACAAAAGTGCTCAATCCTACTTATGTAAGCGGGAATTACAAATACATTCCTTTGCTGACATACGAAGGATTGGCAGCAAACGCAGCCGGTACAGGAGGAACAATTGGTTTTGATCAGTTAGGCAATTTGGAAATTCACGGAAACGACACAGTCGGACCTGATCCGTTGCTTACTGTGGGCTGCGGCGAAACGCCATATCGCTCATTTTTTGAGGCAAGTGCGATAATCCCGTTTGCTGTTGCCTTCATCCGTATGACATGCGTGACTGATGCTCAGATCGACAATCAGATCACGTGGTTTCAACGAACTTTTTCCGGCGCGGAAACAACGAATAAAGTAAGCCCGCGCGCGTACTTCAAACCAAACCAATTTCAAAACCTGACTATTGACATTACAATACAATTCCCTGTCGGTATCGACGCCGGGATACGGGTACTTGTCAATCCTTCCGAAAACCTCCGTCATTCGTACTTCATAAACTACTGGACGCAGCAGAATATCTAACTGTCAGCAGTAGTCTATGTACTTCCTCCGAAATCATAGGGGCACTGCATCAGGTGCCCCTATTTAATAAAAAATCATGATTCAGACAGCTGGTAATATAGCAGAAAGATTTGTGCAGCATTCCAAGAATGCTGACGGCTCCGCCGCAAGATCATTCGAGCAAATGAACGACAATACTAAGCAGCGTTTGACAGCGGAAAACACAATGAAAGCCGTCGCTGTTAATAATGGGAAAAGCCTAAATGCAATTGTAACGAAGGCGCTCCTTTTTTATCCTGACCAATTGTCGGCTTACGTCGCAGCGCATGGAGAATCACCTATAAAATACGACTTGGTAAAATTGGCATTACAGGCTGTATTATTAAGAGCAGAGGATATCGCGAAACAGGCAAAAGCGATTGACACTTCCGATGACGATGCATTAGCGGACATCGAAAATGCCGAAATGGCCGCACAAAGCAATAATACCCCAGACAACGAAACGGTATTATCCACCGACGCGCAAGCTGCTATGAAGATTGCTATCGATCATATGAAAGATGTGTATGAAGCTAATGGCGGAAACCCAACCCTTGAAAATATTTTATCTTCTCTAAAATCATTTGCTATTTCTAAAGGTAATACAACGAATGAAGAGGCTAATTACTTTGATCTCCCTGGCTTGGCAAATACGTATCCGGATACATCAAACAATCCCGCTACAGGGTTTCCGACAATATCGGCGGGTCCGGCTCCGCAAACAAACACGGCCGGAATTGTTAACACTGGTTCCGGATCAGGAATACTGGACACAATAGGCAGTATCCTTTCAGGCATTGGAACGGTTGCCGGCGAAGTGAAAGATGTAGCTGGACAAGTTGGAGATGCAGGAACAGCAGTACATAACGCAATCGGCAGCGTAGGAGCTTCATCTATACAGCAATATATTACGCAGCATAAAACAACAATTCTTTTTGCTGTGTTAGGAATTGCATTACTATTGTTTCTTATTATATACGCTGCAAGAAAAAGTTCATAATGACAATTGAAAGCCCTTGCACTTTGTATATAAAATTTACGGAAGATATTCCAAAGTGTTTTGTATTTGGATTTACAGACGGAAAAGTTCAATATTTCCGATATATATCTGGTAAAGTTCCAAGGCTTAAATTTAACGTGCCTATTCCTGGTGATTACCTAGCTAACGTTCCTTTTGAAGTTGTAAAAATGGTTCCTATAGAAATACCGGTGTTATCTCTTCCGGTTCTTCCACCTGCCGATAGAAACAGGTGGACATCGGACCCGGAAATTATCTACAATCCATCTCTGCAAAACACAATTGCTAGGAATTTTACAGACCAGGGTGTTATTGAGGTTGGGCCAAGATTTAATGATTTGATTGATCCGATGAAGGTGTTTATAATAGACCATGAGAAAGGACATTTTCTTTATAGCGACGAATTCAATGCAGACCTTTTTGCATTGGTAAACTTTGTGAGAAAGGGATACAACGTAAGTACCGCTTATTATACACTTGAAAAGTACCTAAACAAAAGTGCGCAACAGGTTAACAGGTTGAAAGAACTCTTTGAAACTATCAATTCAATACAAAAATTTAATCCATGAACAACGGATTGTCTATAGAAAAATTCGATACAGCAAAAGCAAAAGCAATTATAACTATTGTAGTGGTTATAGTTATTATAGTTGTAATAATTTTCTTTGGCAAAAATATAATGGATTTTTTCAATAAATTATTCGGTAAAGATGATCCTCAACAGAAGGCTGCAAGGGAGGCGCTGCTTGATTACAATTACAAATCTTCCAATCCATCTAGTCCATTTTCCAGAAAAGTATACGATAACCGTCCGTCTGGCGCAAATGTGATTTCGGAAGCAGATGCCGGGTCTATAATATCAGATATAGCCACCTCAACAGGTTGGTTTTTTGGATTTGGGTCAGACGCATCTCAGGCATATCAGGCAATACAAAAATGCAATTCTCAATGCGATGTTTCTTATTGCAGCGAATTGTTTGCCGACCGTTTCAAGTCAGACATGTACGATTATATGACAAGCGCATTCAGTAGCGGAAATGATCTTGTGGTCATGAATCAAATTCTAAATTACGTTAAAAACCTTCCGGTATACTAATGAGCGCCATTGCAGATATAATAGGAGTGGTCCAACAAAGCAACAGCACTGAAGGTGTTACCATTCATCCTCCGAAACTGGTTAATGGAGTTCCGTCTTTAGATGGATTTTCCGAACAGGGAACAAAGTTGGGACAATTGGATTTAATGTTATGGCAGTATACACAGGGTCTTATCGACAATGTTCAATCTGCTAGACAATCAGGCGGCTTATTGAATAATCAGCAACTTGTGGACGTCGTAGGCGGAATAACAGGGGACATTGAAGGAGCACAAGAGGCGGCTGCGCTTGCGCAAAAATTAAAAGGAGCCATTGACCAAACATTTGGAGTGGGTTCTGTTGTTGGAAGATTTACAGATAGCATTTTTTCAGGCGATATAATAGGCGCAATATCCGGATTGCTAAGCGGTCGCACATGGAGGTATGATCAATATCAGCTTGCAACAAATTATTCCTATCATGTGCTTGGAAAAGACATAGGGGATACTACGCATGCAAGCGACGAATTGGTTATTGAAGCGTGCAAATGGTGTATTGATAGGTTAGGCGTTTTTATCAACGGAGCCAGGACGTTGTATGCGTTTATTAATCCTTTGAAAGACGGCCTATACACCAACCGGCCAGGATCGCCCATGGAATATATGATACTCGTTAATGAAAATCCGTTCATAACGATAGATCAGGCAAGAGTTAATGCGGCTTATAATGTCGTAAGAACATACATGCCTAACGTACACGTTCCTGGTAATTGGAAAGGTACAATAGGCGTATACGATAGGGAGCTAGTTGCTCTAGCTAAGCAGGGGTATGGCAATTACTACAACAATTTGGCTGCATTAAAACAGGAGGTAGCTTCAGGTAATACAGGCGTACTTAATTCAACAGAATCAACCGGAAGCAACGTGATTGTTTATGTAGTAATTGCGATAGTAATTATTTTTCTAATCATTTTAATAGTAAGAAAATGACAATAACAGGATTAAGACAGCAAATATACGAAAATGCAGGACTTGCGTTCCCAGCGTTAGCGACTGATAATATCGGATCGTATAACGGAAACATTCCGTCAATTATATCCGATCCTACGCCAATAGTAAAGCAACCAACCATGTCGGCGCAACCGCCTGTAACAAAAGTTGACGTAACCATACCGGCCAGCACTTCGCAGATTACTCCGACTGCTTCCCCTGCGCCTTCCGCAACGGTACAATCTGGATCAATACCTGCTAGCAATACGAAAGTAACGTCAAGTGATTTTTTTTTAATACTTGGAGCTATAGCTGCCGTTATAGGAATTTATTTCATTTGGAAAAAATATAAATAACTATGTCAACAAATACACAGCAAGCGTACGCAAATATGATTTTTAACGCAGCAATTTCCGGTAATGACGTAAACCAGGGATTGCCTGAACGGTTAGCGCAATTGTTAGTGGAACAAAGTGCACACGAAACAAATGGATGGACTAGCAATTTTTTTGTACATGGAAATGCCTGTTTCGGCTACTCATGCGTTCCTGGTTCCAAATGGCAATCAGGATGTTCTGCCTCTAATGCCGACAATGGTGCAAAGGTTGGGTATTACAATTCCGTTGAAGATTCTACTCAGGAAGTCGTGGACTGGATTTACAGAAGGGTAAAAGACGGAAAATTTCCTTCCGACCTAACAACTATAACTACTTCTGATCAATATGCATCTTTGCTTAAAAATGCAGGATACTACGGCGACACAGAAGAAAATTACGTAACTGGCCTGAAAAAATGGGCAAATATATTGTCTGATTTTTTCAGCAAACGATAACGGATCATCCCGCGTTATCCGCTATAGCTATATTAGGGGTGGTTGTGATACTGTTCTTTCTATTCGTAAAAAAGAAAATTAAATGAGTGACAATACTACAGACAACGTAAGCACGAATGCAAACAATTTCGTAGTTAACGTTCCTGTTCAGTCTGTTTTACTTGCCGCACTTAGTATTGCAATAATAATATTTATTGTTCATGTTATTTTAAAAAAGGCAATATGAGCTACATATACGGCAAGGTAACAAACGAAAACGGGTCGTCTCCATTGAAGGAAGTTGAAGTCACACTTCAGCAGGGTAATACCGTTATAAAGAAAGTTATAACTGATTCTGATGGAATTTGGAACTTTGATTCACCTGAAACGGAATCGGGTAACGCTGAAGTATTCTTTTATAAAGACGGATACGGAGCCGCCGGATTTTCCGCTGCTGGATGGAATAACGGAGATAATACGGAACTTTATAAATTAGAAACCACCGTAATACCAAAATGGGTGTACGTTGTTGCTATAGCCGGAATAGCAATAGGGTTGTTTTTTTACTTTAAAAACCGCAAATAATGCCAACGCCTTGCAGACCGCCATTATTATCGATTTCGGGGACAGGAGACAATACTGTGCTTGTTCCTCAACAAGTAGATGGAAAAAAAGCATCCTACAATGATGCAGCAGATAAACTTCTATACGAAATATGGCAAACTCTTTTACTGATTCTTGCCGCAAATCCACCAGCCGTGTCTAAGCCAATCTTATTTACAGTAGGGGACGGTCAGGCCGATACCCCCGCCGACGGGACTACATCTCTTGTCCTTGCGTCTTTTGGAGGCATACCAATGGGTAATACCGAATTTGTTGTATTGCGAAATGGCATACAATTGCAATACAGCAATGGCATAACAGCCTTGCAAATTATAAGGAAAAACACCGGGGCTACTGGTGGTTTTGATTTTGATCCCGCATCCATGCTGACTTTTCAGGATGGGGACAGTTATCAACTATTTCCCGTGGGAATTAACACAACAATAGAATAAATATGAAACACATTTTCAAAATCCTTCTTTGCATCATTGCCCTTTTCGTTATATATAACGAAGTTAATGCCCAGCATAACCCGCCTCAGAAAATTCCTTCCTGGTATGAGTTTACAGCTGTAACGAATGACAGCGCATTGATATTACCAACTGTTCAAACTCCTTTATACTACAGAAGGACGGGAGCGTTATATTGGTCAACTTCCGATAGTAACGTATATGTATGGACAGGTTCGCAATTTCTTTGTATGACATGCGGAAGGTCAAATACATGGCCACAAACTTTAGCTAACGGACGTACATTTTCTGCATCCGACAGCGCCTTGTTAGGAACCAATCAGTTCTATTTTAAAAATGGTACAGTTAAAAATGATAAGTTGTTATTTAAGTCTGACAGCAATATTAATGCAAAAATAGTAATGCCTGTACCTGACGACAGTAATTCGAATTTTTCAACAAGTATTACAGGCTTTGCTGTCAATCCGTTATTTGGCAGACCATACAACTGGGTTACATCTATCGGATGGAATGTGGATCACGCGCATCCCGTTAGCAGGGATGGCGTATTCAGAATAGGAATGGAGAATAATTTTCAAAACGTAAATGTAGGATCACATCCTACAACAGAGTTTCACGTTGAAACTACACTATTGGACGGAACTATCGTTAGAAACATTAGCATTTTGCAGGGAAAAGATTCTCTTTTTGGAGGTATGTTATTACAAAATCAGGCCGTTCAAATGAACACCAATGATAATTTAAGAACATACGCATCGTTCTCAGATAATACATGCGATATAAATCCGCGAAGTTCCAGACAATTAGACAACGTTGCGGGTGTTATAGACTTAACGATCTACGATTCTACCGGCTCCATAAAAGAAGGAGGGTTTAAAATATCCGGACAGTCTCAGGGAGGCAATCCATCATTAGGTTTAAACAGGATTACATATGAGGGGTATGATGTAGACTTAAGATCAAATGGTGGCTTTTTTTTCAACTCATTAAACCCGCACGGAACTGGTAATACCGATTTTGCATTTAGCTCACCAGATGCCGCAACTTCTAATTTGCTTTTTATTGGCAAAGGATTTGAAAGCACCAACCATTCAGCCATATTAATACCCGCTAACCTTCATATATTGTTAGGAAACTCCGGAGGTGACGCCGGAAGCGCTGTGCAAATTACAGGATCGCAATCTATAACAGACGATCAAGCTGTCGCCCCTGGTAATGGCAGTAAATTAGCACTTGACGTAACCAGCACAACCCGCGCTTTTGCACCGCCTAGAATGACGACGACGCAGAAAAATGCAATTTCGTCCCCCGTAGAAGGTTCGATAGTGTATGATCTCACATTGCACAAACTGTGCGTCTTCACGGGGTCAGTATGGGAAACAATAACATCCTTATAAAATATCAAAATGAGCAAAAACACAAAACATTGGATAATTGCTATAACGATTGGCATTGCTTTGTTTCTTACATATAGATATTTTCTATTTGGCAAAGGAAACAAGTCGCTTATCAATCCAACTACTTTTGGCTGGTAATATTTCTTAACAATACAAAAACTTCTAAACATGAAGAACATTTTCACGACCATCTTTGGTATTCTATTCGCAGCAGCATCCGGCGTCTCCCAAGCAACCGCACCAGGGACAAAAACAAATATGATCTCACAGATCATTGCGACCATATCCGGTGGCCTTGGACTGATCTCTGCAAAGGATAGCGGAAACAAAAATTAATTTTGCTATAGCAAATATATTATTGTACATTAGCTAAAATTACATTTATGGCAAAACAGCAACTTGTAGGTTCTCAGGAAAATATCTCTAATATGGATATGCCCAGCACCATTGCTAAGTATCACGAAGATTTTATATCGCCAATTCAGGATAAATTAAACAGAATAGCCGATCCTGAATCAGTCTCAAAAGAAATCTACGCTGCAATGGAAGAGAGAGACAAAATCAATCGTTCTCGCATTGCCGAACTCGAAGAAAAAATTACACGTCTGACCGTCCGGGTAGAAAAACTGGAAGCAGTACAAACGATTTCATAGGAGCAATAAAGCATCGGTTTTATTCGCCCTCCGTTTCCACGGGGGGCTTTTTCGTGCAATGAATATTAACGTTAACAGTATGGGACAAACGATAACCAATTTATTTAGTATTGAAATCCCAATGTATTTAGCAGGAGGAGGAGG
>Ga0105241_10001647_pt1 | contig 17010 bp, 15 predicted proteins | sample KBSC64metaG_FD_80422 | JGI IMG/M metagenome (GOLD analysis project Ga0105241, IMG submission 80422) | Corn rhizosphere microbial communities from Kellogg Biological Station, Michigan, USA - KBS C6-4 metaG | ecosystem: Host-associated > Plants > Roots > Rhizosphere > Soil | place: Michigan, USA... | reverse complement strand
GTGCGACCGGTCGCGGCGGCCGCGCACACCGCGCCGGCACCGCCCGACATCGCGGCTGCCGCGGGGTTGTTCGGCGGTGCGCCGGCTGCCGCCGCCGCCATCGCGTTCAAGCTGAAAGGCGTCATCGAAGATGGCGCGGAGGGCGTCGCGATCTTGGTCGCAGACGGCAAGCCGGCGCTCGCGCTCGGCATCGGCCAGCAGGTCGCGCCGGGCGTGACGGTGACGGAAATCCACCAGCGCTATGTGATGCTCGATATGTCCGGCAAACCCACGCGGCTGGACTTGGCGGCCGCCGACACCGGCGGCAAGGAGCCGGTCGCGGCGGCGCCGGCCTCGCCTGCCGCATCAGTTGCATCGGCCACGCCAATTGCGCCGTCGGGCGCGCCCCAGCAGGTCGCCAGTGCCGGCGCGGTGCCCCCCTCCGGCCAACCGGGCGCCAAGCCGCCGGGACTGAACAATGACCAGATGCGCCAGTTGTACGAGGAGCGCCGCCGGCAGGAGATGGAGCAGATGGAGCGTGCACACCGGGCCTCCGGCATGGCACCGCCGCCTTCCGGACCCGGACCGACGACCTGACCGGCGAGCCCCGCCACGCCAGGCCGGGCGCCGTCCTTCACGCCGTGTTTTGCATCTCGCCGCAGGTGCGCGGCAACCCTTCACCTTCCCTCATTCCCGGTGCTGACCTGGCGACGGCAGCCGCCGTATGGCCGGTCCGCATGCCGGCCATCGACCACTGCATGTCTACATGAACGCTTTCGCCATCAACCTGAACGTCTGTTAATCATTGAGCAATTTCATGTATCACTTTAGTGATTTTGAGAATTGCTGGCACTTAATTAAAACTCACACAATGTCATCCACGTGAGATGCCATTGCATCTTTCATATAAAAGAGTTCGATCCACGAACAAGCGCCTCGGAACAAGAGGCATTCGATCTATCGTCAGGAGGAGATACCTTGATGAGTTACACGCGCAAGACAATCATTGCCGGCCTGGTCGGCGGCATCGTCGCTGCCGGCCTGGCCGCGGCGCCGGCCCAGGCCCAAAACTACACGTGGCAAAACGTTCAGATGGTCGGCGGCGGTTACGTCGACGGCATCGTCGCCCATCCCGGGCAGCAGGGCCTGTTCTATGCCAAGACCGACGTCGGCGGCGCGTACCGCTACAACTCGACCAACGGCACCTGGGTGCCGCTGAACGACTGGACGCCGTCGGCCAACAACGGCTGGATGGGCGTCGACAGTATCGCCGTCGACCCGAACAACACCAACATGCTGTTCATGTCGGTCGGCGCCTACGACAGCTGGGCGTACGTGCCCCAGGGCGCGATCCTCGTGTCGTCGAACCAGGGTGCCAGCTTCACCGCGCACCAGATGCCGTTCCCGATGGGCTCCAACAACACCGGCCGCGACGCCGGCGAGCGCCTGCAGGTCGACCCGAACAACGGCAACGTGCTGTTCTACGGCACCCGCAACGACAACCTGCCGACGCCGTACAACAACGGCATGAACGGCCTGTGGACCAGCACCGACCAGGGCAATACGTGGACCCAGGTCGCTTCCGGCAATGCGCCGCCGCTGTCCAGTAACGGCACCGGCGCCGGCATCGCCTTCACCGCGTTCTACAAGCCGTCGCTCGCGAACGGCCGCACCCAGAAGATCTTCGCGGGCGTCTCCGACAGCAATGCACCGTCGACGCTGTACGTCAGTAACGACGCCGGCGCCCACTGGAGCGCCGTCAGCGGCGGTCCGGGCTCGACGGCCAGCGGCGGCATGTATCCGAACCACGGCCTGATCGGGGCGGACGGCAATCTGTACATCACCTACGGTAACTCGCCGGGGCCGTACGGCATGACCAGTGGCCAGGTGTGGAAGTACAGCATCGGCGGCGGCACGTGGACGAATATCACGCCCGTCGCGCCCTCGAGCAACGACGCGTTCGGCTACGACGGCCTGGCCCTCGACCCGAAGAAGCCGGGCACGCTCATCGTCACGACGGTGGACCGCTACGGTGCCGGCGACACGATCTTCCGCTCGACCAGTGCCGGCAACTCGGGCAGCTGGGTGGACCTGAAGTCCAAGGCCACGTTCAGCTGGACGCAGTCGCCGTGGGCGCCGTGGGGGCACCCGAACGGCTTCGGCAACTGGATGAACCCGGTGATCGACCCGTTCAACTCGAACAACGCGTTCTATGGCACGGGCGGCGGCGTCTTCGCCACCACCAACCTGACCAATGCGGACAGCGGCCAGGCCACGAGCTGGAGCGTCGCGGCCAAGGGCATCGAGGAGACGGTGCCGCAGACGATCATCTCGCCGACGTCCGGCGCGCCGCTGGCCGCCGCCATCGCCGACGTGTGCGGCTTCGTGTTCAACTCGCTGACCACGCCGCCGAACTCGATGATCTCGACCCAGAGCGGCACCGGTGTCGCCGGCGCCTGCACGTTCGGCAGCAGCATCGACTTCGCCCGCGGCAATCCGGCCAAGATGGTCCTCGTGGGCACCAATCCGTATGGGAATCCGATCCCGGTCGGCGTCGTGACGAGCAATGGCGGCACCAGCTGGACCGCGTTCCCGACCCTGCCGGCCGGCATGAAGAAGGGCGAAGGTTCGGTGACCATCAGCTATGACGGCAGCACCATCGTCTGGTCGCCGCATACGGACGACAACCTGGCGCCGGTCTACACGACGAACGGCGGCAGCACCTGGACGACGATTTCGATGTTCGGCAACCCGCTGCCGGTCGGTGCGAAAGTGCTGTCGGACGGCGGGCAGAACCTGTTCTACGCCTGGAAATCGGGCACGACGAACCTCTATGTCGGCAACAACGCCGGCAGCTGGTACCAGGCCGCCGCCCTGCCGGCCCAGCCGACGCAGATCGTGACCGTGCCGGGCCGTGGCGGCGAAGTGTGGCTGGTGGCCCCGAGCGGCATGTACAAGAGCACGAACTCCGGTTCGTCGTGGAACGCGCCGATCACGATCACGAACTATTTCGGCTTTTCGTTCACGCCGAGTTCGATCGGCTTCGGCAAGGCCGCGACGGGGGCGAGCTACCCGACCATCTTCGCGGGCGGCCAGTTCAACGACGGCACGACGGGCATCATGCGCTCGACGGACGGTGGCGTGAACTGGACGAAGATCAATGACGGCAACCACCAGTGGAGCGGCATCGGCCAGGTGGTCGGCGACATGCGGACCTTCGGTACCGTCTACGTGAACGCTGCCGGCGGCATGGGCCGCGGTATCGTCTACGGTACATCGGCAAACTGATGCCGGCACGGACGGCCCGGTGACGGGCCGTCCAGTCGGAGCATCGATCGATCAACCGGTGCGACGGATACCTGGAAACAAGATGAAACATATGCCGCTCGTCGTTGCCGGCGCGCTGTTCGCCGCGGTGTGCGCGTCGGCCGCCTACTGGAGCATGCCGTGGTTGCGGCAGCCGCCCCGTCCTGTCGCAGCGGCGCCGAAGCTGGCGTCGGCCCCACCGGCCATCGAGGCCGCCAAAGCGCTGTTCGGCGGCGCGCCGGCCGCGGCAGCCAGCGCGTACCAGCTGAAGGGCGTCATCGAGGATGGCCCGGAAGGCGTTGCGATCCTCGCAGTCGAGGGCAGGCCGCCCATGGCGGTGGGCGTCAACCAGGAAGCGGCGCCTGGCGTGACGGTACAGGAAATCCACCTGACCTGGGTGATGCTGAAGGAAGGCGGCACGGTCAGGCGGCTGGACCTGCCATCGAATGCGATCGCGGGCCTGCAGATCGTCGCCGCGGCGGACGACAGGTTCGACGCGCCAGCGCACCCGGCGGCGCCGCGCATGCCGGCGGTCACGGTCGCCCGGTCGGGCGGCGCGATGCCGATGCCGATGGCGAATCCCGACATCGCCACGGCGCCGGGCGCACCGCCGCCCCAGTTGCAGGGCACCCCGCCGGAGGTGACGGAGCAGCTCCGCCGGAGCAGGCCGTCCGGCATCGGTCCGGGCGCTTGGGGTGCGCAGCCGCGCACCTGACCGCTACTGTGCGGCGCAGAAGATCGCGTCGTTGATGTCCTGGTGCACCCACGTATTGGTTGCGCGGTCCAGCAGGGCCATCACGTCGGTCGCCGTCGGCGCGGGCGTGTGGTTGCCGTTGTCCCACCATACCGTCGGGATGCCGTACTTGTGCGCGCCCTTGACGAAGTACGCCGCGTGTTTCACGCGCTCGGCGGCGTTGCCCTTGTCGGTGGACGCCCATTCGCCGATCACGACCGGGATGCCTTTCGCGACGAACTTCGTGTTCAGGCGCGCAAAGAGCTGGTCCAGTTCCGCCTGGCCCGTGAACACGCTCGTGCCATTCTGATCGCCCGCAAAATTCCATGGCGTGTAGGCGTGGCTGGACAGGGCGATCATCGGATCGCCGGGCAGCACCAGCGCATCCAGCTGCTGGTCGCCGGGCGCCGCCGCATACGACGGGATCATCACGAGCCGGCGCGCATTGTTGCCGCCGGTGGCACGGATCGCCGCCAGCGCGGCCGCGTCGAGCCGGTTCAGCACGTCGTAGTACTCGGCCTTGCCGACCCAGTCGTCGACGCCGTTCGGCGCCACGCGCGGTTCGTTCATCACCTCGAACACGAGATGGTGGTCGTAGCCGCGCAGGCGCGTCGCGATCTGCGTCCACAGTTTCACCAGGGCGTCCTTTGCGCCTGCCTCGTTGACGAGTGTCGGCGCTTCCCAGCCGTTGTTGTGGTGGATGTTGACGATGACCGTCATGCCGTCGTCGAGCGCGTAGCGCAGCACTTCTTCCACGCGGTCCAGCCACGCCGGATCGATGGCGCGCGCGCTGCCGCTCATGTGGTCGTCCCAGCTAACGGGCACGCGCATCGTGGTGAAGCCGGCCTTGCGCACCGCGTCGACGAGTGCCTTCGTGGTCTTCGGATTGCCCCATTGCGTCTCGTCGGCCAGCGGATTCGCCGTGTTGCCGTAGGCGTCCAGCGTATTCCCCAGGTTCCAGCCCTGGCCCATCTCCTGGACGATGTCGGCGGCGGCGCGCACCCGGCAGGCCTTGCCGTTCTCGCTGCCGTTGCCCTGTGCATCCGGCACGGTGGCCAGACTGGCGCAGAACGCGGCGCCGGCGGGCGGCGCGGCGACGGGCGGGACCCAGGCGCGCGCGCAGGCGGCGTAGTCGGTCGACGTCGTGGTCGGCGAGGGGGTTTGTACCGCGGGGGGCGTGGTGGACGCGCCGGTTGCGGATGAGCCGCCGCCATTGCCGCAGGCGGCAAGCGACGCGCCCAGCGCCAGTGCCCCGGCGAGGGTCGAGGTGGAACGGAACATGGTAGTCTCCTGCCGGCTGTTGGTCTGTTTTCGGTGCCGTGCGCAAAAAGACTAGACCATGACCGGCCCGGCGCGCAACGGCCGGCGCTTTATCCGGCATTGTTTAGTGGCCGCGCACGCAACAACGCCGGCTAGGTCGTGCCCCGTTCGCCGGCGAGCTTCGGTTCCGCCGGCGGGTCGCCCTTTTCGTTGCGGAAAATCGCGCGGACGTTCATCCCGGCCAGCCCCGCCTGCAGCGCGATCAGCGCCCACGCCTCGTCGTGCAAGCCCCAGACGATCCACAGCACGTTGCTGGCGATGAAGGTCCAGAAGCCGACGATGCGCTTCCTGGCGTGGCGCGCGCCCACGAGGAATGCCGCCACCAGGGTGACGGCCATCGCGGGCCATTGCAGCAGGTCCAGCAGCGTATCGAGGTCCACTCAGGCTGCCTTCCTGCGCCGGGCGGGCGCCGCCGCTTTCGCGGCCGGCTTCTTGGCGGCCGTCTTCTTCGCCGCGGTCTTCGTCGCCGTCTTTGCGGTGGTCGACTTGACGGCGGTCGTCCGCTTCGCGCTCGCATGCGTGGCTGCATGCGTGGGCGCCTTGCGCGCGCGTGGCGGCGGGGTGTCGTCCGCGTCGTCGTCGTCGTGCGCGGGCTTCTTCGCCTTGGCCGGTGGCGGTTCGTCGTCGTCATCGTCGTCCGCAGCCGCAGACTTCGCCGGCTTCTTGCCGAGGCTCGCCTGCAGCAGCGCGACGAGGTCGATGACATTGGTCTTCGCCGGTTTTTCTTCTTCCGGCTCCGGTTCCGTGAGGGTCTTGGTCTGGTTGGCGGCGACCTTCTTCTTGATCAGCGCCAGCACGTCCTCGCGGTAGGTGTCGTGGTACTGCTGCGGCTTCCATTTCTCGCTCATGCCTTCGACGAGCGCCCTGGCCATCTGCAGCTCCTTGTCCGTCACCTGCGCCGCCTTCGAGTCGGCGGCCGGGATCTTCAATTCGTCGGTCGGGCGGATCTCGTCCGGATAGCGCAGCGTGTTCAGCACGATCGTGTCGCCCACGCAGACGAGGGCGGCGAGGTGCTGCTTGACGCGGATGACGACGTTGGCGATGCCGATCTTGCCCACCTCGCGCAGGGTCTCGCGCAGCAGGGCGTACACCTTGTCGCCCCCCTTGCCGGGCGCGAGGTAGTAGGGCTGTTCGTAATAGATCAGCGGGACCTGTTCCGCGTTGACGAAGGCGAGGATGTCGATCGTCTGGGTCGCTTCCGGGTTTGCGCGGCGCAGGTCTTCGTCGGACAGCACGACGTATTCGCCGTCGCGGTATTCATAGCCCTTGACGATGTCGTCCCACGAGACTTCCTTGCCCGTGGCCTTGTTGTAGCGCTTGAAGCCGATCGGCGCGAAGTCGCGCCGGTCGAGCATCGTCAGGTCGAGCCCCTGGTCGCTCGCCGCCGGATACATCTCGACCGGGATGTGCACCAGCCCGAAGCTGATCGCACCTTTCCACATACTTCTCGCCATCATCGACTCCTTCGGAGGGGCCGTGGAGAACCTACTGCGCGTTGCAGATTCGGCCTGCGATGCTCGCCGTACCGTAAGTACGGCTGCGCTTCTCGGCCAAATCTGCCGCCGCTCGCTACGGCTCTTCGCGGCCCCGATACGTTAACAATTATTCGCCCACCTGACCCGTGATCGGAAGCACGACGCCGGTCACGTAGCCCGAACACACGTTCGAGGCCAGATAGACGTAGGCCGGCGACAGCTCTTCCGGCTGGGCGGGGCGGCCGAACGTGGTGCTCTGGCCGAACTTGGTGATTTCCTCGGGCGACTGGTCGGCCGGGTTCAGCGGCGTCCACACGGGGCCCGGCGCGACGGCGTTCACGCGGATGCCCTTGTCCAGCAGGTTCGCCGCGAGCGACATCGTGAAGGCGTGGATGGCGCCCTTGGTCGTCGAATAGTCGAGCAGCTTCTTCGACCCCTTCAGGCCCGTCACGGACCCGGTGTTGATGATGGCGCCGCCGCGCTTCAGGTAGGGCAGGCAGGCCTTGGCCATGTGGAAGTAGCCGTAGATGTTCGTGCGCATCGTCTCGTCGAAGCGGTCTTCCGTCAGGTCGAGCAGCGATTCGGCGTGCTCCTGGAATGCGGCATTGTTGACGAGGACGTCCAGGCGGCCCCACTTGGCGACGATCTGGTCGACGGCCTGCTGGCAGAATTCCATGTCCTTCACGTCACCGGCCACGGTGACGCATTTCTGGCCTTCGGCCTCGATGAAGCGCTGCGTCTCGGCCGCGTCCTCGTGTTCGTTCAGGTAGAGGACCGCCACGTCGGCGCCTTCGCGCGCGAACAGGATGGCGACGGCGCGGCCGATGCCGGAATCGCCGCCCGTGACGATGGCGACCTGGCCCGCCAGCTTGCCGCTGCCCTTGTAGTGCTCGGCCATGAACTTCGGCTTCAGCTCCATCTGGGCTTCGATGCCCGGCTTGGCCAGGTGCTGGGCCGGAAAGTCGCCGCTCGGCTGCTGGATGCCGGTCTGCGCGGCGCCGCCGCTGCCGGAATCGCCTTTCTGCATGCTGCCATCCTTCTGGTCCTGGCGGTTCTGGATCGCTTTCTGCTTGTTCGCTGCATCGTCCTGTGTTGCCATGGCGCTCTCCTTGTGCATGATTCCGCCAGTATTCCCGCGCGGGGGTGCGGCTGACGGTGCGGTTCCACACATTGCGGGCATTTCGAGCATTTGCTAGTCGTCGCTGGTGCTTTGTGGCAAACTTGTTAGCGTAACAAAGTATCCCAGGGGCTTACGATGGTGCGGCAGACAGGGCAGCAGGCAGGGCAAGAAGCAGGGCGGACAGGGATTTACCTCAGTCCGATGGCACAGCGGCGCGGCGAATTCTCGGAGGCGTGCGCCCCGCTGTTCGCGCGCCTGCACCTGGCGGACAGTACCGACGTCGCCGCGAGCCTGGTCGTGCGCGAGCAGCCGGACCTGCTCGTCATCGACCTCGACCGTTTCGAGCCGAGCATCGACCTGGACGCGCTGGCCGACCTCGTCGACCGCCGCGCCGGCGCGCCCACGCTATTGCTGTGTCCCGGCGCCGGCGCGGCCTGGCTGCCGGCGCTGATGGCGCGCGGCCCCGTCGGCTACGCCGTCACGCCACTCGGCCCGGCTGCGCTGCGGGCGCGCGTCGAGGCCGCCCTCGACCATCCGACCGCCGGCGCGCCGGTCAGCGACGGTGCTTGCCTGCGCGGGCTGCTCGACCTGCGCGCCCGTGTGCAGGCCGCGCTGGACGAGGCGGAGGACGCCCACGTGCTGGCGGAGGCCTTGTGCGCCGCGCTGTGCGCGTGGCCCGGCGTGCTGCACGCCGGCGTGTTCCTGCTGAAGGAAGGCAACGACCTGCAACTGGCAGCCCAGCAGGGGCCGGAGGGCCTACTGCTCGGCGCGCTGCTGCAGCGCACCGACCGCCTGCTGCAGGCGCCGCTGCGCCACGCATTCCCCGGACTGCTGGCCGCCGCCAGCGGCACGACGGTGCTGCTGGAGGCGCCGGAACAGTCGGGCGAGCCGGCGCTGACGGAAGGCCTGCGCGCGCACGGCGTCGAGCTGGCGCTGGGCCTGCCGATACCGGCCGACGGTCCGGGCACGCCGCGCGGTGCGTTGTCGCTGCTGTTCGATGGCGCACGCGCCTTCTCGCTGGAAGAGTGGACGGCGCTGCGCGACGTGACCCACCTGGCGGCCGTCGGCCTGCGCCTCGCCGCGCTGGGCCAGGAACACGAACACCTGCTGGCGCGCCTGACGTATATTTCGACGACGGACGCGCTCACCGGCGTGGCCAACCGCCGCCATGGCGAAGAATTGCTGGACAAGGAAATCAGGCGCGCGCGCCGCTATCGGCTGCCGCTCGCGCTGCTGTCGTTCGACATCGACCGCTTCAAGGCCGTCAACGACACGTACGGCTACCCGGTCGGCGACGTCGTACTGCGCACCGTCGCCGACACGGCGCGCGCCGTGCTGCGCGCCAGCGACATCCTCGTGCGCTCGGGCGGCGAGGAATTCCACATCATTGCGCCGCACACGAGCGCCATCGACGGCCTCAAGATGGCGGAAAAAGTGCGCGTGGCGATCGAGCAGGCCGAGATGCCCGGCTGCGACCACGTGACGGTGAGCCTCGGCGTGGCCCAGCTGGGCGAGCAGGAAAGCGGCGATTCGCTGACGCAGCGCGTCGACGCGGCCCTGGCACGCGCAAAGCGGGCAGGGCGCAACTGCGTCGAACTGGCGATGCAGTGAGCGGCGGTAGTCCGACGCGCCTGGCCGGTCGGCTGCCCGCCTGGCTGCGGGCTTATCGCCGCGCCGACCTGCCGGGCGACGTGGTCGCGGGCATCATCGTCGCGATGATGATGATCCCGCAGGGCATGGCCTATGCCCTCGTCGCCGGGCTGCCACCCGTGGCCGGCCTGTATGCCAGCATCGTGCCGCCGCTGCTGTATGCATTGGTCGGCACGAGTTCCACGCAATCGGTCGGCCCGATGGCGATCATCTCGCTGATGACGGCGTCGGCGCTGGCGCCGCTGGCAGCCCCCGCCAGCCCGTTGTACGGCATGCTCGCCGCCCAGTTGGCGCTGCTGTCGGGCGCCGTGCTGCTCGCCTGCGGCCTGCTGCGCGTGGGCTTTCTGGCGAACTTCTTTTCGCGTCCCGTGATGAATGGCTTCACGCTCGGCTCGGCCGTCGTGATTGCGCTGGGCCAGGTGCCCACGTTGCTGGGCGCGGCGCCGCCGCACATGCACGGACCCAGCGCCATGCTCGGCCTCGGCAGCGTCGCGCTGCTGCTGGGCGCGCGCCGCTGGCTGGCGCCGTGGCTGGCCAGGCTTGGCGTGCCGTGCGGCACGGCCGACGTCGCGGCCCGGCTGGCGCCGATGGCGCTCGTTCTCGCGGGCATCGCACTCGTCGCGGGGCTCGGTCTCGACCGGCTGGGCGTGCAAGTGATCGGCGCCGTGCCGGCCGGCCTGCCGCGGCTGAACCTCGCCACCTCGAGCGGACACTGGCAGGCGCTGCTCAAGCCCGCACTGCTGATCGGCTTCATGAGCTTCCTGATCGCGATGTCGGGCGCGCAGGCGCTCGCCCTGAAGCGCGCGGAAAAACTCCATACGGACCGCGAACTGGTAGGCCTGGGCCTCGCCAACGTCGGCAGTGCGCTGTCCGGCGGATTTCCCGTGACGGGCAGCCTGTCGCGCTCCGCCGTGAATTTCGCGGCCGGCGCGCGCACGCAGCTGGCGGGCGTGATCACGGCCGGGCTGCTGGCCGGCGCGCTCATGCTGCCTACCGCGTGGATCGCGCTGCTGCCGCTGCCGGTGCTGGCCGCGACGATCATCGTCGCCGTCCTCGGCCTGCTGGACTGGTCGACGTTGCGCACCGCGTGGGACTACGACCGCGCGGACGCGCTGGCGTTGCTGGCGACGGCCGGCGGCGTGCTGCTGCTGGGCGTGGAGGCGGGCGTCGTGGCGGGGTTGCTGCTGTCGCTGGGGACGATGATCTGGCGCGAGAGCCGGCCGCACATCGCCGTGCTGGGTCGCATTCCGCACACTGAACACTTTCGCAACATCGACCGCTATACCGGCGAGACCGATCCCAACGTATTGCTGTTGCGCGTGGATGCCGGACTGTTTTTCGGTAATACCGAGGCAGTGAGCGAACGCGTCGAGGAACTGCTGGCGGCGCACGGGACTGCGCGCGACCTCGTGCTGGTGCTGTCGGCCGTGAACGCCATCGACACGTCGGCACTGTTCGGACTGCTGGAACTGAACCGGGCGCTGGTCCGGCGCGGCGTGCGGCTGCACCTGGCCGAGGTCAAGGGACCGGTGCTGGATCGCCTGCGCGCTTCGACGTTGTTGAGTGAGCTCAGCGGTCGTCTCTTTTTGAGCACAGCGAACGCCTGGGATGCCCTCGCACGGCACAGTACGTGATTGCAAGCAAATCCCAGCTGTGGCAGGATGGAACCAAGGTATTAGACAAAAGGTGGATACCATGCCGCGCCCCAGTACGATCATTATTCTGTTGACAACTGCTGCTCTCTACATCCTCGGCTTCGCCGCCGCCGTCCCCGCCGGTGTCGCCCTGGCCCTGACGTTCGAGCTGGCCGCCTCCAAACGTGTCGCCGATCGCGAACGCGCGCTGCGTACGGTCCGCGTGGCCCGCACGGTGCGCCGTCGCCGCTGAGCTTTTCCCATACTGCCACTATTGCCGTGGGCCGGTCCGTGCGACCGGTCGCGCGTGCGGGCGCCCCCCTGATTCCCTTCATGACGCCATCGGCTTGGTATCTTCAACAAGACCGGTCGACGTACCGCCGGCAGATGAGCGAGCAGGCCAGCAGGAGAAAGGCCTGATGAATATCCGCGCGGCGTTCGTAGCGAATCCGCGGTCTGCGAAATCGGTGAAGCTACCCGAGGGTTCGTTCGACAACCCGACGCCAGCGGCCTGGCCATGGCATGCTGCTGCCGAGGAAAAACCATTGAGCGTCACGACTGGCCGGACTCGATCCATTCCGGACTGTCAAAAGGGTGTTCAGGTCCTGCACACGGTGCTTTCAATCCAAACCAGCTCTCCCGGATGGTGGTCTTCGATAGTTGCAAGTGCATCCTGAATTGTCGCCTTGTCGGCATCCGCGAAGGAGTAGGTGAAACGAGTGACGTTACCACGCTCCAGCTTCTCAAATTCTGCTTCTGACAACGCATCTGCGCTGCACCATACTGGAGTTTTCGCCGCCTCCGAGGCATCCAAAATTTCTCGCAAACCTTGTGGGGTTAGTGCTAAGTACACCATCTCATCCTCGGTTTTCACTCCATAAAAGCCTAGCTACCGCAAGGTCCGCTCTTGGCCGAGCTCGGACGTCACCCTACCATTCCCAAGAGGGAAGTTTATCGCCGTCGGCAAGTTCGCATCCGTAGAACGTAGCGCCGCCGACTTTGATGCCCTCTGTTATCGCGCCGTTGGTCTTGACGGATTCGATCGCGGCCAGCTCCAAACTGGCACCTGTTAGGTCACAGTTCGAGAAGTCAACGCATTTGAGATTGCATTCCCTAAAGCTCGTGCCACGTAAGCTCGCGCCAGAGAAGTCTGCATCAGGAAACCACGAGTGTTCCCCAAAATCAGCGCCATCCAGATTGAGTCCGGAAAGATTTTCGCCACTAAGGTCAGTATTTGGGAAGCGGCGTTCACCAGCTTCGTACCTTCGTTCGAGCTCAATGCGGTTTTGAGGGGACATATACCCGTCTTGTGAACGTGGATTCATGTAAGTTTTTCGATAACGGCAGGCTGTTTTTGGCCGATCTCGGCCGTTCCGTGTACGGTAAATATCTACCCACAGCAGACGAGATCTGCCATCCAGCAGTCTCGCTTTCAGGGTTCCCTGCGCCAGCTCATGAGCTTCGGAGAGTCGCCGACGAGCTTAAAACCATATTTCTTGTATAGCGAATGCGCATCTGAAGTTCCGAGCATCATCGCGCTCACCCCTTCATCTCTCAATCGGGTAACTATCGCCTCTACGATGGCTTTTCCGTAGCCCTTGCCTCTGTATTCAGGAAGAACCACTACATCGCGAAGATATCCAAAGGTTGCCAAGTCCGTCACGACGCGACCAAATGCAACTTGCTTCGTGCCGATAAATCCGCCAAAGGAAAGCGAATTTTCAAATGACTTCCGGACGATGTTTTTTTTGACGCCATTTGCCCAGTACGATTCGTTGCAAAGAAAGTGATGGATGGCGTCAAAATCAAATTCATCGACATCGTTTGAAATGCGCATGTTTTCAGAAATTTTGTCCACTGTCGAAGTTTTTCACATAGAAAACGTAATCTGAGAACGGCTGCTTCTGGCCGTTCTCGGCCGGCGTGCTCAGCATATCAGGTTGCCTTGTAGGAAAAGTCACGAAGTGTCACGACAGGCCGCTACCGACCCGTTGCGGACTTCCCGAGTCATGAATTAATCGACCAGCTCACCGATAGACACAAGTGAATACTTGCCAGAGTTCACTTCAAATTCAGCTAAAACCTTTACCGTCGCACACGGCACAATTAACGCAACTTTTATGTGCTGCCCGCCCGGAGTCAACGGCAGCGGTACCACATTTCCGTTTTTGGAAGACAGACAATCCTCAAACCTAGTTTGATTAGCGGAGTCTCCGTATCCTTGCAGACCACACTTTTCGATATCATTTGGATAAGACTTACCCTTCAAACATTTGAGTTTGGATTCTAAGTCCTCGCTTGCGCCTGGCAGATTTCGCAGCGGCTGCGACTGTTTTTCCCCTGACCCTGCAGTGGCCCAGGCAGACACTGAAAGAAATATAAAAAATATAATATATCGCATTTGTTCCTTGCCGTGAGCAGGTATCTGCAGCCGTCCGGTTGTGGCCGTTCTCGGCCGTTGAGCCAGCATAGCATGTCGCAACGGTGAAAAAGCCACGAACAGTCATGACCGGCCAGAACCGACCCGAAGCGACATTCATGATTCGACATTTAAATTAGCAGCGCCGAATACTTCCCAGTTTTGTTGTGCAAACAGGAAAGGGCACGATTTATTTCATTGCATCACTTACAGGACCTACGTCCATACCGTCGTAGGAACCTAATTTATGAGTCTTCGCAAATTCGGAGAGCTCAGCGTTTCGTTTAAGTAGGCTTTCGACAGTGTGCGTCTCAATTCGCTCGACATGAAGCCACCAAAGATCAGGAGCGGAGCGATCTTCCTTTTCGGACAAGTACACATCTACGATACGATAACCACGTCGGGAGAGATCTTTTGCAACGAGGTCGAGCTTTTCGCGCGAAGGATCTGTAAAGAAGTATCCCCAAAGCATATCTTTGGACATGTCCCACTTTGTTTTCTGAGAAATATTCGCGAACATCTCTTCCAAATCTCTACGAGATCCCCCAGGCTGTGCGTGCGCAGATTGTGACAAGAAGCCTCCAGCAAGTAGAACTGCAAATAGACGAGTAACAAGGTTCATATTATTCCAACGTGGGTGATAAATGGCGGACGAACCTTGGCCGGCTTCTGCTCCTGGCCGAGGCTGTGTAAAAACGCGGGGCCGTCGAGACGGTCGCGGCGCGCGACCTTCCAAAACGCTCGCTACGGCGTTTTCACGAGGTCGGGAATGGTAAAGAGACCCCTGAAAACATCGTAATTCCGCGTTTTTACACAGCCTGGGCCGAACTCAGCCGTTCGTAAGGCTCAGTGTACGGCCCATGTTGCTCTTCTGCAATCTAGGGTTTTGATAGACGTACTTTAGTCCTTGCCGGTGTTGGAATGGCATCCGGTTTCATCCTGTGCACCTCGGCAGGAAGCTCGTGTTGTCATCATCGCACCATTTTGGTGCAATCCGCCCGCATGGAGAGCGTCAAGTCCGCGTAATGGCAAGCCGTGCCCCGTCCTGGAGCCTTTCGTGCACGCAATTTGCACTGGCATGCATCCTGCTAACCCTCAGGCATGCCCGATTGCTCAATCAACGATCCGATCCCGACCGCACCAGACACCGCCTGGCACGCCAGACTTCGCCTCGGCTTCGCGCGCGATGGCGATTGCACGCGGCTCGTGCGACGCGAACACCGCGGTCCGCTACGCGTGCAAAAGGCGTTGTACCCGGAAGGCCCTGGCGCCTGCCATGTGATCGTCGTGCATCCGCCCGGCGGCGTCGTGGGCGGCGACCGGCTCGACATCGCCCTCGATGTACCGGCCGGGTGCCACGTGCTGACCACGTCGCCCGGCGCGGCCAAGTGGTATCGCGCCAACGGTCGCACATCGCACCAGGATGTCCGCATCCATGCCGGTCCGGGTGCGGCCATCGAATGGCTGCCGCAGGAAACCATCCTCTACGACGATGCCGACGTGCGGTTCGACCACGACGTCGACCTCGCGCCGGGCGCCGTCTACATCGGCACCGAAGTGCTGTGCTTCGGCCGCCGCGCCTCCGGCGAACGCTTTACGCGCGGACGCATCCGGCAGCGCACGCGCATCCGCATCGCCGGCCGGCCCGTGTGGTGGGAGCAGGGCAGCGCCTCCCCCGCCACCGTTGCCAGCCCGTTGGGCATGCATGGCCACACCGTCTGCGCGACCCTCGTCGCCGTCGGCAAGCCCGTGCCCGCGAGCCTGCAGCAGACGCTGCGCAGCCTCGATCCCGGTCTCGCCGTCAGCCAGGTGAAGCAGGTGTTCGTGGCGCGCTGGCTCGGCGACGACAGCGAACGCGCGCGTGCCGTGCTCACCGGGGCGTGGCAGGCGCTGCGCCCGCATCTGCTCGACCGCCCGGCCTGCGTGCCGCGCATCTGGAACACGTGAATGGAAACCTCATGGATCTCACCCCACGCGAAAAAGACAAACTGCTGATCTTCACCGCCGCCCTGCTGGCCGAGCGCCGCCGCGCGCGCGGCCTGAAGCTGAATTATCCCGAAGCCGTCGCGCTGATCACGGCCGCGATCATGGAAGGCGCCCGCGACGGCCGCAGCGTCGCTGAGCTGATGAGCGAGGGCACCACCGTGCTGGCACGCGCCGACGTGATGGAGGGCGTGCCGGAGATGATCCCGGAGATCCAGGTCGAAGCCACTTTCCCCGACGGCAGCAAGCTCGTCACCGTTCACAACCCGATTCCCTGAGAGCTGCCATGAAGATCCTGAGACTCGACACCCAGGCCTGCGACGTGCTGCGCGCCCAGCTGGCCGACCTGCTGCAGGATGCCGCGCCCGGCACGGACGCCGCGTGCGCGCAGCGCGGCTGGCAGGACGTGCGCGCGGCCGTCGCCGGCGGCACCCGCGTGCTGCTCGCGGCATCGCAGGACGGCCTGCTCGTGGGCGCCGTGCAGCTGGACCTGTGCCAGCGTCCCGAGGAGGGCCACTGCGCGGTCATCGAGGCGCTGGTCGTGCGTGCGCGCATGCGCCGGCGCGGCATCGGCGGCGTCCTGCTGCGTGCCGCCGAGGCCGAGGCGCGGGCGTTGGGCCGCACCGGGCTGCGCGTCGCGGCGCAGGCCGGGTCCGGCGCCGATGCGCTGATCCACGATCTCGGCTACGCCTGCGCGGGCGATGCGGCGGGCCAGGTCGTCTACACGAAAACTTTACTGATGCCGGAGGCCGCATGATCCCGGGCGAATACTTCCTCGAGGCGGACGACATCGCCATCAATACGGGCCGGCGCACGCTGACGCTCGTCGTCGCGAATGCCGGCGACCGCCCCGTGCAGGTCGGCTCGCACTACCACTTTTACGAAGCCAACGACGCGCTGCAATTCGACCGCGCGGCCGCGCGCGGCATGCGCCTGAACATCGCGGCCGGCACCGCCGTGCGCTTCGAGCCGGGCCAGCAGCGTACCGTGGAACTGGTCGACCTGGACGGCAGCCGCATCGTGCACGGTTTCCTGGGCCGCGTGGCCGGCCCGCTCGAAGGAGGACATTGAATGGCCATCGTCACACGCCAGGCGTATGCCGACATGTACGGCCCCACGACGGGCGACCGCATCCGCCTCGCGGACACGGAACTCGTCATCGAGATCGAACGCGACTACGCGATCTACGGCGAAGAAGTGAAGTTCGGCGGCGGCAAGGTGATCCGCGACGGCATGGGCCAGTCGCAACGACCGCGCGCGGGCGTGATGGACACCGTGATCACGAACGCCGTCATCGTCGACCACTGGGGCATCGTCAAGGCCGACATCGGCATCAAGGACGGCCTGATCGCGGGCATCGGCAAGGCGGGCAACCCGGACATCCAGCCGGG
>Ga0105241_10001646_pt1 | contig 17016 bp, 16 predicted proteins | sample KBSC64metaG_FD_80422 | JGI IMG/M metagenome (GOLD analysis project Ga0105241, IMG submission 80422) | Corn rhizosphere microbial communities from Kellogg Biological Station, Michigan, USA - KBS C6-4 metaG | ecosystem: Host-associated > Plants > Roots > Rhizosphere > Soil | place: Michigan, USA... | reverse complement strand
TACGTATAGGATAACCGATTCGGCGCCCTTATTGTTACACACGCCGCGCGGCAGCGCATAGAGCCCATCGCCGCAGCCGTGCCGCGGTGAGATTAGACTGGTTTGGTAGATGTTGTGGCCACAAAACCAGCGCATCCAGTCGTCTGCGCGGCGGGCCAGATCTGGATCTTTGTACACTTCGTATGCATCAGCCAAGAAAAGCACCATAAAGCCGGGGTCGATCGGCTGCTGCCCGTAAATATCGCGCTCAACAGCGCCAACCTTTTGCCAAATGCGGTTACCGACTGGTGCCGGAATAACACCGATGCGACAATATTCTTCCAGTGTGTCGATGGATTGTCGCACTACTACGTCGATAGCATCGGCATTCTTCGGCGCAAACGTCTGCCAGTATTTGAGTAATGCCCACGGCATCACGGCATTGGCATACGTCATGACGTCACCAAACCAACCGATTTCAGCGTCGAACTTGCCGATGAGCGCCTCGGCTACTTCATCCGCTGCCTGCCTGTCACCCAGTGCACAGTAAGCCAGCAACAAATAAGCCAAGGTGTGTATGTACCCGCGACGAACCAGGCCAGAAGCAGTGTCGTGCGCAAGGAGCGAACGGGCCTCGTCAGCGTAAAAATCCTGCTGAATCGCCACCGCCAGTGCCCAAATTGCCAAAGCATGCGCGTCGTCAGAACTGTTGTCATCCAGCGGCCGGCGATGCTCATCGTAAAAGCCCACAAAACCATGCGGTGTCTGCGAAGCGGTTAAATAGTCGAAGCAGATCTTGGCGCGCTTTTGGTCACCATATAATAAGTACACGATGAGCGCGCGAGCAGAATCGTCGAGTGCGTAGCCCATCTCGCGGTGAATCTCGTCGCCCTTTGTGTGCTGCCAGACGCCGAAATCGTCAGTCAGCCAACGTAAATGCGTCAGCACCTGGCTCATGCCGCAGCTCCCGGGGCCTCCTGAGTCTGGCGAACCAGCTCAAACAAGTTGAGATATTTAAGCCCCGTATTGAACCACGTCATCTGACGACCTTTCTTGTATGCTCGCTCGCGAAGCGCCAGCTGCGCAGCAGTATCTTTACACAACGTCAAAATAGCCTTAGCAAGGGCTGCACTGTCCAGCGGCGGCACAAGCACGCCAGAACCATCGCCCAAAATTTCTTTGGCGAAATGGTACGGCGTAGAAATGCACGCCTTACCAGCACCAACCGCCCAGGCAAGTGTGCCGGAAGTCGGCTGCTGCAGGCCAGGGTAGGGTGTTACAAAATAGTCCGCAGCGAGATAGTAGCCGCGCAGTTCGTCGTCGTCCAGATAGCGATTCACAAACACTACATTGTGCGCCACCTTATGCTCGCGCACCCGTTTTTTTAGACGGTCGCGGTAGCTCTCGCCCTCGCTATGCAGCACATGGGGGTGCGTTTGGCCTACGATGTACAGCTTAGCGTCCGGCACCTGTGCGACAATCGCCGGCATGGCGTCGATCATGTACTCAAAACCCTTGGATGGGCCGACCAGGCCTGCCATCAGAATCATCGGCTCAGCCTTAATCCGCAGCCGTTTCTTGTGCGTAGCGATGCCATTAAACGTAAAATCTGGCACCCCGTGATGAATAACCACCGCCTTTTCTGGGGGGCAGTCATATACATCCAGTAAAATCTGTCGCGAGCTCTCGGTCATCGCCACCACCGCGGCCGACTGCTCGATAATCCGCTGCATAATGTACTTTTTGTGCTCGTCGGGCTCGGGCAAAATCGTATGAAAATTGGTGATCAAGGGTTTGTCAATGCTGTCGAGCAGCGGCAGCAAGTAGTCGCCACCGACGCCACCAAACAGCCCAAATTCATGCTGCAAATTCACGATATCGGTCGAAGACTGGTTGATGTAATGCGCTGCCATACTATAATCCTGGGGATTATTCTGGCCGATGCGCAGCTTGACCTCCCAGGGGTACTCATGCTCCTGGACCTCGTCGTTGATCGCGATAATCTCCGCGAGAGCATGTGGATTGAGACTGTTCACCGCGGTCGTCAAATCCTTGGTAAACGTAGCAATGCCGCATCGCCGCGGTATATATGTTGAAATGTAAATGACCTTCGTCGGGCGCTGCTTTCCTGCGAATTTCGCAGATAGGCCCTGCACTGGTTGTTGTTTATCCACCAAAGCCAACACCTCTTAGCCCTTCCAGTATGCGCGCTTTGTGTGGCAATGGCAAGGCCTATAGCGTTTTAGCAAGTCCTTAGCACACTAGGAGAATCCATGCAATGAACTACAAAACACGTTGCCAGAGTGGCTTTCGTTCGCTATAATCCTCTCAGTCTTAGGAGTACGGTTCATCCTCGCTCCAAGCCAACATTCCGGGGTAGCTCAGCGGTAGAGCGGGTGGCTGTTAACCACTAGGTCGCTGGTTCGAATCCAGTCCCCGGAGCCAAGATAGAACAACATCGTTTTTAGAACCGATTCCCCTCTGTTGGAAGTCGGTTCTAACCATTTCTGGAGACTGCTTCTCGCGTTCGTTCATTTCCTCAAGCGGAATGAAGTACTTATTAGGTGTAAATTGTATGGTTCTATCCAAAATTGTCAGCACTTCGCCCAGTTTCACTATGACTGAGCGTTTCTTCTCCAAATCGTCGCTGTCAAAGTCCTCTTTGGCATAGCGGGCAAAGGTGAACACCTCGTCAGCCTTGGCACGCCAGTCACGAGCTTTATACTCATCGGCATTGCGTTGTTTCTGTAGCTCCTTTAGCTCATCCTCAAGCGTCTGCATTTCGGCAAAGTACCACGAGTCATCATCAGCCTCTCCTGCATAGCGCATTCGACGCAAATTGTTTATGGACTGCTTCTTCTTATCGATAGCTCTTTCATGAGCCAATGTCTGAGCTTGGTCTTTTTCAACGACCTCATCTTCTTCCTGTGCCAGTGCCTCGATGGCAAGTTTGTAGAAGTCTGGGTCGATCGTGAATTTGCTGAGCTTTTCTTTTATTTGTTCAATCAGCACGTCTTCGCTTACATGCCGCTTTGGCTGATTGCATCTTATGGCCTTATTCTTGCCAGTGCAGTGGTAGTAAATGTACTCTTTGACCTCACCAGTAGATTTTATTGTTTTCTTTTTCTGCTCGGCGGTAATTGCAAAACCGCACTCGCCGCAACGGAACAGATTGCGTAGCTGAAAGTTATACGTTATGTCTTTGGGACGGGTTGTATGCAGGGGGTCAATTATTTGCTGCACTCGCTCAAATTCTTCCTCGGTGATCATTGCAGGGTGATTGCCTGGGTAAAGCTCGCCCTTGAAGGGCAGTTTGCCCGTATAGAACGGATTCTTGAATAAAGCACACAGGCTCGAATAGGCAATTGGCTTGCCGCCCGTTTTGCCTCTCGCTGGCGTGGTTATATGCAGTTCTTTGTCGGCAACATGAACTAATTGAGCCATCGAATACGTTCCAGTAAGCATCTTGTCCCAAAGAATTCGCATTGAGGTAAAACGGTCAGGATCAGCAATAATGATCTTTTCAAGACGATCATTTAAGTAGCCCACAGGCGGCACGCCTGGCTTGTTGCCCTTTTCCGCTTTCGACTGCATACCACGCCGCGTGTTGCTGCTCAGCTCACGTATGTACTGGTTTGACATGCCGGCCTCTACGCTGAACACGATGGCATTGTCTTCAGGGAAGTAGCTCTTTTCTGCCGTTAAAATGTGCTTGAGCTTACCGTCTTGAAGTAACTGCTGGATGCGACCACTATCGCTGGGGTTCCTGGATAGTCTATCGAGCTTCCAGCACACTATGCCATCGATTTTGCCATCTTCGATTTCCTGTAACAACTCCCCAAAGACAGGGCGGGCATCGGGGCGTTTTGCTGACTTGCTTTCGCGAAGAGGCTCGCCAATAATGCGCGCTCCTTCACGTTTAGCTATGCCTTTCATAACCTTTACTTGGTCATCTAACGACTGCACTTGGCGATCTTCGGTATCCGTAGATTTTCGCGCGTATAGGCGATACCTTAGAGCCTGTAAATTTCGATCATTCATTATTTTGCCCTTTTCTGGCGTTAGTGACAATTTTATGGCTTGTATTATAGTTCTTCCTCTGAAGGATGTGTAATCTTTATTATTAGTGACCTTTATATGAAGATTAATTCTTAAAGCTAAAGGTAATCTTTATATATAAAGGTCACTGACTAGAAGTCAGGTATGTCATCCAATGTAATGGGGCCGTCGGGAATGTCCGTGATGACCACGTCCTTCTTACTATAAGAATGTTCAAGTTGCGCCGCTTCTAGGCATTTCTCTTCTATTTCAAGCCAAAGCGGCAGGCTCTTGTTAAATTCGACGACAAACTTACCCGGCTGCCTAGGCATCCCCGGCGGTAAGACAGCCCAATCTGGATGATCTGCATTTGGTGGATATACCATCATTCCGTTTATGAAGAGTCCATGATCCGGAACAAACACCTTAACCCTGTAAGCTGTGCCGTACTTCGTTCTTACTCCCTGGTGAACTTCCGCAGAAACGTTGTAGTCTTCAGACATTTTGAGACTCCTCTGATTCAGAGGCGGTTAGTCTTACTAATTCAGCAAGCTCTTTGAGTTGCGACTCTGCTTCGGCGTAGCCAATAATCTCACCATTCTTATTAATGTAAATTGCTTGAAAACGCTCTACTAAATCTTTGCTTAATTGCATCTCTACTCTCCGTAGAGAGTTCACCCAACGGGACGATTGAAGCTAGGTGAACTCGGATATTCGTCCTGTTCACCATTAAAGATTTTTAGAGAGACCTTGTCGTCGTATAGGTTTTATGTCGTAACAAAGTCGTTCAATTTATTGCTTTTTCGGTTATAAGTCGGTGCTAATTCGACGTTTTCGGTTCAGTGACCGCACCTAATTCTTTGAGCTTTAGATCGAGTTCTGCGGTGTCTATGTTGTCTGCATCAGCTTGTTCGCGCGTAACCATAGGACGAAAAACTATACCGTTGCTTTTGCTGACAGTCGGAAAAAATAATTGCCTGAGTGTCGGTGTAAAACCCGCGCCGTGAAGTACGGTACTTATGTTGCGTGACGTTTGCCCTAAATCAGGCTTGAACAGTGCATCTGGTTTTTTCAGAGCTTGCTCTAGTAGGCGTTCAGTGGTTGAACCAGCATGGGCCTTCTTGAGTTTAAGCACATTGTTGATCAGAATGGTACCGTCTGACTTATAGATCAGAGAGTAGTTCGGTATCTGCCAATCATTTAATTTTTTAGCTCTCCGCTCTTTATTCAGCACATCAAGTAATTTACCGTACTTACTTCTGACCGATTCGGCGTGTTCAAGCAGCTCTTTTTGTTCTAGCGTGAATTCAGGCACCTCTTTGCCCGCGATAATGCTCAGCTTTTCTACTCTGGCGTTATGAGCCTGACCCACGTCATTGTCAGGATCATTAAGGTACTCATTTATATCCCAAGAAGCAGTTTTTAGCACATCAAACTGCTTCCATATCGGTGCGGGCTTTATAGCTGCTAGCTTGGGGTTTTGACTATAAAGTTTCTCAAGTTCGTCAACTACAAGCACGTATGCACGGTTAAGCTCATGAATGTCAGTGTTTTCTGGCTTATCAACAATTTTAGCCATTAAAATAGATGCTATCATGCCTAAAACGCAATTGTTGAGGGCATAGGCTACCGCGTAATCTTTCTCGCTTGCTTGCTGATTAGTCACTTCCATAAGATTAGTTACCATTATATGGTATCGGCCATTTGATGCCACGACTCCTCAAAACCTACCATCTGTCATAATTATAGATAGGGTTATGCAACAAAACAAAAAGGAGCTCTATGCCATACAGGAGAGAGGTGGGGAGGCCGACTAAAGTCACCTGGACAGTAATTGTCAAATTAGCCGATTCCTTACAGCACAATGCGACTATCGGTGAAGCGTGTCGTTTTGCCAGGATCAGCCGTCAAACATACTACCGCCACTTAAATTACGACGATATTTTCGCCATAAGAATGCAAGCAGCCATGAACAATCGAAACAGATTGTTCATGAATTTTGTGACAATTCGTTAAAAATTCGCATACTTTTACTGACTTTTTAAGAGATTCACTGTCACTAAATTCAAGAACGAGTATGGATAAAAAATAGCGTTGAGGGGTCAAAATCCAGGAAAAAAATTTGGGCGGCACAACCCAATGCCCAGGAACTCGGATAGGTGAACGAGTCTCATATGTCTTCTGTAGGCTCTCTGGAGGTCGCAGGACAGGTTCTAGCCCAAAAGATGAGCGTGTGTATGGCTTGGGGTGTTCAGTTACTCCTTGAATTGTTGTATAGTAGGCACTAAGCGATTCGTCGCCTACGACCTAGAGCCGCCAGTAATGGACAGGTATGGTCATCAAGTCCACAAAGAGAAACAGCTCGTCATGAGTCGTCTCTTTGTGGCCGCATTCCGAAAGGTTTGTGGGTGGCCGAAAGGTCATCGCTCGTGGCGAGCTTTTTGTTTGCCGCGAAATAACCACTATTAACGCCCGAGGTAGCGGCAGGAGTCTTATGAAAAGTAAAGCAGCAAGAGTTGTTCTCGATGTAATTGTGTCTGTAATAGTTTTCGGTGCAACGGCAGTTCTAGCGACAGAGGTTTTTAGCTGGATTCTTGGAACCAGTAAGGACGCGAGCGGTCAGGAGAAGGTGCATGGCGGCTATGCTGTCACCGCAGCAACAATTGCCGTATGCCTTGTATTGAGCATAGTGTTTGCAAGATGGTTCTATGGGCTTCTGAGTAAGAGGAGCAAGAGCACAGGAGCAGATGCAAATGTCGGAGAATGAGCATCGGCCAAAAAATAGAAAGAGCGTCCGCAGGGTAATCTACGCGGCGATAGTATTCTATGCGTCGTTCTTTATTTTTATTGCAGTTCTGGATCGCCACGTGCTTACCCACCCAAGCTTTAGCCCAAAGCTTAATGCAAGAGATTTTCTAGCGCTTACGTTAAGCATTGCGACTGCCATTGTGTTTTATAGGTGGCTAACGAAAAGACACAGAGGGTCTGAGGCAAAAGTGTGAAACAAGGCGTAAAGGACCAAATCAAAGGGTCGGTTTTTCTGCTGATTTTTGTCGGCATCCCGCTCAGTTTTATTTTCACTCCAGCGGTACTGCTATTTTTCCTAGCGGGAGCAGCATGGGGTATTGTAAGAGAAAGCAGAGCCAGCACTATACCGCGGAAGACAAAGATTCAGCCCAAACGCACAAAATTATCAAAGGATGATGAGGAACTTATCACGGCTATACTGCCTGTGATCAATGGCAAGAGATGATTGGTTTGTCTGACAGACTCGGCAGAGGGGCTTAGCCTCAATGGGGAATCGTTCCAAAAGACGATTCTCCTACAAAGGGAACAAAGGAAGCTCATGTGTCTTCTGCCAGCAGCCATCTATCACGAAGCCGCTACGCTCAGCCCAAGATATACTGGTCTGTTTCAGACAATTCAGAGACCGGCAGCAAGAGTACTTTGTGACGCTGTCGCTGGATAGCGCTGGACGCCTCATCAAGCGGCGTGTGGTTACAATCGGACTGCTAAGCGTGTCACTGGCGCATCCACGCGAAGTGTTCGCAGGGCCGCTCATGGACCGAGCCGCCAGCGTGATTATCTGCCACAATCACCCATCTGGAGCAGCAGAACCCAGCAAGGAAGACATTAAGACTACTCAGCAGCTTATAGCTGCTGGCATCTTACTCGGCATACCGCTGGAAGACCATTTCATTGTTACGAAGAGCGCGTATTTTAGTTTTCGGGAGCGGGGGTTGATTGACGGTGCGATACGTGTTTAGACCTGTCACTAACAGGGCGCAAGATCAAGTCGGCGCGCTATAATGCGTCCACAGAACACCCTTTGGAAACTCTCAGGAGTTCGCAGGAGCGGTTTTAGGACAAAAGATGAGTATATGTACATTTAAGAAGTTGGAGCAGCAAAATCGATTGTCCGTTTTATCAAGCGATGACACTAACCATAGTCCTTGTCAAGCAAGGCAGTAACGAAGTAGAATACACCTATGAAAGTCAAGCAAAGCCCACCTTACGCACCATTACTGATCGAATCCATGCGTTCTCTGGGATACTCTTTCGACACGGCCATAGCCGATCTCATAGACAACAGCGTCAGTGCCCAGGCGAAGAACGTAAGCATACTGCTTGACCCATCTGACGACCCGCAACTTATTATTTTCGACGACGGGAACGGAATGGACGCAAACGAACTCGAAGAAGCTCTTCGTTTCGGCAGCCGCGGACCACTTGAGGCTCGAAGCGAGTTTGATCTTGGCCGGTTTGGACTTGGGCTTAAATCAGCTTCGCTCTCGCAATGCAGACGACTGATTGTAGTAAGCAAGCGGAACGGCACTTTATGCTGCTTCTCGTGGGATTTAGACGAAGTGGAAAAGACCGATGACTGGTCTGTTTTAGAATATTCACAAGATGAGATCAGCCAGCTCCCATCAATCGACCTGTTCGATTCCGTAGAATCAGGTACTTATGTTCTTCTTCAAAATTTCGACAGAATTTCAGCCTCCTCTCACGACGTAAAAAGGACTTTGGACACTCTCATCGAGACTGCCGAAGACCACCTGTCTTTGGTTTTTCATCGCATCATTACGGAAGACAGGGTCAGCATTTCAATCAATGGGAGAGCCATAGAACCTAAAGACCCGTTCCTGGAAAACCATAAAGCGACTCAGAGGCTTCGAGAGCAAAGCATCAGCATCGATGACAAAAAGATCACCCTACAGCCGTACATCCTGCCGCACAGAAACAAACTCTCGCGGGAAGAATTGCGTAAGGTAGGCGGTGCCGATGATCTGCGGACAAACCAAGGCTTTTATATTTATCGTTGTAAGCGCCTGATCATTTGGGGAACCTGGTTCAGGCTGCTCAGCAAGGAAGAGCTTAATAAGCTGGCACGCGTAAAGGTTGACATACCGAATTCACTCGACGAGATTTGGAGCATTGACGTTAAAAAGAGCACTGCGAATTTGCCAGATAGGATCAGGAAAAACCTCTACGGCAGCATTAAAGAATCCGTCTTCGGCAGCAAGAAAGTTATTGAATACCGCGGCAAGCTACATCGGGACGAAGACATCAGCTACATCTGGCAAAGAATTACTGATCGTGATGGCGGTGTATCGTACTCGATTAATCGTGATCTGCCGCAAATTCAGCTTCTGGCCAACAGTCTGGATCAAACTGGACAGCGTGTTTTAGAGGCTCTTTTGCAGAATGTTGAGGACAATTTTCCAGCCAGCAGTGTTTACCTTGATGTTGCAGATGGCGAGGTTAATACATCAGGCAATGAAACTGAGAAAATCTTCGAAGATTTTGAGGTACAGCTTTCATATGCAGAGCAGATTGGACTGTCTCGTGATGAACTGATCACAATGCTTCTGAAGACAGAGCCATACGTAAGTAATGAAAAGCTTGTGGCAAAGTATACTAATCGACAGGAAGACAAATGACGGAAGACGCAACGACATTCAAACGAATTGTACAGGACCTGCTGGACAAGCATAGTGCTAGAGAAGCTATCAGCGACAAAGTGATTGATGAACAGGTTGAAAAGACATTTGCTGCAATAGCTGTGCTGGGGTTAAGCGTCACGGAAGAAGAAAAGATGTCGGTTCGCAACGAATTGCTTGCGGATAATAAAATCCGGCTTGAGCCAGGAATCGCGATCGTCCCGCGAACACACAAAAAATGGTTTGCGGAACGTAAGCCAGAATTAGACTTGGATTATTGGAATCGGTTCAAACAGCTACTCATAAAAGACAAAGGCTTCCCAGTAAATGTAGTGGCTGAAATGGATTACGTCTCTGATGAGATTGTTGACCTGCTGGGAGACCCTACGCGAACTGAAGAGCGCGAGCAACGGCGCGGGCTAATAATTGGTGATGTGCAGTCAGGCAAAACAGTTAATTACAGTGGAACAATCTGTAAGGCAGTAGATGCAGGATTTCGTGCCGTCATCCTGATGACTGGCACCACTAATGACTTACGTAAGCAGACTCAAATTCGTCTTGATGAAGCGTTTACAGGCATTGACACTGGAAGCGAAACCTTAAATTTCATTGGCGTCGGCCAGTACAACAAAAAATTACGGCCAATTTCTTTCACGACAGTAGACAAAGATTTTAGCAAGAGTGCAGCGAAACAATTGAGCAGTGCACTGTCTCAAAGTGATGGCGACAGGCCAATGCTGTTTGTTATTAAGAAGAATGTATCGGTACTGAAGAGTTTGCTTGATTGGATAAAGACTCACAATCAGTACGGCGAGAACAAGATTGATGGCTCGGTTCTGATGATCGACGATGAAGCAGACTACGCCTCAGTCAACACAAAAGCAGCGGGTGAAGACCGAAGCAAGACTAATGCGTATATCGAAGAGCTGCTGAATGTGTTCCGTTTCGCAAGTTACGTAGGATTTACGGCTACGCCTTATGCCAACGTTTTCATTGACCCTGAGACCGATGAGGACATGGAGAAGGAGGGTCTGTTCCCGAAAGACTACATTTATACGCTGAATGCCCCGAGCAATTACATCGGCGCAAGAAACATCTTCCCTGAAGACGGCAAATACCATAACATGCTCCGATCGATTGACGATGGCGAAGATTATTATCCGCTCCGGCACAAGAAAGACGATGATTTGGGCGAGTTGTCGCCCAGCCTTAAAGATGCAGTCAATGCATTTCTCCTAGCCAACGTGATTCGCGACTTACGGGATGACGTTAATTCTCATCGGTCTATGATGATCAATGTAACCCGATTTGTGAACACACAGCAGCTTCTGCGAAAAGCAGTCAGGGACTACGTTGATGATGTAAAACGTTCGATCAGGACTTATGCGGCCCTGCCTGCGGATCGTGCGCTCCAAGACAAGTACATTAATTCTCTGTACGAATCTTTCAGGCGCGAATACAGTCATAAAGAATTTACATGGGAACAAATCCAAGCCAGTCTTTACAAGTCTGTGCTTCCCATTCAGGTCTTTGCAGCTCATGGCGGCGGCGATGATTTGAATTACGAAGATTACGAAGACGGGCTGCGAACGATTGTCGTAGGCGGTCAAAGATTATCGCGCGGTCTGACACTCGAAGGCTTAATTGTAAGTTATCTGTACCGCAACTCAATGGCATACGACACCTTAATGCAGATGGGCCGTTGGTTCGGCTACCGTTCCAATTACGACGACATTTGCAGACTATGGATGGACAAGGTAAGCCAGGACTGGTATGCGTTTATTTCAGAAGCCACGGACGAGCTTCGGGAAGAGGTTAAGCGCCTTAGGGATTTGGGCGCAACGCCACTCGACTTTGGTCTAAAAGTCAGGAACGACCCAGACATTCCGCTGATTGTTACTGCACGCAATAAGATGCGGTCAGCTCAATCAAAAACGATCAGTAAATCGCTGAGCGGAAAAGCAGTAGAGACTCCGTTTATTTATAATGACGCCCGTAAAAACGAAACGAACCTAAAGGCAGTTACGGCTCTTATCCAGTCAGTTGATTTTGAACCAACCGACAACCAGTTTGCCGCATACTCAGTACCAAAAGATAAAATCATTGCCTTTCTTAATAAAATCGATATGCCGGGTGCAAACGCCCAGTTCAATCCTGAGTCTATTTCGCAGTTCATCCAGCAGTATGCTGGAAATGAACTTGCTCAATGGGACATTGCGATTCTTTCTGGTAAATCCGAGTCAAAGTACGAGCTGAACGAAAACATCAAAGTTACTCCAAATATCCGTAAGTTTGACTTCCTTAAAGGCGACGGCAGCGTTATCCGTATGAGCGGTTCCAAGCGACGCTTGGGAAGCCAGGGCAACACAAGGTTTGGTCTGACTAAGGAGCAGATTAATCTTGCCAAGAAGCTCGTACATGACAACCCTGAGAGAGGCGCTGTTAATGATGACGATTACTTTGCCATCGACCGTAAGCCCTTACTAATGATTTACTTTGTCGAACCAAGCAAAGAGAGTAACGCCGAAGACTTCGACAGGCTCGACAATTTTGATAGTCAACCACTCATCGGCTTCGGGCTTGGTATCCCTAAGCTGAGCAACGTTGGCACAAAGTACATCCGCTACCAAACCAACAAAATCCATCAGGAGTTTGGCGGCATTGATGAGTACGAGGATGAAGATGAGTGAAGTAGCTGAACGCATACGCAGACTGCTGGAAAATCAGGATTCTGAATCATACAGCCGCTACGACAGCGAACATCCATTCGATGTGTTTCTCGGCATTGATCAAGCGGGGAGAAAAAGTCTCGCCCTTGTTATGAATGCAAGGCGCGAACGAATAACATCAACCAAAACCATCGACGCTCAGTTCTACAAGCGTGATGACGGTAAGCTGATGCTTAGTTTTGCGCTTCAGGATGATCAGCTAAAAGACATCTTCTACAAGTTCTGCGAAGACATAATTGAATGCACCCGATTAAATCGCCTGGAAGACGGATTTGCGCCGGCTGTTGAGCGTTGGGAGACCTGGATTAAGTTCTTTGCAAAAACATCGTTACCGCTTTCTGAGGGTGAAATCCTTGGGCTGATAGGCGAGATTTACTTCCTCAAGAATGTAATGATTGAAAAGTACGGTCAGGATGTTGCGCTGGACTCATACATTGGTACAGATCGTGCTCACAAAGATTTTGAAGTTCAGGACACATGGTACGAAGTGAAATCAATTCACAATGGTGTACGCACAGTTAAAATCAGCTCAATCGAGCAGCTTGATTCGAATCAGCCAGGCAAGCTGGAAATTATAACTTTCGATCAAAGCACCCCCACTTACGAGGGCAACGTTACACTTAATAACCTTATTTCAGACTTCAGAGGTGCATTAGACCGTAAGTGGCAGCTAAAGTTCGATGAGAAAATGCGAAGGGCAGGTTATCTCGAAGACGAGCGGTATGATGAATACAACTACTTGTTCGTTAGGGTCGATGAGTACGGTGTGGCAGATGATTTTCCAAAGCTGACCAAAGATCAACTCCCGAACGGCATTACAAAAGCGAGCTACGAAATTGACCTTTCCGCGATACAGAGGTTTAAGGTCTAGCGATGAATTTAGAAGAATTTCGCACTGACTGGGTTGGCGATCTAAGAGTCGCGGCAGAAGCAAATCAAAGCGACCCTCACAGTGAATTCGTCATTGATGCAGTTGATCAGCTTCAAGAGGCAGAGGAAGTCGAGAACGTTGAATTAGGTTACTTTGAGGGGATTGGTCCTAAAGGTACGAAGTTAGTGATCGATGGCTACGCATTTGATTCTGTCGATAAGTCGTGCGTAGTTCTCCTAAGCGACTTTTCAAATAGCGACACGCTTGAGACGCTTATATCTACAGACATTGACCGTCTGTACAACAACATGCGTTATCTGGTAGAAGCCGCACTTAGCGGTTACATCGTTGATAACAAATTTGAAGAGAGCAGCACGGGTTACACCTTTGCCGTTGAAGCAAAGAGACTGTTCGACAATGGTGAAATTTCGAAATTCAGGTTTTACATACTCACCGACAAAAAGCTGAGCGAACGCGTCAAAAACATCCAGAAAAGTCCAATCAATGGCAAAAAAGTTGACCTGAATGCATGGGACATTAACCGCTTCTACCAGCTATATACATCTACTCAGGGCAAAGAAGAAATTGAAATCGACGCATCGACTGTTGAGGGCGGCGGCATACCTTATGTAAGTGCAACAGACGGCGAGGACTACTCTGCTTATCTTGCTGTTGTGCCAGGAAAGTTTTTGGCAGACATTTATTTACAGTATGGGTCGCGTTTGCTTGAAGGGAATGTCCGTTCATTTTTGAGCATTCGCGGTAAAGTCAACAAAGCGATTCGCGGAACTATCTTGCAGGAGCCTGATATGTTCTTCGCCTACAACAACGGCATTGCTGCAACAGCTACAGAAATTGAAACGACGAACGAAAATGGCAGGCAATTAATTACTAAGATCAGCGATATGCAGATCATAAATGGCGGTCAAACTACCGCTTCAATTGCCAACGCGGTCATTCAGGACAAAGCCTCGCTCAATGACATTTACGTTCCTATGAAGTTATCGGTCGTGAACCACGAAAAAGCCAAAGAGATGATTCCAATTATTTCACGAAGTGCAAACAGCCAGAACAAAGTAGACGAAGCAGATTTCTTCTCTAACCACCCTTATCATGTGCGAATTGAGGAGTACTCCCGTAGAGTCTTAGCTCCTCCTGTAGACGGGAATCAGTACCAGACGACATGGTTCTATGAACGTGCACGCGGCCAGTACGTTCAAGAACAGATGAAACTCTCACGATCAGAGCGGAAGCGTTTTCAGCTTAAAAATCCAAAAGCCCAGCTCTTGCGAAAAGTTGATGTCGCCAAGTTCATTAATTCTTACGAACAAAAGCCACATATTGTAAGCCGTGGCGCTCAGTTCAACATGCGTAATTTTGCAGAGTCAATCGCTAAGCAGTGGAAGCCATCAGATCAGAACACCAGTTTTAATGAGTACTATTTCAAGAAGCTGATTGCCCTCGCCATCTTATTCAAATCCACCGAGAAGATTGTTTCTGGACAACAATGGTACCAGGAGATCAAAGCCTATCGTGCAAACATAGTTACTTATAGCGTAGCGGTAATAATGAATCAGATCGAGAAGAAGCACCCTGGGAAGACCGTAGATTTCCTTAAAATATGGAATACTCAGTCAATCAGCCCTGAGCTTGAGGCTCAACTCGTTAAGACCACTCGTGAGGTCTTTGATTTCATCACTCGCGATGACAGAACCACTTTGAACGTTACTGAATGGTGCAAGAAAGAAGACTGCTGGAAGCGTGCTCAAAGCTATGATTTCACCTTACTAGATAGCTTTGCAGAGACGCTCGTAAGCACTGGTGATGAGCAGGAAGAGAAAGAGATCGCCCAGAAAGATCAAAAAGTCAGCAATCAAATCAATGCCGAGATCGAGCTAGTCAATTTGGGAGCTGACTACTGGAAGAAAGTTCAGGAATTCGGCCGAAATGACAGGCTATTAAGCGAGATGGAAGACGGGCTACTTAGCGTGGCAGCTAATTTTGACACGACCGGCAGAGTGCCGTCTGACAAGCAAGCGAAACTCATTATGCAGATTCGAAACCGTCTGTTCGACGAAGGGCTGTCGAGGAATTTGTCATGAGCAGCGCAAAGTAAGCCCTTATGCTATTATTAGGTCATCTATGCTCAAGGTAATCGAAACATTTAGCGGCATCGGCGCACAGGCAAAAGCACTACAGAACATTGGCTGCGATTTTCAGATTATCGGCACAGCCGACTGGGACATTCATGCGATCATCGCTTACGACCTGATTCACAATGGCAAACAAGACCTTTCAAAGTATGAAAATGCTACTCGCGAAGAGATGCTTCAGAAGTTAGAGAAGTTCACACTAAGTACAGACGGCAAGGTTGCCACCGACTGGAAGAATGTTCGGATTTTAAGTATGAATGTGCTGAAGAGGCTTTGTGCTGCGATTGATAGGACCAATAACTACGTGAGCGTTACTGACATGGATGGGGCACTTCTGCCCGTAGATATGGACGCATTGACGTACTCTTTCCCTTGTCAGGACTTATCCGTAGCCCACGCTTGGCATGGCAAGACCGATGGCATAGACCGAAGTGCCGCCAACCGATCCAGTATGCTTTGGCAGATCGAACGCATCCTAAAGGAGCGTAAGGCAAGTCCGAGACCAATGCCTAAGCTTTTGTTGATGGAGAACGTTCCTAATATAATCTCCCGTTCGCACAGCAAGAACTTCGATGACTGGAAGCAGTCTCTTGTCGATCTAGGTTACTACAACCGCTTCTACGTGCTTGTTTCGAACAATTTTGGTACTCCTCAGATCCGCAAGCGTGCTTACCTGATGAGCTTCTATACAGGCGGTGACAACAAGCTGGAAGCCAAGCTCGATAAGTACTTTGCCACCAACAATTTAGAGACTATCCGCAAGGGTCATGCTGATCTGGCTGATTTTATGCGTGTTGATTATGAAAATGAAACTCTTAGGCTAGAGGCAGATGAAGCACAGCCTAACGACACACCGTCTCGTGATGACATTTTCATTAAAAGTGTGAAGCTCTTTGATGGAAGTACTTATTCTCCATACGTTCCGACCATAACAACCAAGCAGGACCGTCGGCCTAATTCTGGAGTAGTCGCATATGACAGTCATCGTCCAGGCAAGGCCAAATTCAGGTATCTTACCGCAAGAGAGTCATTACTACTGATGGGCTTCGAGGATAAAGATTATGAAGCGTTGATTGAAGGCAACTTCAAAAAAGATACAGTAAAGAGCTTTTTTACGTATACTAAAATCGTAAAGATGGCTGGCAACAGTATAGTTGTCCCAGTGCTAGAGGAAGTGTTCAAACAAATGCTTTATGTTGATGAGCATTTCTTGTCTGAGGTGATGGCCGAAGAGACAATCGACAACGTACAGCCAGTCGGCGAACTAAGCCTGGCATCCTCTTAGTCGTAATTCAAGTGCCCGACATTATTGAGGGCGCTATAGGTACCGTTAATGGACAAGATCACTAAAGAGCACCGTAGCTGGAACATGTCACGTATACGGGGCAAGGACACAAAGCCAGAAATGGCAGTTCGAAAGTACCTGTATTCAAGAGGCGTCCGCTATCGCTTGCACGTCAAACTACCAGGCAAACCAGACATCGTCATGAAGCAAAGACGGACTGCCGTGTTTATCAACGGCTATTTTTGGCATGGCCATGACGGCTGTAAATTTTTTCGCTGGCCACAGACAAGAAGCGATTACTGGCATGAGAAGATCGGAGGCAACATTGAAAGAGATGCACGAAGTTATGCCGCACTCAAAGAGGATGGCTGGCGGGTTTTTGTGATCTGGGAGTGTGAGATCAGACAAAACCATGAAAGCGCACTTCAGCGGCTTTATGCCGCCATCAATCAGTAGTTATAGACAAAGTCGGTCTTAATTGCGGTTATAACTTCCTCTATCGTGGTGAGCCAAGCAG
>Ga0105241_10001644_pt1 | contig 17039 bp, 19 predicted proteins | sample KBSC64metaG_FD_80422 | JGI IMG/M metagenome (GOLD analysis project Ga0105241, IMG submission 80422) | Corn rhizosphere microbial communities from Kellogg Biological Station, Michigan, USA - KBS C6-4 metaG | ecosystem: Host-associated > Plants > Roots > Rhizosphere > Soil | place: Michigan, USA... | reverse complement strand
TTGGTATGAATCGTAAGGCTCAAATAAAGGAATTTTGAACAAAAATACCGGAAGATCCCGTAAACGGTTCATTTTAAAATAGTTTAACATCCGCTTGTGTTCCAGCGCTAATGAACTAAGTTTGCAATCCATAAAATAAACCGGTCCGGACATTACTGATGAAGGTTATAGAACACATCCAGCAGGCAAAAGAAACTGCAGTCTCCTTTGAAATCCTCCCCCCCCTGAAAGGGAAGACCATCAGCTCCATTTACGATCACCTGGACCCCCTGATGGAATTCAAGCCGAAATTTATCAATGTCACTTATCACCGGAGTGAAACCATGTTCAAGAAAAAGGCCGATGGCACTTTTGAAAAAGTGGAAGTGAGAAAAAGACCGGGTACGGTAGGCATTTGTGCGGCCATCATGAACCATTACCAGATCGATGCCGTTCCCCACCTGATCTGCGGCGGTTTCGGCAAAAGGGAAACGGAGGATGCGCTCATTGATCTGCATTTCCTGGGAGTGGACAATGTGCTCGTGCTGCGCGGCGACGCTGCCCATAACGAAGCATCCTTTAACCCGGAGCCCGGCGGCAACCGCTATGCACTGGATTTATTGAAGCAGGTGGTTGGCCTGAACCATGGTATTTATCTGGAAGAAGATATTCTGAATGGCAGTCATACCAATTTCTGTATCGGCGTAGCCGGCTATCCGGAGAAGCATTTCGAATCGCCCAACCTGGCTACCGATCTCACCAATCTCAAAGCGAAAGTGGATGCCGGTGCAGAATACATCACAACCCAGATGTTTTTCGACAATAAAAAATATTTTGATTTTGTAAAAGCCTGCCGGGATATCGGCATTGATGTGCCCATCATACCCGGATTGAAACCCGTCACCAGCAAAAAGCAGCTGAGTATGCTGCCGAAAGTTTTTCATGTGGACATTCCCCCGGATCTCTCCGATGCCATCATGAAAACCAAGACCGACGAAGAAGTGGAACAGATCGGCACGGAATGGCTGCTGGAGCAAAGCCGCGAGCTGAAAAAAGCCGGCGTTCCGGTTTTGCATTACTACACCCTGGGTAAACCAAAAGTGATCAGAAATGTTGTGAAAGAACTCGTATAACTGAAATAGCTCATGGCTTTTACTGACTATTATAAAATTCTGGAGATTCCAAAAACCGCTTCACCGGACGATATCAAAAAAGCGTACCGGAAGCTGGCGAGAAAATACCATCCCGATCTCAATCCAAAAGATAAAGAAGCGAATAAAAGATTCCAGCTCATCAATGAAGCTAACGAAGTGCTGAGTGATCCGGAAAAAAGAAAAAAATACGATCAGTACGGGGAAGACTGGGCGCATGCCGACCAGTTTGAAAAAGCCCGCCAGTCGCAGCAAAGCAGTTCCCGGCGGCAATCGGAAAACCCTTTCGAAGGAGACTTCGGCAGCGGGGAATATTCTGATTTCTTTGAACAGATGTTTGGCGCCGGCGCAGGAAGACACAACACGAAATTCCGCGGGTCGGATTATCAGGCTGAGCTGCATCTCTCCCTGCGGGATGCCGCCAAAACCCATCAGCAGACCTTAACGGTGAACGGGAAGAATATCCGCATTACCATACCTGCGGGCGTGGAAAATGAACAGGTGATCAAACTCAGGGGTCACGGCGGACCAGGTACCAATGGAGGTCCGGCAGGAGATTTGTTCATTACTTTTGTGATTGAACCGGACCCGGTTTTCAAGAGGTCCGGGAATGATCTGTACACGAATATTAACCTGGATCTCTATACCGCCGTGCTTGGCGGGGAAGTGATGGTCGAAAGCCTCGACGGAAAGATCAAATTAAAAATAAATCCTGAAACGCAGAACGGCACCAAAACAAGATTGAAAGGCAAAGGTTTTCCGGTATATAAAAAAGACGGATCTTTCGGAGATCTGTACGTAACCTATAATGTGTTAGTTCCGCAAAACCTCACGCAGCAGCAGAGAGAGCTGTTCACCGAACTTTCAAAACTGAAATAAACCGGCATGGCAGAAGAGGAAATCATAGCACTGGAAACCTATTGTTCCTATTACCAGGTGGAAATGGAATTCATCCGGACACTGGAAGAATACGGACTCATCAGCATCCGGTATGAGGAAACGAAGGGGTTTATCCGGAAAGAAGATGTGGCACAACTCGAGCGCTTCAGCAGACTGCATTATGATCTGAACATCAATGTGCCGGGGATCGATGCGCTGCAGCATCTGCTGGAGAAGATCAGGGCCCTGCAGGAAGAAACAGAAAGCCTGCGCAACCGCCTGAACATTTACGAATAGTTTATAACCCATCAATCAGCCTGCATATGAAAAAAGGAATCTTCTTTCCTGTTCTGTTATTTTTTTCCTGCTCTCTGTTTTCCCAGGCATTCATTCCGCTCCAATACAAAAAAACCACGGAGATGATCCCCATGCGGGACGGCGTAAAACTATATACGGTTATTCTTTCCCCGGTAAATGCGTCCCAGCCTTATCCTTTTCTCCTCACGCGCACTCCTTACAGCGCGGATTCCAGGCTTCCGGCTGAAAACGGTCTGGTCCGCTTAACCGATCAGTTCGCATATCCGAATATGGCTGTCGATGGATACATATTCATCTTCCAGGATATACGCGGCAAATTCAAAAGCGAAGGATCCATGCAGATCCATCAGCCCATCATTCACCGGAAACATCCGGGTGCGACAGATGAAAGCACGGATACCTGGGATACCATTGACTGGCTGTTGCATCATGTTTCCAATAATAATGGCAGGGCCGGCATCGCGGGAATATCTTATCCCGGCTGGCTTGCACTAGTAGGTGCCGTGGATCCGCACCCGGCGCTGAAAGCTTCTTCCGAACAGGCATGCATGGGCGATCTTTTCCTGGGCGATGATTTTCATCACAATGGCGCTTTCCGGCTGAGTTATGGAATGGAATATACCTACAGCGTAGAAGGCAACCGGGAAGGGGCGGAGTTCTCCTTTCCGCAATTCGATTTGTACGACTGGTATCGTAACCTTGGTTCGCTGAAAAATGTAAATGAAAAATATTTTCATGGGAAAGTGCCTACCTGGAACAACTTCGTGAAACATCCGGATTACGATTCTTTCTGGCAAAGGAATTCCCCGCTGACTTATGTTCCCTACCCTGAAGTTCCGCAATTGCATGTGGGCGGCTATTATGATCAGGAGGACATTAACGGCCCACAGCTGATGTACGGACATATGGAAAAGAAGGACAGCTTCAGCCGGAACCATATTGTGCTGGGACCATGGTACCATGGCCAGTGGGGCAGGTTAAAGGGCGACAGTATTGCAAAGATTTCCTTCGGTAGTAATACCGGGGAATGGTTCCGGGACCTGCAGAAAAAATGGTTTGATTATTATCTCAAGGGCATCGGCGACGGAAAATTTGATGAAGCTTATGCATTCCAGACCGGAACCAATGAATGGAAAACATACAAAAGCTGGCCGCCGAAGGAAGCGACGGTTCAGCATTTGTATGCGGGCCCCAATCATACCGCCCATTTTATTAAACCCGTTACCGCAAAGGGTTCCGTAAGTTATATAAGCGACCCGGAAAAACCGGTGCCCTACCGCAAACTCCCTATTGAAGAAACTTACGGAAGGGGCAGCCGCTGGAGGCCCTGGCAGGTGGAAGACCAGCGCTTCGTTTATACGAGACCGGATGTGGTGAGTTTTACTACCGATTCCTTAACGGAAGACCTGATCGTTACCGGCGCCATCACGGCGCATTTGTTTGCATCCTCCACAGGCACGGATGCGGACTGGGTGGTCAAGCTTATTGATGTTTATCCTGCCTGGGATCCGGATAATTTTTTAATGAGCGGTTATCAGTTCCCGGTAGCGATGGAAGTATTCCGCGGCCGTTACCGGAAGAGTTTCTCCAATCCCTCGCCGCTGATTCCCGGCAAACCCGAAGAATTTGTGATCGGCCTGCACGAAGTGAATCATGTATTCAAAAAAGGCCACCGCCTGATGATCCAGGTGCAGAGCAGCTGGTTCCCGGTCATCGACCGCAATCCGCAAAAATATGTGCCGAATATTTTTGAAGCGAAAACCAGCGACTTCATCAAAGCCACCCAAACGATTTATTTCTCCGAAAAATATCCGACGCATATTGATATACCGGTGATGCTGAGTGTGGAGTGAACAAAGGATTTATTTAGCCAGCAGCTCCTTCACTGTCGTACTAATGGTTTTTCCATCAGCCTTCCCCGCCAACTGTTTGGAGGCAATCCCCATCACCTTGCCCATATCAGCGGGAGAGTTGGCGCCGGTATCTGCAATAATTTTCTGCAGAATGGTTTTTAATTCATCTCCGGAAATCTGTTTGGGAAGAAATTTTTCGATCACGGAAATCTCTTCTTCCTCTTTTTGTGCGAGATCCTCCCGGTGCTGGGTTTTATATATTTCCAGGGAGTCCTTCCGCTGCTTGATCATTTTTTGCAGCAGTTTGATTTCCTCCTCTTCTTTTATTTCACCTCCGGCGCCTTCGGAAGTTTTTGCCAGCAGGATCGCGGCCTTGATGGCGCGCAGGGAACGAAGGGATTTTTCATCCTTTGCCAGCATGGCTGTTTTCAGGTCAGTCATTACCTTTTGCTCGAGGCTCATATTGAAAATTTATAGTTTGTTTTCTTTGATTTGCCGGGCTCTGGATTTATTAAACAGGTCCCGGGCAAAAACCTTAATGTCCCCGGCCAGGTCATCGTACTGGGTTGCCCGCTGATAGGTATCCGCCAGGGTAACCAGGGTCTGGTAGAAAAAATCCTCCATTTCATCCACCATCATGTCTTTGGTCCAGAGGTCGATGCGCAGGGCGGTCTTTTCCTCCCCGTCCCACAGGGAAAGCAGGAAGGCCTTGGCTTTCCGGGTATTTCCTGCAGCGGAATCGCTGGCATTCCAGCTGATTGCCTCGGGTATTTTCTGATCGTCCAGGGAAACCTGAATCTGAATGGAAGATTGTTTCATTTTTTAGCATTATTCAGGGTAAACGCCTAAGGGCATCCCCATTTTTCAGGCGAAGTTAACAGGAAAATCCGGGCTTCACGGTCATTCTACCCTGATGAAAAAAATACGGAAATTACGATGCCGGTTTTGAAGTACAAATCCGCTGTTATCCGGGCAATAAGTTGAATAGTTTTACAGTTGGTTCGTTTTCCGTCAATCCGTCAAATCCGTCATTCGTCATCAAAATCCGTGTCTATGAAACACTATTACCCAAGGGGCTTTGTGCTGTTGGCATTCATAGCCTTTTCCATTATTCCTTCTTCTTTATTTTCTCAATGTACCTGTACCGGTGGCCTGCCGGCAACGGCGATCGACCAGAAGATAACGATAGCGCCCACGAAAACCAGCACCCTGAATTTTAATTTTCAGCAATTCGATCCGTCGATCGGTAATCTGAGTTGTGTTACCCTGCATGATACGCTTACCGGAAATTCTGTTACCGGAGCCAGGAACCTGGAGCCTGATAGTATTGGTTATCTTTTTGATCTGAGTCTTACCAATGAAGTGAAAGGTCCCGGTATTGACATAACGAATTTTTATGACACATTGCACGGACTTGATTCCCTTGCTCCCTATGGAATTCCGGGAGATACGATTACTTACGGGCCTGATAATTTCGTTCCCGACCCGTTCGGAGTAGACAAAACAGGCGGGAATCCAGCCTACCTTGGTGTCGGTACCGTAAACTTCTCATACAAAATAACAGGGGGGATGATCGCCAAGAAGGGGAGTACCAATTATTCGTCTCTCATTACCACAGTAATCGGAGGCATCATGAAACTCACCTATTACTGGTGCCCGGCAACCCCACTGGGAGCCACCATCAGTAATTTCTCGGCCTATAAAAAGGACGGGACCATCTCTTTACAATGGCTTGCTACAAACGATCAAAGCGATATAACTTATGAAATCCAATACAGCAAAGACGCCGAAGCCTGGGCAGGGGCCGGTACCGTACCGGTTGGATCTGCTCCAACAGGTACTGTTGCACAATACCAGTATCAATACCACCCTGCTGCAACTGATGTGGGCGAAATATACTTCCGGATCAAACGCCGGGACGGGCAGGGAAATATCAGCTATTCGGTCGTTAAAGTGATCAATCTCCAGCAGGATGACCAACGTCCGGGAATTCAGATTTACCCCAATCCGGTCAGCAACCGCGTAACCGTCCAGTTCGATGAGCCGCAATCCGGTGTTTATAGCCTCGAGCTCATCAGCACCACAGGACAGATCGTGCAGCAAAAACAGGTGCAGCTGCAGGGGAACAGTCTGACCTCCATGGAATTATCAGCTCATCCGGCCAGGGGTATTTACTTCCTGCGGGCAAAAGATATCATCCGCAACCGGCAGTTCCTGACCAAGGTAATCGTGGACTGAAATTTGGCGGCGGCAGGGCAATGGGATAATAGAGGCTGTTAATCGCGAACTGATCTTTTTTCCGTAGGTTTGTGGAACTTAAGTTCTCCAAATAGCGCTTAGTTCTGCAAATATCTTTACATTATGGAATACAATACTACGCGTAATCACCTGATTATGCGGGAATACGGCCGCCATATACAGCGGATGATTGAATACCTGCTCACTATTGAGGACAGGGATGAAAGGGAACGGAATGCGCAGTCCGTGATTGAACTCATGGGCTTCCTGAATCCGCACCTGAAAAATGTAGAGGATTTCCGTCATAAACTATGGGATCATCTTTTCCTGATATCTGATTTTAAACTGGAAGTTTCTTCGCCTTATCCCATTCCTACCAGGGAATCTCTGAAGCCGAAGTCTGACGTGCTTCCCTATCCGAAAAGATATCCGAAGTACTCGCACCTGGGTAAGAATCTGGAACTGATCATTCAGAAAGCATTGCAGGAAGAAAATGCGGACAAGAAGAATGGCCTCTCCAACGCGATAGCCTATTACATGAAACTGGCCTATGCCAACTGGCACAAGGAAACCGTGCATGATGATGCGATCCAGGGGGAACTGACTGCAATAACCAACGGACAACTGGAATTCACCAACACGCCATTCGTCAGAAGCTTCCGTCCCGTTGAAAACCGGGAGCGCAGCGGTAACGGGTACGGCGACTATCGCAACAAACGAAATCAGAAATTTCAACGCAACAATAACAACCGGAACAACGACCGGAATAATGACCGCAACAACGACCGCGGAGGCAAATTCAAAAAGAAAAGATATTGAATGAATGCCTTTGAAGTAACGGGTGGTAAAAGGCTGAAGGGAGAGATCACTCCCCAGGGAGCCAAGAATGAAGCGTTACAGGTGATCAGTGCGGTCTTACTTACGAAGGGAAAAATTACCATCTCCAATATTCCCGATATTCTCGATGTGAATCTCCTGATCGAAGTGCTGGAAGAAATGGGCGTGAAAACCCAGCGCATCAGCCGGCATGAATGCAGTTTTCAGGCGGATGACGTAAACGTCGATTACCTCAACAGTGATATCTACCGGAAGAAAAGCGGGAAACTCCGCGGCGCTATCATGCTCGCCGGTCCCCTGCTGGCCCGGTTTAAAAAAGCCTTTGTTCCCAAACCCGGGGGCGACAAGATCGGAAGAAGAAGACTGGATACCCATATCATCGGTTTTGAAAAGCTGGGCGCCCGTTTCTCGTATGACGCGGGCGACGACTATTTCCGGCTGGAGGCGCCGGAATTAAAAGGAACTTACCTGCTGCTGGAAGAGCCCTCCGTTACCGGAACTGCCAATATTATTATGGCCGCCACCCTGGCCACCGGAACCACTACCATTTACAATGCAGCCTGTGAACCCTATATCCAGCAACTCTGCCACATGCTCAACAGCATGGGCGCCCGCATCAGCGGAACCGGAAGTAATTTGCTGGAAATAGAAGGCGTGATGGAACTGGGTGGTACGGAGCACCGGATTCTTCCGGACATGATCGAGATCGGTTCTTTTATCGGCATGGCAGCGATGACCCGGAGTGAACTCCTGATCAAGGATGTAAGTCTGCCAAACCTCGGTATTATTCCAGACAGATTCAGACAGCTCGGAATCAAACTGGAAATAAAGGGAGATGATATTTATGTTCCTGCCCAGGATGTTTATGAAATTCAAACCTACCTCGATGGGTCCGTGCTCACTATTTACGATCATCCCTGGCCCGGACTCACACCGGATCTCCTGAGCATATTGCTGGTGGTAGCCACGCAGGCGAAAGGAAGCGTGCTCATTCATCAGAAAATGTTTGAGAGCAGGCTGTTCTTTGTGGACAAGCTGCTGGATATGGGTGCCCGCATCATTCTCTGCGACCCGCACCGTGCCGCAGTCATTGGTCTTGGCAGAGAGCAGCAGCTGCGCGGCATCAGCATGAGCAGCCCGGATATCCGGGCAGGCGTTTCCCTGCTGATCGCGGCCATGAGCGCCGAAGGAAAGAGCGTGATACAGAATATCGATCAGATTGACCGCGGATACCAGTATATTGACGAGCGCCTGAACCGGCTGGGAGCTTCGATTAAGAGGGTATAGTTTCAAAGTAAAAAATTCAGATCCGATGCTGATCATTATTACAGCGCCATCCGGCGCAGGCAAAACCTCCATTACCCGCTACCTGCTGGAGCATTTTCCCCAACTCGCTTTTTCTGTTTCGGCAGCCACCCGCCCCAGGCGCAGCGACGAGACCGACGGCGTGGATTATTATTTCATGAGCCTGGAGGAGTTCCATAAAAAAATCCAGCACAACGAATTCATCGAATGGGAAATGGTGTATGAGGGGAAATATTACGGAACGCTTAAATCGGAACTGGAGCGGATTGAAGCTCTGCAGAAGGTGCCCATCCTGGATATCGATGTAAAAGGTGCTATTCATGTTCAGCAGCAATACGAGGGAAAAACCTTATCCATCTTCGTGCAGCCACCTTCTATTGAGGAATTAAAGCGCCGGCTGGAATTCCGCGCCACGGAATCCCCCGAGGCACTGCAGGACCGGCTGAGCAAGGCAGCCTATGAGATTTCTTTCCGCCATCATTTCAATAAGATCATTACAAACGACAATCTGGAAAGCGCCTGCCGGGAGGCCGGGAGCATTATTACGGAACTGTTTCGGGAAGAGGGAATCCTGCACTGACGGCTGGTAAATCCGGTTTTTTCCCGCTATATTCGTATTTGCATGATCAATACCAATACCCTTATCTGGATTATTGTGGCCTGGCTTCTGCTTATATTTTTTGCCGGCGTCGAGATCGCATTTGCCAACGCCAACCGCCTGACCATCGAACTGAAGAAAAAGCAGGGTCTTCAGCGCAGCATATTGCTTTCCCGTTTACTCGATCAGCCTTCCCGCTTTATCAGCGCCATCCTGATCGGCTTTAATATTTCCCTGGTTATTTTTGGCCTGCTGGTCGGAGAAACGCTTTCACCGCTGTGGGAATTTATCATCCGGAAAACTGCCGTGCCGCAGGCATGGGTGGATATTTTCCGGCTGCTGTTTGAAACTTTCACGTCGACCCTGTTCATCCTTTTTTTCGGGGAACTGATTCCGAAAGCATTTTTCCGGGCCAAGAGCGACAGCCTGCTGGACTTCTTTGCCAGCATCAGCAATTTTTTTTTCAATCTGCTTCATCCCGTTTCCCTTTTTTTCACCCGGGTTTCCGAATGGATCCTGAAATATATTTTTAATGTGCGGATCGATGAAGGAAAAGACCTTTTTGCCAAGGCAGACCTGGGTAACTTTTTCCGGCAGAACGGTGACGGGGATGATCCGCAGCAGCAATTAAATACAGAACTGTTTGAAGCCGCCCTTTCCCTGCCACGGGTGAAAGTGCGCGAATGCCTGGTACCGCGGAAGGAGATCGAAGGCATCGATATCCGGTACACGATTGATGATGCCCGAAAAAAATTCGTCAGCAGCAAACTCAGCAAACTGGTGGTTTACGACGTAAATATTGACCATGTGCAGGGCTATATCCATCAGTTAGACCTTTTTAGAGCCCCCGCGCTGATCAGAGACATCCTCCTGCCCATTCCGGCTGTGCCGGAAAGCATGAGCGCAACGGACCTGATCAGTAAATTCAGCAGGGAAAGAAAGAGCATTGCCTGGGTGGTGGATGAGTTTGGGGGAACCGCCGGAATCGTCACCATGGAGGACCTGCTGGAGGAGATCTTTGGGGAGATACGGGATGAATACGATACGGAAGAATTCGAGGAAAAGAAGCTTTCCAATGATGAGTTCATCTTTGCCGGCCGGCTGGAACTGGATTATCTGAATGAGAAATACGGAATGGAATTTCCGGAGAATGAATCCGAAACGCTTTCCGGGTTCATCATTAACCGGCATGAGTCCATTCCCCGCCTGAAAGAACATATTATCATCGACGACTATGAATTTGAAATCCTCGGTGTAAGCGATACCCGGATAGAAATGGTTAAAATGAAATTACTGAAGTGATGTATGTATTTTTAACCTTTTTCAGAAATCTTCTGACTCCTTTTCTGCGTACGTCCTTTTCAAACTACCTTTGCCGGGCTTTACCAAATGGCAATTCAGTGATATATGGCGTTGAAATTGTTTAACAGGACCCCCGGGCAGTCAGAAATGTCGTTTATTGAACACCTCGAGGCCTTGCGCTGGCATATTGTGCGGTCTGTGCTGGCCATTGTAGTCATCGCCATCCTTGCCTTTCTGAAAATTGACTGGCTCTTCGAGAACGTCATCATGGCCCCGCTGAAAAGTGATTTTCTTTCCATTGTCGCACTTTGCAAGCTGAGTCATTTTCTGCACATGGGAAATACCCTCTGCCTGCAGGCTGCCAATGTGCAACTGCAAACCACAGCTTTTGGCTCCCAGTTCATTTCCAGCATCACCATTGCTTTTGTCTGCGGATTTATCATTGCCTTTCCCTATGTATTCTGGGAATTCTGGCGCTTTGTGAAACCGGCCTTGTCATCAAAAGAAATCAAAAGCACCCGCGGTTCCATATTTTTTGTAACGTTCTTTTTCCTGCTGGGCATTTCCTTCGGCTATTTTCTGCTGGCGCCCTTTACCTTTAGTTTTCTTTCCAATTACCAGCTGGGCGTGTCGCACATGCTGATCACCCGGCCAACACTCGATGATTACTTAGATAATCTGCTGGATATCCTGATCGGCTCGGGAATTGCTTTTCAATTGCCCCTGGTAAGTTATGTGCTGACGCATATCGGTTTGATCACACCGGCCTTTTTGCGTACCTACCGGAAATATGCGTATGTGGCCATCCTGTTTGTTGCCGCCGTGATCACGCCTTCGCCGGACTGGATGAGCCAGACCATTGTGGCCCTTCCCCTGATCATCCTTTATGAAATCAGCATCCGCATTTCCGTCCGGGTGGAAAAGAACCTGAAACAGCGGGAGGAGGAGTTTGATAAGAGTTGACGGTAAACAGTTGACGGTTGACGGACTTCAGTGAAACAACCTGATGGCATTTGATCTTTATGCTACGCATAAAGTCCGTCAACCGTCAACTGTTTACCGTCAACCTATCCTCGATCTCCCTGCACAACTTCCCAAATATCTCCTCCACCGTTCCCTCCCCGGGAATATAAACGACCTTGTTAAATTTCTTATAATGGTCTGCCACGGCTGCGGTCTTTCTTTCGTATTCTTCAATGCGGGAGCCGATGATGGATTCGTCGCGGTCGTCGGTGCGGTTTGAAGTGAGCCCGCGGTTCAGCAGCCGCTTGACGAGTTCGGATATGCTCACCTGCAGGGCAAGCACAACATGGATGGAAGTATTTTTTTCGGCAAGCAGGGCGTCGAGTGCATCCGCCTGCGCATTGGTGCGCGGGAAACCATCGAACAGAAAACCTTTTGCATTGGGATTATGTTCCAGGGCTGCGCGTATCATGCCTATCACCACCGCATCCGGAACCAGCTTTCCCTGATCCATCAGGTTTTTAGCTTCGAGTCCCAGCGGGGTGCCGTTTTTGATTTCACTGCGGAGAATATCGCCGGTGCTCAGGTGCTTTAAACCAAATCTGGCGATGAGTTTTTCAGACTGTGTACCCTTGCCACTTCCGGGTGGCCCAAATAGAATCAGATTGAACATGATAACCGGGTTAGAAACAAATATAGTGCAGCATTCTTACAAATCCTTTAACAAAGCGGCCTTTTCCTTGCCGGAAACCTGGATTTAGGCTGAGGATTTTGTATAAAATAAATCAATTTGCAATATCCGGAGCTGCTGAACAATCCAGATGAACCTGCGCTACGTACATTTGTTATTAATAAAAGTCCTGATGAGCATATTAAAAACTTCCGGAATTTTGCTGCTGGCATTTTTGTTTCAGCAATGCAGCTATTCGCAGTCTTCAACCAAAAATAAATTAGTCAGTATGGATACTTCAAAAACAGGCGCGGATTCCGCCAGTGTAAACAGAACCGATGCCGAATGGAAAAAGATTCTGCCCGAAGATGTTTATTATGTTGCCAGGCAAAAGGGGACGGAGCGCCCCTATTCCAGCAAATACGAATTTTCGAAAGATATCGGCACTTACTATTGTGCGGTTTGCGGAAATCCCTTATTTAAAAGCGATACCAAGTTCGAAAGCGGGTGCGGCTGGCCGAGTTTTTACGAACCCATCAGCAAAACCAGTATCATTTATGCGGAGGACAATACCCTGGGAATGGAGAGAACTGAAGTGATGTGCGGTAAATGTAAATCGCATCTCGGCCACGTGTTTAACGACGGGCCCAAGCCTACCGGACTGCGTTATTGTATAAACGGAGTCGTGCTGGATTTTCACAAGGCGCAGGAGGCGCAGAAGAAATATGATGAAAAGAAAATGTAGAAATCGCAGAGAGGAACTTGAAATAGAAAGGACTGCCTGTACAGGGCGGTCCTTTTTACGTACGGAGCATTTATTCCTCCTTGTACAATCCGGAAGGAAAGCCTATTTTAGCGACTCATTTTATTGACATTATGGTGAATTTTACAAGGCTTTCGATCATTATCCCGGCATATAATGAAGCGGAAACCATTCATCAGATCCTGAACCTGCTCGATCAGGTTAATCTCATCAACGGGATTGAAAAGGAATTGATCATCGTGAATGATTGTTCCACCGACAATACGGAAGAAGTGCTGCTGCAATACCGGAGCGAACATCCCCACCTGAATATGCAATACTTCAAGCATGCGGTAAACCAGGGAAAGGGAGCCGCTATTCACACCGGGATCAAAAATGCCAGCGGGGAATATCTGGTCATCCAGGATGCAGACCTGGAATACGATCCGGAGGAGTTTAACGAATTGCTGAAACCGGTGATCCGGGGCGCGGCAGATGTCGTTTTCGGCTCCCGCTTCCAGGGGGGCAATCCGCACCGCATCCTGTTCTACTGGCATTCCATCGGGAACAAACTGCTTACGCGACTGAGCAATATGTTCACCAACCTGAACCTGACCGACATGGAAACCGGTTACAAGCTTTGTAAAACCTCCAGCATTCAGGCGCTCGATCTCAAAGAAAAACGATTTGGTTTTGAACCGGAGATCACCGCCAAACTGGCAAGAATACCCAATGTCCGTATCTATGAAGTAGGCATTTCTTATTATGGACGTACTTATCAGGAAGGAAAAAAAATCGGATGGAAAGACGGGTTCCGGGCCATCTACTGCATTTTCAAATATAATCTCTTTCGCTGATGGATAGTAAATCCGGCCTGCCAACAGACCCTTCCGGATGGGAGACCCTGGAGCTTTTTGCCGAAGCGCCCGCTTTCAACAGATGGCTTTTCGACCGGATCGCTCCGTTCTGCAAGGGAGAAGTGATGGAAGCCGGGAGCGGCATTGGGAATATTTCGGGGCTGCTGCTGGATCATCATTTTAAGCTAACGGTAAGCGATATGCGCGCAGAATATTGCCGGCTGCTGACAGATAAATTTGGCGGAAACCCGAACCTGCAGGCTGTTCATCAACTGGATCTTTCCCTGCCGGATTTTGAAAACCGGTATCCGGACCTGCTGAACCGTTTCGATACTGTTATTGCCCTGAATGTGGTGGAACATATCAAAGAAGATGCCCTGGCCATTCGAAATGCAGGGAAACTTTTAAGGAATAAAGGGAACCTGATTATCCTGGTCCCTTCCGGCCGGTATTTGTATAATCGTTTTGACAGGGAACTCGGGCATTACAGAAGATATTCGGGAAAAGCAGTCTCCCGCCTCTTGTCAGATGCGGGCTTACAGGTTTTTTATTCCCGCTATTTTAATTCCGGAGGCATTGCGGGCTGGTGGTTTTCGGGATCGGTGCTGAAGAAAAAAATTATTCCGGGTTTCCAGCTGAGAATATTTAACCGGCTGGTTCCCTTTTTCCGCATCCTCGATCAATGCACGGCAAAGGTCGCCGGACTTTCCGTGATCGCCGTAGCAGCAAAACAAATCATCCAAAATGATTAAGACATCCGCTGATATTTTATCCGGCGAACGGTATGCCCGAATCCAACAATGGGCGGTTTATGCGCTTGCCGCATTGTTTTTTATCAATTGTTTTACCCCGCTCCGCCTGCACTACGACATGCTCCGGTATTTTGCCATCAAGGACTGCATTGAAACGGTGTGTCCTCCAACGGCCGATCCCCACGATTATATGCCCTTCGGCTATACGGCACTCCTGTTGATCTTATCCAAACTGGGGATCTTAAAATCCTTTGTTATCGTTTTCATCAACTGCCTTTATCTTCTCGGTGGTTTGTATTTCGTAAGAAAGGTTTTTGCTTGTGTTCATTCGCCATTATTTCTTTTTATCCTGGTATTGCTGAACTGGACCATTATCAAATTCGTAACGCATCCCTTATCAGAATTACAATACCTGTTTTTTTCCCTGGCGGCAGTCTATGCCTTCTATAGGTTTACGCAGCATAAAAAGATCGGCCATCTCCTGATAGCTTTTGTACTTGCGGGATTTGCTTTTCTTACGCGGACCGTGGGCATTGCCCTGGTGGCAGCGCTCTCTGTGGGACTGATGCGGGAATACCGTCATCAGCTGATCGCGCTGATCCGGAAAAACAGGATGCTTATTGCTTTGCTGGTATTATGCTCAACTGCCATCATTATTTTTTCAAAACAGCTGGGACTCAATCATTATACGGATGTGTTTTCCAGACAATTTCAGGAAGGGGTTTCCTTTATACAAATGGTTGGATGGCATTTTTCGGAATGGGGAGAGATTTCCATCAATACTTCCGGGGTGAAAATCGTAAACATGCTTCCTGCACCCCTGGGAAAATGGATATTGATTGGAACCGGGATTTTCGTGTTTGCCGGATTTATCTATATCTGCTTTATTAAAAAAAATCGCATCCCGTTTATTGCAAAGGCCTACCTGTTTTTTTATATCCTGCTGATGTTTAACTGGCCTTTTTCCGATCCGCGGTTCTGGGTTCCGGTGATTCCGCTGATCGCGGCGGTTATCGCACAAACTTCTTTCAGCGACCTGCACAGGTTAAGGATTCCGCTCCGCCTTCTGTTCATCGTGTATGCCGGATTCGGAATCCTTTCGATGGTTTACATGACCTACACTTCCTTAAACAGAAAGGCGTTTTCGAAGCATGAGGCTGCTGGTGTTTACCGCAATGAGTATGAGACGTTTTTTTACGGGAAACCGTTGTCGGATACGGCTACGCACGTGGATCCTTATGTGATGAGCGTGCTGAAGCGTTACGACCGCTGGTAAAATAAAACAGGAATGCCGCTTTTATTTTAATTGCCGACTACCGATAATGCATGCTCGTACGACATCGATTTTAATTCCTTAACGGTATAGCCATTGACCAGGCCTGTACTCTTATTGCCCTCTATTTTTGAACCCGGAATGGTTACATAACGATAAGGCAATCCGGATAAGTCGAAATTTGGAAATATCGTGAGATAGATATTGCCGGCAGTAAATTCCTCCAGTGAAAATATATAGTTCAGGGATGCTGCGGGAACTACATCCGGCTGATCGCTGGTGCCGATATTGACATAGGAGAGAATGATACCGCTGTCCAGTATAGCCTGGGTTATGGAAGGTGCAGGAATAGTATCCAGGAATACCGTGTCATCCGGCATATAGGTGGGTGTTAGTTCGATCCAGCCGGAATAAACCACACTATCCGGTCCTGCAGGACCCGCAGGGCCAGCCGGTCCGGTATCGCCTTTTTTACAGCTGATCATGCCTGTTATCAGGGATGCGGCCAGTATCAGGATCCATTTGGTATTTCTCATATACAATTTTTTAATTTTCAATTAGTGCTGCAATTGATCTGCAATTTAGTTTATTGCCCTTTTATAAAATGAAATTATTGGCTGGCCTGTTTAAAGGATACGGGAACAGGGCTTTTAGGTTGCCTCAGACCGGCGGCCCGGTTCAGGTTACCGGCATATTATCCTTATGATGCCATAAATGCAGGCAGGCGTATGTACGGTAGGGGGACCATTTGGCGGAGATCCGGAGCATGTTCTCCCGGAGTTTTTTCTTATCCGTTTTATCCAGCTTATAAACCCGGATCATCGCATTTTGTATGCCCAAGTCGTCCACGGCAAATACGTCTTCCCGGCCCAGGGTAAACATGAGCAGCATTTCGGCAGTCCAGCGGCCGACACCTTTGATCTCTGTGAAATGTTCTATGAGTTCCTCATTATTCATTTTGCGGAGTACTTTAGGATCCATGCCCTTTTTCAGTGTAAATCTCGCTACGTTCTGAATATAATTCGTTTTGGCATTCGAAAGTCCGATGGCCCGAAGTTCATCAAATGGCGTATCCAGAATTTTTTGCGGCGTGGGTTTGCCGGAATACAGTTTTAAAAACCGTTTGTGAATCACTTCAGCAACCCGGGTGGATAATTGCTGACTCATGATGGACGCGCATAAATGCAGGTAGATCTGGTTTCGCTTACGCAGGGTAAATGCTTCCTGTTGCGCCAGTAATTTACCCAGTCTTTTGTCTTTCGACAGATGGGAAATATAAGATGCTGATGCTGTTTGCATGCAGGCAAATTAATGCAATTAAT
>Ga0105241_10001643_pt1 | contig 17042 bp, 12 predicted proteins | sample KBSC64metaG_FD_80422 | JGI IMG/M metagenome (GOLD analysis project Ga0105241, IMG submission 80422) | Corn rhizosphere microbial communities from Kellogg Biological Station, Michigan, USA - KBS C6-4 metaG | ecosystem: Host-associated > Plants > Roots > Rhizosphere > Soil | place: Michigan, USA... | reverse complement strand
CCGATTCCGGGAATCCAGATCTGGCCGCCGTGGGAATGCCCTGAAAGTTGAAGGTCAACCGGGCTGAGTGATGCGTCATCGGCAAAATCCGGTTCGTGCGCAAGTAGGATCGTCGTCTCTTTCTCTGAAATGTTTGCCAGAGTTGCGCTCATGTCGGGCCTTCCCCGCAGCAGATCGTCAATTCCGGCGAGCCACATCCGATCCCGTCCGCGCTCAATGGCAACCGACTGATTCCGCAGCACCGTAATATTCGCACTTTCAAGCGCCCGCACGACGTGGTCGGGGGACGCGATTGCGTCATGATTTCCAAGGATTGCATATTTGGGGGCTTGCAGTTCGTGCAGGAGAGCGGCACACGGTTCAACAGTCGCAGCCGCCGCACGCAGTGATGCTGGCCGCTCCAAAATCGGAACCGTCACAAAATCGCCAGTCAGTGCTATGAGGTCGGGACGAAGGTCGTTAACGACCGCAACCGATTTCCGGATAGGAATCGCCGAGAAATGTTCGTCGTAATGGAAGTCGCTCAACTGAACCAGACGAAAACCATCAAACGCTTCAGGAAGCCGGGCCAGCGGTATCTCGATTTCTACCAGATGCGGATGGTTCGATTGCACGAAACCGTCCGTGCCCAAGGTAGCAACACCGGCAGCGGCGGCTCCGGCAAGTAAGAATTTTCTGCGGCTGAGAATTGGCAAGAATGAGTAAGAATGAAAACTGCAACAATTTTACTGTAATCCTGCGTCAGCCGCGTTTCGCCTCTCCTTAGCTGGAGAATATATTCGCAAATACAACATGAAGAGCACGACTGCGACGTTCACCAGGAACACGGCGGCATGAATGAGAGACGGCCTGTGCGCCAGGAGCCTGATCTCAATCGGCAGATAAAGCGCTCCCGATATCAGCGCAATCCATTCCGCCCAGGGGCGGGCCCGCCAGAGACCGATTGCCTCGGCAAAACGCAGTCCGGAATATGCGCAAGCCAGCGCAATCACGTGCCATACAGTTATGTCGCTTAACTTGTCTGCGAGACTAAAGAGCAGTCGCGCGAATTGATGGTCGGGGCTGATATGGAGAAAATCAAGAAATGCTCCGGCTACGTTCGAGGGGTCAATCCAGTAGAGGCTTACCGCCGCCGCCAGAACTACAGCCCCCTTGGCGAATTCCAGCAAAGCCACGCTTCGCAGGGCTTGCAGGCGGGCGCGATGCTCTGTGCTGCCGGGAACCAGGCTGATTTTGCTTGAGAACATTAAGCGTTCTTCACGGAATCGCGAACACTGGCACGCAGTTCATCAACCACCTCCTGTGCAGCTTTGCGCGCGGCCGCTTGCTGGGTTACATCGAAGGAGATTGCCCCGACGCGCGCATGTCCCCCGCCGCCGTAGCGTTCACACACTTTAGCGAGGTTCACCAGCGGTGGCGAAGGTGCCCACGGATTTGAGCCTACCGACACTTTCACGCGGAAGCTGCTCTTGCTCAGGCCCACGCTGTAGATCGACTCGGGATGCAGATAATACGGCACAAATTTGTTATAGCCCTCCAGTTCGCGGTCGGTCACGTCAAAGAAAAGCGTTCCATCTTTGCATTCTGTGCGTTCGCGCAACAAGCCCATCGAATCCCGGTGTCGGGCCAGTAGCGGCGGCAACAAAGGCGCGACCAGTGGCGTGCTGACAACTTCGGCCAACGGCTTCGTAGCGAGCAAAGGGATCAGTTTCGGAAGAAATTCAGGGTCCTGCGTCGATTCAATGACCATGGTCAACTGCATTGCCGGCGCTTTCATCTCCACCGCCGTCTGCGCATCCGGATACAAAGCTCCGTCGATGATGTCGGCCCAATGGACCAGTTCGGCTACCGGTGCGGTGTTAAATCCGAAGCGCTGCTCGGCGATCATCGCAATGAAACTCGTACAGGACTTGAAACTCGGATCGTAGAACTTGCAATTGCTCTGGTCCTGCTCGAAGTGGGCCGCATCCGCAGGACTCAAGAATGCGCTCTCGTGATGATCAAACCACCAGGTAATTCTTGGGGAGCTCGAGTACTTGAAATCCACAATGGCATTCTCATCGCCATCAAAGTCAGCCTCATTGAACAGGGACCCGGCACGATGCAGCAATCCCGAATAAACGAACTGGCAATCACTGCGAATCCGCTCGCCATAGAAGCGGGAAAACAGCGCCGCGGATGAGGCCCCGTCGAAACAGCGGTCATGGTAGAAGACTTTTACCTTCAAGAGCTTCCCTTCTGATATTCCTTAGTTCGCCAAACCAGCAGCGATACGTCCCAACCACGGCAGTTCGTAAGCCTCACCCTGTACGGCCTTTATCACCAGGACCAGCCACAGGAAAACAATCGCAAGAAACACCAGTCCCACCGTCAGCGTCGCCAAAAGAAGGCCGACACCGGCAAAAATCGAGAAAAGAGCAAACAAGCCCCGCATGAGCCCAGCAAGAATAACAGTCAGGATCGCAAAAAAGACCGACTGCCACGAATGAAATTTGACAAACCGGCTGGCCTGAACTGAGGGCAATGCCAGGAAAAGAATAGCCGGCAGCAAACCGAAGTATGACAAAGCCCCAAGCAAAGCGTCGCGCCTGCTGGCCGTCCTTTCAAACGCAACCCCTTCCTCGTCGCCAGCTTGTACCGAGCGACCGCATCCAGGACAAAACGCGCTAATGTTGGGCATTTCAGCGGAACAGTGCGGGCAGATCATGCGGGCTTTCGGAATGATAATTGGGAACGCCGCGCATGCCAAATCGAGGACGGGGAAAATGAAGTCTTGAACCGGATTTTTTCCCTACAGAGCCTTTCATGCAGGCTGTTCATGCTTCGATACTGTCCATTGTCATATGCGAGCCAGAGACCTACAATCTACTGTCTTCATGAGCACTTATACGTTTTCAGATATTGAGTCGCCAAGTTCGCGCTCCAACGTTTGGCGCATTTTTGGATTGTGGGCACTCGGTCTGGCGATCATTCTGCTCGTATTACTCGCGTGGTTTATGAGCATCGCTCGCGCCGCGTTGCCTGAACTGGATGGTTCTGTTTCGGTGCCTGGACTGTCCGCGCCCGTCAGTGTGACTCGCAATAGCCAGGGCGTTCCCACGATTGAAGCCGCTAATCTCGACGACCTTTTTTTCGCCCAGGGGTACGTCACCGCCCAGGACCGGCTGTTTCAAATGGATCTGATGCGCCGGGCGGCAGCGGGAGAGCTTTCAGAAGTAGTGGGCGAGGTTGCGCTGAAACACGATCGCCAGCAACGGATTCTCGGCATTCGCGCTGCTGCAGAAAAAGGACTTGCTGCGATTACTCCTGAAGATCGCCAGCAGTTCAATGCTTACGCGCAAGGTGTGAACGCATTCATCAAGTGGCACGGCGAGCGATTGCCCCTGGAATTTCGACTATTGCACTACACGCCTCGTCCCTGGAACGTGCAGGATTCCCTGATGATTGCCTATCAGATGGTTCAGACGTTGAGCACATCGCCGCGTGATGCATTAACCCGCGAAAGAATCTTGGCCAAACTCGGACCTGAATTGACCTCCGACCTCTACGTAAATACTTCCTGGCGCGACCATCCGCCCGGAGCCGACCCTCCAACGCCGGAACCCCTTCCGCCAGTCTCAGATAAATCTTCGCGGACTGCTGTCATATTTGCGTCTCCGCACAGAATAACTGAACTATTGTGGCAGCCGTGGCTGGAGCCGTTCTTTCGCAACGGGAATTTTCCAATTGGTTCCAACAATTGGGTGGTTTCCGGCGCTCACACGGTCACTGGAAAACCATTGCTCTCGAATGACATGCACCTCGGCCATCAAATGCCTAATTTGTGGTATGAGGCGCACCTGCGCTCTGGAAGTTTCGACGTCGCAGGGGTAACGCTGCCGGGCTATCCCTACGTGATTGTTGGCCATAACCAGCGCGTGGCTTGGGGATTCACAAATGTCGGTCCAACGGTGGAAGATGTATACGTCGAAAAATTCAACGAACTCGGCCAATATCTGACTACCCAGGGCTGGAAGCAGCCGGACACTCGGCACGAGGTGATCAAAATAAAGGGAAAGCCGGATGTCGCACTCGACGTTCAATCCACTCGCCACGGGCCGATTGTGACCGAACTGGAACCGGGAGAGTCTCGAAAAATTGCACTTCGTTGGACTCTCTATGAGGGCATCCGCAGTCCCTTCTTCAAAATTGATTCAGCGCAGACCTGGCAGGAATTCCGGCACGCATTCTCTGAGCTCGATGCTCCCGCCCAGAACGTGGTTTACGCCGACGTGGATGGCAACATTGGCTATCAAACGACCGGCAAAATTCCTATTAGGGCCTCGGGTGATGGAAGTCTTCCAGTGGACGGCAGCGACAACGCTCACGAGTGGACTGGCTACATTCCGTTCGATAAGCTTCCCAGCGTTTTCAATCCTTCCTCCGGAGTCATCGGAACAGCTAACTCGCGGATCACGCCTGATGGCTATCCCTACTCGGTCAGTATCGAGTGGGAAGCGCCCTGGCGTACTGACAGAATTTATCGCGTGCTGGAGTCTGGTAAGAAGTTTTCGCGTGCCGACATGCTTTCGCTTGAAACTGACACTTCTTCAGAGCTTGATCGATTCATGGCGGACAAGATCGTGGATGCGATTGATCACGCCGGCAATCCTTCGCCGCAGGCACGCAAGGCAGCCAACATCCTGCGGCAATGGAATGGCCAGATGAGCGCTGAATCCGCCGCTCCGACTATCGCTTCAGAAACCAGAGATGAACTGAAACGACTGTTATTAGAATCGAAATTGGGCACCGCCAACGATGACTCGCAACTCAGTTGGAAAAGTTATAAATGGATGCAGGAAACAGTTTGGCTAGAAAATGTGCTTACAACTCAGCCCGCGCGTTGGCTTCCGCAGAATTTCTCCAATTACAACGAATTGATACTGGCAGCAACGGAACACGCCCTCAAAAAAGCCCCGCAGCAATTAGGTTCCTGGCGCTGGGGATCCCAGAATTCACTCACAATCCAGAATCCAATTCTCGGTCAGGTCCCAATTCTGCGGCGTTGGAGCGGAACCGGAACGAACCCTCAATCGGGGAGTGTTTACACAGTAAAAGCTGTTGGGCATGCTCATGGCCCGTCAGAGAGGTTTACTGCCGACATCTCGAATTGGGACATGTCGACCTTGAACACCGTCACCGGACAATCTGGGAATTTTCTGAGCCCGTATTACATGGATCAATGGCAGGCCTGGTACACGGGATATACATTCGCGCTTCAGTTTTCCAGGACAGCGGTTGTGAATTCTGCCGCGCACCGTTTGCTGCTAGAACCTAAATAGGTCCGAGAGGCTCTAGAAACCCTGAGTTGCGAAGCAACTCCGTGAAGAGTTTCAGAAATCCACTTGCTTCACATCTACCGCCTGGCCTATCACATTTGGCTGCTGAGGCTTGGTTTCCAGCTTGTCGGTGGTTGTGTCATAAATTCTTAGCCGCCCGCCTTCGCACACATACACCACATTCCGATTTGTAATGGGCTCGATAGCAGTGACGTCCCCCTGATCGGGAGGCACAACGACCGCAGATTGCGCGACACTGCCGGAGGTAGCATCGATAACAGTCAGGCAGCCGCGAATCTCCTTGCCGCCGTTCGGGATGAGTGTCTGATTGATGTTCGTACAGTTGCGGGAACCCACGAATAACTGGTTGTTGAACGACATCTGCATGCGGTCGTGGTAGCCGTCCGGAATGGTGACCGAGGCGGCAGACAAAGTAGCGGTGTTAATAACGCTCAATCGTCCGCACGTTGTTGCCGCCGTCGCTGGCATCGCCCCGCTGCAATCGTTATCGACAGCCAGCTTTGGCGTTCCTGCCACATACAAATTGTTGCCCTTCAGAAGACCGATGGTAGCGGCAGGAACCGGCACGGAATTCACTACGACCGGCGGGTTCTGCGTCATATCAAGAACCGCGACCGCGGTACACAAGCTGAACGTCAGGCAGGGCCCAACTCCGGCTCCTCCGCACTGCGGCCCGCAGTTCATCACGTAGGCCGTGGTTCCACTGGTGTTGAAAACAGCTCCTACCGGACGGTCGAAAGCAACCGTAATTGTGCATACCGCGGTCTGAGTTGAACTGCAAGGAACAATACTCGATCCCGTGCTAACGTCGATGAGGCTCGGGGTGATCAGGGTCGCGGAATCGGAATTGTCGGAGAAAACCAGGATCTGGTTGCTGTTCGGGCTCGCCGCCAGGTAGTGGGCCGCCGGAATGGGTAGAGTCGCAGTCGTCGTCCCCGACGCAACATCAATTCGCAAGACCGCCCCAGCGGACACACCAGTGATCGCCGCGTTTGGAACTGCAACAAAAACAGTGTTGTTGTCGGCAAAGAAAAAGCTTTCCGTGGGACCGGGCAGATTGATGGTGCTGGATAGCGATTCACCCGAGTTGCTGACAACGCCTAGTTTATTGTCCCGAGGGCTGTAAACCAGGGTACGGTCTTTCTTTGGGCTCACCACCATCATGCCTGCGCTGTTCATGTTGGCAGCAAGTGAGCTCAGACCAATCACCGAAACCGAGAGCAGGTCCCTGGTGGCATCCATCACCTGGAGTGCCGGACTACCCCCTCCAACTGCACTGGGGAAAAGCGGATTGGAAACAAAGGCCCGAAAATCTCCGGCGACGATATTGTTAATGGTTGTGTTCCCGTAATTTTGGCTGCATGCAACCGAGATTATCGCGAGCAAAGCACAGAAAACATAACCACTTAAGGTTTTTCCCAAACCTGAAACTCCGCAGAACAGAGAAGGATAGAGTGTTAGATGCGAAGAGCGGATTATATCAGAGGGGCTGGACCAAATTATGTTCACTCCCCTTCAGTGACAACCGCTGCAGGATGATTATCACTGCTGTATTCTCATGAGTATGCCTCGTGATTTCCTTGCCCGGTTGAAGGAAACGGCCATCCTCTGTGATGGTGCCATGGGTACTCTGCTGTATTCCAAGGGCATCTTCATCAACCGCTGTTATGACGAATTGAATCTCTCCCAACCTGACCTGATTCGGGGTATCCACCGCGAATACCTGCAAGCTGGTGCAGAGATCATTGAAACCAACACGTTTGGTGGCAACAACGTCCGCCTGGCTCATCACAGTCTCAGCGACAAAGTTCACGAGATCAATTTTCATGGCGCGCGACTGGCCAAAGAGGCAGCTAAGAGTTTCGACGCCTGGGTCGCCGGCTCGGTCGGGCCGCTCGGCATCCGTATCGAACCGCTGGGCAAAATGTCGTTTGAGGAAGCCCGTACCGCGTTCCGCGACCAGATAGCAGCCCTGCTCGAAGGCGGCGTGGATCTCCTGATGCTTGAGACCTTCGGCTACATCGAGGAGATGCATCAGGCATTTCTCGCAGCGCGTGAACTTGATTCGAAAATACCGATAGTCGCCCAGGTGACGGTTGACGAAGAATCTAATTGCCTTGACGGTTCGACTCCGGAAAATTTCGCTCCTCGCCTCGAAGAGTGGGGGGCGGATGTGATCGGTTGTAATTGCAGCGTGGGACCGGTCGCCATGCTGGAGGCAATTGAGCGGGTACGAGCTGCAACCTCCAGGCCGATTTCTGCGCAACCAAATGCCGGCATCCCCCGTTCGGTTGAAGGCCGAAATATTTATCTGTGCTCGCCAGAGTACATGGCCAGCTACGCCCGCAAATTCGTGGCTGCCGGAGTGCAATTAGTTGGCGGTTGCTGCGGGACCACTCCTGAGCACATCCGCGTCATGAAGTCTGGGTTGCGCGCCGCCCACGCCCGCTTGCGAACTTCAGACGCGCAGGTGAAAACTGAAAGGGCTCCCCGCGCAGTCGCTGCGTTTCCCCTCGAACAACGCTCTCGTCTTGGCGCCAAGATCGCGCGCGGCGAGTTTGTAACGATGGTCGAAATCGTTCCGCCTAAGGGTACCGACATTCAGAAGGAACTCGACGGCGCACGCTTCCTGAAGTCTGTCGGCGTGGATGGAATCAACATCCCTGACAGCCCGCGCGCATCCGCTCGCATGAGTAATCAGGCTTTATCGACGCTGTTGCAACAGCAGGCCGGGATCGAAGCCATTCTCCACTACACCTGCCGCGATCGCAACGTCCTCTGCATTCAATCGGACCTGCTGGGCGCGGCGGCGGTCGGCATTCGTAATCTGATTTGCATCACCGGCGATCCACCGAAGATGGGCGGTTACCCCGACGCTACCGCTGTCTTTGATGTCGATGCAATCGGCCTGGTCAATATTGTTCACAACCTGAATCGTGGTCTCGATATCGGCGGCAATCCTATCGGCACCGGGACCAGTTTCGTAATCGGCATCGGAGCTAATCCCGGGGTCCTAAACCTCGACGAGGAAATCCGCCGCTTCGAGTACAAAGTGGAAGCCGGTGCTGAATACGCAGTCACGCAGCCGGTATTTGACCTTTCACTGCTCGAAAAATTCCTCCGCCGGATTGAGCCCTGGAAAATTCCTGTAGTCGCAGGCATTTGGCCGTTGGTCAGCGCCCGAAACGCCGAATTCATGAAAAACGAGTTGCGGGTATCAGTACCTGACTCGATTCTTGATCGGATGAGTCGAGCGCCGAATCCTGAAGCTGCACGGCACGAAGGTGTCGCCATCGCGCGTGAAATGTTGATTGCCGTGCGCGGCATGGTACAGGGCGCACAAATCAGCGCCCCTCAGGGTCGCTATTCTTCGGCAGTTGATGTCCTGGAAGCCCTCGGCAGCTCCGATGCCGAGGCCGCCAGCGCTGAGTGAGCGCGAAAGCTTTGCTACGCAATCTGTCGCTTTTTACCTCGCCTTAGACCGGAAAACGTTTTCACTACAGTTTTCCCCCGATAGCCCTTAAGTAAAATACGTGTAAAATTTCCAGATATTGAGAGTGATCCCCATTGCCAAAATTTGAAGAATGTATTCAGCGGCTTGAAAAGATCGTTCAGGAGCTTGAACAGGGGGAAGTTCCCCTCGAAAAATCACTGACCCTCTTTGAAGAAGGCATGCAACTTTCTTCCTCGTGCCGTAAGGAGCTCGAAGAAGCCGAAGGTAAAGTGGAGATTCTCCTTAAGCAAAACGGAAAGTTACAGGCCGAGCCGTTTACCGCTGACGCGAAGTAACGGCTTTTGGCAAAAAGTATTTCGTTCTTGCGAATCTCCGCGAGACTTTAGCTGCCGTGATCAAGCGGCCCAAGAGGAATTATGCGAACTACCCACATCGTCCTCCTCCAGAGCGACCCTCAGATCGCTCAATCGCTCTCCTCCTCACTCACTAGTTCATTTCATGGCGTCCACGTGGCGCAATCAGTGGACGACTTGCGGCATGCCGCCGCCAAGCACCGTCCTCACACCATCATTCTCGATTTGGAATCTGCCAGTCTGGCAGACGTCGAGGAACTGAAGCGCGAATTCACCGGCATCCGTATCATCTGCAATCACCGCGTTGCCGACGAAGAGATGTGGACGCGCACTCTGACCGCCGGCGCCGACGACTGCTGCCCGTCGTCCGATATGCGGGCGATCCTCTGTGCGGCGGTGCAAACTTCAGACCCCAAGATGGCTCGTGTCATGGTTGCATGATTTAACTAAATATCTCCTCCAAAAAGACGCCAGGGGGCGTCTTTTTTGTTTGCAGCTTGACGCATGTCTCCGAATACCCGCTTGCTATACTCACTTTCATGCTGGCGCAGACTCTGGAAGAAGGACGCAAACTCGCCGATTCGGCTCTCGAGCGACTGCTTCCGCAGCCCAATGCGCGTCCGTCATCTATTCATGAAGCCATGCGGCACAGCGTCTTTGCTGGAGGTAAACGCATTCGTCCGATTCTGTGCATGGAGGCTGGACGAGCCGTCGCAGGAAAGATTCCGGAGGGCATTGAAGACCTGGGAGCAGCCCTCGAAATGCTCCATACCTACTCACTCATCCATGATGACCTGCCTGCTCTCGATAACGACGATTTGCGGCGCGGCCGCCCAACCAGCCACAAAGTTTTCGGGGAAGCGATCGCAATTCTTGCCGGCGATGCATTGCAAACCCGGGCATACGAAACGTTATCCCGGTTGAACTGCCCGGCTGAAGCCCGCGTGCGGGCCATCGAGGAAATCTCTCGCGCCACCGGCACCATCAATGGCATGATCGGCGGCCAGGTGGTTGATCTCGAAGCCGAACATAGCAAACCCGATGCCGAGACGCTCGAATACATCCACCGCGCGAAGACTGCGGCGCTAATAACGGCAAGCGTGGTAAGCGGAGGAATTTACGCAGGCGCCTCGCCAGAACAGGTTGACCGGCTACGCAGTTACGGGCAATCCATCGGCCTCGCCTTTCAGATCGTGGACGACATTCTCGATGTCACTCAGACATCCGAACAGCTAGGCAAAACGGCCGGCAAAGACGTGGCATCAGAAAAAGCCACTTACCCGGCGCTATTCGGGCTTGATGAGTCGCGCCGGAAAGCCGCGTCTTTGCTGGACTCGGCTTCCGCAGCCCTTGAGATCTTTGGCAGTCGCGGACAAGTCCTCAAAGACCTCGCTAAGTTTCTCATTGAGAGAAGCCACTAAGGCCTTCGCCGCGCGAACAAAGGACTCTCCGGATGCCGAAAAACTGTACTAATTGTTGTGCGCTCTTTAGCCGATGGCAATACTGCGCTCCTCATTTTCTGGAACTCACGACACCGAAACGTTATACTTAGGCCAAAGTTCCTCAGAAACACGCCTCAAAGTTTATCTCGCGGCAATTTTGAAAGAAGGTCAATGAAGAAAAGCAACTCTCCGCGGATTTCCTATTTTTCGATGGAAATCGCTTTGGAACCCGATATCCCTACTTACAGTGGTGGCCTCGGAATCTTGGCAGGCGACACGCTTCGTTCCGCCGCCGACTTGGGTGTCCCGTTGGTGGCGGTCACACTTGCTTATCGCAAGGGATACTTCCGCCAGATTCTTGACGAAGCCGGCAATCAGTTCGAGCAACCGCAAGAGTGGTCACCCGAGGATCAGTTGGCCGAGGCTAAATCCCAGGTTGTGGTGGAGGTGGAGGGCCGCCCGGTCGTGGTCCGGGCATGGAAGTATGCGATTACGGGAGTCAATGGCGATGTGGTGTCCGTCTATTTGCTGGACACCGATCTGCCGCAAAACTCCGACTACGATCGCCACTTGACGGATTCTCTCTACGGCGGCGACCAGCGTTATCGGCTGGCGCAGGAAATTGTTCTCGGATTTGGAGGCTTCCGTCTTCTGGATAAGCTTTATCCCGGGCAGATCGAGACCTATCACATGAACGAGGGCCACTCTGCGCTGCTCTCCCTCGGCCTGCTGGAGCGCAGGCTCGATCAGAGTTTTGCAGGGCGCCTGAAGCAACTGGATATCGACGGCATACGCGACATGTGTATTTTCACCACCCATACCCCGGTGCCGGCAGGTCATGATCAGTTTCCACGCAGTCTGGCGGTGCAGGTGCTGGCGCGCGACCACATCTCACTGCTGGATGAAGCCGAGGCCTGGGAAGGCGATGCCCTCAATATGACTTATCTGGCGTTGCGCTTTTCTGGATACGTAAACGGCGTTGCCATGCGCCACGGCGAAGTTTCGCGCGGCATGTTCCCCAGTTATGAAATCAGCGCCATCACCAACGGCGTGCATGCCACCACATGGACGTCAGCCGCATTTAGTGAGCTGTTCGATTCCTACATTCCAGGATGGCGCACCGACAACAATTATCTGCGCTATGCGATCAGCATTCCCCTGCCCGCAATCCGGCAAGCGCATGCTGAGGCCAAGTCAGAACTGTTCGAAGCCATTGGACAGTCATTCGGCGTGCAACTCGATCCCAAACTCTTCACCATCGGTTTCGCGCGCCGGGCCAGCACCTATAAGCGGGCAGATCTTCTTTTTCAGGATCCAGAGCGGTTGCGAAAAATTGCCCGCGAAGTCGGGCCCATACAACTGGTATACGGGGGCAAAGCTCATCCCCACGATGAGGGTGGCAAAAATCTCATTCGGCGCGTGGTGGGCAGTTCCGCCGGACTTTCGGACGTGATCCGCACGGTTTACGTTCAGAACTACGACATGCGCTGGGGCAGGCTGATTACCTCAGGCGTTGACTTATGGCTCAACAATCCGCTACGTCCGCAGGAGGCCTCCGGTACCAGCGGCATGAAGGCTACGCTGAACGGTGTTCCCAGTTTCAGCGTGGTGGACGGCTGGTGGGCTGAAGGCCACATAGAGGGCGTCACTGGGTGGTCTATAGGAAGCAGCGAACTGGCTGAAGACCCGTCGCTTGAGATCGCTGCCCTCTACGACAAGCTCGAGCGGGAAATTGTTCCCATGTTCTACGGACGCCCCAACCGCTACACCGAAGTGATGCGCTTCGCAATCGCGCTAAATGGTTCGTTTTTCAACACACAGCGGATGGTCTTGCAATATGTCACCAATGCCTACAAGATGCAGCGTGACGTGGCCGTTCCGGTCTGAAACGGGCCCTGACGGCGGTCTTTAGGCCCGATCCGGGTTTCATACCTCTTGCCTATCGCCTCAAGATTAATTAGTCTTCCGGGGTACCTTCTACATACCCTGTCAGCATCCAAAGGGCTGCATGTTTGCGTGGCGCAAACCCAGGCCCCAACACGACGAACCTCTGGTTCCTCATGGATTGATTTGGCAGGCTACCGAGGACCCCATGCCTGCCAAGGCGGAGAGAACTGATCCTGGCGTAGTGCAGGAAACTAATTCTCCCAACTCAGTTCCGCTGAGGCGCGTTCCTCCCCCGTCGGATCAGCCAAAAACGAGTGATGACAGTCCGCCAAAAATGGGTCCTGTTTCTGATCTCCTGCCGTGGGCATCCATGAACGCGAAAGGCGCAGTAAAACGTCCACCTCCCTCCTTGGATCGTGACGCTGGATTGAAAATGCCGCAAGCGGCTTCGCGGGCGGGCGATTCGAAGTCGGTATCTCCCGCTGCTGTAAAACCACAGCTCGCAGCAGTACCGACTCGGAGTGCCGGGTCTAATCAACGCTCGACGCGACAAATCATTGTCAAAGAATTTTTCGGGGAACGTAAGCAAGAGTTGCGTGCGGCGTGGTTTGAGTTGACGCACGCGACCGCTGAGTTGTATGCCAATGCGAGACATGCATACGCGGGTTGGGAAATCCAGAAGAATCTCCGCCAAACGCGGGAACGAGCCCAGGCGCGCTTGGCGGAAGCGGTCGCGCAAAAGTCAACACCCGTAGATGTCCCTGAGAACGAAACTTCCTCAAACACACCGGCCACGCTCATGGTCGTGCGTACCGCCGCAGCACGCATCCAGAACAAGGCTGCAGCTTCCTTTGCAAATTCCGCCGGCTCAGTGCGCGGCATAATGCATCGTCAGGTACGAATTCGGATTGCTGGCGGGGCGCAGCTGCATTCCTATGTGAGCCGGTTTCACAATGCGCAGAGGAAATCGGTCAGCGTACTGCGACAAAATTCTCGACTCGCGACTTCGTTGGCGATGGCGGCACTATCAGCTTTACTCATGCTCGGATTAATACTCGTAATAGGACACTCCCAGCCGTCGGCAAGTGCTGACGCGGCTGCGGTGACTTCGAGGCAGTCACAAGGCGCCCCGGCTGCTCCCGCGAACCCCGCCACGGTAAAACCTTTGGTAGGCGCAGCCCCAATTTCTGCACACCCCGCGAAGAGTTCGCCAGTTGTAAACACCGCATTGCGCACGCCAGGAAATACCCCAGCGGTGAAAACGATCCACCGTCCACATCGCAACGAAGATACAGATTATGTGGCGCCTGACACGTACGTTTACTACGGAAACAAGCGTTAGCGCAGACTGCGATCGCCAGACGCCACCCACACCCAATATTGGCTGGAAGCGAGTTGTTCCCACTCTTGCCGATTCGCATCTGTCAACTCGGGCTTGGTCGCAATCACTGCCTTTGCTCCGTTCGCTATAAAGAGTCTGAGTATCTGCCTTTGCGTTTCAAGCGGAGAAGCCCAGAAATGCTTCGCAAACGTAAAATCCACTTCTGTGACTACCTCAACGCGAGCAATCCTTTCAATCGCCAGGTCCGTGAGTAATGAACTGATCCGTCCTACGTGGTCACCGGGCTGAACCCCCAAAGTCTCGAGTTGGGCGGCGGCCAATGCATCAGTATTTCCGCTGCGTCCGAACTGAAAATATTTGGAATAAACAATCAACGTTGATGGCAAAAGCAACGACACCACAATCAAAATCGTAGCCGCAGCCAGGATTTTGGGGGCAATCCTGTGGGGCCGTTCCCGAAACGTTATCAGCCATGCGCAACAGAACATCACTAGAAATACCGCGACGTAGCGGGCCTCAACATGCACCAGCGAGTACATTCCGCAGCCCGCAATCGCAACCAATAAAATAGGCCACACTCGTCGTATACCTTGCAGGTGCTTATCTTTTGGTACGGCGAGCCCAACAAACATGACAAACGCCGAGAACGGGAGCAGCCATCGCAGCGAACGGCATAAGTCAATCAAGCTGGCGTAGGTCTCGCCAATCTGGCGCTTCAAGTTAATCCGAGGCCGCACCCCTTCCATCCACCATGCTGGATCGAATCGCAAGGGGTGCGTAACCAGCTCATTCTGACCAAAGGCATATGCTGGCGGCGAAGAAAATATTCTTAGTGGCGGATGCAGAAAAGTTCCCGAGCCTTTTCCGGGGTTTTCCAAATACCAACCATCTCCCGGACCGGCGCGGTCCACATGCACCAGATAATTGTAAGCACCCGTTTCGCCCAGAGTGATTTTTCCAACCACCCGTGAGAGCGGAACAAAGTAAAGCGCACCGATGACAAACATCAGCGCAAACGCGCTCACCGCCATTTTGAATGCAGGACGCCAGTCAGCCACCACGAATAAACTGATCACGAGCATTACAGCAGCCACCGGCCACATTGCCACCTTCGCCAAAAAGCCGACGCCCGAGACCAAGCCGAAGATTAAATAGTCTTTCCACTGGGCATTTTTGGCGTACATGCTGAGTAGAATGGCGGCCGCCAGATAGAAGAAACTCGAGAGCAGCATATCTGGCCGCAGGAACTCGAGCGAAATGCCTGACATCGCGCTCCACAAGAAAAGTGAATAGGCCATCGAGAGCGGCACCCAATCTGGAAGTGCCCCGAAGGCGCTGATTTTGGAATCTCGGGCCGACGCATGGCGCACTAGATTAGCAAAAAATATTTCAAAGCTGACGAATGCCAGAATGAAGAAGCCGATATTCAGCAGATGTGCGGCTACGATCTCGTGCCCCGCAGAGATTCCGAAAACCCGCCGAAAACATCCCAGCAGGAAAGGATAAAGCGGGTTCCATGTCCGATTAATCAGGCGATGCCAGTCGCCACCCGGCATGATGCCGTCACTCATGTCAAGGTAGGAGATGGAATCGGCCGAGGTCTGATAGCGATACACCCACGCTTGCGCACAAGCCAATGAAAGACCAAGTATCCAAAAGACCAACCGTAGCGCCGTCGGCTGCGAATACCAACGAGTCCGTGCGGGCTTGCCGAATCTGTCGCCAGCGGCATTCAAATTTGTTGCAGATGAAATAGACACAGATGACGTGCTCATCGAGGCAACTCCTCATTTCAAGCAGGAGACCTGGTGGGGAGGGACGCTGCAGGTTCCTATTTTACTGATACAAGCCGATTCACCAACGGAGAATAGTCTTGCTTCTCAAGTCCGTGAACAGCGCGGTTATACTCATCTACCTTTGACGAATAATTCATCGAACAGAATTTCGGGCCGCACATCGAACAGAAAGCCGCTTCCTTGTAGTAATCATCGGGAAGTGTTTCATCATGCATTGCGCGCGCGGTTTCTGGATCAAGAGAAAGCGCAAATTGCTTTTCCCAATCGAACTTATAGCGCGCATAACTCAGGGCGTTGTCGCGATCCTGAGCCCCTGGACGGTGCCGCGCCAGATCGGCAGCATGCGCCGCGATCTTGTACGCGATGATTCCGTCTTTCACGTCTTTTTCGTTGGGCAAGCCGAGATGCTCTTTGGGCGTGACATAACAGAGCATTGCCGCTCCGTGCCACCCGATCATGGCCGCACCGATCGCTGACGTAATGTGGTCATATCCCGGCGCAATATCAGTCACCAGCGGCCCCAGAGTGTAGAAAGGAGCTTCATAGCAAAGTTCGCGCTCCTTATCCACCTGCTCCTTGATCTTATCGAGCGGGACGTGACCTGGCCCTTCAATCATCACCTGCACGTCGTGTTCCCAAGCGGCCTTAGTCAGTTCTCCCAGCGTTTTCAACTCCGAAAACTGAGCTTCATCGCTGGCATCGGCTATGCAACCGGGTCGAAGGCCGTCCCCGAGGGAAAAGGAAACGTCATGTTTCGCAAATATTTTGCAGATATCATCAAAGCGCTCGTAAAGAAAATTCTGCTGACGATGGTGTGCCATCCACTGCCCCAGAATCGCTCCGCCACGGCTAACAATGCCAGTAATCCGCTTTGCCACCATCGGCAGATACTGAATCAGCACGCCGGCGTGGATGGTCATATAGTCCACGCCCTGCTCAGCCTGCTCTTGAATTACTTCCAGCATCACGTCGGCATTCAGGTCTTCGATCCTCTTCACCCGCGAAACCGCCTCGTAAATCGGCACCGTCCCGATTGGCACTGGCGAATGCCGCAGGATCGCCTCCCGGATTTCGTGAATATCGCCGCCTGTCGAAAGATCCATGACGGTGTCGGCGCCGTAATGGACCGCCGTGTGCAGCTTATTCAATTCATCGCCGATGTTGGATGTGACAGCGCTATTTCCAATGTTCGCATTGATCTTGCAGAGAGAAGCCACGCCGATCGCCATCGGCTCCAGCTCAGGATGATTGATGTTGGCAGGGATGATCATGCGGCCGCATGCAACTTCGTCGCGCACCAGCTCTGGCGCAATCTTTTCCTTAGCAGCTACATAGCTCATTTCCTCCGTAATTACGCCGAGGCGGGCATAGTGCATCTGGGAAAAATTACGGTCGCCATTCTTCGTCTTGCGGCTTTCAATCCATTCGG
>Ga0105241_10001642_pt1 | contig 17045 bp, 22 predicted proteins | sample KBSC64metaG_FD_80422 | JGI IMG/M metagenome (GOLD analysis project Ga0105241, IMG submission 80422) | Corn rhizosphere microbial communities from Kellogg Biological Station, Michigan, USA - KBS C6-4 metaG | ecosystem: Host-associated > Plants > Roots > Rhizosphere > Soil | place: Michigan, USA... | reverse complement strand
TCACCCATAGGCGGTCCAGATGCGTAGGCTCAGGTTGCAGAGGGGATTCGCTGCTCGCGATTTGACTGTAGGATGAGTTGGTGGACCTGATCGGGATCGAACCGATGACCTCTTCCATGCCATTCTTGCATACGGCTGTAACTAACTGATTCTAGGAGCATCGGCGGCACCGAAAGACATCCTTGAGCACCCTAAAAACACCTTCAGCACCCTTGTCAGCACCCTAAAAAGGCAAAAAGAAGAGGTCTCTGGGCAGTTCATAACCGGGGCGCATTTTTGTACCACCAAATCTACACCAGATTCGTTTACACAGACTGTATGCAACCCCGAGTAGAGGCCGGAGAACCGAGCGAGAGAATCGTGAACAAGTGCCTGAGTCACTTTCCCCAAACGGGTTCGAATCAATTGAAGCGTAGATGGACAAGAGACTTGAGCCTTGGCTCGCGGGTCGGCACCAGCTCCAAATTGGCGGCTCAGCTATGGCGCATCGACATCCAGCCCATTCCATACGAGCCAGTTTCGTGTAGCCATTCGTGACCGCATGTGCGGCAACGATAGTAGGTCTCGTCCGCACGACCCAGCATGGACGAAACCTGTTTGTCGCTGACGTACTCGAGCTTCTCGTGAGGTTCGGCGTAACGTCCGGCCCCTACCAGCTTCTTGCAATCCTGACACATACTAGCTGCGTTACTCTCTTCTTTCGCCATCCTCAATCCGCCCCTTGACGCTTTAAATACCTTGCAACATCCATTTCATTCTAGTTCTTCGCCTTCGAGAAACTTCGGCAGCCGCGCGAACCTGGGCTATATACAAATGTGACCCAATCCTATCTTGACATGGGTCACAATATCACCTAACCTGAACCCGACATCGAATCTAAGCGAGGATCCATTGCTCTCCTTCGAAAGCCAGTTGATGGCCGCAATTCCCGACGAGCAAACCGCGATAGATCATTTCACAGCTATCCGCTGGAAAAACGGCGCATTTTGCCCTTACTGCGGATCCACTCGGGTCTACCACTTTTCGAATCGCCGAACACACAAATGCGCCGATTGTCGTAGTCGTTTTTCCATTAAGGTTGGAACCATTTTTGAAGACAGCAAGATTGAATTACGCGTCTGGTTGATGGCGATCTGGCTGATTACGGCGCACAAGAACGGAATTGCTAGCACGACACTATCGGTAGATCTTGGCGTTACCCAGAAGACAGCGTGGTTTATGACGCAATGTCTTCGCTATGCAATCCGCACCAAGTCCTTCAACGCGCCGTTGCATAGAGATGTGAAAGCCAATGAGATATACCACGGCGGTCGGGAGCGCAACAAGCATGCAAGCAAGCGAACCGGAGGCTGTCCTGGAAATGGTGCAGGATGACGGCGAACTCAGGACAACCATTTTCCCGGATAAAGGGGCAAACCACGCGCTGCTTTGAACTTGCAGATGATCAGCTCACATGTAAGGAGTTGATCGTATGACAGATCGAAAGAGGGAGCCTCCACTAGCCATTGACATGCCATTCGATGAAGCTCTAGAGCGATTCATCCAAACGGATCCAAAGGAGGTTGAAGTGGTGCTAAAGAACGACGATGACATTCCTGAAGGTGGGCAGCTACAACTGCCCAAAGCTACGCACCAAGGGCAAATGGCGATAGGCGATCTGTTGCTGGACTGCTATGTACTCGAAGATGGTCGACGAGTGTTTCACAAGCGCGGAATGGCCCGTGCGCTTGGATTGAAATCGGAGGGCGGCAACGCCTTCATGAAAACCATGCAGAGGAAAGGGCTTGGATCCGAACTGCCTTCCAAATTGCTGGAAAAGATCAGCAACCCTATCAATTTCAAACCGTTGACGCAAGATTTGGCGCATGGGTACGAAGCCGACGTACTCAGCGATGTAGCCAAAGCAATTGTTTCAGCGGGAAAGCAGGGAAAGTTAACTAGAACCCAGCAGGGACTTGCTGAGCAGGCACAGATCTTGCTCAACGCCTTCGCCAAAGTTGGCGTAGTTGCACTGATCGATGAAGCGACAGGCTACCAACAGATCCGCGATCCTAAGGCACTTCGGATCCTGGTGCAGCAATATATTGAAGAGGAGAAGCGCGAATGGGAAAAACAGTTTCCCGATCAGTATTACGACGAATTAAACCGTTTATACGGATCCAAGCAGTTGACTGTGACGAGCAATGGTGTCGTGATTCAGAATCGACCTCAACATTTTGCCAAATTCACCCGGAGCTATGTATACGAGCCTTTGGAGAATGGCGAAGTTCTCAAAGAATTAGATCGCATCAATCCTAAGATCGATAAGAAGGGCACACGACGCGCTCGCTTTCATCAACATCTCACTTTGGGGTACGGCATCGAGAAGCTAAAGAGGCAGGTTCAAGAAGTTCTAACACTCATTCAAGTCTCGGACAACATCGGGCAGTTCAAGCGCCTATTCTCGAAGCGGTTTCTAGGGCAAAACGATTTGCCGGGATTGTGATAAGCGCCAAGAACACCAAAAGGTGGATCGTGGCTCTACGCCTCAGGCAAGACCACAAGCCTGCATACAAGCACGCAGGCAAACCTGCTCCCAGATCATCTGCGGCTGGCAAGTAGGCGATAGTCACATGCAACGCCCTATTCACGCTGCGAATCGAATCACGCAGACATGCGAGAATCCGTGCCCCCGCAGAATCCTTCATTGCGGGGGCTTCTTTCTGACGATTTCGCAACGAAGCGTAAGAATCTTTGAACAATTTCTGAGCATGCGTTTTCCTGTGCAATCGATGACGCCGCAGAATAGGACCTTACAGTTAGGCTTCTAAGAAATAATCTGGTGCTTGTACAAACGATTGGCGCTAGAATCGCCGATCATGCCTTGCTGGGTTCATGCCGAGCTGGAAGAGGAATGGAAGAGACTGGTTGAGAGCCAAGTTGGAGCGCACAGCAGCGGCTACGATACCCCGACCGTCAGGCTATATTGGCAAATGGTTGAACATGGTTTGAATTGTGACGTTTGCCGAGATGACAAGACCGCCCAACAACTCAAAAACCTTCTTGGCAAGAAGTGATGATCATCGCGACTCTCGTTTCGCCGCAAACCCTGATATGTGAAATTGTGTGTTGACGATCCCTCCCCAGAGGCGCAGACTCGTTCCATCCCCCAGCCTAATCAGATCTCCATCGGTGCAGGAGCGTGGGTCATGGACTTCGTTGATCTCGATATGAAGTGCGCACATTGCGGGGTGGATTTTGTCTTCTCGGCAGGCGAGCAAGAATTCTTCCGAGCCAGAGGCTTCACTCACCAGCCTAAGAGTTGCAGAACTTGCAGATCAAAGGCTAAGCTGCGACCAGTGAAAACGGATTCTGCCGTTACGTGCTCTGAGTGCGGGGCAGCAACCACGGTTCCATTCACTCCGCGACAAAACCGTCCTGTTTTCTGCCGCGCTTGTTTCACGAAGCAGCAATCAAAGCAAAGCTAATTCTATGCAGCTGCCACTGCACGAACACATCTCCTATCTCGAAAGAAGAGTCCAAACACTCAAGACAGCGTTGGCCGACGCAGATCGCAGTGCCGCAGAGAAGATGGATCTTCGGATTGACCTTGATTTGGCCGAACGCGCGCTCTCTCACTTTCGGAGGGCATTCGAGCTTGAGCAGCGTCTGTTCAATGTCTCTAATGAGTAGCTGCTGCAATGATCGCGTAGATGTCAGAGCAGCCTTGAGCGAGGGTTTCGTCTCTACACGCCTCGCAGTTCGTATGATGCTCAATGGCTTCCCAATAGGCCGACACTGCAACCTGATCTGAATGCGGAAGGGTGATTAGGATCATCCACTGAGTCACGAGCCGTCTATAGACGATGCAGGGCATTTCGCGAACTATAGCACGCGCACACGAATGGGGGAACCGAGGCTCTTCCCCAAGGCTCTGTCCCCCAAAGGCAAACCCCCATTTTCCATTCGTGTCCTGGGTTAGGTGAGCAAAACCGTACTCCTGGTCTGGGTAACAATTCAAGAAAACTTTCGTTCGGACTTGACCGCACTCTAAAACCTGCATCCAACCTCATGCTCCCGTTGCGAGAGCACGGCTCCTGAAGCCCTCCCCCATTGGCAGGAGCCAGTCAGGGTCTCGGAGCGTAGGTCTACAAAACATAGCTCTTTGAGACCCTGACGACAGCAAAGCACACTAGTCTCTCGGAACCCGTCTTCTTTCCTCTTCGGAGTGCCTCGCCGTTCGGTGCTCGATGAACTTGTCAGACAGCCAAGCAATGACTTCAGGGGAGCCCTTCAGATCATTGGGCGGGGATGGCATCTTTTCTCGGCATCTTACGCACTGGGCTGAGATGGGTCTCAAATCAGAATCAAAGTCGATTTTGACTTCACATTGAATCGTGTGTGGCATGGCCCCCTCCCTGGGAAATGGGAGAAATCCCCTGCAACTCGTGCGTTCTTTCAAGCTGCAGGGGGTGGAATGGGAAAGCCTGTCATCACATTCCAAAGCGATCTCTTGGGAAGATCTCAATGGATGCTCTCATGGCATTGGAGAGGGGTGTGTGATTTACGTCACTCAGGTTCTCGCCAACGGGCCACAGAAAGTCAATGTGACGCAAATCACATACCGGAGAAGATCACGGTGGGATGATCCACTTCATCCCGATAGGCGGAAGTTTCTGCGGTCTCCTCCCTGGGATTCCTAGACGACAATGCAAGCGATGGGCCGACCGCTCTGACTTCCGAACGGAAAACCTAAGGTCGGTTCGTCAGCGTCTGGCGATACGTGGCTGCGGTGCCAATTGTTGCAGAGCCTATTCGCGGCGCAGCCACCAAACTTCCCTTCGCAAGAGGTGTCTTCCTTGGCTATCCAAATCTTCACCCATCGCAAAAACCCTGATGGCACGATTGATTCAATTTGTCGCCAGTGCTCTACCACGGTCGCCATTGAGGACAATGAATCCGCGCTCGTTCAGAGAGAGCGCGAACACGTCTGCGAACTCGCGATGGATGCTCTGCCGCAATACAGGTTGAGTCGCGCTAGTGGCAGCTTTTCATGGTGAATCCGACTGCCTCAGCGGTGGCGTCTGTCGCTTTAATCTATGTGACACGTTTAAGAACGTGACCGACGACATTTAAATGTCATCGGTTCGGACGTCAGGCCGCAGCACACTCACCGTACTCATCAGCACAGTCGCATGGATAGAGTTCGATTGAAACGAGGCCGTCTGCCTGCACCCCTGGTGCCTCGTGAAATCGCTCAATCGCCAAATTGATTTCAGCCTGAATGCGCTCGCGTATCGCCTTCTGGATTGCCGTGAGTTCGTTCTCTGGTGTGGTGTACGTGATGCGAACAAAGCTTTGAGTTGTCATGGTCGATTCTTCCTTCCGGGGTTGAACTGCGTTGATCGCTTGCACCTTGCCGGAACATCAACGAGGCACACGTCTGGTAATGAGGTACCAAAAACCTCGGCTCACAGGGATTCAGCCACTTGTAACGTGTTTTGTTGAAGCCACTGTACGGTAGGGCAATCAACATTGCAACCAAAAAATGCGCCCACGAAAACGTCTATGTTGTTCATATCAAATGTCTTATTAATTGAGAGACAGTGGCACTGCGATGGGAGACAGCAGTCTCAGTCGTCAGAAGTTGTCAGGAATCATCACGAGTCGTCAGGAGCCGTCAGGAGTCGCCAAATTATTGATTTATTGACAGTTACAAGAAGGTCTGTCATACTAGTTTGAGTCTTTGATTAGCGCGTGGGATGACTCCAAGTCCACGGTCGGCAAGCCTGAAACCCTTCACGATGCTTGAGATGGTCCCTTCTGAGCCGTCCTCGTTGATGAGGTAAGAAAGACCGAGCTGCTTCTCGGTCAGACCGGCCCGCCACCTGCCTATGGTGGAAACAAAAAGCACAACTTGAATTAACCATTGCGGCCACAGGCGGCTGGCGAGTTCGTGTCTCTACTCACGCTTGCATCACGCTCAGAGGTTTGTGTCTCTCTGCATTCGTTGCAGCGGACGCCCTTCCCTCGTGTCTGTGTGCTGTCAAAACCCGACCCGGAAGGGCACGAATGGAGAGTTACAAGGCTTGGCACGTAAACGGAAACCAGCTGCCCACGCAGCGGTCATTGCAGCATCACTGAAGATTGCACAGGAGCACGCCCGCATCCTTGAGGCAAGCACGATCAACGCCGAAGACAACAAGACACCCGCTGTAATCAGACTGGTCGGCGAGTGACCAGCAGCTACAGGATGCAGCAGGGAAAAACCAGCAAGGAACGTTTAGAGGATGCGTACGCAGGATACATAGACCGCGTCCCTGGATCTGAGCAAAAGTTCTATAACGAAGTCCTGGATCTCGCAAAGCGGAAGATGTACCACCTTGAGATCGAAAACCCAATGCTGGGAACTGCCGGTACCGTAGACGACTATGCACAGGATGTCGCCATCGCGGTCTGGAACGGACTCGGATCATTCCGTGGTGACAGGTCGAAGGTCTACGCGTGGGTTGAATCAATCATTTTTAGGACAAGACCCGAGTTCCTGGAAGAGATCATCGAGCAGCGGAAGATGAAAGTCGGCATCACAACAATCGTCGATGATGAGGGCGAACCTGAAGAGATCGATAACCCGGAGATCTACCGGGCAGCAGAAGGCGTTGATCTCGACATCCGCATTCCTGACAGCGTGCAGGGTGTGGATCTGCTTATCTGCAAGCTGCTCATGACATCTGTGCGTGGTGAGAATGGGGAATACAGAGGCCGGACGTACGCGAATATAGCAATGCTTATGGAGATGAGCGAGGACGCTGTTAAGAAAAGAGTGAATCGTCTACGGGACAGATTGAAGGTTGAGAAAAAGGCAGAGCAGAAGGAGCGACAGAGGATTAAAGAGGCATCTGAAACCGAGAGACGAACCAGTTTCAAAATCGGCTTGGCAAAGGTTCGGGCGGGCGAGCGATGACGCCTTCTCGAATTGTGGCCCATTTGCAATGCCTTTTATTCAGCGAGAACAAACCAGCCGGATTTCGTCCAGTGGATCTGGCCCTGCTCGCCTATCTGCTGTTGCGTCAGACCGAGGATCACTTCATCAACGACAGTCAGTTGACATTGGCCCAACGTCTGGGATGCGAACGCAGAACAATTGCCGACAGCATCAAACGGCTCAGTGAACTGGGTTGGATTGTCAACAAGCCATCGTACCAATGGAATGAGAAAACCCAGCGTAAGACTCGTAGCATTGGCAAAACAGCAGGGCTAGCGATCAACCTGGAGAAGTTGCCGAAGCCGGTGGATAAGGCTAAACACGCCAGCCCATCCCGGGACGCGGTCAATCTCGCGGCGAGGCATACCGAGTTCTTGAAAAGGGAGGGTTCAAATATCAGACAGAAGAACTTTGGAAGACAGCAGGAGCACGCGGCGCAACGGCTGATTGAGAGCATGGGGGGCGACTTTGAAAAAGCGGTCGCCCTGGTTAATTTCGCCATCCATGATCAACGATTTCGAAGGACAGCCCGCAAGAGCTTGTATGAGATTCGGACCAGACTTCAGGCGATTAAACTCGCACAGGATGCTGCAGACTGTGCAGTTGCGGTCTCAGTTTCCATACCTTCCATGTACGAAAACCGCACATGGTGCCATGTGCGGAAAAGCGCCGCAGTAGATACTACTATCTAATATCTCTAAATTCTGATACTTCTTCTCTGTTTCTTTGAATCTGTTTCTTAGAGACTTATTCCCCCCAAAGACCAAAACGGAGAGGCAGAAACGAAATGCTGTTCCCACTGTTTCGCGCGGGCAGGTGGTGAGGCGGGCGGGCGAGTTGGCCGTCACTGCAAACTATGCAGTTCAACTGCACAGTTTGCACTCTCCGTTTCCGATCAAAATAAAAACAATCCCATGTCACCTTTTCCGGATTCTTGGAGACTGTACAAGTAGAGAGGAACAACAAGCCACAGATGAAGACAGACCTTCAGCGCCAGTCAAATGCCGCACACGGCTTCCGCCTGTGGCTCACCTCATTGCTGGCAAGGCAAACCGAAGCGAGCCGCGAATTCAGCCATGATCTGTTGTGCACCCTTGAAATCTACGAATCGGAATGTAATCGACGGATAGATGGTGTTCCGGCGACGCAGGATTTGTTTGCCGCTGTCGTCAGTGCCAGAACTCTCGCTCGAATGCTGCTGAACGAACTCCTGGATTGGAATCCCGATCTCAATGCCTCTTGCGAACCGCAGACGATTCCAGAGATGGCTTTCAGGCTCTTACGTGACGCTGTAGAGCTGTTTGAGGCGTCCGAGCAAGAGATGTCAACCTACCTGGAACAGCCTGTGTTTCCAGCCCGGGTCACCGAATTGATTTCCGCAGCACAGACAGTTCAATCTTTGGCCTAATCCGCCAGAGGGCAGGCGGTCCAGGACACAGCGCATCGCGGATCGACTACGCGTGTTTGCGTATTCGCCGGATTGCCTGCCGACAGATCAAAACACATTCTTGAGTTTGACCGGGTTACTTCTCTCACACTCCCCGGTCGATTGGGGCAGCACTTGCGGATATCCTCACCGCGCGGGATGTGCTGCCCTTTTTATTAACTTCTTCAGGAGATTTTCTCGAATGGCGATTCTTGGGTGCTACGCGGAAGATATTGATTTCATCAGTCCTTCGTCCGTCGCTCTTACTACATCGTTTGGTTTTAGGACCGCATATGCCCGCTGTATCGTTGCGTGCCCGTCCGGCGGAACTAGGACATTACCTTTCGTTGGTGGCACAATCACCTCGGCATGGTTGTCCTTCTATATGTTCAGCAACCCGTCTCTGACAAATAGGCGCTGGTGTGGCTTGATTAATAGCGCAAGCGGTAACCTCAGCGGTTTATGGTTTGGCCTCGGGTCACCTGTCAGTAAAGCAGCCATCTTCAAGTATGACGGAACAACACTGACGACACTCGCGACTGAAGCTGGCAATTCCATGGGCGGTACGGTCAAAGTCGATCTCCAACTGGCGAACTACGGTTCCTCTTCAGTCGTGAATGTATTCATCAATGGGGCACTGGTTATTAGCTATTCAGGATCGACCGCAATCTCAGGTGTGTCAAATCTCGATTGTGTCGGGATAGGCGGCGACGCCGCGATTGGCGGCGGCGGGATGTCCGAGATAATCGTTGCAGATGAGGACACACGTTCGCTTTCTCTGCTAACAATGGCACCCACAGGGGCAGGGACCACAGACGCGTGGACCGGCACGGTTACCAATATGAACGGGACCACTTTCTCGGATGCCAACCCAAATTTTACGAACACCGCAAGTTTGGATCAGCAGGCCAACATCACGGACCCACCCACGGGAAGCTTTGCGGTCAAAGCAGTCAAGATCTCTGCTCGCGCGGCGGCTTCGGTCGGCTCGACGCCAACGAAACTCCAGCTCGGCTACAACTCGGGCGGATCTGTCGCGGTTGGGGCAGCAAAGACACTCACGAATGCGTACACGACTTACGAACAATTGGACGCTACCAACCCCGTAACGAGCGCAGCATGGGCGCAGTCAGACCTTGCAGCTCTTCAGGTGGATTTGAAGTCGTCGACGTAGAAGTCAGATGACGGGGAGACCTCTTCGATGCGCAGTCACTCGCTTCCAAAGGATTCTCCGTGCAGAACTGCTTCTCGGAATTCCATGCTGGCCAATCGAAGCGGAAGTGTTTGCATCAACTCAGCAAGATACGGAATCCCTCGCAGTATCGCGCGTGGCCATTGAAGAACGCCGAACGATGCACGATCTCTGTTCACAGGACACCACTCTCGAATGCTGCGATGCCCAGCCCAAGCGAACGGTTGTGAAACCGTTGAACGCAATTAGCTGGCAGCTATATCAAGGGCGGGAGACTCGCACACCATCTTCGGTTTGAGTTCGCTGAGGCTCGTGATACCAAGCGACTATACCTGGGTCGCACACATGCGAACATTCCTCAGCATAGAGTTCAGATTCGTTCTGCGCCCTTGCGACTGTTACGAAGCATTGACGGCAAATCGAATCCACAGTTCCGTCCGAGTTGTGGCGATGAGAGAAGCCCGTCTCGTTGGACACTGCCGTTCGGTTCCTTTCAAGTTTTGCAATGGTGGTTGGACTCTTATAGGCCCATTTTATGGACATTGCAAGCGAGGAAAAGTAACCGCAACCTGCTTACGTTCAGTAAGTTACCCAGTAAATCGATATACCGCAGAAAGTAGAGTCACATGAAGAATTTAGGACGCAAGCTGAGAACGGCCATTGCGAACCTTCTGGTCTCAGATCAGCACGCCAACGCTGCTCAGACTGATGCTGTTCGGCGAGTTGCCGAGCATAACCGCGCAGTGGCGCGTGCCAACGTCGAGAAAGCACAGAAACGAGTGAAGAGAGCCAAGCGACAGAAGCAACTACGCGACCTAGGGCTGAGCAATTGAAGCAGGCCGCCCAAAATCGCGATTACATCCGAGTACGCGGTGACTCACCCTAGACTGGTTTCTGGAGCAACATGGTGACCGACCACGCGACCCCTAATCTTCCTTCTCGTGATTTTGAAAGAACTTCACGTTTCTACGCTGCGCTTGGATTCGCCGAGGTGTGGAGAGATGCCGGATGGATGATCCTAAAGCGCGGCAATCTGACATTGGAATTCTTTGTCCACCAAAAACTGGATCCCCTGACAAGTTGGTTCAGTTGCTGCCTGCGGCTTGATGATCTCGATTCGTTCTACGCGGCCTGCAAAGCGGCAGGAATTCCTGAAGCTTGCAAAGGGCAGCCAAGGATTCAAGCTCCAAAGGTCGAAGATTGGGGCGGACGCGTCGCCTATCTTTCTGACCCAGATGGGACCTTGGTCCGACTGATTCAAAATTGATTTGGTAGCGGTCTCAGACCCGAGCAGCAGTCGTGTCCTTTTTGCATCGGTGGGCACTTGACCGTGCCGAACGAGCAGAATACACAACAATCGCCATGATTGGGGCGCAGAATCGTCTTGCAATTGATGCACTCATAGAAGAACTCGCAAGCATCCGTAGGCATGGTCTCCTGCTTGGCGAAGCCGCAGTGCGGGCAGGTCAACACAGACTCTAGGTTCGTTTCGCTCATCGCGCTGTTACTTTCGCAAGGTGGATGGAAAGCCTGCGTCGGTGGTGGCATGGGTCAACGATTCAGGTTTGGTTTTGTCAGGGTCATACGTCACCGTAGCCGTCTTCTTTTCGTAGTCCACCTTGACGGCGGTCACTCCAGAGACTTTCTCAAGCGACTTTCTGACAGTGATCGGGCAGGTTGCACAGGTCATGTTTTTCACTTCGAGGGTGACCGTCACGGGTGTTGCTGCGGCTGCCACTATTGGCATTGTCGCGAATAGGGCGATAAGCAGTTTGCGCATGGGAATCCTCTCAATAGAACAATGGTGCTAGCCATGGCACGGCCAACAATGCGAGCAACATGCCAGCAACAATCCAGAACGTGACGCGTTGCCGTTTGAGTGTTGCGGGGTTGGCGCAGACTGCACCTTGCGCGCAGGGCTGCGGCACTAAATAGAGCTTACGGAACGCCAAGCCTAGAAACAATAAAGTAAGCCCGATGAAGTATGGACGAAATGGCTCCATCGCCGTCAAGCTTCCAATCCAAGAACCGCTGATTCCGAGCATCACCAGTACGAGTGGCCCAACACAGCAAACCGACGCACTTACGGCTGCGACCGCGCTCGCTGCTAGCGAAGTTTTCTCAGGGAGTTGCACCTATCTGAAGCCGCCTAATCAGATGATAGATTAGGGCCTCCAAAAGTCTCGGGGTGAGTGGTCCGCTACTCGGAAGTGATTCCAGTTTTCCCCTGTGACGAACTGCCACCCTAGTCCACGGAGACCCATATTGGGGGTCAAATAGTTCCAAGGTTTTTGCCAGCCGGGACCGCCCGGCAACCGAATTTGCACACCGTCAATGAAATTCTTAAAAATCAGTCAGTGAGTCGACGTTTTATCAGCTGAGGGTAGGCTGTAAATAAACTGTTTTCAAGTGTTTATTCGATACTTGAACGGCTAGATCATGCCACAGAATGCCCTCAAAATCAATCGATTTCTGCCCCAAATCAGTCGATTTTCCAACTAAAGGACACCTAAATAACATGAGGCGCAAGAGCACGTCTGAAAGAAAGTTGCATGGCACATATCGCCGCGATAGAGATCGCAATACCGCCCAGTTCGCGAGCATGGATGGTGTAGAGATCAAAGCTCCCGCATTCGTCAGAAAGAACAAAGTCGCATTTGGCGAGTGGAAAGCGGTAGCGCCACACCTAATTGCAGAGGGCATTCTGAAGCCCACTGATGTCTCCGTTTTAGCCTCGTATACCTTGCTGTATGCGCGGTGGCGTGAAGCAGTCGACAGGATCGATGCAGAAGGCAGCGTGATCAACGTTACCAGCACAACCCGAACAGGGATGACGGTCAAACCCGTTGTCAGTCCCTGGCTGCGAGTCGAAGTGATGACGCAAGCAGCAATGATGAAAACAGCCGTCAAGCTTGGATTGAATCCTCTCGACAGAAGTCGAGTTGAGGTTCCTGAGGCAGACGACGAAGGTCCTGATCCCTTCGAGCAGTTCCTGGATCAAGCGGACGATCCCGAATACTAGTCGAATCCCTCCATATCGCTTCCAGATTTCATTTAGAGTTCTGCACAATCCTGGGCGCAGTGTGTCTTTCCTGCGTTTCCGCGACCATCACGCACCAACACAAACGTCGGAGAAAACAGCAATGAAAGAGTGGCAACCAGAGAGGACAACGCTTACCGGCACATCGAGTTCATGCCTGAGACCAAACAGTTTCGTGTGACCATCCCCCGCGCCGCGAACCGTCCTATTGTCGACAGTTTAGCTGAGGCCATGACTGTGAGGGATCAGATGCTTCAATCATCCCATTTCTCAGTTCACAAGCGGTACGAGCCACAGAAGCAATATGCGACGTATGTTGACCCCAATTTGGAAACGAGAACGTACTAAATGAAGAAGAAACGTTTAAAGCAATCGAAACATGAGATCCGAGTAAACCTGGGACAACAGAAATTTGAAATCCGCCGAAATGCCGATGGTACACGAAGCGTCTCCGGATATTTCGCGACGTTCGGTACCATGTCTCACGACCTTGGCTTTCGAGAAGTCCTGCAACAGGGTTGCTTCTCTGAATCCTTAAAGGACAACCCCGTCGCGTGCTTCCGTGACCACTCTGATCAGATGCTACTCGGCAAATCCCAGTCGGGCACGCTCGAAGTTTCAGAGGACAGCAAAGGGTTAGCATTCCGTGTGAAATTGCCTGATACCACCTATGCAAACGACTTGGTGGCTTTGATGGAGCGCGGTGACGCGTTTGAATGCAGCTTCGGATTCGCTCCGTTGCCTGATGGCGAGATCTGGTCACAGCTTCCTAACGGTGAAATTCTTCGCACGATCACGAATGCTGTTTTGTTTGAAGGCAGTATATTGACGGGCGCTCAGGCCGCATACCCCAACACAACGGCAAATCTGCGAAGTTGCCCTGCAGACTTGAGGTCAAAACTCAAGCGGGATGACGACTTGGACGATGACGACGATTACCAGCCAAAGTGTGATCCGAACTCGCCAGATTACGATCCAGAAGCCTGCGACGAAGATCGCTGTTCAGAATGCGGGCGGCTGCTCCCGCGAGACGAGGACGATGCTGACGAAGAAGAACGTAAAGCCCATCTAGACCTTCTTCAGAGAAGACTTCGCTAGTCAATTTCCCAAACAACAATTCCCAGCAAAATCCCTAGGCCACGGTGACTGCACCCGTGCGTCTGCGCATTCACGCGTCTCCACACATTAAAGGACACACATTGAATACCATCACAAACCTAAATCAGAAGAAGGCAGAATTAATCTCAGCGGCCACGACCTTGGTTGAAGGTGGCCTGAAAACTCCAGAGAATCGGGAAGCACATAAAAAGCTAATTTCCCAGATAGATGACGTTCAGGATCACCTGGATATGCTCTCCAGAATCGAGCGAGCCTTGCCTGGTTTGCCGGTCCCTGCTCCGGTCGCACCGGCTGCTGCAACTGCACCAGAGTCACGTGAGCAGCGTCGGGCCAAACTGAATTCAGCATGGCGCTCGTACCTGCAAGGTCGACTAGACGACCGCGTCCAGGAGCACCGAGACCTGCTCACGAGTGTCGGGACAGCAGGGCCACTTGTTCCTCAAGAGTTCAGCGGATTCCTGTCGGAGAGTCTGAAGATCTATGCACCCCTGTTCGATTACGCAAATGTTCGCCAGAGTCAGAACGGACGCAGTGTGAAGATCAGCAAAGTCGACGACCGGGCGAACGGTTTGACCCTCTTGACAGAAGGAACTGTCACCCTGACCGAAGCCGATCCCTCATTCAGTTCGAGCATAGTCGGCACAGATTTGTTCTCCACTGGTGCTATACGTTTCTCGAATCAGCTTTTGTCGGACAGTGCGTTCGACCTGGAGCAGCTGCTTACGAGACTGAGCGCCAGTCGCGTCGGACGCGGTATCGAGAAGTTGCTTACCGTATCTGCTGACGTGTCCGGCACAACCACGCCGAATAATCCCGGTCTCATCAACATCGCCCAGACTGCAACCACCACCAGCACCATCGCAGCTGGAATTGGCTGGACGGATTTGACGAATACCTTCGATGCACTGGACGCAGCTTACCTGCCCAGGTCGGTATGGCAGATGTCGAGCAAGACGCGCAATGCGCTGGCCAGCATGAAGGATGGCTTTGGGCGACCCTATTTCACGCCTTCCACAGATGGCGGTTTTGATTATTTGCTCGGTCGCCCGATTGTGATCAACCAGTCACTGCCGAGTCCGACAGGTGGCACGTTCGCTGCGAATGCAAAGCCGATTATCTTCGGTTCGCTCTTCGATGGGTTGCAGGTTGTTTCCAACGAGGTGCGCGTTCAGACCTTGAAGGAACGTTACGCCGAATTTAACGAATCGGCAATCATTGTCTCGACGCGCATTGGCAGTGCATCCCTGCAGGCAGGGGCATTGCAGGCTCTGAGGATCGCGGCAAGCTAAAACCCAAACCAAAACTGAAATCAACGCTGGGGCAGGATCTTCGGATTCTGCCCTTCGCTTTTTAGTGTTCACGACAAGGAGAACAGTTGAGCAGGAACAAATTCGTAGAGTACGAAAGAACAATCATCATCGGTGACAACCGGAAGTATTTAAGAACGGCAGAGAAGGCGAGAGAGGAGAACCAAAAGCTCGATGAACAGCTGCTAGCAAGGCGAAAGCACTGGCAGATTCTCCCACCTGAAAACATGACGATCATTCTGCACACGGACGCAGGCGCTATTCCAGTCGGCCTTGTGCTTTCTGTTCCGCATGAAATCGGCCGCGTGATTCTTCACAAGCGCAGGGGCAGAATCATCGAGCGTGATGTGACCATTGATGCCTTAGTAGAGGGCTGTATTGAGGATGGCTTTGAAGTGTTGAATTTGGGGGCAGCCTAAATGCGATTTCTTACAGCTGAACAGGCTGCGGAGTTCCTCGGCGGTCTCAATAGTCGCACGGTGACACGCTGGGCACGCGAAGGCTATCTGCCTTCATATCCAATTGGGGAAGGGAAGCGGCGACTTTGGCGATTCCTTGAGAACGATCTTGAGACCTGGATGATTTCACGCCGAACCGGGGTGTGCGCAGGTACACTTCTTTCAGCCGCCGATGCTCCAACCAGAGGAGAAATCCAATGATCGGAACACCGCGATTTCAAAATGGAAGCCTGATGCGCGTGAAGAACAAAACAACCGATGACACATGGGTTCTGCGATTCTATGAGCAGGTTGCAGGGCGACGTGTCTACCGCAAGCAAAAGATCGGCACTGTACGAGAATTGCCGACTCGACGCGACGCGGAAAAGGCTGTGCTGAGTATTCGCGCAAAGATCAACTCAGAAGTGTGTTCCCCGGAAACGGTGAACGCTCTCATTACCCATTATCTGAGGAACGAGCTAACGACGGAGCGTAAGGCGTTCGCAACGGTTGAGGCGCATCGGATTCTGATTGACCGATACGTGAAGCCGATTTGGGGCAGCCTTCAGCTTTCCGAAGTGCGCACGGTCGCTGTAGAGAAGTGGCTTGACTCTCTCCCACTCGCGCCAGGTTCCAAAGCGAAGATTCGCGCAGTTTTTAGCGCCATCTACAGCCACGGCATTCGGCACGAATGGATAACATTCAACCCGATCACAAAGGTTCGCTGTTCTGCCAAGCGTCTCCGTGAGCCTGATGTTCTCAGCCCAGATGAATTCCAAGCTCTTTTGGCTGAACTTCAGGTTCGTGAGAAAGCAATGGTTTTGTTGGCTGGTGCCACTGGCCTTCGCCGTTCTGAATTGTTCGGACTCAAGTGGAGCGATCTCAACTTCCTAACGATGGAAGTTGGAATCAATCGTTCTTGCGTCCGCAATCACTTTGGAGCAGTGAAGACTGAGGCCAGCGGGAAACCCGTGCCACTCAGCACAACAGTCAAGGATGCTCTTGTCGAGTGGCGCAAACTGTCGGAGTACGGAGCGGAGGATGATTTCCTGTTTCCATCCCTCAGGCTGAATGGCAGATTTCCACTTTCACCAGATTCGGTTTTGAAGAAGATCATCCGTCCCGCCCTGGTAAGGGCTGGAGTCGTAGGCAAAACGATTGGATGGCATTCCTTCAGACACAGTCTGGCGACGAACCTGCGATCACTTGGGGTTGACGTAAAACTCGCTCAAGAATTGCTCAGACACGCAAACTCGCGAGTGACGCTCGACGTGTACACGCGGGCCGTGTCGTCTCAAAAGCGAGAGGCAAGTGGGAAGGTGCTGGAAATGATGTTGCTTCCAAAGAAGACGGGAACGGAAGGCTAGCACCCTTCAGCACCCGTGGCTCTTCAAATAGAAGCAACCGCTTCTCTAAACTGTTGGTTTGGAAGGCTTATTGGTGGACCTGATCGGGATCGAACCGATGACCTCTTCCATGCCATGGAAGCGCGCTCCCAACTGCGCCACAGGCCCACTGGAGGGAAACAACTCCTCTATTGTCTCTGCTTTGGATCAATTC
>Ga0105241_10001637_pt1 | contig 17068 bp, 15 predicted proteins | sample KBSC64metaG_FD_80422 | JGI IMG/M metagenome (GOLD analysis project Ga0105241, IMG submission 80422) | Corn rhizosphere microbial communities from Kellogg Biological Station, Michigan, USA - KBS C6-4 metaG | ecosystem: Host-associated > Plants > Roots > Rhizosphere > Soil | place: Michigan, USA... | reverse complement strand
CCGTCAACCGTCAACCGTCAACCGTTTTCGGTAATTTTGCTCCATGCTTCCCGTTTTTAAATCCATCTTTCCCTATAATCAGGAATTAATTGCTGAATATTCGCTGCTGAATGATAGTGAAGTGCAGAAGCGGATTGATAACGCGTCGGAGGCTTTCCGCAGCTGGAAAAATAAATCCTTTGCACAAAGAGCGGATATTTTAATGAAAGTGGCCCGGCTGATGCGGAGGGACCAGGAAAAGCTGGCCACGCTGATCACTCGCGAGATGGGAAAAGTGCTTTCCGAATCAAGGGCTGAGATAGAAAAATGTGCGTGGGTCTGCGATTACTACGCTGAAAACGGCGCGGGCTTTCTGAAGGACGAAAAACGGGAAGCCGGTTATAACAAAAGTTTCGTTTCTTATGAACCCCTTGGGGCGGTACTCGCCATCATGCCCTGGAATTTTCCCTTCTGGCAGGTATTCCGCTTTGCAGCGCCCACGCTGATGGCCGGAAATGTGGGTTTGTTAAAGCATGCACCAAATGTTTGCGGTTGCTCCCTGGCTATTGAAAAACTTTTTCTGGAAGCGGGCGCCGGTGCCGGCGTTATGAGCAGCCTGGTTATTGACGTTCCGGTAATGGAGAAAATAATTTCTTCGGGAATTGTACAGGCAGTCACCCTTACCGGGAGTGAAAAAGCGGGCAGCTCGGTGGCCGCGCTTGCAGGCAAACATATCCGCAAGTCTGTTCTGGAGCTTGGCGGATCGGATGCGCTGATTGTGCTGGCAGATGCCGATCTGCAAAAGGCAGCAGCTACCGCAGTGCAGTCCCGTATGCAAAATGCAGGTCAGTCCTGCATCGCAGCCAAACGATTTATCGTGGTCCGTTCTGCAGAGGATTCATTTTTGCAGGAAATTTCAACCGAAATAAAAAAACTCCGGCAGGGAAATCCATTGGAATCCGGTATCAGCACCGGACCGGTCGCCAGACCCGACCTGGCGGCGAATATTCAGCGACAAATGCAGGAATCTGTGAAAAAAGGGGCACAACTTCTGTTCGGAGGGGAGGCAAAGGGCTGCAATGTAGTTCCTTCCCTACTCACGGGCGTTCAAAGAGGCATGCCGGCTTTTGACGAAGAGACATTTGGCCCCATGGCCGTAGTGATCAGCGCAAAAGATGATGAGGATGCCGTCCGGCTGGCCAATGATTCATCCTTTGGATTGGGCGGAAGCATCTGGACCCGCGACATCGAAAAAGGAATTGCCCTCGCAAAAAAAATGGAATCGGGAGCGGTCTTTATCAATACCCTTGTCAAATCCGATCCCCGCCTTCCATTCGGCGGAATCAAACAATCCGGCTATGGCAGGGAACTGGGTGTGGAAGGGATGCGGGAATTTGTAAATATCAAGGCCATTGCCGCACAGACCTGATTCTTTCAGCCTCCCAGGTTTTTTTCCGTTCGGGTCTAGATTTCACTCTCGTCAGACTCCCTGCATTCGTTTTCTTATTCAGGTCCTAATCCTCATGCAGCCTTCATTCCGGATAGAATTCAGCTTTCATTTCTGATAAAGTCCGCTTTCATTCTTTGCAAGACCCAGCTTTCATTCCTTACAAGACCCGGTTTTCATTCCTGATAAAAATATGCCCGGTCTCAACCTTCTCCGGTAAAGCAATGCATGGGGGCCGCTTAAAAAAAATAATTTAAGAATTCAACTGTACGGCCTATATTAATCAATCCACTATATATTTACAACAGTTTCCGGGATTTCTAAATCAATTTAAAATTGCTGTCATGAAAAGAAGAGATTTTGTAAAGAACATTTCCATTGCCGGAGCCGGGATCGGCCTGGTGAGTCCTTATTCCCTGTTTTCCCAGAAAGCGCCCTCGAAAATAAGACTCGGCATTATCGGTGTCGGTCTCCGCGGCCAGAATCATTTGCACAATGCTTTGGGCCGGGAAGACGTGGACGTGGTGGCTATTTGTGATATTGACGACCGCATGCTGAATTCAGCCAGGAATATCATAACGAAGTCCGGTAAACCCATGCCTAAGATTTTCACGGGCGATCCGCATGCATACCGGAAACTGCTGGAAGAAAAAGATCTGCATGGCATTCTCATCGCCACTCCCTGGGAATGGCATGCACCCATGATACTCGACGGCTTGTCTGCCGGTATAAAATATATTGCAACGGAAGTGATCCTGGGCATTACCCTGCAGGATCACTGGGATGTGGTGAAAGCCGCCGAACAACATCAGGCCAATGTGATGATGCTGGAGAATGTTTGTTACCGCCGGGATGTAATGGCGATCCTGCAAATGGTGCGGCAGGGTATGTTCGGGGAACTGATCCACATGCAGGGCGGTTATCAGCACGATCTCCGCGGCGTAAAACTGAACGATGGCAAATCGGCTTACGGCATCGGCGTTGAATTCGGGGAGAAGGGTTTTTCCGAAGCGCACTGGCGCACCAACCATTCGGTGCACCGGAACGGAGACCTCTATCCGACGCATGGCGTGGGACCGCTGGCCGAAATGCTCAATATCAATTATGGAAACCGATTTATTACTCTCTCTTCCCTGGCTTCCAAAACCCGGGGACTGCATAATTATATTGTTGAGCACGGAGGAGAAAATCATCCCAATGCCAAAGTGGAGTTTAAGCTCGGTGACGTGGTGACCACGCAAATCAAGACGGCCAATGGCGAAACTATTTTATTGCAGCACGATACCAGTCTGCCCCGCCCCTACTCCCTTGGCTTTCGCGTACAGGGGACCAAAGGCATCTGGATGGATGTAAACCATTCTCTCTACATTGAAGGGGTCAGCGCCAAGCCCGACGAATGGGAAGACGCAAAACCCTATCTGGAAAAATATGATCATCCTTTGTGGAAAAAATACGGAGCCGAAGCGGAAGGAGCCGGCCATGGCGGCATGGATTTCTTCGTTCTGCGTGCTTTCGTGGAAGCCATCAAACAGCAAACTCCCACGCCGATGGATGTTTACGATGCGGCTTCCTGGAGCGCCATCACGCCATTGAGTGAAATGAGTATTCAGGCAAATCAAACGGTAGAGTTCCCGGACTTCACCGGCGGGCAGTGGATGTACCGGAAGACCCGGTTTGAATAAACGCCAACGATTGGCTAATCGTTGACGGTTGACCGTCAACCGTCAACGATTATTTCTTCGTTTTCGCCAACGAAAGAATATACTTAACAATATTATCCAAATCCGCCCGGGCAATATCCGGATGGGCCGACATGGCCACATCGCCCCAGACCCCGCTTCCTCCTTTCATGATTTTCTGCTCCAGGTATGCCGTTGCTTTTTTGTCGTTGGCATATTTTTCGGAAACCCGCAGGAAAGAAGGCCCAATGGATACCGCATCCTCTTTGTGGCAGCTCTTGCAGTCCAGCACCTGCGTAAGCGCATAGCCGGCAGCGTTAGGTCCGTGCGCAGAAGCAGCAGAATCCAGCACAGGAGCATTCGGCTGCCCGGGTGTCACCGGCACCGTTGCATTATAATCGATCCGGGATAAGCCGGCATCGGGGTTCTTGGCAAACCAGGCCGTACCATATTCCAGCAGGTACAATTTCCCATCCGGCCCAACTTCCATGTCAATGCAATTATGGAGTTGGATATGTTCCATAAAGGGCTCCATCTGTTCAAAATCGCCGTTGGGCTGCAGGGTAACGGCCTTGATCCAGCCGCGAATCCAGTCGTAGATAAATAATTTCCCGTTGTAATAATCCGGATAGCGGGTCGCTTCCGGAAACATATCCGTATAATAGACCGGTCCGGCCATGGCATTTCGTCCGCCCGTACCCACATCGGGAAATTCCGGAGAATGCGCGTAAGGATACCAGATAAAGGCCGGCTGGGCAGGTGGAAGATCAACCAGTCCCGTATTGTTCCGGGAATGATTTTCCGGCTTTTGGGGATTGAACGCAGGACCGCTTTCTCCCGTTATATAATTATACGCGTGATAAGGATAGTTATTGCCGACAAAATAAGGCCAACCGAAATAGCCGGCTTTCCTTGCCTGGTTCACTTCATCATATCCGCGCGGACCGCGGGTATCGAAACTGTCATTCGCTGCATCCGGGCCGACTTCTCCCCAATACAGATAACTGTTTTTCTGATCCACAGAAATGCGGTAAGGATTCCTGTCGCCCATTACATAAATCTCCGGTCTTGTTTTAGGCGTCCCGGGAGGAAAGAGATTTCCTTTCGGAATTTCATAAGTGCCATCATCATGCACACGGATGCGCATGATCTTCCCGCGCAGGTCGTTGGTATTGCCCGCAGATCTTTCCGCATCATATTGTTCATGACCGGGTGCATCGTTCAACGGAGCGAAACCATGGCTCACATATTTCTGACCCGGCTCGTCGAAGGGCGTTGAATTGTCGCCGGCTGAAAAATATAATAAACTGTCCGGGCCAAAAGCAATGGACCCACCGGTATGACAACAGATATCCCTTTGGGATTTCACTTCCAGGATCACTTTCTCGGAGGCATTCTGAATGCTGTCGTTGAGGAGCGTAAATCTTGACAGGCGGTTTACGGAACTGTCCGCCGGACTATAATAGATATACACCCAGTGATTTTTGCTGAATCCGGGATCTTTGGAAAGACCCAGCATGCCTTCTTCCGCATTCACGCCCTTTACGTTCGTTCTCCAGTACACTTTCAAAAAACCGGCCTGTTTTACTTCGCCGCTTTCATGTTTGTACAACATGATCTCTCCCCGTCTTTGCAATACCAGGATATCCAGGTTCGGGAGGATGGTCATCTCCGTGGGTTCAAAAAAATGATCCTGAACGAGGACATGCTTGCTGAAATGATTCTCCGTGGGCGGATATTCAATTTTGGCTTTCGTGTAATCCAGCGGCTGGTAATCGCCGATGGCATATTCGATGCCATTCAATATTTTCTTTAGATCATCCGGATTATTGAGGCGTTGCTGGTTGATGGTATCAGCAGTGTAAAAAGCCCGCCCGCCATCAAAGTCGTGGAAAATAGCAGGGGCACTGGAATCCGACTCAATCATTCTGCCGTACCAGCGCCAGTCGAAAGTTTTCACCGGTTCATGAATACCCGCAAAACCGCCGCCGGCCTGGATGAATCTCTGCAGTGCGATCCTTTCCAGGTAATTGAGGGACATGGCAGAATTGTTCAAAAAGACAACCGCCGCATAATTTTGGAGGGAGTCATCAGTAAAAAACAGGGTCGTATCGGTAACACGAATGTCAAATCCGTTCTTCTGTCCCAGTTTTTCTATTGCCTGCACCCAATTGCCGGCATCGCTTGTGGTCACATTCTTTGCATAAACAAGCACCAGTGGGTTCCCCGACCTCTTGTGTTTGCAGGATACGGTACAGAATAACAGAAACAAGAAAAAGATGCCGGCAATTTTCCTCATATTGGCTTAGTTAAATAGTAGCAAACTTAAGGACTAAGGTTAAGGAATTCCTGATTTTTTATTTAAATGGCCCGTTAACGGAAGAAAATCAAATATTACCACTTCTTAAAAATCACAAATACTGCAGCGATCAGCAGACCGAATCCCAGCAGGTGATTCCAGGCCAGTTTTTCTTCCTTAAAAAACAGCAGGGTGAACGCCATGAAAACAGTAAGGGTAATCGCTTCCTGTATAGTTTTTAATTGTACCAGGCTGAACGGGCCGCCGTCTTCCTTAAAGCCGGCCCGGTTGGCGGGAACCTGAAATAAATATTCAAAAAAAGCCAGACCCCAGCTGATCAGGATAACCGAAAATAATCCCAGGCTTTTGCCCCAGGTAAAATCTTTGAACTTAAGATGCCCGTACCAGGCAAAAGTCATGAATGTATTTGAAATCAAAAGAAAAACAATGGTTTTAAATCCCCGCATTTTTCGTTGGTTGAGGTTAACATATTATTTCACGCCTTTATCCGGATCCCAGGAACCCTGCACTTTCCGGATGTATACGATCTGACCCGTATGATAAGCATTATGCGTACTGATATGGCCGATGGTATCGTACCAGGCCGCCAGTTTGGTTTCATCGGCAGCTTCAATGGCATTTTCCCAGGCAGTTAATATACTGTCCGCCTTTTTCACTATCGCAGCCCAGTCGTCTTTACCGACCGCAGAAAAAGTTTCATTATTATTTCCCGAAAATGCAGGCGCCGGCTGATTTAAGAATTTGGCCAGTTGTTCTGAGTTCCAGAATATAATATGGGTCGTCAGTTCTGCAATAGAATGATCTGATTTTTTTTCTTTCCAGTTGGCCTGTTCGGGTGTCAGTCCCTGGATCGCAATATTTACCGGTGCAAACCATTCTTCCTGATTATGCGTAGTTTTCAATTGTTTGAGCATGACTTCCTTCATCGACATGGGTTTTGAAGTTTGTGCACTGGCAGTGAATGATCCCGCAAGCAGGATAAATAAGGCAAATATCGGTTTCATTTTTTTGAAATTTAAAGATTAAAAATAAAGTTGACCCCTGCCGGCGGCAAAGGAATTTGTGCTGTAAGGCTGATAGTGCTTATACCCGGTAACCGGCAATGGATTTCCCGGCAATAAAACCGGAGGTCCATGCATGCTGAAAATTAAACCCCCCGGTGATTCCGTCCACGTCCATCACTTCTCCGGAAAAAAATAAATGCGGCACTATCCGGCTTTCCATGGTATTCGGATTAATTTCTGCCAGGCGAACCCCGCCGGCCGTTACAAATTCCTCTTTAAATGTGGTTTTCCCATCCACAGAAAATAATTGACCGCAGAGGCTCTGAATGAGTTTGTTCTGCAGCGCCAATGGCAGGTCCGCCCAGTGAATATCCCCGATCCCCGTTTCCTGCAGGAGCCATTCCCAAAATCTTTGTGGAAGATTCCAGGGATTTCTATGCATAATCTTTTTTGCGCCTGACTCCTGCCGGATCATTTGAAATTTATCCCGCAGGGATTGTTCATGATACTCCGGTAACCAGTTTACTGTAATATCAAAACGGTAATTTTTTTCTTTCAGCAAACGGGCGCCCCATGCGGATAGTTTTAATATGGCCGGGCCGCTCATGCCCCAGTGCGTGATCAAAAGCGGGCCGGATTCTTTTAAGGAGGTGCCGGCAACTTTCACGCAGACTTCCGGCACGGAAACACCCGTTAATCTGGTTATGGAATTTCCCGGCATGTTGAAACTGAAAAGGGACGGAGCAGGATCTTCGATTGCATGTCCCGTTTGCATGATCCAGTCAAACATAAGGGATTTAGGGTAACCTCCGCTGGCGACACAAATAAAATCCGCCTCTAAAGTCCATTCGTTTGAAAACCGCAGTTTAAAAGGCACCCCGTTTTTTCCGGCTTCAACGGATTTGACTTCATGGTGGATCCGGATTTCCACGGAATATTTTTCTGCTTCCTGCATCAGGCAGTCGATGATCGTCTGCGAGTTGTTGCTGACCGGGAACATTCTTCCGTCATCCTCTGTTTTCAGCTGCACACCCCTTTCTTCAAACCAATGAACGGTATCAGTCGTAAAAAACTGATGAAAGGTTTTGTTGACAAAACGGGCACCCCGCGGGTATTTCCGGACCATGTCCGGAACAGAAAAACAGGCATGGGTTACATTACAACGTCCTCCACCGCTCACTTTCACCTTGCTCAGTAATTTTCCTGTTTTCTCCGCCAGGATCACCCGCAGTTGCGGATTCAGGCGCGCCGCGGTAATCGCACAGAAAAAACCGGCTGCCCCCCCGCCTGCCACCAGCAGCGTTTTTTGCATGGAATTTTTTTTCTGCCGCGAAGATGAGAAAAAATTTTATCCCTTCTCTTTTTGCATGGTATATTCAAAAAGTTCCACGAGGTTTCCGGACGGATCCTCCAACAGGGCCTGCCTGCCGCCAACGCCTTCGATTATTTCACTTTTAAACCCTGCCCCCTTTTCTTTCAATGTACTATAAACAGATTGCAGGTTTTCCACCGGAAGATGAATCCGGTTCCAACCGCCGGGTTTTGGCAATTGCCCACCCGGCAATGCATGACCACCTCCTCCTGAACCGGGCTGACTTAACAATAATCTGAGATTGCCCTTCGAAAGGATGGCAAATGGAGGAGCAGGATGCATGACCAGTTCAAATCCTAAAAAATCTTTGTAGAAAGCGATGGATTCGTCAACATCATTAACAATATAGCGGACGCTTACCGGTTGATTTTCGTTCATGGTATGCCTGTTTGACACAATGAAGCTACGAAAGTCCGGGAATAACTATCCGGAAGCCCGATCCGGCGCAGGCTTTCACAAAAAAATCCCCCCGTAAAAACGGGGGGAGGAATTTAAACCTAAACTCAAAAATACACAGTTGCTAAAATGTTACATTGCGTTTTGCGGATGGATCCGGTAAATTATATATTCTCCATTCCCCTTCATTTTCGGATCTGAGCACTAAGGAACCGTCCCCGTTTTCCAGTTTGATAAAGTAAGATGTAGTTCCCTGCTCGTTGCTCACTTTAAACAGTTCTGATACCCAGTATGACTTATAGTTCTTTTTGATGCTGCTCCTGAGATAGGATGGCAGTTCTGTGGTGAGTATGTTCCGGATCAGGCAGATAAAGCTGCCGTCGTGGTTATAATAGGCGAACATCACCTGGTTCTCCAGGTTAAACCGGACCTGCACGTATTTGGGTGACTCCTTCCAGTTAACATCTCTTGCCTGATGGAAATCTGCGTGGAAAGCGGCAACTGCCCTCTTACTCGCGTCAACAGGATGATTGGCAAAGCCGCTGCTGATGCCGGCTATCAGTACCACTGCAAGTGCCAGTGCGATCTTTTTCATTTTTCTGATTTTTATGTTGTTTTTGTTTTTGGTTCTGTTAATAAGACGCATACTCCTGAACGATGTTGCAGCCTGTCGCAATATTTTTTTTCTTTTGTTCTGTATGCGTTTTATGCAGAGACCCTTTGGCATACATCTCTTCAATGCCGTGCCAATTCATCAATTGGCTGTAAATCAACGCTGGTAGGCTTTTCTTAACAAATCAGAACTGTACGAAAACGGACAATCGGGTTTCGAAAACAACCAATATTGTCGCGCGACACTTAGAAGTACTGTATATAAGCAAGCCCGATTGCCTGCTGATTATAGGTGGGAAAAATCATTTTGGCAATATTCGCGCGGTGAAATAGAATCCTTTTCAGCTTCGGATACAACCAGTAACTAATCCTGGTCGATGCAATGCCAAAGCCGGCTCCGGCAACCACATCATTCAGCCAGTGCTTATTATTATATATGCGGAGCGCTCCAACGGAGCCTGCAACCGCATAACCGGCAATGCCGTACCAGGGCGAGCGGCTTTTGTATTCCTCCATTAAAAAGGCAGCTGAAAGAAAGGCCTCGGCAGTATGACCGGAAGGAAAAGACAGGTCGCCGGACCCATTGGGACGAATTTCATGGGTCAGTCCTTTTAAACCACTTACAAAACCCTCCATAATCACATTGGACATAAAAAAAAGGATACTCCGGTCAACCAGATTATGCTCGCCCTTTATCCCGGCAAAATTCAGCACATAAACCGCAGCTGCCGGCGCATATTGCAGGTAATTATCCAGATGGGTAAGGGAATGCGGATGATCATCCCAGACTTCTTCTTTCACCGCTTCACTAAGATCCAGGAAAACGTCTGTCTTTGCGGCCGCAAATCCGTAAGCAATCATCCCCGCCGGTATAATAAGTGAATGAAGGAATTCCGCGTTCTGCCGGTGAAACGTTTCCTGTATGGGTATGGAATCGCGCTGGGGAACCGTAACGGGAAAAGTATTCTGTCCGCGGGTACTGATACCCGTTAGTGAAAGCAGGGTATACAATCCCAATTTTCTAAAAGGAATTGTGGTTCGGGTCCGGTTCATAAATCTGCAAATACTTTGTCTGATATTGCCGTAAATTAAGGATTTCCCTGCCGGCTTTTCCACAGCCCAAACCCGCTAACAAATCTTTTACAATCCGGATCCGTTTAGATCCTGCTGCGCGGATGAAATTTTATGACCCGTTTTGGGGAGTAATTTTAGCGAATCCGTTAACTTTATCCTTAAATCAGCCATTTATGTCGTTGATCCCAAACAAAAAGAATAAGAAAGATAACCGCCCCGGCGGTGGGGGCCTTACCAAGGGCAAACCGGTTATTCCTGCACAAAAAGGCAAAACGAATACCAAGGCCGTAACCCGGAATACCAAGCTTACAGGGGGGTCTCAGCGGGGGTCTTGAGAGTAAGTAAAAAGTAAAAATTCAAAAGTAAAAAATGGCAGCCCTTTTTACTTTTGAATTTTTACTTTTTACTTTTTACTTCGAGAGCCTCAGCACAATCACATCGTGCTTCGGAATAACTCCCTTAAACGGCGAAGCCGTATTCCCCGCAGCCTGATTCTTCCACAGATCGCGGATGGAAAGACCGGCTCCGATATGGAATTTCCTCCAGTCAATATTCACTTCCCGCGGCTGGTCTCCCCGGTTAAACAGGCAGATAGCCGTGTCTCCGCCAGACAGAGGCTTCAGGAAGATCTGGAAATATTCATCATTCTGAATCAGCCAGCCCTGCTTTCCGAGCCTGTCCTGATCGATGGCGATCAATTCTTTATTGGTTAACACGCTCCTTGTTTCCTTTGTCATGTTATTGAGATCGTTCCCGGCTATCAGCGGAGCGGCCAGCATGCACCAGAGACTGAAATGGGCACGATCTTCTGCGGCGCTTAAAGCGCCGTTCCCCACTTCCAGCATATCGGGATCATTCCAATGGCCCGGGCCCGCATATTGTTCCAGTCCTCTCTGCAGGTCGAGATTAGCCAGCACACTTCCGCCCCAGATCCTTCCCTTATCCCCTTCCATTTTACTCCAGTTGTTGGCGATATCCCCGGAGGTTCTCCATAGATGCCCGATACCGGCCGCCCATTCCCAGGGTTTATTCGATCCCCATTCGCAAATACTGAAAACAATGGGTCTTCCTGCTTTATATAAAGCATCGCGCATGAGCGTGTACGATGCCTTTGCATTCTGGCTGCCTGTATTACACCAATCCTCCTTCAGATAGTCCACTCCCCACCGTGCATAGCTGATAGCATCCTGATATTCGTGGCCGTGGCTGCCCGGCCTGCCGGCACAGGTCTTGTTGCCGGCGCAGGAATAAATCCCGAATTTCAATCCTTTGCTGTGTATATAATCTGCCAGCGCTTTGATTCCGGAAGGAAATTTTTTTGCATCCACTATAATGTTTCCGGAACTATCCCGGCCCGTTTGCCAGCAATCGTCAATGACGATGTATTCATATCCGGCATCTTTCATTCCGGAGGAAACCATGGCGTCCGCCGTTTCGCGGATCACCTGTTCATTTATTCCGTCGCAGGCGAATTTATTCCAGCTGTTCCAGCCCATCGGCGGCGTGAGCGCCAGCTGTTCAAATTTTTGGGCAAATCCCTGCTGAAAAAATCCCAGGGCAATTAGCACGAGTAAGTTTCTGATCATTGGAGTTGTTTTGAAATTTGCAGTTCGTTGACTTCGCTTGTAAAATCTCTTCTTTCCATACAATGATTTTTATTGATTAAAGCGCACGGATCTTAATGCTTCGGAAACTTACTTCGGTGCCATGATCCTGCAGCAGAATATGGCCTTTCGGCGCTTCCCCGAAATGCGGCCATATTTTATATTTGCTGATGGCCACGAGTGCGCGGTAAGCTGCTGAACCGCGGTCGTATTCCAGCACTTTGATCCCATTGAGATAGTGCACTACGTGATTATTGGGAAACACCACAATCCTTCCGGTATTCCATTGCCCGATGGCATGAACAAAGCGCGCCTGCTTGGCTGCGGGAATCAGATCGTACAGAGAAGCCAGTGTGCGGTCACCGTTCCTGCCGAGTTTCGCATCGGGATGCAGTTTGTCGTCGAGCACCTGGTATTCGAGCCCGATGGCAGAACCGGTATTATTTTCTGAGAGTGTTACAAAATATTTCACCCCGCTATTGGCGCCGGGTGTCATTTTGAACTGGAAAGAAAGATCGAAAGCCTTGTATTCATTTAATGTCACAATATCTCCGCCCTCACCGCCTTCCTTTCCTTCCGAAGCGTGTACGATGATCTCTCCGCCCTGCACTGCCCAGTCTTTTTCCGGAAATCCTTTTTTGTAAGCGCCCCGCCAGCCTTCGGATGTTTTACCATCGAACAATAATTGCCAGCCGTTCTTTTTTTCTGTCGCGGATAGATGGTTCGGAATATTATTCATTACATAAGCGTCTTTCGGATAATCATCCGTAAGCGTGGTGATCGGCCGGATGCGGATATTCTTCCAGTAAATTTTTTCACCGGCCATTTCAGGTTTCCCGATGGCGTGCACCTGTAAGGCAATGAATCCGCTGTGATCTACAGTATCCACCACATATGCCGCGGGAATGCCATTGATCCAGGTGCGGAGATTATTTCCAACGCACTCGATCTTTACCCTGTTGAATTGGTTCAGTTTGAAAGCGTGCTGGGCAGACGGATGCAGGGACAAAGGATAGAGCCAGTCGCGGCGGCCTTCATCATAAATACCGGCAGTCCACCGCCGCGACGAAGGATCCAGCTCATACTGGTATCCGAAAACTTTTCCGTTGCCCTTATTTCCTGCGGGATCATAATGACTCCTGAACTGAATACCGGAATTGGACGTGCTGTCCACCACTTTCACTTCCAGTTCCAGGGCAAAATCGCCGAAGGTTTTTTCGGTGACCAGAAAACTATTGGGGGTATTGGGAACTGTGGTTCCGACAATCGCTCCGTTCTCCACGGAATATTTTGCCTTACCGGCAAGCTGTTTCCAGCCGGTCAGGGTTTTTCCGTCGAAGAGCGAAGTCCAGTTGGCAGATTGGGCATTGGCGCATTCAAAAAAAATGCAGCAGAGCAAAGCGGGCAAGACAAGTCTATACATGGATTAAACATTTACAGAATAAAAAAATCAGTTGCGTGGTGTTTTGCAAAAAAGTCAGTCTGAAGGATAAGTACATTTGGCAGCAGATCCTGCTCCTGATAAAACAGCAGATCTTTCTCCCGATAAAGATAATGATTGGAATAACCATTCCATACCGATCTGTAAAATTCCGCTTCAGCCGATCCGGGTAAAAAATATTCATTATATTGAAAAATGGTACAGGAATCGCTTTTATTTGTTATTTCCCTGCTGTTTTCGGTGCTGGTGCTGGTAATGCTGGGGCAGAAATTACGCATTGCCTATCCGATTTTCCTGGTCATCGGCGGACTACTGATCAGTTTTATTCCAGGCATCCCCCATTATTCCATCAGTCCCGATCTTGTTTTCCTGATTTTTCTTCCTCCCCTGCTATATGAAGCAGCCTGGTATACTTCCTGGCGGAATTTCTGGAAGTGGCGCAGGCCGATCGGCATGCTGGGATTCGGCCTGGTGATCTTCACTTCCCTGATCGTTGCTTTTGTAACGGAAAGACTGATCCCCCGGTTTACCTTATCCATCGGATTTTTACTGGGCGGTATTATTTCGCCTCCCGATGCGGTGGCGGCCACTTCGGTACTGAGATATTTTAAAATCCCGAAATCCGTAAAGACCATTCTGGAGGGAGAAAGCCTGGTGAACGATGCATCGAGCCTTACCGTGGTGCGCTTTGCCATGGCTGCGGTGATATCCGGCAGTTTTGTAATTGAAAAAGCAGCAACGGCTTTTTTCATGGTCACGCTCATGGGCATAGTGATTGGGCTCGGCATTGCCCATCTCATCTATTTCGTTCACCGGAAACTGCCCACCACGCCCAGCATTGATACCGCGCTCGATCTGCTCTCGCCTTATATTATGTACCTGGCCGCAGAACATTTTCATTATTCGGGCATCCTGGCGGTGGTCAGCGGCGGACTATTTCTTTCTTTCCGTTCGCATGAGATCATGAACCACCGGGCCCGCCTGCAGGCATCCAGCGTGTGGTCCACGATCACATTTGTACTCAACGGACTCATTTTTATTTTAATCGGTTTGCAGTTGCCGCTGATCGTGAACGGGCTGAAATATTATACGCTGCAGGAGGCTATCCGGTATGGGCTCATCGTGAGCGCCCTGATCATTGTGATCCGCATGGCCTGGATCTTTCCGGCGACCTATCTGCCCCGCTGGCTCAGCCGTCGGGTTCGGGAGAATGAAAAAAGACCCCTGCTGCGCAACGTTTTTTTAACCGGCTGGGCGGGCATGCGCGGCGTGGTTACGCTGGCTGCTGCGCTGGCTATTCCCATGTCGCTGGCAGACGGATCTTTATTTCCCGAAAGGGAACTGGTCATTTTCATCAGTTTCATGGTGATCCTGGTGACGCTGGTGCTGCAGGGCCTCACGCTGCCAATCGTTATTTATTTTCTAAAAATAAGGCCGGCAGATGAAGGCAAGCCCGCCGATATGCAGGCCCAGGAAATTCACCTGCGGCTCCTGAAGCTTTCTCTGAATCAGCTGGATAGAAAATATGGTCAGCTCCTGCAACAGAACGGACTGGTAAAAAATCTGAAAAAAAGATTTGAGAATGAGATCGGAATTACATCTGAGAACATTGAGACCCTGCAGGCAGATCCGGATGAACTGGCAGAAATGAAGGATTACCGGAAAGTCCTGCTGGAAATCGGCGAAGCCCAGCGGAACGAATTATTCGAACTCCGGAAAGACAATGCCTATGACGATGAAGTGCTGCGCCGCGAAGAAAGCCGGGTGGACCTGGAGCAGACGAAGGTCGGGTGAGGATGTTCGGGCTGAAATGACTCTTCGACGCTTTTAGTAGTTAACATAACCGCCAAAAATCATTGAAATCCAACTTATCAACAAACGGGCATAATTAATTTGTATAAAGACCTGATATCCTTTATTTTTGCAGCCTCAAAACAGGGATTATCCCCGATTTTGAATCAGGTCGTTTGTTACCGGTTTTTCTTAACCGGACGATTCCGTAGCTCAGTTGGTAGAGCATTACACTTTTAATGTAGGGGTCCTGGGTTCGAGTCCCAGCGGGATCACAAAAAGCGTCGTTTAGGCGCTTTTTTCGTTTCAATGCTCACTGAAAACGAAGAATCCCGCAGATAATCATTTCAAAATAGCCTATCGGATATCAAACCATTCGGGGTGGTATTCGGGGGGTACTTCTCCAACCTACATTTACCTACCCCCGCAGACCTTCACCAATTTTTAGTGGTAGCTTTAATAATTACATGCAAATGAAAAGGACGATAATTTTTCCGATTTCCCTTAGCCTGATTTCGGTAATTTTTGCCAAGGGTCAGTCAAATATTAATTCTAATAACCACATCACAGACAGTCAGGATATTCGAACATACTCCTTGTTATTAAGCTATATATCTACTGACACGCAGGATTTAAAGCTCGCTGAAGCTGAACACAATTCCGTAAGTAATATAGGTGAGAAACATTTTTTATATATGCCTATAGCAAGAGGTGCTGCTCCTGAACCAACCGCAAATTACAGCTGGGACAGAAGTCTACCCTCAGTATACAATAAAGAAGCAACTCAAGGATCTCCATTTTTGCTTTTTTTGTATGTGCCGGGCTTGGTTGTAACAGATTCATATACAGTGCTTAATATTCATAATTACCTATACAATTATGATAAAATGAGCGGTAATCTGCTTGTTAGAAAAAATAATGATTCTGCAATTGCTGTTGATAAAGAATCCGTTAAATCATTTTGCTTAAAGACCGATAAAGGTGGTGTAATTTTCATGCGTGTTGCCACAATCAACAATAGTGAATTTTTCCAGGTTCTTTACAAAGGCTCAAAATACTCATTCTATAAGCTGTACAAAAGTAAATTCATAAATGCCAAGCAAATGACAAATGGATATCAGAAGGATGGCAATGATTATGATGAATATAAGGATATTGTCACCTATTATTTGGTAGATGAAAAAAATGAGATATCACACATTTTTGAATTGCGACGAAAATCTGTTAAAAAGATTTTCGGCTCAGAAAACTCCGATGTTGAAAAATATTTTAAAGATCACAAATACGATGAAATTACAGAAACCTTTATAGCAAATCTTACGGCAGAATTAAATAAATAGTTCGCTCAATTGCTGCATAGTTACTTTAGCAAATCAAAAAAACGTTGGAAGAAATTCTCCCAGCAGCATAAGAAATATCCCTACCCTATAAAACAAAAATCCTTAGTTGTCAGATCAAGTAGTGGCCATTACACACTGATTAGGGACAACCTAATTCGACACCCATTACATTTTGACCTTTGGCGGAATTATCTGCCCAGCGCTTTTAATAACCGCTCCTGATCACTGGATTCCATGGATTCTTCATGAATATTGAAAAACCTGTTCTCTGTCATTTCAATGATGTGATCTTGTAGATTGGGTTTTATGGTTTCTCCTATCAGAAGATGATACACAGATTTTCATAGGCGAATGTTTTGCGCCAAATTGTATCCGGAGGTCCAAAGAATAGTTCCAGGCATGCAGTTCCTCTCTTGACAAAAGAATTTTAAAACGGGAATCAACCCAGTTTCCATAATAAATAACTTTTGCAACCTTTTCATTTGTGTAATCTCCGGATAGTTTAATATTTTGGGGACTAATGGGCGACATATTAATAATGTCAAAATTTGAAATGATTTGCCCATGAGAAGAAAATACGCGGTAATGGAGATTGAAATCATTCATAAATGGAGTTTGATTCCTGAATATGATAGAACACCATAAGATGGCGGCATCATCGTCTAATTTTACGTGCTCATATTTATCCAATTTTAAATAGGCTTCCAGATTGGGAAAACCTATCTTTTTGAAAAGTGCTTCGATAAAGTGATGGGGGGCTGCCTTGGTCTGACCATCCATTCGCATATAATATTTATCCCTGAACTGATGGGGGGAATATTCACTTTTGGGGACATCGAGCAGGTACACAAACTTTCCGTTTTGCTGGAAGGCCCGAAAAAGGATTCCCTGGGAGAGGGGATAATGGAATCGGCAATTTTACCAATAAACTGGTCTTTTTGATATTCCGTGCTGGTGGGGGCAAGATCTCCCAAACAAACCGCTTTGCCTTCAATTTTTTTGGTAGTGG
>Ga0105241_10001621_pt1 | contig 17159 bp, 10 predicted proteins | sample KBSC64metaG_FD_80422 | JGI IMG/M metagenome (GOLD analysis project Ga0105241, IMG submission 80422) | Corn rhizosphere microbial communities from Kellogg Biological Station, Michigan, USA - KBS C6-4 metaG | ecosystem: Host-associated > Plants > Roots > Rhizosphere > Soil | place: Michigan, USA... | reverse complement strand
GCCGTCAGGTTGCGATGCGTCGCCGCGATGACGCGCACATCCACCGTGCTGGCAGCGGGCGCGCCGACTTTCTCGATTTCACCTTGCTGGATGAGACGCAGGAGCTTGACTTGAAGCTCCATGGGCATCTCCCCGATCTCGTCCAAAAACAGCGTTCCCCCATCCGCTGATTCAACTTTGCCCTTTTTGTGAGCCATAGCGCCAGTGAAGGATCCTTTTACATGGCCGAACAATTCGGACTCCAGCAGGTCCCGCGGTATGGCGCCACAATTGATGGTCACAAACAGCTTCTCCCGGCGAGAGCTACTGACATGTACCGCCTTGGCTAGCAATTCCTTGCCCGTTCCCGTCTCACCCCGGATGAGCACCGTTGCGTCCGTGCGAGCGGCCCGAGCGGACATAGCCAACACTTGAAGCAGCGATTTCGAGTGCCCGATGATGTTCTCGAAACCATACTTGCCATCCAAGCTACTCCGCAGAAGCCGGTTCTCTTCCAGAAGATCTAGGTGTTCGAGAGACCGCCTTACGACAAATTCGAGCTCGTCTGCATGAACCGGCTTCGTAATGTAATCGTACGCGCCGGCCTTTATCGCCTCCACCGCAGTGCTGACGGCGCCAAACGCGGTCATCATGACCACCACCGTGTCCGGGTATTCCGAATGAATCCGACGGAGCAACTCAAGGCCCGACATCTCTGGCATCCGTAAGTCAGTGATCACGAGATCTTGCGGGAACTTCAGTAGAAGCCTCATGGCCTCGTTGCCATCCGCGGCCACTTTCGTTTCATAACCGGCTTGTTCCAGTTGTACTTGTGTAACTCTTCGCAGACTCTCGTCATCATCCACTACCAAGACCCGCCGGCGGTTCATTTTGTCCTCTTCCGATCCAGGGGTAATTGCACGGAGAAGGTCATACCCCGATCATGGTTTCTCTTTGCGGTCAAGACACCTGATTGCTGCAAAACAATCTGGTACGCGACTGACAACCCTAGACCGCTGCCGGTTTCCTTGGTCGTAAAGAAGGGGTCGAATATCCGTTCCATAGTCTGTTCGCTGACCCCGGATCCCTCATCTCGCACCTCTATTATCATGGTGCGATCGTTTCGGCCGGCGAAAAACACGATCTGACCTCCTTGCGGCATCGCCTGGATGGCGTTGATGGTCAGGTTGAGGAGCACCTGAGTGAGTTGTTCTGGATCGCATTCGACCGGAGGCAGGTTCTCGGCGAGTTCTTTGCGAAACAGAATTTGGTCGTGGCGAGTGGCCGGTTCGGCTAGCGCGATGACGGAATCGAATAACTTTTCCACGGCAGTAGTTCGATATTCAGGCACCGGCGGTTTTGCAAAGTTCAGAAAAGTGGTCAGGAGCCGGTTCAACCTTCGGCACTCCTTCTGAATGATCTCCAGGAATTCCACGCGCCGTTCTTCCGATCGTGGCTCGCGCAGCAGTACGGCGGTGGCGCCGTCGATACTCGCCAGGGGATTCCTGATCTCGTGAGCCAGACCCGCTGACAATTGCCCCAGCGCATACAACCGCTCGGCCCGTTTCATCCGCTCGAAATTGTCTTGCAACTCGGCGTAGAGACGCGCTAGTTTTTCGGCGGTTTCCTGCAGCGTCTTTTTCCCCCTGCGCTCTCGATCAGCGATGAAACCTGTCAGCGCACCCACGATGCAGAACAGTACGACTTCGGTGTATTGGTTGAGCGTGTATCTGGGGCGGATGGTCCAGATCGCAAGAATTTGAGGCAGGTAGGCCAACCCCGAGAAGATGCCCGCTGCCAAACCTCCTCCCCAACCGAAGTAAAAGCCGGCATACACTACCGGCAGATAATACAGGCGCTGCGAAAGATAGTAGATATCGATCAACGCCAAGTCATTCGGTATGAAGTAGTGCAGCGTGCTGATCCCACACGTGAGACCGATCACTGCAAGCGCGCGGATTAAGGAACGATGCGGCAGATCAGTCCGTTCCCCCATAATCTTTGGAATTCGCACGACCCTTCAGGGTACGCCGTCTTTTGCCGTGCAACAAGGATAGGAGCACGGCGTACTGGAGGCGAATGAGAGGGACGGGCCTCACGCTACGTCTGGCCGATCGATCGCTGCCGAGCGGCCCTGGCCCCGGTCGGCCCGTTCGTCGTCATCGCGGGCCCGGTTCGCCACCTTTCCCAGAGTACCAAGGAGTTGATCCTGTATTCGCATCAAGGGGATTCTCACTCCTATGGGAAAATCATGCAGTTGACCGTGCTGTGGGCCTAACGCATGAATCAGCGTGCGCGCACCACTGCCGGACACGACCAAGTGTAAGGGGATAAACACAGCCGACGACCGATCAATAGCCGTGGCCTCCAACATGAAGAGCGGGTTCTCAACGAACAGAATCCGGCACGGAGAGACTACCATATCGAGGGCGTGGCGGATCCTCTTGGCGGCATCCATTTCGACGACGATACATAGTTGTTCTTCCGCCAAAGCCCGGCGTAGAGTCTTCAGCGCGGTCTCAAAGGGCTCGTCCAGAACAAACGTCACCGTCGGTCGCGAGCTGAGCGTGACATCACTGCTGTCCATTTCACACAAGTGATTGCAAGTAGAGGGCCACTGGCGCTGTTGTGGGACTAGCCGGCCACACTCCGGCCAGGGGCGTGTTGCAAAGCCCTTTCGGGTTTTGCGGATTTTCTGTCCAGGACCGACAGGACACGATGAGTCTCTCCCAGATCACTCCAGCCGAGGTTCTCGCAGCGCAACACCGCAAATTCCCAGGGACGCCAAGACAGCACCTCATCGGAAAAGCTACTCGCTGGGATACGTGAGTAGAGATCGGCCAGCGTAGTTGCCTCCAGCGGCGTCAGAATCGTGGGACGAATCGCTTCGAAGGGCTCTACTAGGTCCGGGTTCGCGCGCCGGATCAGGTTCAGGAAAGCGTCCACCCGACCGACCATCACGAAGCTGTTCCAAAGGCAACCCCGCTCCATTAGGACGGACGCGAGCAAGCGAGAGGGCTTCTCCCAGAAACAACGCACACAGAAGACCGCTGCGGATGTCTGGGCCTTCAAGGGCGCGCCTGGCTCGATCCAGCCGTAACCTGCCTCTGGGCCTCCGGGGACCACGCCCAGCAAGATGACCTGCCCAAGCCGGGACTCCGCCGCCTCGAAAGCAGACTCGACATGAGCAATAAAGGCCTCGTCATCCGCGAAATGGTGGTCCGAAGGAAAGAAGCCCACGATGGCTCTGGGATCCAACTCCCGCAGCCGCATGAGGCTGTAAACGATCGCCGGCGTCGTGCCTTTGTTATCGGGCTGGATCAGCAGTGTTTCTGCATCTCCCTGTCCGGAGTAGAAACGCTCATGGGTTTTGGTCACCACCACCAACGTCTGCTCCGGGCGGATGATCCGCCCCACTCTGCGACGCGTGTTTTCGAGCAAGGTTTCGCCGTCAATGATGGCGCAGAATTGCTTGGGCCGATGGTCGCCGGCGATCTTTCTCGTCAGTGGAAGCAAGCGCTTTCCGTCGCCTCCCGCGAGAATCACGCCCCAGCGGTGATTGGACGAGTCTATCCTTTGCGACGTCAAAGGCAACGGCTTTAGAATCGGTGCTAACTGGGCAGTCACTCTTTCCTCCTGCTGTGTGTTCCTAAGTTTTGGGTCGAGAGCGTCAAGATCGCATTTGACCCGCGGTAGCGGCTCTCTGCTCCGGACCGCCACGCGAGTTCGGAGCGTGGGAATGCACGTCCGTTACCAAGTACTCACGCTGGGAGTTCAATCGCCGCTCCCCAGCCAGAAGGATGTGACTCGGGCTCCTGTCATTGACTTGTGAGCCGCCCAGAATCTAGGTTTGGATTCGCAAACTCAGCCGCCGGTGCGGTTTGCGGCTCCTGGGCTGTACTAAAACGGGCAGCGCTGTGCGTTCTCAGTCCCGGGAGCCCACCCGCTGCAGCGCCTTCTTGGGGAATGCCAGCGACAAGCCGATCGAAGCCCCGATGATGCCTCCGATCACTGCGAGCGAGATTCCTATGGGGAAATGGCCCTCCCAATACTGGTTCAGCCACGACATCTTCAGGCCTACAAAGATCAGAATCAGCGCCAAGCCATGCCGCAGCAGATGGAATCGCTCCACCGCGCCTGCCAGTAGAAAGTACATCGAGCGGAGACCGAGAATCGCGAATATATTCGAGGTATAGACGATCAGCGGCTCCTGGGTGATGGCGAAGATCGCCGGGACTGAATCGATTGCGAAAAGGATGTCGCTTGCTTCGACCACTGCCAGTGTCAGCAGCAGCGGCGTCGCGTGCAGTGTCCCGCCGATGCGGACGAAGAATCGCGACTCCTGGAGTCCCGGCGTGACCGGCATGAACTTTCGCAGCAGCCGGACTAACAGGCTCTCTTCCGGCTGCATCTCGCGAGCCGGCGCCAGCATCATGCGGATGCCGGTCAGAATCAGAAACACGCCGAAAACAATGACCGCCCAGGCGTATTGCAGCAACGCCGAACCCAGCGCGATAAAAATGCCGCGAAACAGCAGCGCGCCCAGAATGCCATAAAAGAGTACTCGATGGTGATGCCGCGCAGGAATGCCGAAGTGCTGGAATACCAGCACGAATACGAACATGTTGTCGAGCGATAGCGACTCTTCAACGATATATCCAGTCAGGAATTCCAGCGCCACTTGCTTGCCTTGGACGCCGCCAAACCTCGAGCTTCCGTACTGATAGAGTCCGAGACAAAAAAACAGGGCGAGAGCTGCCCACACGCACGTCCAGATGACAGCCTCGCGAAATCCCACCGCGTGCGCCCGCCGGTGAAACAGCCCGAGATCGGCCGCCAGCAGCACCAGCACGAGCGCCGTGAAGGCCACGTAAAACCACCAGAATTCGTTCAGTGGAAATAGTGAGGCCGGCATTAGGCGTGTCTAAACCATCGCTCCGCTGAAGGGTGCAGGTTGGGCGTGTGGCGGGATATTCAGGATTAGATTCAAGGTTCGGCGCCTCCTGCGAGGCCGGCCGCGCCCCTTATGCAGGGCGCAGCCGGCGACGCCGCCTAGACGATCACGATTCAGAACTGGAAGCGCGCGACCAGTTGAATGGTGCGGGCGTTGCTGTCGTAGGCGAGATCCGGACGGTTGAAGATCGCGTTACCGGGGATCAGGTTGTTGTTGGTGTCGCGGCTCTCGTGGAACTGCACATTGTTAATGTAGCCCGGCACAAATTGCGGATGGTTGAACGCATTGTAAAGCTGTGCCGCGAATTCCAGCCGCATGCCTTCCCGGATCGAGAAGCCCTTCTTGACCGCCAGATCGAAGTTATTGATGGGACGCGTCGGCATGGTCATCCGGCCGACATTGGTCAGCGCGCCCAATCCCGCGACGACATACTGCGCCCCCGGGTTTTGGGCAACGTAGGCCACGATCTCGGGGCTTCCGGGCTCCACGATATTACCGAGGCGGTTGATCGGGTTCACGTCGCTCCCGGTGTTGGGTGCGCCATTGGCGTTGAAGATCGCGCGGTCTCCGGCCGAATCGCCGTTCATATTCGAGTCCAGACCGCTCTGCACAGTCGCGAACTGCGGGGATTCGTATGTGTAGGTCCCGCTCAGGGTGAAGTTCCCGATGATATTCTTCATCATCCAGTTGTTGCTGGTATTGAGCCAGGGCGTATCCCATACCCAAGTGAGAGTGAAGCGGTGGCGGCGATCCAGAAAAGAGGTGGAACGCTCATTCCTCATATTCTGGAAATCCTCAGGGCGCCGCGGGGCGAGCAGCGTCGAGAATAAGTCCGCGGTGCTGTCGTCGATGTTATGGCTCCATGTGTACGCGCCGCGGAACAGCAGCCCGCGCGCGAAACGCCGGCTCAGCTCAACCGCCAGCCCATGGTAGGTGGAGTTGCCGCGATAGGGGAACGAAGTGATGTTGCTGTTATCGAAGAACGGCACCCACTGCGGAAGCACCGGGTCGATCGCCTGCAAGTTGCCCAGAGTAAGCGGCAAGCTCGCCAGTGTGGCCTGGCTCGGCGTCTGGAAATACGTCGGCAGGAAGCGCGTGGGAGTCACGACGGACCCGATGTTGATGCGGCTTTGCGTGGGCAGGTGAACGCCCCGCGTTCCTAAATACCGCACCTCCAACGTATAGTCCTCTTTGAGGACCTGCTGGACGCCAAAGTTCCACTGAATCGAGTAGGGCAGCTCTTGATCCACGATGAACGCCGAGGTGGCGTCCCGCGCTTCTTGCGCGTTGGCGAAACTCTGCGCCCGGGCATCCGGCCGGATACCGCCGTTCGCCAGGAAATTCGACGAGGTCAGCGCTGGATTCACGTCCACCGTGCTTTCCAGTTGCGGCGGCTTGGCGTTCAAGCCCAGATTGTCAAAATACTTGTCGTAGCTCATGCCGAAACCGGCCCGGATCGAGGTGCGTCCGGACGTGCCCGGCGAATAGGCCAGCCCGATTCGAGGAACGAAATTGGTGGTCTGCGCGGTGGGCTCGCGGAACTCGATCAGGCCGGGAACGTCCGAAATCGCGTTCAGCGCCTGGAGCTTGTCGCCCTCCGGCACACCTTTGTACTCATAGCGCACGCCGAGTGTCAGAGTGAGATTCGAACGTAGCCGGATTTCATCGGTGAAGAACGCGGAGGTATTGATCTGATTGCCAGAGTACGGCGCCGCTCCGACGTTTCGCTCTCCCAGAATGTCCGGACTCAAGTCGAGCGCATAGCGTTCGAGGGTGGTGTAATTGTAGTCACCGCGCACGCGCTGCGTAAAGAACTGCGGCGCGATATATTTCCGGCCTTCCCAGCCGAACTTCATGGAGTGCCTGCCCTTGGTCCAGGCGATATTATCGATCAACTGGTAAGTGTTGATGATGGTCGATTGGGGAGCGCCGTCATAGGGTCCCAACTGCACATTCAGGTCGTCTTCGATGGTGAGGTTCGGAAAGACATCCAGACCCGGAAAGGCGAAACTGCCGGCGGGAATGTCGTCGTTATAGCGGTTGTAGCCGATGCGAAACTCGTTCAGCAGGTTCGGCGAAAAGTTGTGAACTTCCGAAAACGTAAACAGATGTTGCCGGGTATTGCGTCCCAGGAAGAACGCCGGCAGGTCCGGCAGCGTGGTTTCGCTAAAGCCCGATGTGCGCACGTTGACGTAGCGCCCGCGGATCTGATCGGTATCGGAGACGATGTAGTCCGCGCTCACCAGCCACGAATGGGTATTCGTAAAGCTGGGCTTGGTGATCGGAGTAATGCCGATGGGAATCGCTACGCCGGATACCGTGGTGGTGTCGCTGGCTGACGGCGCCGGAGCCAGATACTGTTTGAGGATATTCACATTGGTCTGCGAAACGCCTGGAATCGCCGCGAGCTGGCTATAGCCTGCCGCTGTCGGCGAAAGAATCGCGCTGGAGGGCGTCCCCGCCTGGCCCAGCGGATTGTATTGGTACAGCCCGTAATAGAACAGCTTGTTCTTCAGGATGGGCCCGCCGATCGAGCCGCCGAGGGTGTTCTGATCGTATCGCGGATTCGACCGGATGCCCTGTCTTGCAGCGGACTCATCCACCGCGTCCAGATTCCGGTTCCGGAAATACTCAAAGAGCGAGCCGTGGACACTGTTCCCGCCGCCTCGAATGACAGTGTTGAACTGGCCGCCGCTGCCGTTGCCGAACTCGGCCGAATATTGATTCTGCAGCATCGAAAATTCCGCCACCGCCTCGTTCGGGATGTCAAGGTTATGGCCGGTAACGTCCTTGCGGTTGTTGTCCACGCCTTCCACATTGAAATTGTTGTTGCGCGGCCGCTGGCCCCCGACGGACGGACCGTCCCCCAGTCCGATCCCACCCGAACTGGCTACGCCTGCGCTCATCAGTGACAGATTGAGCACCCCGAGCGGCAACGCCGCTGCAGGTGTATCGATCGCCTCGCGCTCCTTGTAAGTCGAGGCGATTTGTGCCGTCGTGGTATCGATCAGCGCTCCAGCCGCCCGCACGTCCACCTGGGTTGCGACGACACCCAGTTGGAGCGTTACATTGGCCGTCGCGGTCCTGTTCAACTCCACTAAAATGTTTTGCAGCGAGGTGACGATGAATCCCGAGGCCGTTACCTTCAAGTGGTATTGGCCGGGGAGAAGATTGTTAAATCGATACTGGCCTACGCCGTTGGTCGGCGTGCCCAACTTTACGCCGGTTGCGGCGTTTTCGATCTCGAGGCTCGCGTTTGGAACCGCTGCGCCCGACTGATCGGTTACGGTACCGGTCAGATTCCCATCCATCGCTTGCGAAAAAGCGACTCTTGAACCACAGGAACACGCAACCAATGCGAGAACCAGGGTTGTCCTTCGCATAATTCTACCCCCTTTGAAGCTCACTCAGGCCCTGAGCGGTCTGGACCCACTTCCATCCCGATCACGACACAAAATATTTATCGGTATTGAGTGGTGCAATCAACCAGCCATCTCAAATCAGGCTTCTTGCTGCTTGCAGATACGCGATCCACTAGATGCTTCGCGCGGCCCGTGTTGGCAATTCACGGTGAGTGCTGCGCCTTTTTGGACAGTGGGAAGTCTTCGCCTAGCTTGGAGCGCTGCTCAACGAACACGCGATGATAGGAAGCATCGCCAGTGGTTTGCTGAGCGGCAGAGGTTTTGTTATCCTGTTATACAGGTTGGAGCGGATGAAACCATCATGCGGCGTACGCAAGATTGAGATTGTTAGGCAAATCGTCCAGGGCGGCCTGGTGGCAGTCATCCGCGCTGATAGTCCCCATAAGGCAATCCAGATCGCAGACGCCTGCATAGCTGGTGGCGTGATGGCGCTGGAAATTGCTTTCACCACGCCCGCAGCCGCTGACGCGATCAGCTGCCTCAGTGAAAAATACCGGGCGAGCGAATTTATCATTGGCGCGGGTACCGTGATCGATCCGGAAACTGCCCGGATCGCAATTCTCGCGGGCGCTCAATTCATCGTAAGTCCGGCAATTAGTTTTAGCACGGCGCGGCTTTGCAATCGTTATCAAATCCCTTATCTACCAGGCGCGTCGACGATCAAGGAAATCATCAAGGCCCTGGAAGCAGGAGCGTCGATCGTGAAACTTTTTCCCGGCGAAACCCTGGGGCCCGCCTTCGTGAAGGCGGTCCACGGCCCCCTCCCACAGGCTCCTCTAATGCCCACCGGCGGCGTGACCCTGGAAAATGCCAAGGATTGGATTGCCGCTGGGTGCGTCGCGCTCGGCGTGGGCGGCAGCCTCACGCAAAAAGCCAACACCGGCGATTTTGAGGCCATCACTCATCTGGCACAGGAATTTATACGAACCATTCATAACGCCCGCCATGCCTAAAGATTCTCAGATGCAGACCATCGTCACTTTCGGTGAAATCATGTTGCGGCTAGCCCCGCCATCCTTCGAAAGAATTCTGCAAACGCCATCATTTCGTGCGTCCTTCGGAGGAGGCGAAGCCAACGTCGCCGTCTCGCTTGCCGCTTTCGGCCTCCCCTCGGCGCTGGTAACCGTGCTCCCGGAGGACAACCCGATCGCCGACGCCACCGTCGCTGAAATGCGCAAGCTTGGCGTGGACACTAGCCGTATCATCCGGGCAAAAGGCCGCATGGGTATTTATTATTTAGAGCCTGGGGTTAATCAGCGCCCGTCGAAGGTGGTATACGACCGGGAATGCAGCGCCTTCGCATTGGCTGCGCCGGATTGTATAGACTGGAACGCCATGTTTGAGGGCGCCGGCTGGTTTCACGTGACGGGAGTCACCCCAGGTATCAGCAAGGCCGCGACCTGCCTGACTGTCGAAGCAGTCCGCGCTGCGCGACAAAAAGGAATGGTGGTTTCGTGTGACCTCAATCACCGCAATAACCTCTGGCGATGGGGGAAGGCGGCATCTTGTGTCATGCCTGAGATTGTTAGCGGTGTGGACATTTTGATTGCAAACGAAGAGGATATACAGTTATCGCTCGGCATCGGGAAAGACATTGATGTCCACGCGGGCGTGCTGGATGCTGCGAAGTATGAAGACCTGACGGGAACTGTGCTGTCTCAGTACCCGTCTCTTAGGACCGTCGCGGTTACGCTGCGGGAATCGCGTAGCGCCTCCTGCAATGGCTGGTCTGCGTGTATGAATACGCGAACACATTTTCTTGCCAGCCGTAAATACGAAATTACGAATATCGTGGACCGGGTTGGTGCCGGGGACAGCTTCAGTGCGGGCTTGATCTATGGCCTGCAACAACTGCCGGATCAACAGAAAGCCCTGGAGTTTGCGGTGGCGGCGAGTTGCCTGAAGCATTCCATTCCCGGGGACTTTAATCGCCTCACGGTGGCGGAAGTATTCTCGTTGTTGAATAATGGCGGTTCCGGGCGCGTACAGCGCTGACCCTAGAGGCCGCGCGCTCCTAAGGAGGGTCGTCGGGACGTGAAACGTCGAGATCTCTTTCGCTCTATAGGAATCACGAGCCTAGGCCTTTCAACCGCCCGTGGCCAGCGCGCACCGGAAACGGCCGCGCGCGCAACTCGCGGCTTGCCCACTCCGAAAATCAAGGACATCAGTGTCATCGAAGTGCAGCCCGCAGGCACCCGGCTGACGGTAGTCAAAGTGATGACTGATCAGGACGGCCTTTACGGATACGGCTGCGCCACCTTCACCCAACGCGCGGACCTGGTAAAGCCTGCTGTTGAGAAGTATCTGAAGCCCCTGCTGGTCGGCAGACCGGCGGATCGCATCGAGGATGCCTGGCGGATGGCCTACGACAGCTCCTACTGGAAAAATGGACCGGTTCTGAATAATGCGATCAGCGGCGTGGAGGAGGCCTTGTGGGATATTAAAGGTCGCCAAGCCGGATTGCCGGTATATCAATTGGTGGGGGGCAAGGTTCGAGAGGCGGCAGAATGCTTTGCTTCGATCCGCGGTGACGCCCGCACCATTGTCGCGCGAACGAAGGAGCTGCACAGCCAGGGTTTCCGGAAATTCCGCATCGCGGCTGGAGGGCCGGACGGCGAGGGCTCGCGGGAAGCCGCCGTCAAGATTTTGCATGATCGAGCGTTGCTGGACCGCGAAACCTATTTCCGCAGCACCTTGAAGCTCTTCGAAGACGTGAGCCGCGATCTCCCGGAGGGATTAACGCTCGCGACGGACGTCCATTCGCGGCTCGCCGGCCATCAAGCCGTCGAATTTTGCAAACGGTGCGAGAAGTTTCCCATTTTCTTTATTGAAGATCCGTTAGCTCCGGAAGACCTGGGCTACTTCAAGCAGATCCGCGATCAGTGCACGACTCCCATCGCCATGGGCGAGTTGTTCAACAGTCCGCACGAATGGCAGCCTCTGCTGGAAGGCCGGCTCATAGATTACATTCGCTGCCATGTTTCGCAAACCGGCGGATTCACGCCGGCCCGCAAGATTGCGCTGCTGGCGGAAAACTATGGCGTGATGACGGCGTGGCATGCCCCCGGCGACCTGTCTCCCATCGGGCATATGGCGAACGTCACTCTGGACGTGGTCTGCTACAACTTCGGCATTCAGGAATATGGAGCCTTTAGTCCGGCTGTCCTGGAGGTGTTTCACGGATGCGCGGAGATGAAGGACGCGTACCTGTGGGTCAGCGAGAAACCGGGTTGGGGGATTGAGATCGATGAAAAGGCAGCGGCGAAATACCCGTTTAACGATAACGCCCGCGGCCAACGGCAAGGCTTGAACGGCGGCTGGACAGACGAACGGCTGCCTGACGGAACCGTTGTTGCCCAGTAAATCCCGCTAGAAAATGTTGCGGCCGCCCTTTCCGGGACGGCCGCATTCTATCCGCAGGTACCTCGTTAGAAACTCAGCCGGAGCCCGAACTGAATCAGGCGGGGCTGATTATACTGGGCGGTCACCTGCCCGAACGTCGCCGAACCCGGCTGCGTGTTCGGCGGGCTGAACTGAACCCGGTTAAACAGGTTAAACGCCTCGGCTCTGAACGATAGAGAAATACGCTCCGTGATTGAGGTTGCTTTCGAGAGCGAGAAATCATAATTCGCAATCCCTTGCGAGCGCAAGTTCGGATCGACGCGTGGCTCGTTTCCGAATTCCCATGGCCCCGCGGGAGTGAAGCATGAGGTATTGAACCACTTGTTGAGCCGCGATTGGGCCGAGCCTGAGATTCCGCTGGCGCAACCGGCGATGTAATCGGGACGGCTCACACCCGCTCCCGGAGGTCCGGGGCCGCCGTTGCCAATGGCAAAGTCAGTTTCCAAGAGATTGGGATTCGCGTCGATCATGGCCAGAGGAAAGCCGGATTGAAACGTCGTGATTCCGTTAACCGCCCAACCCGATACCAGCTTATCTGTGACGCCATGAACGCTACCCAAGAAACGGTGGCCCTTACCTACCGGCAAATCCACTACGTAACTCAGGACCAGCCGGTTGGGAACGTCAAAACTCGAGATCGACTTTTCTCCGCCCGCGATATTGGTGTTGTCCTGCACACCTTGCGAGCCGCCGACGTTATTGCGATTGGCTTCAAGCCATGGACTCAGTACGTCCACGGTTCCGACCATATGGGACTTGGTATAGGACGCGAGAAACACACCACCCGCTCCCATGCGCTCCTGAAATTTTACCTGCAGCGAATTATAGGTCGAGTCCCCGATCGAAGGAGCGTCGACGCTGGTGTACAGATATTGCGGGTAGGGCTTGTAGAGGTAACCCTGGGCGATAGTGGGCTGTCCCAGGATACCTGCGCTGGCCGGGATGACCCCAAAGAAGGGATTCGGCACCGGATTCAGCAGCGCGTTACCCATCGATAGATATTGGTCGGGAATCTGGTCAAGATTGATATCGTAAACCGGCAAATGCACTCCGCGAGAGCCGACATACCCTACATCGATCAGGGCCTTGCCGAATTGGCGTTGTACATCGAAATTAAATTGCTGCGTGTAGGAAGCCGGTTGGCTCGCCAGCGGAGACTGAATGCCCTGACCAATCAAACCGTCGACGAACGCCTGCGTATGGCTGGGAGGGGCGATCCCGTTGGGGAAAGGATTACTAAGCGTCGTATTCAGATCGGGCTTGAGTCCGCCGTCGAGTGAAGTCAGCATGTTCGTCACGGAATTGTTCACCGGCGAATTATAGGGCCCGAGACTGAAGGCCACTACGTTGGGCAAGAAAGCAATTCCGTAGCCCGCGCGGACGACCAGACTTCCTTTGGGACTATAGGCAACTCCGACGCGGGGAGAAAACAGAAGGTAGTGAGGATCCTGCCAGCTTCGATTCGGCCGCTGGGCAGAACCGTCAAGAACCAAGCCGCCCTGAATGGGCAAGCCGCTTGCCTTGGCCAGCGCGGGCTGCGGGAGAGTGAGATCCAGCGTGGTCAGGCTGTTATAGCGCTCCTGAAATGATCCCGGCGATTCCCAGCGTAGGCCAGCTGTGATGGTCAATTTGTTGTTCAGGCGGAAGGAATCATTGAAGTAGAGTCCGGAATAGTGCATCAAACCAGCAGACAGACCCGGTTCTGTCGCCGACCCGGCCGATGGAAATCCCAGCAGGAAGGATGCGGTGCCATAACCGGTTTTGGCGGGCGATCCTGCAGCCGACGAAGCGGCCAAGGGTAATTGCGATGTGAAGCCGGAATCGAAGGTATAGGTGGTGCCCGCGCTATTACTCTGCGCGTAATACCATTCAATGCGGCGCGCCTCGCCCCCAAAGAGGAAGGTGTGCCGGCCTTTCACTTTGGTCAGGCTGCCGGAGAGGTTGTAACTGTTATCGGTTTCCAGAATAATCGCCGTACCGTTGAAGTTGTTATCCGGGATGATATTCGGAGTCGGTAGAGTGGCTTTGGTGATCTGATTTTGATAAGCGCCCCAGGCGGGAGCGATCTGCGTATAGTCAAAATTGCAGCACGTCAGCGGGAGGCTGGTGTCGACGAAGCGCAGGAAAGACGCCCTGACATCCAACACGGTGGTCGGGTTGATGGCGTAGGTATTTCCCAGGACCGCCTGAACCGAGGCCCAGTGGCTTCCGTTACCGGTTTGCAGGAGAGCGCTGTTGGTGGAGTAGTTTTTATTCCATAGCGTGAATCGGCCAAACAGGCGATCCTTTTCGCCCAGGGACTGGTCGAAGCGCGCGTTGTACTGGTTATAGTCAGTGACCCTGGGGACGTTCGCCACAAAGTTATTCGTAAGCCCGGAATTCGTAGGCAGAGGGAACAGAAGATTTTCCATGTTCACAGCCGCCTGGTTGATACGTGGTCCTGGAATGATGTTCCCCACAAAGGGCTGGCGGGTGTACTGGCCGTTCACCGTCGTTCCGCTGAGCGGATCGTAAATCGTCGGTATGCCCGGAGCGGAGAAATTTCCTTGCCGCATAGCGAGTGTCGGAACGGTGGTCGTAGTCGTCGAAGACTGTCGCAAATCAAACTGTTCCCAGCTCAAAAAGAAGAAAGTTTTATCTTTGACGACAGGGCCACCCACGGTGGTTCCGTACTGATTTTGCTGGTATTGCACCCTGGGAAGACCCGCTTTGTTGGTGAAAAAAATGTTGGCATTCAAGTCCTGATTTCTCAGGAACTCATAGGCCGTCCCGTGAAAGGCGTTCGTGCCGGACTTGGTGCTCATGTTTACGATGCCGCCGGCGAACCTTCCAAACTCCGGGCTGACGTTGTTACTTTCTACCCGGAACTCGCGAATCGCTTCCTGCGTCGGAACGATAATCGTGGAGTTAACGTAGGAGACGTTCACTGGTGCGCCGTCGATGTAGGAGGCACTCTGGTTTGCCTGGCCGCCGCCGATCTGGTAGTTTCCCCAGGCATTGACGTTTCCGGTGGCGGCATTTCCCGTGGTGCCTCCTTGCGGCACGACACCGGGCGCGAGCGCCACCAGGTTGTAAACATTTCGCCCGTTTAGGGCCAGGTCCTGCACTTGCCGCGGCTCTACCTCGTGACCGATGGTCGCGGATTGGGTCTGCAGCAGCGGCGTCTCGGCACTCACCTCCACGGTCTGCGTGCTCTCACCAACAGGCATACTGGCATCCACACGAATGGCGCTTTGGACCTGCACTTCAATCGGGCGCCTGGTGAAATGCTTAAAGCCTTCTTTATCGATAGCGATGGCATATTCGCCGGGCAGTAAGTTCACGAAGGTATAGTTTCCTTCGCCGTCGCTTTGCAACGTACGGCGCTCATTGGTTCCCTCGTTGGTCAAAGTAACCGTGGCCGCGGGAATGGTTGCCCCGGAGGCGTCGGTGACGGTACCCACAATCGACCCGTACACGCTCTGCGCGGCCGCCTGCACGTGCAGGAGCACAGTGAGCAATAACAAACCTAGGCATAGTCGGCCGGCCAGTGCGATGCAATTTGTTTTCTTCATTACTTTTCTCCCCCAAGAAGCTTGATTGGGGCTCACGAGGCCTAGCGAAGACCTCCGGCACCTGATACGGTAGAAATGTTACCACGACCTGTTAGATAGGTCAAATAAAATATGCTTAATTTTCGAGCGCCGTAAGTAGAGTCCGTGGCGCACCGGAGCGGACCACAGAAAGTTGAGACTGGAGGCCGCAATTTGCAATACAATGGCCTGGAGAGATCAAGTTGGAACCCTCAAACGGAAATTTATCGGATCACGTCGCCCGCTACCTGATCAGTTATATCCGCACTAACCAATTGAAAAGCGGTGCTACGGTGCCTTCTGAGGTGCGCGTAAGCTCGGATCTCGGCGTCAGCCGCGGCATTGTGCGGGAAGCATTCCGGGCCCTCAAGATGGCCGGTGTTCTGGACATCAGCAACGGGCGCTCCCCCAAAGTCGGCCGGCTCAATGATGAAGGGATTGGCCAGATCTTACAGCACGCGCTTTCCACCGAACAAGCAACTATTGAACAGGTACTAGATCTGCGCGCCGCCATAGAGATCCGGGGGGCCGAACTCGCGGCGATGCACCGCTCCACCAAACACATGACCGCAATCTTGAAGGAAGTAGCGCATATGCAAGCCGCGATGGACTCGGAGAGCCGCTTTATCGAAGCGGACACACGGTTTCATGAAGCCATCGCGCAGGCTACAGGAAATCCTTTGTTCGGAGTGGTGGGGGGCGCGCTTCGCGGGTCGTTAACCGCCTCCATTCGGGCCGGGCTGCGGAATCGAACCACACGGCGTCAACTGGATCAGATCGTCGCAACCCATGAGCGGATTGCGGAGGCGATCTGTGACCAGGATGCGGCTCAGGCCAGAAAGTACATGACCATCCATTTCCAGGAGGCGCTGCTGTCCTTCAGGTCGCGGTCCAAAGCGGCGCCTGATTCCTAGCCTTAGGGCAGCGCGAACGCAATCAAACTGTCTCCGGTCGCGCGATCATAGTAGCCGCCACCGGCGGCGACCACCGCCACGTATTGTTTTCCGTCCTTGCCTTGGTAGACGATCGGTGACGCGTACGCCCCTGCTTCGAGCTTGGTATCCCACAGCACCTTGCCGGTTTTGGCATCGAACGCCCGGAAGTGCCGGTCATTGGTCGCGCCGATGAACACCAGTCCTCCGGCGGTAGAGACCGAGCCGCCAATATTCATGGTCCCCGTGTTGTGAATACCTTTGGCGTCTAGTTCTTCAACGACACCCAGCGGAACCCGCCAGGCGTACTCGCCGGTATTGACGTTGATCGCCACCATTTCGCCCCAAGGCGGAGCTTGGCACGGCCAATAATCTTTCGGATCCCAAAAGCGGCCATAGCCGGCCCGTGCGTAGACCGTGCTTGCTCCGGGAGGGCTCTTAACCAACTTACCGACGTCGGCGAGGTCCAAGGTGTTGTAAAAAAGATATCCCAGCGCAGGATCGAACGATCCCCCATGCCAGTTGGTTGCGCCCAGAGTGCCCGGAAAATTGATGGTGTTTTTGAAACCGTAGCGGTTGAAAGGCCCGCCAAATTCCATTCCACCGTCACTCGCCAGGAGGTCGCGACAGAATTTTTCGTGTTCCGGCGTCACTGTGGCGATCTCTTCCGGACGAAAGCTCATCCGCGATAACGGAGCCGGCTTTACCGGAAACGGCTCGGTGGGCCAAGAGTGTTCGCCGGGAATTTCGCTGGGAGGAACAGCCCTCTCTTCGACGTCATAGATCGGCTTGCCAGATTTGCGGTCCAGAATGAATACCAAACCGGTCTTCGAAGTTATGGCGAGCGCCGGTATCTTAGACTTGTTTCTGGTCACGTCGAACAGGATAGGCGCGGATT
>Ga0105241_10001618_pt1 | contig 17172 bp, 12 predicted proteins | sample KBSC64metaG_FD_80422 | JGI IMG/M metagenome (GOLD analysis project Ga0105241, IMG submission 80422) | Corn rhizosphere microbial communities from Kellogg Biological Station, Michigan, USA - KBS C6-4 metaG | ecosystem: Host-associated > Plants > Roots > Rhizosphere > Soil | place: Michigan, USA... | reverse complement strand
GCTACTATCGGCGACCTCATCACCGTGGACATCAATCCCATGACCATGGGCGAGCCGCATCCACACAATCCCGGCCAGGAAGAAATCTGGACGGCGATCTACGGCGACAGCCTCGCCTTCATCGGCACCGAGCTGCGCGTCCAGCACCCCGGCATGGCCTACATGATCCGGCCCGATCAAGAGATGACCCATTCCAACATCAACGCCGGGGATAAGCCGGTAAAGTTTCTGTGGTTTTCAAGCAACTCGATAAAGAGGTAACTCGCACAGAGCGGCCGCCCAGCTAGGAGTGTTCCGGAGGCACTGAAGAGACCCTCGACTAACATGAAAATCTTTTCGCGGGTGTTTCTGCTGCTCTTCTTATTATCGCTGCACGCTAGTGCGCAACAGCAGTCCGTTACTCTCCGGCTTGCCGGTGACGAATGGTTCCTGAAATCTCTCACCAGCACTGGCCTTCTTTCCGCTTTCGAACGTCAGACTGGAATTCATGTCGAAGTCATCTTCAAGAACGATCGCAACATCATGAGCGATCTCGATCGCACCGACAATGTCGGAGAGGCTGCTTACGACATCATCGTTGTGCGCCATCGCTTGCTTGGAGCGCTTGTCGCAAAAAGGGAAGTGCAGCCCATCGATTCTTTTCTGCACGATCCTGGGCTACATGACGCTGGTTTCGTGCCGGCGCGCGACCTCTTCCCGCACTGGTGGGCCGAACTCAGCTCGTACGGCGGCCGCAATTACGGATTCCCCTTTACCGCACTCACTACTTATCTCTGCTACCGCAAGGACATGCTCGCCGATCCCGCGAACCAGCACGCCTTCCGCGACCGTTATCACCGCGAACTACGCCCGCCAGCGAGCTGGCAGGAATATCTCGAGCTTGCAGAATTCTTCAACCATCCCGCCGATCACTTTTACGGCACTTACATTCAAGGCAAGCAGGGACTGGCCCTCTGGTATGAGTGGTTGAACCTTATCTACTCATTCGGCGGGAATATTCTCAATGCGCCGCACGGCTGGGAATACGGGGACATCGTCGTAAACTCGCCGCAGAATGTGGCTGCCACCGAGCAATATCTCAAAGCCATTCCATTCAGCCCGCCGGACACGCTCTCATATGGCTGGATGGAAGCGCAGAACGCGCTGCAGCAGGGGCACGTTTTCATGGGACTCCTCTGGAACGATCAGGCGCCATTTCTGGAAGATCCGGCAGCTTCGAAAGTGGCTGGGAAGATCGGTTACACTCTCATCCCTTCAAACACGGGCAAGCCGTTCAGCCAGCTCGAAGGATTGACCTATCTCATCGTCTCCGGATCGAAGCATTCGCGCGAAGCCTACAAGTTTATTGAATGGGCAATGTCGCAGCAGGTCCAAGTTGCGCAGACGCTGCATGGGAGTTCTTCGCTCCGGCCCGGCGTCTTTGAAAATCCCGCGGTCAAAGCCCTGCCCTATACGCCAGCCTTTCTTGCCAGCATTCCAATCGCAGTTGCGAAGCCAATAATTGCTGAATCCGACCAGATGACGCAGGCGAGTGTTCAGCGGCTCTCAGAAATCATTTCTAAGAAGATGCTGCCTAAGCAAGGACTCGACGCGCTGGCAATCGATTTCAAGACGATACTCGGGGCAAAGTCTCGGCTGCGTTATCCAGTAAAGTGATTCGTGGAAGAGCGTCCCTTTAGGGCCGCATACGCGCTGTCCCGCGAAAAAGAAACAGGGGATGCGATTTCTCGCATCCCCTGATCCCTTGCCGGAGGGATGACGCGGGGAATTAGAAGATAAGTTTGGCGCTTATCTGACCAATGCGAGAAGGTGCAGTGGCAGTAACCTGGCCGAACTGGCTGCTATTCGCATTTCCAACTACAGAACCAGACAAGAAGTTGGCATGATTGAAGACGTTGAACATCTCGAATCGCACATTGATAGCAGTGCGCTCGGTAAGTTTCGTGTCCTTCTCGACGCCCAGATCTGTGTTGATCGCTCCCGGCCCGCTGAAGGAATATTGTTTGGCGCTGCCAGTCACGCCACAAGTCTCGTAACCGCAACTGAGATTCGTAGCGAACGCTGACGGAGAGAAATAGTCATGCGTTCTGTTCGCGTGAGTTACGTGCGCATTAACCTTCTGCAATGGACTGACGAAGTTGGGATAGTCGAGTCCGATGTTAGTGAGAGCAAAGTCGCCACCGCTTCTCAAACTAATCGGGGTTCCGGTATTGAACCGGCTGATGCCCGTAATGTGCCATCCCGTGGTAAGGCGACGCTGCCCGAGCAGTCGGTCGAACGGCAGGTCCCAGTTATAGCTCATAACCAGGTTATGCCGCAGGTCGAACGTCGATGGGCCGTAGTTTCTGGATGGATCGCGCGGATCATACTTCGCCGAGTAGCTGTCCAGCGAATGAGCGTAGGTATAGCTCACCAGCAGTGATAAATCGCGCGCACGGCGCTCTGCGGAAACTTGCAGAGAGTTGTAGTTGGAGTTGCCTGAGTTCTTCAAGTAAGTTGCCGAAGCGAACGCCACTACTGGGCCACCTGCAGAATTGTGGTAGTTCGGGCTGATCGTCTGGTTGTTGATCAGACCAGTGAGCGTCCCATAGTAGGTTTGCGGGCCAACTGTATATACGCTACCTTCGCCACCTGGCCCACAAGGGGCGGTCGGATTTGCAGCAGCGATCGACTCACAAAGTGCGCCATCGCCCCACAGTATGTCTTCCCCCCGCTGGATATGATGGCCTTGCGTACCCACATACGCCACGGTCAGCACAGTTGCGCGATCGAGTTGGCGCTGAATAGAAACGTTGTAGTGTTCCGCCATTTGCGTCTTGTTGTGGTTGTAATAACCGGGCAGATAAAGAGGCATCAGCGAACCAAAGAGGAAATTTGGGAACGGTCCGTTGCCACTTGGGAACGTAAAGGGGAAGTGCTGCCCCTGGCTGATTCCGGTCGCTCGCGTTATGTACGGGCTGGCGAATTGAGTTGGAGCTGGGGACGCCCAATAGAGACCCCAGGGAGCATCTCCGATGATGCCGAAGTTGCCGTTGTCTGCTGCACCCAGATAATAGACACCATATGCGGCCCGGATACTGGTTTTATTTTCGCCCCAGATTCCGCCCGAGGGGGCGTACGCGAGCCCGATGCGCGGCCCAAAGTTGTTATAAGGGGTGGGAGAAATCGTGCTTGGCACACCCGGATCTCCAGGTACTACGTTTCCCGGAGGCGAATCGGGGAATTTCGTCGATTGTACGCCGGGTTCAGCAGTGGTCAGGCGTCCGAAGACATCGCTCCATGGTCTTGCAACATCCCAACGGAGTCCAGCATTGATCGTCAACTTCTGCGTCGCTTTCCAGGTATCCGCGACGAATAGAGCGCCATAACGAGTGCGGTTGTCGAGAAGTTGGACCGAGCACTGAACGAATGCACCCGGTGCGCCGATGTAGTAATCGGAAACGTCCGAGTGCGTTTCATTTCCGCTGAATTGGAAATATCCATTCGGTCCGCATTCGTTTCGAACGTTTAGACGGTAATACTTGAGTTCGCCTCCGAAGCTGAGGGAGTGAGTGCCGACGATTTTGCTGAACGTATCCGAAGCGCCGTAAGTGGTGTCCGGCTGATAAAGATTTAACCAGTTGTTGCCGACAGCAAAGTTGTTGAATAAGAGCATCGGCAGCGAGGATGGATATCCCGGCGTTCCGGTATTGATCAGTCCACCAGTAGTCGGGTCGGTGTTGAATCCAAACTGGTCGTACCCTGTAATCTTCGAACTTGTGGAAGGCTGCGAGGTTCGAACCGCCGTCCGGAAGAATTGGATACGCGCAACGTTCACCGAAGTGGAACCGAATGTTTTGGTATTACTGGCCGCTAACAGCTGGTTCCGAGACGGTACTGTAGCGGGAAAGCCCGGCACGTTCGTGACGCCCTGATAAGCTTGCTGGTAAATGGGTTGGGTCGCGGTGGAATCGTCATAGTGGTAATAAAACGACCAGTCGCCGGTCATGTGATTGATAAAGTCGATCCGCTGGGCCATGTTGGTGTCGATAAGATTGCCGCTATGGCTTGAGTCGGAAAAGATAAATCCGCCAGGCTGATTCGCAGCCGGAATGAACTGCATTGTGTTTTGACTGATCGGATCGATATAGGCAGAAATATCATGGCCAGGTACGCTGACGATATTGCCGGTAGTTTGGTCAACCTCAGTGGTCGTGACCGGCGTCCCGAGCTGGTTGTACTTGGTGACACCCGGGGTGATGGATCCGCCGCCACGGCTCATCAGCGTCGCAGCCCATGAATTGCCTTGGACGAAGCTGTCGAGCACATCGTCAGGGAAAATGCCATTGCGTTCGTCATTACTCAGGACCGACATCGGCCCGGTACTGGCGCCCGCGACTTGACGGGTCTGTTGCAGGTCAGTGAAAAAGAAAAGTTTGTCTTTCCAGATCGGTCCACCTAAAACGCCACCGAATTGATGTTGTTTTAACGCGGCCTTTGTTCCATCCATGTAGTTGCTCGCATCCAAGCCCTGGTTTCGATAAAACTCGAATAGGGTCCCATGCAAGCTGTTGGTCCCGGATTTCGTGACCGTATTCATCACCGATCCGGTGAACTTGCCGTATTCGGCGCTGAAGCTATTCGTAAGCAGCCGGAACTCGGCGATCGAATCAGCATTGGGAATCAAGCCCGCGCCCATGTTTTTGGTCTCATTGACCTCGGCGCCGTTCACCAGAAATGCATTGGCCCACTCAGGTTGCCCGTCGGTCGAGACATTTCCTGCCGACGAGTAGAGTCCTGAGGACGGTCCACGGTCCGCGTATCCGCCGTTTGTATTCGTTGGCGAGACGCCCGCCTGCAACGAAAGCAGATCAAGATAGGATCGTCCGTTCAGCGGCATGGACAGTATCTGCGGTGATTCGATCGTGGTGCCGGTCGCCGTGCTCACCGTTTGCACCTGCACCGCGTTGGCCTCGACGGAGACGATCTCCTGTGTTCCGCCGACAACCATCGTTAAGTCATAGCGCAGCTGATCGTTGACCTTCAGGTCGATATCTTTCAGTGTCGCTTCGCGAAAGCCGCTTGCGCTTGCGACGATTTGGTAATGTCCGGGAGACAGCGCCAGAAATGTGTACGCTCCCTGGCTGTCGGTCGTGGCCTCGCGCTTCTGGTTGGTCGCAATCTCTGTGACCGTGACGCGCGCCCCTGCCAGAACGGCGCCGGAACTATCCCGAACGTACCCTTGAATGGAGCCTGTGACATCGGCCAGCAGGTTGACGGTGCTCAGTAGAACCAGCACCAGGACGCTCAGAAAAAAGTACGCACGACGTTGCATACGCGACCCCCTCGTGTTCACAATTTTTGCGACGATATCACTTCTGTTTCGGCCAACAAGCGAAATAGTGCGAAACCTGCTGCTTGAAAACTGACCCGCTGAATAGGGTGGATTGCACTCGGAAAAACCATTACCTGCGCTCGCTCTGCGCTCTCCAGCGCTCGTGGCTCGACAGGGTATTTGTCATATAATACAACCATACGACAACTGTCAAGCCACATTTTGAGAACTGCTTCATCGCCCAATCGCGGATCACCGAGTTTTTACTGGCGAAGAGACTCGAATCGGGGGGACGAAAATCGGCAGGCTCTTCTTTTCAGTTGAGTGGAAGTAGAGCCTACCGCTGAGCAGATCAGGAGGCGCGCTCGCGCCGCGCCGCCGCATACCTGAACCCGAAATAAACCGGCACGCCAATTAACACGATGATGACGCCCGGAATAGTGGTTGCGGTACGGTACACAAACAGAACGAACAGAATCACCGTCGCACATATCAGGTAGAGCGCCGGCACAAGTGGGTACCCAAAGGCCTTATAAGGCCTGTCGGCATTAGGCCTTGTAATCCGAAGCCTAAAAACTCCCGCAATGGTCAGAATGTAGAAGATCAGGGCCGCGGAGATGATGTAATCGAGCAGATTGCTGTAAAGATTTCCGTACTTACCCGTCGCCGGGTCGTAGGTTCTGATGCTCAACAAAACTACCGCCCATACACCCTGCATGAGCAATCCCTTGCTGGGGACATGAGCCTGATTTAGTGCCGCCGCCGGCTTGAAGAAAACTCCATCGAGCGCCATTGCATAATAAGCCCGCGCTCCAGAAAGTATCATTCCGTTCATGCATCCGAATGCGGCAATCATGATTGCAATTGCGATCAGCGCAGCCCCGGCCGATGGAAAAATCGCCTGCATCATCGCCGACGCGACGCGATCGGCGGGGGCGTGCTGCACCTCACTGAATGGCAGGACGACCACATAAGCAAAATTCGCCAGCAAGTAGAGCACGATCACGATTCCTGTTCCCAGCGTAAGAGACAGCGGGATGTTTCGCGCCGGGTCTCGAACCTCTCCCGCGGTGAAGGTGATGTTGTTCCAGGCATCCGCGGCGTAGAGTGCCCCGATCTGTGCCACACATAGCCCGACCAATAACGTCACCCACGTGTTCGAGCCGGCCTGCGGCGCCCACGCGTGTCCAAAATTCGCCTTCACCACGCCCGCTCGCCACCCGATCAGGACACCAATTCCGATCACCGCCAGCAGCGATCCAATCTTCATCGACGTGAAAACGTTCTGTACGCCCTTTCCGTACTTCAACCCTTTCATGTTTGTCCACGTGAGAAATGCAATCACGGTGAGCGCTGTCAGCTGCGCCGTCGAGAGCGACAGAGCATACCCTGGAAGGACATGGATCGGCGGAACGATGTAATTACTCTCCGAAATTGTCGGCCACAGCACGCCCAGATAGCGCGAGAACCCGATCGATGATGCTGCAATCGTACCCGTCTGGATGACGAGAAACAGCGTCCATCCGTACAAAAATCCCCACAGCGGCGAGTACGCTTCGCGTAGATAAACGTACTGTCCTCCAGCTTGCGGCATCATGGCCGCGAGTTCTCCATACGACAATGCCGCTGCAACTGTGAGAACTCCGGCCACCACCCAGCTCAGCATGAGCCAGCCACTGCTTCCAACTTCTCGCGCCATTTCGCCCGCAACAATAAAAATCCCTGAGCCAATCATCGACCCCGCCACGATCATGGTGGAGTCAAATAATCCGAGTGATCGGCTCAGCTTCTGCGGCGCCGCGGAGTCTGAAGTTTTGCCGGAGACTGGCGCCGCTGCACTTGCTGTAGTTGGAGAGGATCCCATGTGGAGTTCGGCCTTAGAAGAAATGGTCAGGTAAGGTGCTGCTACATGCGTGCCAGACCGATTTGCGCGACGATCTCCTTGAAATCATCTCGGCGGCGGAAGCAATCGAAGCGCGGATCCTGAGGAAGGGTGAAGAGCTTCATATTGCGTTCATGGCACGCTCGGTTCAACCAGGCAATCATCCGGTTCGGTTCACCAAGGGCCGCATAGGTAGCGGCAATGTCGTACGACGGTAGACAGCCGGGCGATGTCGTCGTTTTCAGGTCACGCAGCATCTCGCGTGCGGAGACATTATCTCCAGCCAGGGCGTGCGCGTGCGCCTTCATTGCCCGCACGCAATAACTTCCGCGAGCCAGCCGGATCGCCGCCTCAAATTCCTTCAGCGCTTCTATCAGATCACCCTTTTGCTCAAGCGCCTGGGCCAGATACATATGCGCCCACACAAAATCCGGTGCCAGTTGCAGCGCGCTTCGATAGTGTCTGATGGCTTCGTCGAATTGCCGCGCCAGATATGATGTCACGCCCGCCCACACCAGCGTGATGATTGACACCGGATCGATCTCCAGCGCATTCATGATTGCGACATGAGCGGCATCGTGCTGTCCGCGAGCGGCCAGCAGGTTTGAGTACCAGTGGTAGCCTAGCGCATACCCTGGATTGCACTGAATTGTGCGTCGATACTCGTACTCCGCTCCTTGCCAGTCGCGGTCAAAATGCAGCAGGACATCCGCCAGTGATGCGTGCGCTTCCGCCAGATCAGGATTGAGTTCCACCGCCTTCTGCGCCGCCTTTCGCGCCGCAGGCATGATCTGCGACGATGGCACGATTTCATAGAAGGAGAGTAGCGTCAGCGAATCTGCAAGCCCGGAGTAGGGAAGGGCGAACCCGGCGTCTTCGTGAATTGCCGCTTTGAAGAACTGCACCGCCTTCTTAAGGCCTGGCTCACTGCGCTGTTCCCAGAAATAACGTCCTTTCAGATAGGCCTCGCGCGCCTTTAGCTCCTGCCGTCTCCGTTCGGGCGCAACCGGGCGCGGCCGGTAAACCAGCTTCAGCCACAAGCACTGTGAAATGTGCTGCGCGATTTGCAAAGGCGCATTGTCCCAGTCCTTCTTCTCTGCGTGATAAACCTGCGACCACTCCACCTTGCCCGCGCATAAAAGCTCCGCTGCAATTTTCAGCGCGATGCCATCTCTTTCCGCAGACCACCGCAGCGCGTAGCCAGTTTCCTGATTTTCGGAATCAGCCTCGCCCATTGTCACCGCAAATCCCTCGGGATTCAGGCGTTGCAGCTCGGCCACCGTCTTCGCCACCACCATCTCGCACAGTTCGTCCCACGCCGCATTGCCTTGCAGACTTTTGAGCGGCAGCACGCGGATCGAAGTCCGAATGCCGGCGGCGGGCATGGTAAATTCAGCTTCATTCAGGGGACTGCGGTGCCTCGAAATTTCCCGCCTCCATCGGTCAATCTCCGGCCGGAACGCATAAACGCTGCCGAGTTGCTGGTGAAGATGCCGGTGTACCGGCAACCCCTCCTTCTTCTCCCAGAGTTGCACGGTCCGGACTTCCCGCCGCAGGTAGGTTGCAATTTCCTTCCACGAATCCAGACGGTCGCTGGCTGTCCAGGCCGGAATCACTGCATTGAGGTTCGCACTGACATTGGTGCTCATGGCTTCGCCGCAGAGTACACCCCAGCAATGCAGACAAGCAATACTTTCTTCGTCGCCATTGCGCTTTTCGCATTCACAAATTGTTTCGTACAATTTCGCTTGCCGCCAAATGGCTGCCTCGATTAGCTCTAAAGGTCAATTTGCCTGAGCCTGCTTGGTTCGGCCCGGGAGCGTTTCTATTTCTGACGCAAAGTTTGCAACAGCTTTGCGCCGCTAAGGTGCTTCATGCCCGATCTCAAATCCCAGCTCCCGCCGTGGTTCAACTACACCGACAGCTATGACTTCATGGAGCGTGTCCGTTCCGGTATGCCGCCACTCATTATTTGCGTTGCCTGCAATGGCGGCATTCAGGGCAAAGAAGCCAACGAAGTCATTCCCGAAACCGGCGATGAGATCGCCGAATCTGTCCATACTGCGTACGAAGCTGGCGCTTCGATGGTCCACATCCACGCCCGCGATCCGGGCAACCTGACGCAAGGGGCGCGTGATCCCGAAACTTGGCGCGAAGTCCTTGGCAAAGTGCGGCAAGGCAGTCCGGACATCATCATCAATGCAACCACGGGCGCGGGTCCCGGCATGACCATGGAAGAACGCAAGTCATCTCTTGCCGCCGGTCCCGAAGTGGCGTCGCTGAATCTCGCCCCTGACATGAGTCAATTCAAATTGAAGGAGCGTCGTTCGCCGCTGCCGTTTCCACGTCCAGCGCTCGAGATCGATGAATGCATCCCCTTCACCTATGGTCAGATTCGGGACTTCGCCTCAGAGATGAAGCGAGGCGGTATCAAGCCTGAACTTGAGCTTTATCATCCCGGCTGCGCCTGGGTGCTGCGTGATCTCATTGAGCACGATCTGCTGGAAAAGCCCTATTGGATTCAGACTGTCATGGGCTACCAGACCAGCAGCTTCCCTACGGTCGAAAACGTTCTCCAGATATTGAAGGAACTTCCGAAGGACTCTCTATGGCTCTGCTCAGCCATCGGGCAGTTTCAACTTCCGCTCACCACTCTCGCCACACTAATGGGGGGACATGTTCGCGTGGGACTCGAAGACAACGTCTATTATGCTCGCGGGCGGAAAGCAAAGAGCAACGCCGAACTGGTTCAGCGCGCGGTACGTATTGCGCACGAACTGAATCGCGCGGTTGCTACTCCGGCTGAAGCCCGCCAGATGCTTGGCCTGAGCAGCAGGCCCAGTCAGTACGAACGGGCTGCCGAGTATGCGAGCCGTTGAGCACACTTCGCTTGCTCCTGTAAATTGAAACTATGTTAGCTCCCGTTCTCGTGCTTTATCTTGCTGCTTCCACCGCCGTCCGCCCGCTGCCTGCGGGCAAGGGGAAAGCGATCGTCCAACGATCCTGCTCTCATTGCCACGCCCTCAAGGTGGTAACTTCAAAGCGCGCCACAAAAGATCAGTGGTCTGCACTGGTAGATCAGATGGTTTCCCGCGGAGCCGACCTCGATGATGACGAGATTGATGTAGTCGTGGATTACCTGGCGAAGAATTTTCCCGCGGTCAAAGCATCGCCCGCAGCCGCCAAGAGCGCCGAGCAGATGGTCAACGTGAACCAGGCCACCGCCGCGGAGTTGGCGGCAGTGCTTAATCTCTCATCGGAGCAGGGCCAGGCCATCGTTGCTTACCGAGATAAGAATGGAAAGTTTAAGGATTGGCACGATCTCGCCAGTGTTCCCGGGGTTCCGGCCAGCGCGATTGAGAGCAAAAAGGACGAGATCCAGTTCTGATTTCGCGGTAACCGCTGCTGCCCCGAATACTGCCTCGATAGAATGGGTTCTCCTTTTCAATGACCGCTTCGCCCACTGCCGGACGGCCCGCTTCGTCACGTCCCACTCATGCGCGTCATATAGTGCTCGGACTTGTGGTCGCCGCCTACATGCTTACCTACATGGACCGGGTCAATCTCGCCTCTGCGATCCCGGTGATTCAGCACGATCTCGGCTTTTCGATGGTCACTATCGGGTGGATCTTCGCCGCCTTCCGTTGGGGCTACGCCTTTTTCCAGATTCCCGGCGGTTGGCTGGGTGATCGCATCGGCGGACGCAGGGCGCTCTCGCTCGTCGTCGTTTGGTGGTCGGCATTTACTTCGCTCACCGCGTTCACTTGGAATGCCGTGTCGATGGGGATCTGCCGCTTCTTCTTCGGGGTCGGCGAAGCCGGAGCCTTTCCGATCGCCACGCGCTCCCTCTCCAGTTGGATGCTCACTACCGAGCGCGGCTTTGCACAAGGATTGACTCACGCGGCCTCCCGCCTTGGCGCGGCGCTTACTCCCCCACTGGTCGTGTTCCTGATGCTTCGTTTCGGATGGCGCGCGCCGTTTTTACTCTTCGGGTTTCTGGGTGTCGTATGGTCCGGGGTCTGGTACTGGTATTACCGCGACACGCCCGCCGAACATCGCCAGACTAACTTGGCCGAGCGCGATCTGATCGAAAACTCCATCGGGTTCCGCGTCGCTCGTGCTCAGGCGGTTCCGTGGCGGCGCATTCTCGGTAGCTCTTCAATGTGGACTTTGTCTCTGATGTACTTCTGCTACGGCTATAGCATTGACATTTATCTCGATTGGTTCCCCAAGTATCTCAACGAGCATCGCGGATACAATCTCACTCAGATGGGTTTTTACGCCAGCCTGCCACTGCTTGCCGGCGCCGCTGGAGATCTGCTTGGCGGTACAATTTCCGATCGCTGCGCCCGGCGTTTTGGCAATCTCAAGTTCGCTCGCCGCACGGTTGCGTTCATCGGTTTCGTAATTGCGGCAATCACCATCATTCCTGCGACCTACACATCCAGTTCGAGTGCCTCGGTTCTTTATTCGTGCGCGGCAGTCTTCGGGCTTGAAATCACAGTGGGCGTCGCCTGGGCCATTCCGCTCGATATTGGCGGCGAGTACGCCGGTTCCATTGCGTCCGTCATGAACACCTTTGGCAACCTGGGTAGCGCCGTCTCGCCGGTGTTGCTGGCTTATTTCGTCGGATTCTACGGCTGGAATATGCCTTTCATGGTTTGTTCGGCGCTTTGCGTGATCGGCGCAGTATTGAGCCTGGGCCTTGACGCCGGTAATAAGATCGCTTAGGTTGCTTCGTCCGGTTCAACAACCTTTCAACTCGACATTTAGTTGTTATCTAGTGCTATCATATGACGAATAAGTGGCCCCGGCCACACTGCCGATGAAGATCAATCCCGATAAATGTGTGGCTTGCGGAAATTGTGTTTACGTCTGCCCCATGGGCGCCATCTATGTCGACCCTGCATTGAATCGCGCCACCATTGACCGAAATGAATGCGTCGAATGCTATGCTTGTTTCAACGGTCTCAGCACCGAGCACCTCAATCCGACTTTTGTCCGCAGCATTCGCAAGCTTTTCCAGATGGCGCGCCTGCGCTTCGATCCCGAACCCGATGTCTGTCCCACCGCCGCTTTCGAACCCGACGAGCTCGTGTGGCCCCGGGTGGTCCGCCGCGCATTTTCCGATCCCCGCGCCACTCACGAATCCACCGGCGTACAAGGGCGTGGCACGGAGGAAGTAAAGACTAATGACGTCACCAATCGTGTGAAGCGAGGCGAAGTCGGTTTCACCATCGAATTCGGCCGCCCCGGCGTTGGCGTCTGGTTCCGCGACATTCAGGTCATGACCCAGGCCCTGGCCGCAGCCAGTGTCCCATTCGAGAAAAAAAATCCCTTGACTCTCCTAATGAGCGACGTGGCCACGGGAACTCTGACGGAAGACGTGCTCGATGAAAAAGTTCTTTCCGCGATTGTTGAAATCAAAGTCACGGTCGATCGCGTGGAGGAAGTCATCCATTTGGTGCACGAGGTTGAAAAACAGATCAATACCGTTGTGGCCCTCGGCGTAAGCACCCGCTGCGATGAGGACGGCGAGGAAAACGTACTCGCTCCGATACTCGAGCGTCTGGGATATAAACTTCAACGTGCCAAAACCAATACCGGACTCGGCCGTGTTACGAATGGAAAAGAGGGGGCGCGCAAGTTCGAACTGGCAACGTCTTAAACAGGATCCGTTCTTTTTCTTTGTAAGATTTGACGTCAATGATCCAGGCGCGAAATGAACTCCACGGATCCCGCTCCCGTCCTCGATCTCATCGAAGCATTTCGTCGCTCCAAAGTAATGTTTGCCGCTGTTTCGCTGGGCGTGTTCGATTTCCTGGAAAAGATTCCCAGCGACTATTCCAGCCTTGCCGCCGCACTCGGATTGAAAGCCGAGCCTCTTCAGCGATTGCTCGATGCTTGTGTCAATCTTCAACTTCTCCGGCGCAATCAGAATCTGTACGAAAACGAGCCCGTGGCCAGCACTTATCTCTGTCGTGCCGGCGAACAGTCCCTCACCGGATACATCCTTTATTCCAACGACGTCTTGTTTCGGCTATGGAACCGGCTCGAAGACGCCATTCGCGAGGGCACGCCTCGCTGGCAGCAAGTATTTGGCGAAGATGGGCCGATCTTTGATCAGTTCTTCCGCACTCAGGAAGCCAAGGAAACTTTCCTGCATGGCATGCACGGCTTCGGCTTGCTCAGTTCGCCGAAGGTGGTCCAGGCTTTCGACCTGACGCGCTTCCGTCATATGGTTGATCTCGGCGGCGGTACCGGGCACCTCGCAGTCGCAGCCTGCGAGACCTATCCCGGACTTCGCGCCACCATCTTCGACCTTCCGCAGGCGGCCAAGATTGCCGACTCTTACATTCGCAAATCAAGTCTCGCTTCTGGTCGCGTTACTGTTGCAGCCGGCGACTTCTTCACCGACGATCTGCCGACGGCTGATCTGTTCGCCCTGGGACGCATTCTTCACGACTGGTCGGAAGATAAAATAGTCAGCCTGCTCGCCCGGATATTCTCGTCCCTGCCTCCAGGCGGCGGCATCTTGATCGCCGAAAAGCTCCTCAATGAACAGAAAACCGGACCTGCTTCAGCCCAGCTTCAATCGCTCAACATGTTGGTTTGCACCGAGGGCAAGGAACGCTCTCTCAGTGAATATCGGGAATTGCTCCAGGCTTCCGGTTTCCGTGAAGTGGAAGGCAAATTTACCGGTGCGCCGTTAGACGCCATTTTCGCGCTGAAACCCTGATGGCACTCGGCTTAATCAGACCAGGTAGGGGCCGTGTCTCCCGGGCAGCTGAGCAAAGAGGATCTCCGGGGCCAGCCATTTTGCAATGATGCTATGATATTCACAACCATAGCGCCACCGTACTCATCTCTCGGTTGCTCTGGAGGGTAGCCGCCTGATTCGTAAGCAGACCATCACCACCCAGGTAATCAACTACATTCTTGACCTCATCAAAAAAGGACAGGTCAAGCCTGGCGAGCGCCTTCCCACGGAAAAGCAATTGACCGAAGAGCTCTCTGTCAGCCGTACCTGCGTCCGCGAGGCCATCAAATCACTTGAATCCCTGAGGCTCATCAGCGTCAAACCCAAGATTGGAGCCGTTGTCCTTGAGCCCAATCACGCCACGCTCATCAATGCGGACTATCTCTCGACCTCTGCCTTCATGCAGCAGGCAGAATCCCTCATCGAATTTCGTAAAGTCCTCGAGCTAGGTCTTGTGAGTCTCGCCGCTGAGAAGGCAACCGAGGATGACTGGGAGACGATGCGTTCTATTCTCGCTGAGCAGGAAGACGCTCTTCGCATGGACCGCAGCACCCGCCAGGGCATCGCTCACTTTTACCAGCGCATCGGCGATGCCAACGTTCGCTTTCACAAGGCCGTCGCTGCCGCTACGCGAAATCCTTTGGCGATCATGGTCCTCGAGGCGATCTCTGCTCCGCTGAGTGAGGTCAGCCGGCGCACCAATGAAATGCCGGGCGTGCCCGAAGCCGGGCTTCGCCAGCACTGGGCGATCTATCGCGCCATCCGAGAAAACAGCCCAGATAAGGCCCGCCGCGCTATGCAGATGCATCTCGCTGCCGCCGAGCGCAACGCTCACATCCTTGAAGAGGAAGAGCACGTCGCTGAACCTGTTTCACCCTCCGCCAGAAAACACGTCGCGCTGCATCGTTAAATGCACACCTACTGCTTGATATCGACCTTCACTACCGTGTACGTAAACTTCTTTCCAGTTGCGATCTTCAGTTGGTGAGGCACATTTGCGGGGATATGCACAATGTCCCCGGGTGTCAGCTGTACAACCCTGCCACCTTCGACCGTGGTGCCGCGAATTTCGTGCGGCTTCACCGTTTTCGGTTCAATAATCTTGCCTCCCACCACTAGAATCGCTTCGCCCGCCTCCACAAAAAAAATGTCCACCTGGGTTTCGTGCATCTCGGCGCTGCCGTCGCCCTCGCGGTGCGAGATACCAATATTGTGGTTGTCGTAAGTTCCCAACTGCTGAAAGGCGAACTTATGGTCGTCGATCTTTCCCCCCAATTCGTCCCCGGTTTTCTGGATAGCATCGTTTTTCCATAAGGCAAATCCTTCTGGATCAGCGGCCGGCAACGTGCTTACTCCGCCGAGCAATACCAGGGCGATCAAAACGGTTTTCATGGAAGTCCTCGATTTTTCAGATTTGAATGGCATTGGGGCTAATCATCGTATAATAATACCGGCATGTCGAGCCAAAAGCGGATTCAGAGACTCGCGCGCATCGCACCTGCCCTTTGTTTTGTTCTCTTCGCTGTAGTTGCTTCGGGTTCTGCCGATCAACCACCGGCACCCGCGGCCGGTGAGGCCTGGATCGGGGCTCGCATTATCGACGGCACCGGCCGTCCCGCGATCGAGCACGCGACGCTGTTCATCAGAAACGGTCGAATCGAAGCCGTCGGCGCGAAAGTCAAACTCCCGCGCGGCGTTCACAAAATCGACGCCACCGGCAGGACGATTATTCCCGGCCTCATCAATGCGCACGGCCACATTAATGATCTTTCGCAACTTGGAATCTATCTGCGCGATGGCATCACTACGGTCCAAAGCCTCGGCGGAGCTAAAGAGGTTGAGCTTCGCGAGCAGAACGCCAAAGCTGCTCCCGGAACCGCCCCTCATCTTTACATCGCTGGACTAATCCAGGACTCAACCGCAATTCCGGGCGCCGTTGCCGTGACGACGCCCCAGCAGGCGCGCCACAGTGTTGATGAGTTAATTCGCGACAAGCCCAACTTCGTCAAAGTTCGCATCGACGACTTCCGCGGCGCGCGCGCCAAGATGCCTCCCGAGGTGTATCAGGCAGTCATTGACGAAGCCCACAAAAACGGCTTCCGCACTGCCGCGCACATCGTTTACCTTGATGACGCTAAAGGGGTGCTCCGCGCCGGAGTAGATTACATTGCGCACAGTGTTCGTGATCACGAAGTGGATCAGGAATTCATTGACTTGATGAAGAAACGCGACGTTTCCTACTGTCCCACCCTAACCCGCGAAGTTGCGGTTTTCACCTACTCCGAAACGCCGTCATTCTTCAGTGATCCCTTTTTCCTCAAGGAAGCCGATCCTGCCGAAATTGCGCGCATGTCCGATCCCAAACACCAGGAAGCGGTTCGCAGTGATCCCTCAGCTCAGTGGTACAAGCAGCACTTCCCGATCGCAATGCACAATCTCAAAGCTCTCTCTGACGCTGGCATCAACATCGCCATGGGCACAGATGGTGGTGGCGGCCCAGGCCGCTTTCAGGGCTACTTCGAGCACCTCGAACTTGAATATGAAGTGAAGGCGGGGCTCACTCCCATGCAAGCACTGGTTTCGGCGACCAGCGGAGCCGCAAAAGCTCTGAACGTCAGCAAGAATGCGGGCACGCTCGAAAAAGGAAAGTGGGCCGACTTCGTTGTTCTGACCGCCAATCCTCTCGACGACATCCGCAACACGCGCAAAATCGAGTCAGTCTGGCTTGGCGGTTTTCAAGTGCCCGCAAAGCGATAGGCGCTATTTATCACGCGGCGGGAAAGTGTAGAAATCGTAGTGCACCGCCCAGTGCGCCTCTTTACCTGGATCAATTCTCAAATGGATGTACGGCTCAGCCGCCGCCACGGTGTTGATCGCCCAGAAATTCATTTTCTCCAGCGGTTGGTCGCTGGTGATATGCACGCCTGCGCCAGTCTTGACGTTCTCAACATGAAGGTCGTAGTCGGCCACATCATTCTTGGATCCAGTCAGCTCTGAAAAAACTCCGTTCTTGCCTTCAATCTCCCGCGGAAAATGAATCTCATTCCCCATAATCTCTGCCCGGTCTTTAAAACCACGAGTCGCCACCGGCGCGAACGCAAACTTCACCACCACATCAGGGCCCACTGTCTCATGGTCAATCACAAAAAAATTGTGGTTATACTGCGTGGTGTCAATTGCCTTCTGCCCGATATTCTTCAGTGAATGCTCCAGCAG
>Ga0105241_10001617_pt1 | contig 17174 bp, 11 predicted proteins | sample KBSC64metaG_FD_80422 | JGI IMG/M metagenome (GOLD analysis project Ga0105241, IMG submission 80422) | Corn rhizosphere microbial communities from Kellogg Biological Station, Michigan, USA - KBS C6-4 metaG | ecosystem: Host-associated > Plants > Roots > Rhizosphere > Soil | place: Michigan, USA... | reverse complement strand
TAAAACGCTTGCCGCCACAAACATCACAAACCAAATGAACATCAGCAAGAAATTGCATCTCTACAACCTGCTCCCCCTCCCCTTTGCATGCATCACAGCGTCCGCCATCAACATTAAAAGAAAAATGTTTGGGTTGATAGCCACGCATTTTACTTAAAGGTTGCTTGCTGAAAAGATCTCTTATTTCGTCGTATGCTTTTATATAAGTTACGGGATTGCTTCGCGATGATTTTCCAATTGGATTCTGATCAATCATTTCAATTTCTGAAATGTAATCGAGATCACCTGTAAGTCCTTTACTCAACCCTGCCTTCTCCGCAAACTCGCCTTTCAGTTTTTTTAATGATGGATATAATATTTGTTTTACCAATGTGGTTTTACCGCTACCACTCACGCCACTCACCACACACAAAACATTTAATGGAAATACTACATCAATATCCTGCAGGTTATTTTGGCGTGCACCCTTTACCGTTATAGACCGGTTCCACTTGCGAATATATTTTGGCGGATCAACAGATAATTCTCCACTTAAATATTTCCCGGTTAGGCTTTCAGGATTATTTACTATATCATCATAATTGCCCTCCGCAATTACTTCACCGCCCAAATGACTGGCCAAAGGCCCCATATCAATTATATGGTCGGCCTCACGCATTATCATTTCATCATGCTCAACCACCACAACTGTATTGCCCAGGTTCCTAAGATTTTTTAGAACCACTATTAACCTCTCGGTATCTCTTGAATGAAGGCCGATGGAAGGTTCATCTAATATATATAAAGAGTTGGTGAGATTGCTGCCAAGACTTCGTGTTAATTGAATGCGCTGGCTTTCCCCACCGCTTAAGGAATTGGCTAACCTGTTTAAGGTTAAATAGCCCAATCCAACATCAAGCAGGGTATCAAGCCTGTTATTAATTTCTATCAAAATTCGTTTTGCGACTGTTTTTTGATAGTCAGATAATTCAATCTCATCAAACCACTTCTTAAGATCCTTAACCGGCATTTCACACAACTCTCCAATATTCTTATGATTCACCTGTACATACAGTGCCTCCTTCCTGAGGCGATAACCGTTACATTCCGGGCAAAGTGTTCTTCCCCGATACCGGCTTAACAAAACCCGGTATTGTACTTTGTATAAATTTTGTTCTACCTCTTTAAAAAATTCATCAAGACCAGAAAAATAAGCATTACCTGTCCACAATAAATTGTATTGAGCCGACGTAAGATCTATAATTGGTTTATGAATGGGGAAATCAAAATGCCGGGCCGAACGAATTAATTTTTCTTTCCACAAACCGAGCTTTTCTCCGCGCCATGGTGCAATAGCATTTTCAAAAACACTTAATCTTTTATCAGGAATTACAAGATCGGGATCAATACCTAGCACGAGTGAAAACCCGCCACAGACCGGGCAGGCTCCGTAAGGATTATTGAACGAAAATAGATTGGGTACCGGTTCCTCGAACTTTATTCCATCAAGCTCGAACTTGTTGGAGAAATGCAGACTTTCTGAATTATTGATCTCAAGAATTACTTCCCCTTCTCCTTCATAAAAAGCAGTAGTAACGGAGTCGCTTATACGATGTTTATCATCTTCGTCAAAATCTTTTACGACTAAACGGTCGATAAGTACATAAGTTGTCGCATGTGTAAATAGAGAAGATAAATTCTTTTTATCCTGGATATCTTCGATCCTTATAATTTCTCCATGAGTGTAAATCCTGGAAAACCCTTTTTGCATTAAAATATTAAGTTCTTCTTTTACGTCCCTGTTATGATGTTGCCTGAAGGCGACTAACAGCAATACCTTATCTCCCTTCTTACAACTTCCAATCGCTTTGACGACGTCACTAACATCATCTTTTTTTACTTCCCTTCCGCTTACAGGTGAAATTGTTTTTCCAACTCTCGCGAATAACAAACGGAGATAATCATAAATCTCCGTCATGCTGCCCACAGTGGAACGTGGTGTGCGTGTGATCACTTTCTGTTCAATAGCTATTGCAGGACACAATCCTTTTATATAATCTACATCAGGTTTATTCATACGCGCCATAAACTGCCTTGCATAAGCGCTAAGGCTTTCTGCATATTTTCTTTGGCCTTCTGCAAATAATGTGTCAATGGTAAGAGAAGACTTGCCGGAACCCGATACTCCCGTAACTACTATTAATTTATTACGCGGAATTTCGACTGTTATATTTTTAAGATTATGTACCCTTGCGCCTTTAATATAAATATTATTAGAGGGAATTACTACTTGCTCAGGTTTTTTACTTTTGGAAATTTTACTTGTATTCATTTTGCGGTCTGCAAAAATAACGATTCGTAGTTTTACGAATACATTCCGAGTACTATTGCCCTAATTTGGATTTTCACCAAAATAATTTAGCAAAACATTTGGAAGTTTTGTTTTATGTCATAATTTAGGTCTTCCAATTATCCAGAAAGAAATGAAGAACCTTCTGCACTTCGCATTTGATTCCCACATTTATTTTTCTTCTTAATTGGATGAGACTTACACAATATCCTAAAACAAAATTGTAAACAGTTTATGAAATCCATGAGCACTTTATCCGACCAACAATTAATCCACCTCTACCTTGATGGTGATGTTGAAGCCCTTACAAATCTTGTACATCGTTACAAGGACAAAATTTACACCTCCATTTATTTATTAGTTAAGGACAAATATCTTGCCGAAGATATTTTCCAGGACGCCTTCATCAGGGTGATCGATACTATCAATGGTGGTCGCTACACAGACGAAGGAAAATTTTTACCATGGGCAATGCGCATCGCTCATAATTTATGTGTAGACCATTTCAGAAAAATCAAACGCAGCCCATCTATCAAAACAAGCGATGACCGCGACATTTTTGAAGTAATCAATTTTTCTGAAGCAGGCGCTGATGAGAAAATGATGCAGGTTCAAAGCCATGAAAGAGTAAGGAAATTATTGGAAATGTTACCGGAAGATCAGAGAGAAGTAATCGTAATGCGGCACTATGCTGAACTTAGCTTCAAAGAAATTGCCAAGCTAACCAATTGCAGCATTAACACCGCTCTGGGACGCATGCGCTATGGTCTTATCAATTTAAGAAAAATGATGACCGAAAAGCAAATTGCTTTATAATATATTTTGTAACCCCCAAATTACAGAGCCATATCCCTTTCAAGTATTTGAAGGGGATTTTTTTTGACTGTTGTTTCGGATTTAAAGAATAGCTTTTTTCAATTAACATATTTTTAAATTAGCCCTTAAGATAGCTTTTAAACTAACGGGTAATTTATACAGTCAGTTATTCTTAAAATAATGTTTTATGAATAAATACTTGTTTGCTTCCCTATTATCAATATTTAGTTTGATTTCTATTGCCGATGCCCAGGTAGGCGTTTATATAGGTCCCAGATTTGGATATGGACCCGGCTACGGAAGAGGTCCACGTTATCCAAGGAGGCAGCGTCCACAGAACCTTCCAGCATTTCAACCAACCGTTAATCTTTCATTCGGTTATGGATTTCCCAATCTTGATAAAAATGAACTTCCTGAATTTTCTGATCTTTACAAGGGAACTACCACTTCACAAACAGGTCCCATTACAGGTGCTGTTGACTACAGATTTTCCCGCGGGATGAGCATAGGTGTTTTGGTTACTCACGGTAAAATAACGGCGCCTTATTATAATTATAATGATGCGTCTACACCTGCCTTACAGGGTTCGTTAGATAACTGGAGTGTTATGATCAATTTTATGCATTATATACCGGCAGGCGAAAAAGTAACTCCTTATTTAAGAACGGCAATTGGCATTAATACATGGCAGCAGAATTATGTTGATCCACAGGGAAATAAAATTAATTTGGATGGAACTCCTTCAGAACTGGCTTACCAGGTTGGGCTGGGAGCTGACATTTATCTTTCTAAAAATGCAGGAATCTTTTTAGAAGGAGGCTATGGCAAGTATATATTACATGGAGGCCTCACGTTTAAATTCTAATATCAATATTAAAAAACTAATAATTAATAATCATCAAAAAAATTTCTTCCTCATTGGATAATAAGTAAATAAAATTCCGGTTCAATCATTGTTATTAGACAAACTGCATATTACCGGCAAATGATTGTCAATGTAACATTTCTATTACATTTGCAGATATTTTAAAAAGAAGCACCATTCTATTTGAAAGGATTTTGTTTTAAGAACTTAAATTTGTGCAGTGAGCAAAAATCTCAATAAAGTAACCGCAGCAGGGTTACTTATTGCTTTAGGGATCATTTATGGCGACATCGGCACTTCCCCTCTCTACGTTTTAAATGCCATCATAAGAGATAGAATAATTTCAAAGGAACTTATATTAGGAGGACTGTCTTGTATTATTTGGACCCTTACTTTACAAACTACAGTAAAGTATGTAATACTTACCTTAAAGGCCGATAACAGGGGTGAAGGTGGAATATTTTCCTTGTATGCATTGGTGAGAAGACAAAGAAAATGGCTGGTATTTCCAGCTATTATTGGCGGCGCCTCACTTCTGGCCGATGGTATGATTACGCCGCCGATATCTGTTACTGCAGCTATTGAAGGACTAAAACAGATTCAATTGTTTAACGATATAGGTGATTCCACCGTGGTTTATATTGTGCTGGGTATTCTAATGATTTTATTTTTTGCTCAGCAATTTGGCACAGCTTCAATAGGTAAAATGTTTGGACCTATTATGTTTACCTGGTTTTTAATGTTAGCCGTTTTAGGATCTGCGCACGTTTTTGATGATCTGTATATTTTCAACGCCTTCAATCCTTATTATGCCATAAAATTGTTGACGATTTATCCGGGCGGTTTCTGGATACTGGGCGCTGTATTTCTCTGTACCACAGGAGCCGAGGCATTATACAGTGATCTTGGGCACTGCGGAAGAGACAACATCCGTTTTTCATGGATATATGTAAAGTCCGCATTAATTATAAATTATCTTGGCCAGGGCGCATGGCTCTTATCAAACCATACAGGCAAAACTTTTACCAAAGATATTATTGATAAAGGCTTCAATCCTTTTTACGGCATTATGCCGGAAAGTTTTAAAATAATTGGGATAGTAATTGCAACGGTCGCTGCCATCATTGCCAGCCAGGCGTTAATAAGCGGTTCGTTTACGCTTATCAGTGAGAGTATGCGATTGAATCTCTGGCCTAAGATGAGAATTAATTATCCTACGGAAGAAAGAGGCCAACTATTTATTCCCGGTATTAACACCGTATTGTTTATTGGCTGCGTAGGCATTACACTTTATTTCAAAACGTCATCCAACATGGAAGCAGCTTATGGACTTGCGATTACCCTCTGCATGCTTGCCACTTCTATCCTTTTTGCCAATTTTCTTGTTTCGCGGCGAACGTCTAAATTTTTTATATACTTGTATCTCCTCGTTTATCTTACTATAGAACTGGGCTTTTTGTTTGCTAATCTTAATAAGTTTCCACATGGCGGCTTTGTTACCTTAATTGTTGGTGGCGCTCTTTTTTCGATAATGTATGTATGGTTCAGGGCACGAAAGGTTAAAAACCGTTATGTAGAATTTGTACGGCTTGAACAATACCTGCCCACCATCCAGGAACTCAGTAATGATCATTCTATACCAAAGTATGCTACTCACCTTGTTTATTTAACCAGCGCTAATAATCCAAAAGAAATTGAACATAAAATAATTTATTCCATTTTAAACAGGAAGCCTAAGCGTGCAGATATTTATTGGTTCGTTCACGTGGATACACAAGATGATCCTTATACCTGTGAATATTCCGTGGAAACCATAATTCCCAATGAAATTATACGGGTTGAATTCCGCCTCGGGTTTAGGATGGAACCCAGGATAAATTTAATGTTCAGGAAAGTAGTGGAAGATATGGTCAACAATAAAGAAGTAAATATTACCAGCCGCTACGAAAGCCTGCAACGCAATAATGTAGTTGGCGACTTCCAATTTATAGTAATGGAAAAATTCCTCTCGCAAGACAATGAATTACCTTTCTTCGAAAAGCTGATTATGAAATTATATTTCTGGGTGAAAGAGATCAGTTTAAGCGAAGAAAGGGGCTTTGGGCTTGAACAAAATAATGTGACGGTGGAAAAATTTCCTCTTATAGTTGCGCCCGTAAGTAAATTAAAACTAAGCCGCATTTTTAATGATGAAAAGTGATAGGTAAACAATACGCAATAAACACCAGGCAATAAACAAGTCCGGTTTTTTATTATTCAATCTGTTTCAATTTTTCTTGTACATTGCCATTAGTAATAGTCAGTTGCGTATTGCAAAATTGCCCATACTTCATTGCCAATCGTTAGCTATTTGTCTTCAACTTTCATTTATATTATTTCGGGATATGCGCTCATAATTATTATTATTTATCTCATCCAGGAAAAATTAATTTTTAAACCTGAAAAATTAAAACAGGATTTTCTTTATAAATATGATGTGCCATTTAAGGAATTATTTATTGATGTTGAGCCTGGGGTAAGAATTAATGGCCTTCATTTTTACGTTAAAGAACCTCATGGCCTCGTTCTTTATTTTCATGGAAATACCAGGAGCATAAAAGGTTGGGCTAGATATGCCAAAGATTTTTACAGGTATAAATATGATGTAGTGCTGGTTGATTATCGCGGCTTTGGAAAAAGCACCGGTAAGCGGGGAGAAAAAGCGATGTTCAAAGATATGCAGGTGGTGTACGATTCTCTTGCAAAACAATACACCGAAAACCAGATTATTATTTATGGAAGAAGCCTTGGAAGCGGATTTGCGTCTAAGCTTGCCAGTGATAACACACCACGATATTTAATTTTAGACGCCCCGTTTTATAGTTTTAAAAAAGCAGTGCAACGATTTCTGCCGATTTTACCTGTCAAGTATGTTTTACGTTTTCAATTACAAACCAATAAGTGGATACTAAAAGTAAAATGCCATACTTATATTCTGCATGGAACAAAAGACTGGCTTATTCCCATAACGCAAAGTGAACATCTTCAAAAACTGAATCCAAATAAAATAACATTAATTCGCATTGAAGGCGGCGGCCATAATAACCTTCCTTCATTTCCTGAATACCATAATTTCGTACGAGATATTTTAGCTCCATGATCTATTTACGTTACACTGGTTTTAATAAAAATTAATAGTGAAAAAACATAAAATTGCAAGAACATCAAAGCAAAAATTTCTTAGATGGACAAGGATCGTCATTTTCATTTATGGCGCGGCAGGAATAGCCTTCTATTACCTCCAGGAAAAATTGTTGCTTCGTAACACGCCACTTGCTGCCGACTACCAGTTTAAATTTAATGTTCCATTTAAAGAAGTAAATATTCCTTTAAATGCTACGGACAACCTCAACCTTGTTCAATTTCTACCTGCGGATTCAATACCTAAAGGAGTTGTGCTTTATTTTCACGGCAATCTTGAAAATATAAATCACTATGCCGAATACGCTGCCAATTTTACAAAATATGGCTATGAAGTGTGGATGGCTGATTACCCCGGCTATGGAAAGACCACTGGAAAGTTTACTGAAGAAAATGTATATATGCAGGCGAGGGAAGTTTATAAACTCGCCAATACAAAATTCGGAGCAGATAGCATTATCGTCTATGGTAAATCGTTAGGTTCAGGTATTGCTGCATGGCTTGCTTTACGAAAACCATGTAAGCGGCTCATATTAGAAACTCCTTACTATAGCATTCCTGATTTGTTTAGCCATTATGCTCCCATATATCCTGTGGAATCATTGTCGAAATTTAGGTTCCCCACCGGCGAATATCTCAAAGAAGTAAAGGTTCCGGTTACAATTTTTCATGGCACAGATGATTGGATTATTCCTTACAGCTATGCAGCGAAGCTTAAGCAGGTTTTAAAACCCGGAGATGAATTTATTACCATCGATAAAGGGTCGCATAATAATCTTAATGACTTTTCATTATTTCATGAAAAGTTAGATTCTATTTTATCGCTTTAGCTTTTATACTACTTTAAAGGCAACAAAATAATAATTATTGGCAGCCCCCAATAATTCAAGATTAAAATAATAGGAATTAATAAACTGGTGATAAGCCATAAATTCGTGGGTTGGCACTACAAATTCATCAAAGAAAATAATATCATCTTTCTTTAAAAATGGCGCCAGGCTTGTTAGTACAAATAATGTGGCAGTATAAAGATCTGCGTCAAGCATTATAACGTTCTTCTTACTATTATCAAAAGTTTTTAAGAATAAAGGAAGCGTCTGCTGGAATAAACCCTGGTAAAATTTTCCGCGTGTATCCTTTGCCGTTGGCATATTATTGCTGTTGGCAAAAGTGCCTTTTTTATAAGGACCAAAATCTTCCGGTAAACCCGTAAAAGTGTCAAAGCCATAAAAGCAGGAAGCAGGATGATTATTTTCTGACATCCACCAGTTAAATGAGTACCCGTCGGCTACGCCAAATTCGAGATAATTAATATCGAGGCTTAGGATTTCGTTTTTGAAAATATATTTGTAAAGATCGTAGCGCTTGTTGTAGTCCCATTTGCATGGAAAATCATTGAAAGGAATTTTTCTATTATCACTTGCCCATTTAGAAAGTCTCGTCATCCACACCTGCTGCTGCCATAACCCCGTAGCCCAGGAAAATAAAACATGTAGCCTTAACCGTATGAAGGTTGTTTTAAAAAATCGGATGAGTGTAAACTTCATGCGGCAAATATAAATTCTATATTTCTTTTAGTACAGTCATGGTTGATGACACTGACAATTTATATTCGCCACCAATTTTCAGTGCATAATTCTCTTTGTCATGGCTCACAGGGAAATTAAAACAAACAGGATAATCGAATTCTTTTACAACATCTCTTATTACTTCATTTACTGTCTGGCCGAAAGGTATAGAAGTATCTTTGTTGTCCGTAAACTTTCCCACAATTAAAGCGGTGAGATTATCAAGTTTACCGCTTCGTTTTAGCTGGTACATCATTCTATCTGCATTGTAAATGTATTCGCCAACATCTTCAATAAACAAAATTTTATTTTTTGTTTTTATCTCTGATGATGTTCCTATAAGATGTGCAAGTAGCGATAAATTTCCACCAACCAAAATACCTGATACTTTCCCTTTCTTATTAAAGTCATTTCCGGGCCCAACATAGCTCGCCTTCCGGCCTATTAGCGCATCATGCAAACTTTGTATGTATTGATTTTTACTTCCGCCATCATTAAATGCTGCCGCCATTGGAGCATGCAGCGATGCAATTTTATATTTTGAAAAGAGGTGAGTTTGTATAACGGTAATATCACTATAACCAATAATCCATTTAGGATGCTCTTTAAATTTTTTGAAACTGAGTTTATTAATAATTCTTCCCAATCCATATCCACCTCTTGCGCAAAAAATAGCTTTGATGTTTTCGTCATCCATCATTTGCTGAAGGTCAGTAAGCCTTTCCTCATCTGTACCCGAAAAATAATTAAACTGATGACCCAGCGTCTTTCCGGGCAATATGCGGAAGCCCCATTCTGTAAATGTTTCAATAGCTGTTACCGCATTTTCATAGGGCATATATCCCGACGGGCATAACATTCCTATTGTATCACCGGGTTTAAGATATGGGGGAATTGTGATCAAGTTATAATATTTAATGACTTAGGTCTACTTCAGTGTTGAATTTTCAATTGTCTAACTACAAAACTATCTTAGCTATTTAGCCAACTAACTACCTAACTTCTTCAAGCGTGACCGAATTCTCGGAAATATTCAATTGGTGCCTAACACCACATTTCAAAGCATAATTTTCTTTTTGATGTCCTACGGGAAAATCGAAACATACCGGATAATCATATTCTCTTACCTTTTCAAGAATTATTTCATAAACAGTTTCGCCAAAATCTTCTCCCGGGTCATCGGGTTTTATTTTATTGAAGCCACCTGCAATAAGCGCTTTCAGTTTGCTCAACTTTCCACTTCGCTTTAAATTCCAGAGCATCCTGTCGATGTTATACAAATATTCTTCTACTTCTTCAATAAACAATATTTTTCCATCGGTATCTATATCAGATTTTGATGCCGCAAGATTTTCCAGGATAGATACATTGCCACCAACCACCACGCCTTCTGCCATGCCCGGTTTATTAAAACTGTTTGGTAAAGCATTATAATTCATTGCATCGCCGACTAAACATTTTCTTATAGATTCAATTGAATCAATTTGCTGCGGCGTTGCTCTGCTCCAATCAGAAGGAAAACTATTGCACATTTTAGAATGTATAGTTGCAATTCCAAAGTTTTTATTTATGTGTGAGTGAAAAACAGTCGCATCGCTAAAGCCAATTATCCATTTGGGACGTTTGGCAAATTTTTTAAAATCGATGGCATCAATTATTCTTACAGCACCATAACCTCCTCTTCCCAGCATGATCGCCCTTATTGAATCATCATCAATCATGCTTTGAAAATCTTTTGCTCTCTGTTCATCGCTGCCTGCAAAAGTAAAATCACGTAATCCAACGGTATCGCCTACACGGATTTTAAAACCCCATTCTTTCATTTTATCGATTGCAGGCTGAACATCTTCAATAGTTATATAACCAGCAGGGCATGTAATGCCAATAACGTCACCGGGTTTTAGATAGGAAGGAACTTTTTGAATTTTATCATCTTCGAAAGTTGAAAAACTTTTGTTTAGATCAATATTTCCTTTGGCCATTGCAGAAACAGATGCAGCTAACGGAACAACAGATGAAAGAAAGCTTTTACGGTTCATATTGCAACAATTTTAAGCAGAAAATTCCGACTGTCCAATTTCATTCTGAAAATCGTTTGATAAATTTTAGAGATGCCAACTATTTCTTTTCCCCGAATCTTCTTTTTACATGTTTGGGCATTGGCCGCTTTGCGGTATTTTTGCAATCCGCAAAATATTTTGAAACTGCGGTTACAGGATTATGAAAGAATTTAAGCGATATCTAATAACGGCGGCGTTGCCCTATGCTAATGGACCTAATCACATCGGGCACCTCGCAGGCTGCTACCTTCCTGCGGATATCTATGTCCGTTATTTAAGAGCAAAAAAACTGGATGTAAAATTTGTTAGTGGATCTGATGAACATGGCGTGCCCATTACCATCAGGGCCATGAAGGAAAATATTACACCACAACAGGTGGTGGATAAATATCACAACATCATTAAAAATAGCTTTGCAGAAATGGGGATTTCGTTTGATATCTATTCACGCACATCAAACGCTGTTCACCACAAAACTGCTTCTGACTTTTTTACTAATCTGTATGAAAAAGGTTTGTTTGAAGAAAGGGAAACCGAACAATTTTATGATGAAGAAAAACAGACATTTTTAGCAGACAGGTATATTACCGGAACCTGCCCTGTGTGCGGTTACCCAAATGCGTACGGCGATCAATGCGAAAACTGTGGCACTTCACTCAGCCCGGAGCAGTTAATTAATCCAAAGAGCACACTAAGCGATGCAGTTCCCTTAAAGAAGAAAACGACCCATTGGTATTTTCCTCTGCAGAATTATGAAGCTTTCTTACGTGAATACATACTCGAAGATCATAAAGAGTGGAAGAATAACGTTTACGGGCAGTGTAAAAGTTGGCTGGACAAGGGTCTGCAGCCACGGGCGATGACCCGTGACAGCAATTGGGGCATAAAGGTTCCAAGCCCTCCAGCACCCAAAGGCGGCGGTGGGAAAGTATTGTACGTTTGGTTTGATGCGCCTATTGGATATATTTCTGCAACGAAGGAATTAACTGAGAACTGGGCAGATTATTGGTGTAAAGAAGATACCAAATTGGTGCACTTCATCGGAAAGGATAATATCGTTTTTCATTGTATTATTTTCCCGGCCATGCTAAAAGCACATGGTGATTTTGTGTTACCGGATAATGTTCCTGCGAATGAATTTTTAAATATAGAAGGACAAAAAGTTTCTACAAGCCGTAACTGGGCCGTTTGGGTTGATGAATACCTGAAAGACTTTCCGGGCCAGCAGGACGTAATGCGATATGTTTTATGCGCCAACGCACCCGAAACAAAAGACAATGATTTTACATGGAAAGATTTCCAGGACAGGAATAACAGTGAACTCGTTTCCATTTTTGGAAATTTTGTCAACCGCACTTTTGTATTGATGCACAAATTATGCAAAGGAAAAGTGCCTCCTTTACATGCTGAATTGATCGATGATACCGATAAAAAAATGGTTGCAGAGTTTGAACAAACAAAAATTAAAGTGGAGAATTTATTGGATCAGTTTAAGTTCAGGGATGCGCTGTTTGAAGTAATGGACCTGGCAAGAAAAGGCAATAAATATTTACAGGACAAGCAGCCGTGGATTGTTGCGAAGAAAACTAACGCCGATGGGCAACCGACAGCAGAAGCGCAATCGTCCATTGATAATTGCCTTCATGTATGTTTGCAACTTTGTGCAAACCTTTCGGTGTTGATTAATCCGTTTCTTCCTTTCACTGCAAAGAAAATGACTTACATGATGAAGGTTGTTGACAAAATGCTGGAATGGGAAAATGCAGGCAAACCAAAATTGTTGAGCGTGGGCTATAGTTTAAGACCGCCTGAATTATTATTCAGGAAAATAGAAGATGAAGAAATTAGTTTTCAAATTGAAAAATTAAAAAGTGGATTAACTAATGCTGTAAATCCTGCTCAAACTACAATTGATAATAAAAAAGAAGAAATTAAAATGGACCCTGTAAAACCAGGAATTATTTTTGATGACTTTTCAAAAATTGATTTGAAAGTTGGTACAATTCTATCTGCAGAGAAAGTAGAAAAAGCGGATAAACTTTTAAAGCTTGAAATAGATTTAGGTTTTGAAACGAGAACAATAGTTTCGGGTATTGCGTTACATTTTAAGCCTGAGGAAATTATTAATAAACAAGTGGTAGTAGTTGCTAATCTTGCACCGAGAAAAATGAAGGGAATTGAAAGTAACGGCATGATTTTAATGGCAGAAGATAAAGAAGGGAAATTGCATTTTGTAAGCCCGGAAAATGTAACCGATCCGGGCGCTTCTGTAACCTGATTACTAAATAAAAATATTATGAAACAAAATATTGGTTTTATTGGCCTGGGTAGCCTGGGAACTCCTATCGCCCTAAATTTGATGGGAAGTGGCCATGTGTTACATGTGTACAACAGAACCATTTCTAAAACTGAATCACTCGCGGAACAAGGCGCTATTGTTTGTAAAAGTATCGCCGAACTTGCGCAAGAATGTTCTATTGTTTTCACAATTGTTTCTGATGATGCCGCTATTGAGGCTGTTTGCGAAGGCGCAGATGGTTTGTTGAAGAACCTGGCCAAGAACAGCATACATGTTTCCATGAGTACTATACTCCCGGCAACCGCTGAAAAACTTGCTTCACTTCATCAGCAACATCAGCAACATTATCTTGCTTCGCCGGTATTCGGCAGGCCCGATGCAGCCACTGCCAAAAAATTAAATTATGTAATTAGCGGTGAGGAAAATATCCGCAAGCACATTGAACCATTTCTAAAAGACGCAGGAGCAATAAATGTCTTTGATTTTGGGGACAACATCACTGCGGCGAATACGGTAAAACTTTGTGGCAATTTTTTAATTGCTTCAGCACTGGAAGCGATTGGCGAAAGTGCCAGCCTTGCCGAGAAAAGTGGCCTAGACGCAAAAAAAATGTGGAATATGTTTTCCCAAACATTATTCAACACGCCGCTGTACCAGAACTACAGTAAAATTGTTTTAGACAAGCAATTTGAGCCTGCTGCTTTTACAATAAAGCTGGGATTGAAAGATATGAACCTCGTATTAGAACAGGCTGCGGCGGCGAAACAATCGATGCCACTGGCGCAATTGCTTCAAAAAAATATGAAAACTATTGTTGATAGTGGCAAAGAAAATATGGATTGGAGCGCCGTTTCAACAGCCGAAAAAAATTAATCACTTTTTTATAACTTTTAATAACTAACCCGTAACAGTTCCTGTTTACTAACGTCAGGAAATTTACCTAATTTCACACTTAATAGTTGTTTAACTAACTAATTCTATTTTATGCAAAAGCGAACTATAAAAAAAGTGGCTGTTTTGGGAAGCGGCGTTATGGGAAGCCGCATTGCTTGTCACTTTGCAGGCGTTGGCTTGCAGGTTGTATTACTCGATATTCCAAGCCCCGCAAAAGAAGGAGAAACAAAACCTGACCGCAACAAAATTGTAAATGATGCCTTGACAGCCGCTATAAAATCAAATCCGTCACCTATATTTACGAAAGATATTATTAAAAATATTACGACCGGAAATTTTGAGGATAACATGAAGGACATCGCCTCATGCAATTGGATTATTGAAGTTGTTGTTGAGAGGCTGGATATTAAAAAATTAATCTTTGAACAAGTTGAAAAATTTCGTAAGCCTGGAACATTAGTTACTTCGAATACTTCAGGCATACCTATCCATTTAATGGCGGAAGGAAGAACTGATGATTTTAAAAAGCATTTTTGCGGCACACACTTTTTTAATCCGCCGAGATATTTAAGGCTACTCGAGATTATTCCAACACCAGATACTGATGTAGAGGTTATAGATTTCTTAATGCATTATGGTGATCTTTATCTTGGCAAGACTACGGTCCTCTGTAAAGACACACCCGCTTTCATTGCTAATCGCATTGGGGTTTTCAGCATTATGTCGATTTTCCATATTATGGAAAAACTTGGATTAGGTATTGATGAAATCGATGCACTAACGGGACCGGTTATTGGAAGGCCAAAATCTGCAACGTTCCGCACTGCTGATGTGGTGGGGATAGATACCCTTGTAAAAGTTGCCATGGGCGTAAAGGATAACTGCCCGAATGATGAAGTAAAAGAAACATTTGTTATCCCAAACTGGTTGCAAAAAATGGTGGATAATAAATGGCTCGGCGATAAAACAGGACAGGGGTTTTTTAAGAAATTACCTCCGGGCCCTAAGGGAGAAAAAGAGATAAGAACACTTAATCTGTCAACCTTTGAATATGAAACAAGACAACGGCCAAAATTTGCCACGCTTGATGCGGCAAAACCAATAGATGATTTAAAACAAAGATTGAGGGTTTTAGTAGCCGGTAAAGATAAGGCAGGCGAGTTTTATCGCGAATTTCATTATAGCCTGTTCTCTTACATTTCACATCGTATTCCCGAAATCAGCGATGAGATTTATCGCGTTGATGACGCGATGAAAGCAGGCTTTGGTTGGGAAATAGGTGCGTTTGAATCATGGGATGTGCTGGGAGTAAAAGAAACTGTAACCGCGATGAAAACTGCGGGCTATAATGTTGCGGCCTGGGTAGATGATTTTCTTAATGAAGGCAACGCATCATTTTATATAATTGAAAATGGAAAGCGATTATACTACAACGTTAGTACTAAAAAATATGTAACACTTCCGGGGGGAAATTCATTTATCATATTAAGTGACCTTACCGAAAAAACGGTTTGGAAAAACAGCGCCTGCAATTTATATGACCTGGGCAACGATGTCGTTGGATTACAATGGAACACTAAAATGGGAAGCATAGGTAGTGAAGTATTGGAAGCCATGAACAAATCTATTTCCATAGCCGAAGAAAAATTCAAAGGACTGGTAATTGCCAATGAAGGCCCTCAATTTAGCGCAGGAGCCAATGTAGGAATGATTTTTATGCTGGCAGCAGAACAGGAATATGAAGAACTGGATTTGGCAATCCGCATGTTTCAAAATACAATGATGAGGGTACGATATTCTTCTATCCCCGTCGTACTGGCGCCACATGGCTTAGCCTTGGGGGGCGCCTGCGAAATGAGTTTGCATGCTGATAAAGTTCAGGCGGCTGCCGAAACGTATATTGGCCTGGTTGAATTAGGTGTTGGCCTTATACCCGGCGGCGGCGGCACTAAAGAATTTACTTTGAGAGCTGCGGATGAGATGCATGAAAATGAACCTGAAACTATTACACTTCAAAGCAGGTTTCTTACGATAGGGACGGCAAAAGTTTCTACATCGGCCTTTGAAGGCTATCATCTTGGTATATTACGTAAAGGCATAGACGAAGTAAGCATGAACCAGTCAAGAAGAATTGCAGATGCCAAACAAAGTGTTATTGAAATATTTGATAACGGTTATACGATGCCGGTTCAAAGAACCGATATTAAAGTGTTGGGCCGTTCCGTTCTTGGTATGTTATACGCAGGAATAAACGGAATGCACCGCGGCAATTATATTACTGATCACGATGTAACCATTGCAAAGAAACTTGCTTATGTAATGTGCGGCGGCGATCTTAGCGAACCAACATTAGTAAGTGAACAATACTTATTGAACCTTGAGAGGGAAGCCTTTTTAAGCCTTTGCGGCGAAAAGAAAACACTGGAGCGTTTACAAAGTGTTTTAAAAACAGGGAAGCCTGTAAGAAACTAATAAAAAAATCCGGGGTAGTAGCCCCGGTTTTTTTATCAGAATAAATTCCTTTTATTTTTTATTAATAATTAATTTTTCAACTGCATCAATAGATGAAGAATTTACTTTTACAAAGTAAAAAGATGCCGGCAATTTATCAATTCCATCAATAGATAAATAATTCTCCCCTTGCTGCAAAGTAAATGTTTTATTGATGAGTATCTTACCCGCATTGTCAATTATTTTAATGGCGACCTGTTCATTTTGAGCAGCAATTAATTTTAATGTCAGATCGTTATAAGCCGGGTTCGGATACATTAATATTACCTTATTTTGTGAATCGCTTCTCTGAACACTTAAAATTTTACTGTAAAAAAATCCTCCGTTAGCATCAAACATTTTAAGCCTGTAAAAGTTTTTGGGAGATGTCGTAAGATGTATGTAATTATAATTTGATACACCATTTTGATAACCAACAGTCGTTAGTTTTGAGAACGAAATCCCATCCACACTGTATTCAAGTTCGAAGCTTTTTAAGTTTATTACGTTATCAATCTTCCATTGAAGATTGACTGAGTTATTATTTGAAGTGGCTAAGAAATCAGTTAATGTTACGGGAAGTGTGCCACACGGCGACCCGGGATTAATTGCATTTATAAATGCCGGCGGACCAGACAAGGTAATTACCTGGCCTGCATTGCCGGGCGATGCT
>Ga0105241_10001601_pt1 | contig 17283 bp, 18 predicted proteins | sample KBSC64metaG_FD_80422 | JGI IMG/M metagenome (GOLD analysis project Ga0105241, IMG submission 80422) | Corn rhizosphere microbial communities from Kellogg Biological Station, Michigan, USA - KBS C6-4 metaG | ecosystem: Host-associated > Plants > Roots > Rhizosphere > Soil | place: Michigan, USA... | reverse complement strand
GGAGCGACGACGTCGGGCGGTGCAATGATGGCGCCGAGCAGAAATCCGATCGCCCAATCGAACTTCAGCAGGTAGTGCGTGGCCACCGCGACGGCGCAAGTCGTGAAAACGACGCAGCCGAACGCCAACAATGTGATTGGCCGCAAATTAAAACGAAACTCTCGCCAGCTCATAGAAACGCCGGCGGAGTAGATTAGTGGCGGCAATATAACGAGCAGAACAATTTCCGGCGCAAGCTGGATTCTCGGCAGTCCCGGAACCATGGCCATACCGATGCCGGCGATCACCAACAAGATTGAGGGCGCGATCTTCAGTCGCTGTGCTGCAACTGCCACGCCGGCCAAAACCGCCAACATGAAAAGCAGCGTTTCGATGATTCCGGTCATATCAAGTTCGCCACCATGTTCACTGTCAGTGCCAGAACCACCAGATTGAAGAAAAATGACAGCACACCGTGAATGGAAGCCACGCGGCGAATGACCTTGCTGCTGATGCTGACGTCGGAAACCTGCGACGTCATGCCGATGACGAGCGAGAAATAAAGGAAATCCCGATAGTCCGGCTCGTCATCATCGGGGAAATGCAGTCCGCCGATTTGTCCGTCGCCGCGTTCACCGTAATATTCATGGGCATAGTGGAACGAAAAAATCGTATGCACGAAAGTCCACGACAGCAGGATCGTCGCTATCGCCAGCAGCACGTGTGATGCCGCACCGTATTGAGTGCCCTGCTTCGCGCCGCCCAGTGCAAATACGACGGCAACGAGGCTGGCGAACGTGGCGACGATCGACAATAACAATATGAAAGTCGCGCCTTCATCCTGCTCCGCCGCACGCCGGCGGATACGCGCGACGTCCGCACGCCACATCATGGAAAATGTCAGAACCAGATAGACGGCAACGCCGACATCCCATCCAGTCAGCACGCGCGCCGGAAGGTTGATGCCAAACGGCGCCATTCCAGCGGCTACGGCAATAGCGATAATGATCGCAATTCCGAGTTTGGCGTGCAGCCTGACAATGCGCACCGGAAGTGGCGAAAGCGGCCGCGTAGGCTTGCTTTTGGCCATATCGCAATCCTTACGCGCGGTTCAGGCCTTCCGCTCCGCGATAAAGCGGGCGGTGGCTCGCAGCATATCGGATTTCGAACCGAAAGGTGCCAGCGCTGCGTTGGCCTCCGCAACCAGTTCGTTGAGACGAGCACGCGCCCTGTCGACGCCCAAGGTCGCGACAAGCGTAGCCTTGCCGGCCGCTGCATCCTTGCCGGCCGCTTTGCCCAAAGTCTTGGCATCGCCTTCAACGTCAAGCAAATCGTCGGCGATCTGGAATGCCTGGCCGATGGCGGAACCGTATCGCGCAATGCTCGTGCGTGTCGCATTGTCAGCCTTACCGAGAATTGCACCGGCATTGCAGGCGAAACGGATCAGTGCACCCGTCTTCATGGCTTGCAATGTGATGATCTCGTTTTCGTTGAGCGCCCGCTTGCCTTCAAACCGTCCTTCGGCCGCGAGATCGAGCATCTGGCCGCCAGCCATGCCGCCAAGCCCTGATGCGCGTGCAAGCTCCAGCACAAGGGCGGTGCGCACGGCGGGGTCGGCATGCACTTCAGTGCGTGCCATGACGTCAAAGGCAAGTGTCAAAAGTGCGTCGCCGGCAAGAATCGCGGTCGCATCATCGAATGCTTTATGCACCGTGGGTCTTCCGCGGCGGAGGTCGTCGTTGTCCATGGCCGGCAAATCGTCATGCACCAGCGAATAGCAATGGATGAGCTCGAGCGCTGCGCCGGCCATAAGCGCGCCGGCCCGGTCCACGTCGAATAACGCCGCCGTCTCGACAACAAGGAAAGGCCGCAGGCGCTTTCCTCCATCCAACGCCCCGTGACGCATGGCGGCGACCAGGCGCGGCGGCCGCGCTGTCTCGCTGCTCAGCGCCGCAGGACTCAGGAGCCGGTCGAGCAGCGTCTCAATGTCGCGTGCAGTTGCGGCGAGACGATCGGTAAAGCGGGCGGTATCGTTTTTCATTGTGGCATTGATAGCGGCTACTCCCGTTCCCGCAAAGTGGGGTCAATTGCAGACCGAATGGGTTAAGTTGGGACGGATGGACGGGTCGGACAGAAGACCGGGTATGTGGAATCGGCTGCGGTTACGCCGCTGGCTGCGTTTCCTTATGATCGCGATTTTGGCACTCGTGCTGCTTCCCTATGCGCTCACCCCGATTTATGCGGTCGTTGACCCGGTCTCGACGGCGATGCTTTGGCGCCGGATGAGCGGGGCGAGGGTCGAGCGCCATCCCGTTCCGCTCAGCCGTATTTCACCGGCATTGCCGCTTACGGTCATCATAGCCGAGGACGGGCGTTTTTGCAGTCACCACGGAGTTGACCTGACGGAGATCCGGGAAGCGATCGCGGAGGCCGATGACTTCGATGGAATGCGTGGCGGCTCGACCATCACGCAGCAGTTGGCAAAGAACCTGTTTCTTTGGCAGGGCCGAAGCTACGTGCGCAAGGCGCTGGAATTCCCGCTGGCACTCTGGATCGATCTGGTATTGCCGAAGCGGCGCATCATGGAAATTTACCTCAATGTCGCGCAATGGGGCCCGAATGGTGAATTCGGCGTTGAGGCCGGCGCACGGCGTGCATTCGGCAAGTCGGCAAGTGATGTCTCTCGCTATCAGGCCGCACTTTTGGCGGGGATGTTGCCGAATCCGGCAGTGAGAAATGCGCGCCAGCCCGGACCCGGCTTGCGCCGGCTCGCCGGCCTTTATGTCGCCCGCGCAGAGCGTGCTCCGGGGGCTGCCTCATGCCTGCGGCAAAGACACTAGCCTTGGCGCGCGCCTTCCTCTATAAGCCCGGCTTCAAATCAAAAGATCGCGTTTTTTCAGGAGTTTCGTCCCATGGCTGTGCCGAAAAGAAAAACCTCGCCGTCGCGCCGCGGCATGCGCCGCTCCGCTGACGCGCTCAAGCGGCCGACCTATGTCGAGGACAAGGATTCCGGCGAATTGCGGCGCCCTCACCACATCGACCTGAAGACCGGAATGTACAAAGGCCGCCAGGTCCTGAAGCCCAAGACCGAGGCATAACGCGAGGGCCGGGGCCGGAAGGGAAGCTGCGCCATGTTTATGCTCGGCTTTCCTCTGCTGCTCGTTCCGTTTGCCATCTACAACATCATCGCGTTTCTGATGCCGGGCGTCTCCTGGACCGGAACAGTAAGCACTGTTCACATGGTGTCCGGAGCCGATTGGACGATGTCGACCGGGGACATGCTTCTCGTGCTGGCGATCCTGCTGCTGTTCGGCGAAATCATGAAGTCGACGCGCATCGGTGTTCGCACCGTTATCGATCATGCTCTGTCACTGATTTTGTTTCTCGGGATGATCGTCGAGTTTATCCTTGTCAGGCAGGCTGCCACTGCGACCTTTTTCCTGTTGCTGGTCGTAAGCTTCATCGACGTGCTTGGCGGCTTCGCAATAACTTTGCGTTCGGCTCAACGAGACCTTACGGTCGAGGGCGTAGAGCGCGTGTCGTCCTGATCGTTCCTACCATCTGGTTTTTTCATGAGCCGCGATTTTCAGCTGCCCGGCCGCTCGCCTGTGATCGCCTGCGAAGGCATGGCAGCGACCTCACACCCGCTCGCGACGCTTGCCGCCATCGATACGCTGCGCGCGGGTGGCACGGCGGCGGATGCCGCGGTGGCGGCGGTCGCGGTGTTGTGCGTGGTCGAGCCGCACATGACCGGGATCGGCGGCGATTGTTACTGCCTGATCTCGCAGCCCGGCAAACCGGTGTGGGGATACAATGGATCGGGTCGAGCCGGTGCAAAGGCGTCCGACCAGACGTTGCGCGACAAAGGAATGACCGAGATCGGCAACTCGATTCATGCCGTGACCGTCCCAGGTGCGGTCGATGCCTGGGAAGCAATCCTGAAAGCGCATGGCCGCCTTGGCCTCGATCGCGCGCTGATGCAGGCGATCAAATATGCCGAAGGCGGGTTTCCCGTCGCGTCGCGTGTCGCGTTTGACTGGAAGAAGTACGTTGGCAAGCTCAAGGCCGATCCCGGTGCGTCCAAGCATTATCTGTTCAACGGCGCAGCGCCCAATGAGGGCGATGTGATCCGTTTCCCGGCCCTTGCCGCAACGCTCAAGGCCATTGCGGCAAAAGGTGCGCGCGCGTTCTACGAGGGGGACATCGCCGCGGACATGGCGAAAACGCTCGCCGCGCGTGGTTCCTTTCTCACGGCTGAAGACTTCTCGCGGCACCGGGGCGATGCAGTTGAGCCGATTTCAACCAACTATCGCGGGCTCGACGTACTGGAAATTCCGCCGAACGGGCAGGGGCTCACTGCGCTAGTGATGCTCAATATTCTGGAAAATTTCGACATGGCCTCGCTTGATCCCTTCGGGGCCGATCGGTTTCACCTTGTGCTCGAAGCCGCCCGGCTCGGCTACGCGATCCGCGACACTCATATCGCCGACGACGCGCATATGCGCACGCCTGTGGCGAGGCTGCTCGACAAAAGCTTCAGTAAACGACTTGCGTCGCTGATCGACATGAAAAAACGGTCGAAGCTGCCGAGCGCACCGGCGCCCGGTAACGATACCGTCTACCTGACGGTCGTCGACCGCGACCGCAGGGCGGTCTCGTTCATCAACTCGCTCTACTCGCACTTCGGTGTCGGCCTCTGCACGGAGCAGACCGGCATCATGCTGACCAATCGCGGAGCCTGCTTCACACTCGAGCCGGATCATCCCAATACTTTTGGTCCGGGCAAGCGCCCGATGCACACGATCATCCCGGCTCTCACCATGCGGGACGGCCGCTGCGACATGAGCTTCGGCGTGATGGGCGCGCACTACCAGCCCATGGGTCATGTGCAGATTATTCTCAACATGCTCGACTACGGCATGGATGTGCAGCAGGCGATCGACGCACCACGGTTCTTCTTCGAGGGCGAAAGTACCGATGTCGAGCGTGGCACGCCGGCGGCGACAATCGAAGGATTGAAAGCACGCGGTCATAACGTCGTCATGGCAGCGTCGCCGTGGGGCGGCGCACAGACGATCAAGATCGACTGGGATCGCGGTGTGTTGATTGCCGGCTCGGAGCCGCGCAAGGACGGCTGCGCGCTCGGCTATTAGGCAGTCAAGGCAGCCGCGGCGCGGTAGGCAGCCAGGGCGTCGTGCGGTGCGGCCCGCCGCCGTTCACGTGTTTGCGGATGCTGATCTTTTGTCGCAACGAGATGGGCGACGAACGGTGCGTAGCGATGGTTGGCCGGTTGTCCGGAGTGGCCTTTCAATGGATCAAGCGCGACGAGCGCACGGCTTTCCGATCCCGTGGGTTCACCATTGTTCTCCGGTGCGCTCATCCCATGAGGCTGCCGAAATTGTGACCCGTTAACTTCACCAAGCCGCATTTTTGACGTCTCGATTCAGGACACCTGAACGCATCCTACATTCGAAAGTGCAAACAACGTGCCGCGCGCGATTAACCGCGACGGGACTTTCACTTCCCACCATTTCACAAGGTTTGACGAATTGCGGTCAATACCAGCGCACAACCGTCGCACTAAAGAAACGCCTTCAGACGGGCCAGCGTTCCAAAACGGCACGGTAGCAGGCCACCGCCTTAACCCTTGCCGCCGAGCCTGTCCAACCGCTTCTGCATTTCGTCGAGCTGACGTTTAAGATCGTCCATCTCGCTGCCCGACCCGCCGCTCGAATTTTGCGTCGTGTCAGCAGGCTTCGCCTGGCCGCGCGCAAACGGCGCGAACATTGCAAAGGTCTTCTCGAACATTTCCATGTTGCGGCGTACCTGATCCTCGAGGGGACCAAAGGCGCCGACACCGAAAGCCTGGGCCATCTGCTCGCGAAACTTGCCCTGCTCCTTCGACAGAGATTCAATCGAAGCCTCAAGGAAACGGGGCACGAGCATTTGCATGCTGTCGCCGTAGAAGCGGATCAGTTGCCGAAGAAACGTGATCGGAAGCAGGCTTTGTCCTTCTTTGTTTTCCTGCTCGAAGATGATTTGCGCGAGGACTGAGCGCGTTATGTCTTCTCCGGTCTTGGCGTCGTACACAACGAAATCCTCGCCATTTTTGACCATGGTGGCGAGGTCTTCGAGCGTCACGTAAGTGCTTGTTCCGGTATTGTAGAGCCGCCGGTTGGCATATTTTTTTATTGTGACCGGCTCTTTTTTGTCCTCTGGCATGTCGTTCACACGCTTCCCCTGCCCAGGCTTGAGCATAGCCAATTTCCGCTTCGCTGGGCCACCATTTTGTGGCACCGCGGCAGCGCCGGAACGGCTTCGCCATCTCTTGCGGAAAGGTCGAAAAAGCGCCAATTGTCGCGGATATCTGAGTGGCGGGTCGAGTTGACAGACCGGCTTGGCCTACCGAGGATGCGGCAGTGCCGAAAAACCGGTGAATGCCCCAGAGTCTGACTTAACAGGAGCTTCTGATGAAAGACGACATCGTCATTGTGAGCGCGGCCCGCACCCCGGTCGGCGCTTTCAACGGGGCATTTGCAAATCTTCCGGCCCATGAGTTGGGAAAGGCCGCGATCAAGGCGGCGATGGACCGGGCGGGAGTCGAAGGCGTGCGCGTCAGCGAAGTGATCTTGGGGCAAATTCTTACCGCTGGGCAGGGACAGAACCCGGCGCGCCAGGCATCAATCGCGGCGGCAATTCCTGTCGAGACCCCTGCCTGGGGCGTGAACCAGCTGTGCGGCTCCGGCCTGCGCGCGGTCGCGCTTGGCTACCAGGCCATTCTTAACGGCGACTCTGAAATTGTCGTCGCCGGCGGCCAGGAGTCGATGAGCATGGCGCCGCATTGCCAGCATTTGCGCTCCGGCGTGAAAATGGGCTCGTTCGAGATGATCGACACCATGATCAAGGACGGACTGTGGGACGCCTTCAACGGTTACCATATGGGAGCCACCGCAGAGAACGTTGCCAAACAGTGGCAGATCACCCGCCAGCAGCAAGATGAATTTGCTGTCGCTTCACAGAACAAGGCAGAGGCGGCCCAAAAGGCAGGGAAATTCAAGGACGAGATCACGCCCGTCACGATCAAGTCGCGCAAGGGCGATGTCGTGGTCGATACGGACGAATATCCGAAATCCGGCGTGACGATGGACTCGATCGCCAAGTTGCGCCCCGCCTTCGACAAGGAAGGCACCGTAACGGCGGCCAATGCGTCCGGCATCAATGATGGCGCGGCGGCAGTAGTGTTGATGAAAGCGTCCGAGGCAGCGAAGCTCGGTAAGACTCCGCTTGCGCGCATTGTTTCCTGGGCACAGGCCGGCGTCGACCCTGCGATCATGGGAACCGGTCCGATCCCGGCGTCGCGGGCAGCGCTCAAGAAGGCCGGTTGGAAAAAGGAAGACCTTGATCTTGTCGAAGCGAATGAGGCATTCGCCGCACAGGCCTGCGCGGTCAACAAGGATCTCGGATGGGACACGTCGAAAGTCAACGTCAATGGCGGCGCCATTGCTATCGGGCACCCGATTGGCGCCTCCGGTGCGCGCGTGCTGGTGACGCTCCTCTATGAAATGCAGAAGCGCAATGCCAAGAAGGGCTTGGCTACGCTTTGCATCGGCGGGGGCATGGGGATCGCGATGTGCGTCGAGCGGTAGGCTCGTGCCGCCACGTTGATTCAAGTCATGGCCGGGCATAGCCGTAAGAAGGACGGCGTCGCATGCCCTATGTCCCGGCATGTTGTTCTAAGAAGATAGCTCAGAGGGGACGATGTCATGGCGCGGGTTGCGTTGGTAACTGGTGGAACTCGAGGGATCGGGGCCGCAATCGCCAAGGCGCTTAAAGCGGACGGATACAAAGTTGCGGCCAACTACGGCGGCAACGACGAGGCCGCGCAGAAGTTCAAGGCAGATACCGGGATTTCGGTCTTCAAGTGGGACGTCTCATCCTATGAAGCTTGCGCCGAGGGCATCAAAAAGGTCGAGACCGACGTAGGCCCCATCGAAGTGCTGGTTAACAATGCCGGCATCACGCGCGACGCCATGTTTCATCGCATGAAGCCCGAGCAGTGGACGGCGGTAATCAACACAAACCTCGGGTCGCTCTTCAATATGTGCCGGCCTGTCATTGAGGGGATGCGCGAGCGCAAGTTCGGCCGCATTGTCAACATCTCGTCGATCAACGGCCAGAAAGGTCAGATGGGTCAGGCGAACTATTCCGCAGCCAAGGCCGGCGAACTCGGATTCACCAAGGCGCTGGCACAGGAAGCAGCGCGTTCGGGCATAACCGTCAATGCGATCTGCCCGGGCTACATCAACACCGAGATGGTGCAGGCGGTGCCAAAGGACGTCCTGGAGAAATCCATCCTGCCGCAGATTCCGATCGGCCGCTTGGGCGAGCCGGAGGAAATCGCGCGTTGTGTTGTCTTCCTTGCATCGGATGGGGCGGGTCTCATTACGGGTTCGACGCTGACCGCCAATGGCGGCCAATATTTCGTTTAGGTGTTTTGGGCTCTATGCCAGCTATGCGGCGCACTGAGGCAGTTTTGACCGCGGGGGCGGTCGCCTGCCTCGCTTTCGTTTCAATCGTTTATCCGGTTTTTGCGCAGGATGTCGATCCGCGCTGCAAGGACATTTTCGACAAGGTTGCCTGCACATGCGCCGTTCGTAACGGCGGCCACGTTATTCCGCCGCCGGTCGGCATCAAGCGCGAAGGATTGAAGCTGCGCCCCAAGGAGGAGGCAGGTGGAACCCAAACGCTGGACGGCGGACGCGTCGCGTTTCCAAAATACTACAGAAGGGAAGGCCTAAAATTTCACCGCAGCCGTGCGCTCGAAGGTTATCTTGCGTGCATGCGTGCAGCTGGCCGCAAATAAGTCGCACTTTCACCGGCGACGTTTTTTCGTGCGCCTGGACCCAGACTTTCTTGGCGCGCGCTTGCGCACCTGAGCGCCGCCACCTTCGGCTTTATCCAGCCGCGCATTCCAGTATTCCCATGCTCGCATGACCGGACCGGGGCGCAGATTGTATTCACCGGCAAGGCGGGTCTCGGCCCGGTTGAGCGGCGAGACAAGCCCGAGCATGTGCGCCTGAATCTGAAGTGCTGCGTTGCGCGCAGTATAGATCGTGCGAAATGTGAGCTCTTCCAGGCTGATGCCGGCGACGGTTGCACCGTGCCGGCGCATCAGGACGATCCAGTTTTCGCCCAGTGCGCGGGCGAGTGACGCCCCTTCTTCCGGTTTCGCGACGATGAGAGTTGTATCGCCGAATTCGTCGCGGGCGTCCCAGAGGGGTACTTTCTCGCCGAGGGTCGCTCCGAGGTGATAGACCGGTTTGAGGTCCATGCCAGAGATGCAGAAAGGCAGGATTGATGGCGCGTGGTGGTGACAGACGGCGTTCACATCGGACCGCGCCTGATAGATTCCGCCGTGTATGACGCGTTCGCCGTAGAGCCGGAGATCGGTCGATTTTACTGGCTGCGAATCAAGCGTGAATTCCAGAATGTCGTCCGGCTGCACAAGCTCGGGCGCACGCGAGCGCGACAGAAGATATCGTCCGGGATCCGTCGGGTGACGCATGCTGACGTGGCCGAATGCGTCTAACACGCCTTCATTCGCAATGATTCTGTTGGCACGTGCGAGTACGTTTCGTGCCTGGTCGAGTTTGGTGGTCACGGCAACTCCCTTTATTTCTGTCGTGTCTGGTAGGCCGGCTTCCAGCCTGATGGCGCCAGTTCGAAGCCATCGAAGGAAAATCCTGGCGCAACGGTGCAGCCGGTCAGCGTCTAGCCTCCAAGGCTTTCGGCGGCCTGCCAGCCAGGCGCGGGCACCGTCACTTGCGGCACCTCGCCACCGTGGATATCGGCGCCAAGCCTGAAGATTTCTTCCTTGGCTCCGTCGACAAGCTCGAGCTTGAGTGGCGCCCCCCCGTAGTAGTGCCAGATCTCGACAGCGTCGATACGATGCCAGTGCGATCGTTCCCCATGTGCGAGCAGAAAAAGGATCGCGGTCGACGCGGGGCGCCCATCCAGCTGACGCGAGTCGCGGAAGGTTTCGCGATAGTGGCCGCCTTCCGGATGCGGCTTGAGCTTAAGCGCGCGAATCATGTCTGCCGCGGTCGGATTACGCATCGGGCGTCAGAACTTGTTCTTGCGGGCGCGGATTTCGGCAAACACTTCTGCGGCGGACTTGCCCGCCATGCCGATGCCCGCGGCGACTTCCGGCACGTCGGCGCGCAGGAATGGGTTCGCCTGCTTTTCCTCGCCGATGGTCGCCGGAATGGTTGCTTCGTTCTGTGCTAGCTGCTTGTTGGCCTCGGCTTCGCGCACGGCAAGCGCCTTGTTGTTGGGCTCGATTGTGCGGGCGAATTTGATATTGGCGGCGGTGTATTCGTGCCCGCAATAAAACTCGGTGTCGTTCGGCAAATCGCGCAGCTTGACCAGCGACCGCCACATCTGTTCTGGCGTGCCTTCAATCACGCGGCCGCAGCCTATCGAGAACAACGTATCGCCCACGAAGGCAACCTTCTCGCCATGAAACCAGTAGGCAATGTGGCCGAGCGTGTGACCCGGTGTTTCGATAACGTTTGCAGACAGCGTGCCGACCTTGACTTTGTCCCCTTCGTGCACGGCCTCGTCGACTGCCGGAATCTTTGCAGCCTCGGCCGCGGGCGCTACCACGCGGCATTTGTATTTATCCTTTAGCGCGCGGATACCATCCGTGTGATCGGCGTGGTGATGGGTGACCAATATGTCCGTTAGTTTCCAGCCGCTCGCTTTCAGCGCGGCCTCGATTGGTGCGGCTTCTGGTGCATCGATCGCAGCGGTTGTCCCGCTCTCAGGGTCATGCAGCAATACGCCGTAGTTGTCGGATCGGCAGCGAAACAGGCGGATTTCCGCGGGCATGAGCTTGGTCCTTTTGGCACTCTGCAATGGATTAACCGTATCACGCGGCTGAATGAAGTTGCACGCCCGCGTGTTCCCGTGTTGTTAGCGCTTTACTATTTCGTGGTAGCTTGCCGGCATGTCGATCGACGTCGTCGACCTGCGGAATTTTTACGGCCAGCGGTTGGGTGTCGTGGCTCGCCGCTTCATTGGACGCGGCATTCGCGCACTGTGGGGCGATACTGCCGGTCAGCGCGTGCTCGGTATCGGCTATGCGACGCCTTACCTCGGATTGTTTCGCGAGGAGGCTGAGCGCTGCCTCGCGTTCATGCCAGCCGGGCAGGGCGTGGTGAAGTGGCCAACCACACGTCCGGCGCTCTCCGCGCTCGTTTATGAAGGCGATCTGCCGCTCGCCGATTCCGCTGTCGACCGCGTGATGCTGGTGCACGCGCTGGAAATGACGAACGATCCAGGGGCACTTCTGCGCGAAGTGTGGCGCGTGCTTGCGTCGGGCGGACGGTTGCTTGCGGTGGTCCCGAACCGGCGCGGCGTCTGGGCGCGAACGGATACAACACCGTTCGGTCATGGGCGGCCATATTCGCGCAGCCAGATCAATCAGCTCCTGCGCGAGACGTGGTTCACGCCTACCGGCTGGAGTGAAGCCCTTTACGTGCCACCGGTCGCGCGCGGCTGGTTTTTGCGGACTGCGGTCGCGTGGGAGCGCACGGGCGCAACGCTATCGGCGCCGTTTGCCGGCGTGCATCTGGTGGAGGCGACCAAACAGGTCTATCGCGCAATACCGGCGCGCCGCGAAAAACGGATACTGGTGCCGGCGCTGGAACCGGTACTCGCGCCATCACCCGGCAGGTGATGCGCCAGCGAGGTTTGCCGCTGCTGATTATTCGGGTTGTCGCGGCTCGTCGCCGGCACTGCTGTCATCCGGCATCGGCTGCGGCGCGACGTTTTGCTGATGTCCGCCACCGAAATCCTGACGGTCCGGACGATCCTGACGATCCTGACGGTCCGGTCGATATCCGCCACCACGGTGGCGTCGGCGACGGCGATGTCCAAATCGATCCTGTCCGCGATCACCCTGGTCGTAGCCATTCTGTCCGGAATTTTGCTGCGGTTGTCCGCCGCCCGTGATGAATGCCGGAAGGCCGCCGACATCTTGTCCGCCTTCATGACCGCCCTGGCTAGGCTGCGGGTACGGCTGCTGCTGCTGATGCTGTTGATGCTGTTGATGCTGCTGATGCTGCTGATGCTGCTGATGCTGCTGATGCTGCTGTTGATGATGCTGCGGCCGATTCTGGATCTGCTGATCACGCGGCGGAAACGGTTGAGCATCGCGCGGCAAATAAGGCTGCTGCTGCGGCTCTCGCGGTCCGTAGCTTGGCTCGTTCTGACCCATGAACGGCTGATTGTCTTCCTCGTCCCCATCGAAGGAGTCATCGCCGGCCTGTTGCTGGCCGCCGGGCGCGCCGCCCTGCTGATGCGGCTGCTGCTGATTGTAGTACGGGTTCTGCTGACGAAACTGTTCCTGCGCCGCGGCGATCAGGCGGAAGTAGTGCTCGGCGTGCTGATAATAATTCTCGGCGGCCACCGGGTCGCCCGACCCTTGCGCGTCACGCGCGAGCTGGATGTATTTTTCCGCGATATGCGAAGCGGTACCGCGGATTTTGACGTCGGGACCGTTCGACTCGTAAACGCGTGTGAGGGGATTCTGACTCTTGCGGTGGTTACCTCGCCCCCGCATGCGCTTCTGACCGTTTCTCATGTTGTGCCTGTTCGTCGACCTTTCACCCTGTCGCGGCATTCGCGCCGAACACTCAACTCAACCTGCAAGTCCAAACAAATCTCATCGCGCGGCCGGACTCGCGTTATGTCCGCGCCAATGATCGAAATGTCGTGTCCTTTATCGCGTTAGTCGCAGCAACCCCATTGCCGCGGTCTCAGCCGCAGCGTTGCCAACCTCTCGTTACGCGCATCGCCCTAGGTTTCGAAAAATGATGCGCCTAACCGGTGAAGCATCCAGACCCGTCTCTGGCGATTTCGTCTGCCGTCTCTTCGCAGCCGGCTCTTCGTCATCCGCCTTGCGCCGCATCTCACAGAGCCGCTTCGCTCCGGAGTTCCTGGCGATGCAACCGTCACGGGTTGATTCCGTGACCGGAAGCTAGTCGTTTCCGAGCCATAATCCAAGTGCTTTTTTCGACGAATAACCGGCTCTGCATTTTCACCCGGTGGGAATGCACAGCGCTCATATCGAGCTCATGGCGCGAAACCGGCGCCAAGCACGCGCGGAATTCCTGCCAGATCCTTGCGCGGGATGCCCGGGCTTAATCCAGCTTTGGTAAACAGCGAGCGAACCTCTTCATTCTGACCCGCCCCCAATTCCACAAACAACCTGCCGCCCGGTGCCAGAATTCGCTTGGCGTCACCCGCGATGGAACGATATGCGTCGAGGCCATCCTGGCCGCCATCGAGTGCGACCTGCGGATCGTAGTCACGGACCTCCGGTGCGAGCGTCTCGATCTCGTCATGCGCGATGTAGGGCGGGTTCGACACGACTAGGTCGAAAGGGCCTTCGACGCCGGTTGCGATGTCGCAGACAACAAAATTGCAACGGGAATCGAGCCGGCAGCGTGCTGCATTGGCACGTGCCACGTCCAGGGCCGCGGAACTCACATCGGTGCCGGTACCGACGGCATTCTTTAGCTCATTCAGCAGCGCTAGCAGCAGCGCGCCGGAGCCGGTGCCGATGTCGAGCACCCGCAGCTTCTCCAGACGCAGGCCACTACGAATGACGAAATCGAGCGCGGCTTCGACGACGGTCTCTGTTTCCGGCCGTGGCACAAGCACGTCGGGCGTTACAGAAATCGGAAGGCTCCAGAATTCCTTCTGGCCGACAATGCGCGACACCGGCTCGCGCCGCAGGCGACGCGTTGCGAGCGCCGATATCACCGTGACTTCGCGCGCCTCAAGGATACGGTCTGATTGCGCGATCAGACGAGCGCGGTCGAGATGCAGGGCGTGACCGATCAGCACGCGGGCATCGGCTTCGGCCTCTTCGACGCCGCTTGTGCGGAAAGACTGCGCCACGTGATGAAGCGCTTCGGACACCGAGACGCCTGACGTCAGGCCCGATATAGCCCTCACGCTGCGCCTTCGGCCGCCAGCAATTCGGCCTGATGCTCGGTCACCAGCGCATCGATGACCTCGTCCAGCGCTTCGCCCTCAATGATCTGCGGAAGCTTGTGCAGCGTGAGATTGATACGGTGGTCCGTGACGCGCCCTTGCGGGAAATTGTAGGTCCGGATGCGTTCGGAGCGATCGCCTGAACCGACCTGGCCGCGCCGCTCGGCCGCGCGTGCGGAATCACTTTGGTCTTTTCGGCATCATAGAGTTTCGCCCGCAGCATCGTCAGCGCCTTCGCCTTGTTCTTGTGCTGCGAGCGTTCCTCCTGCACGAACACGACGATCCCGCTCGGCATGTGCGTAATGCGGATCGCCGATTCGGTCTTGTTGACGTGCTGGCCACCCGCTCCCTGCGCACGCATCGTGTCGATTTTCAGATCGGCCTCATTGATATGAATATCGACATCCTCGACTTCGGGCAGGACCGCGACCGTTGCCGCCGACGTGTGGATGCGGCCCGATGCCTCGGTATCAGGCACGCGTTGCACGCGGTGTACGCCGGACTCGAATTTCAGCTTGGCGAACACGCCTCGGCCGCTGACCTCGGCGACAATTTCCTTGAAGCCGCCCTTGGTGCCTTCGCTAAACGACAGGACTTCCGTCTTCCAGCCCTGTTTGGCCGCATAGCGCTCGTACATGCGGAAGAGGTCGCCCGCAAACAGCGCAGCTTCATCGCCACCGGTGCCGGCGCGGATTTCCAGGATCGCATTGTGGTCATCCATCGCGTCCTTCGGCAGCAACGCAACGCGGAGCTGTTGGGCAAGCTTCTCTTTCCGCTCCTGCAATGCGTGACGTTCGGCGTCGGCCAGCTTGCGCATGTCCGCGTCGGTCGTGGAATCGTCGACCAGTGCCGCAAGGTCTGCGATCTCCTTCTCAGTATTACGATAGGCCTTGATCGATTCGACCACCGGGCTGAGCTCGGAAAACTCGCGTGACAGCTTGACATAGGCCTCGGGGCTCAAGCCGCTCGCAAGCTCGCTCTCCACCAAGGAATGGCGCGCAAGCAGGGCATCCATCTTGTGTTGCGGCAAAGTTATCAAAGCTGAAGTCCTTCGGACGCCGCAAAACCTTCGAGCGTGTGGCGTATAGATACGCTGCCGACCGGCTCCTTGAGGCTCGCCAACAGAGCGGCCTCGCCCTTGCGGCAATCGAGCTCGAGCAGCAGCGCCTTCACGGGCCCCACTGCCGACGGCGTCAGCGACAGTGTCCGATAGCCGAGAAGGACGAGGGCGAGCGCTCCGATCGGCTGCGAGGCGAGCTCACCGCACAAGGTTACCGGCTTGCCATGCTTCTTCGCCTTGTCGGCAATTTCCTTCAACGCGCGCAACACCGGCGCCGACAAGGGGTCGAAACGTTCCGATACCCGCGGATTGCCACGGTCGGCTGCATAGAGAAATTGCATCAGGTCGTTCGATCCGACGGAAAGAAAGTCGACGCGCTCCAGAAGCTCATCGAGCTGAAACAGCAGCGAGGGAACTTCGACCATGGTGCCGATGTCGACCCGTTCCGGCAGCTCGTGGCCATGCCGGCGCAGATGCGTCAGCTCGACTTCGACCAGCGCTTTGGCTTTGTCGAACTCGTCCAGGGCAGCGATCATCGGAAACATCAGACGTAGTTCACGGCCACCCGCCGCGCGCAGCAGCGCCCGCACCTGGCTGCGTAGCAGTCCGGGACGATCGAGACCGAGCCGGATTGCGCGCCAGCCGAGCGCCGGGTTTTCCTCTTCAATGTTGCGCAGGTACGGCAGCACCTTGTCGCCGCCAATGTCGAGCGTACGGAAAGTCACAGGCTTTTTTCCGGCGGCTTCGAGCACCGACCGGTAAAGCGAGAGCTGCTCGCCTGTCCGCGGCAACGTGTCCGCGACCATGAACTGCAATTCCGTACGGAACAGGCCGATGCCGGCCGCGCCGGTATCCTCGATATGCGGCAAATCGATCGTGAGCCCCGCATTGATCATCAGGGCGACCTTTTGGCCGTCCTTGGTGATGCACGGCTTATCGCGCAGCGCGCGATACTGCGCCTGGCGTCGCGCGCGCAACTTAACGCGCTCGCCGTACGACGCCTGCACGTCCTGCGGCGGCCGCATATGAATGTGCCCGGTCGAACCGTCGACGATGATGGCGTCTCCGGATTCCACAAGGCCAGTTGCGTTCTCGATCTCGCCGACGGTGGGGATGCCAAGAGCGCGCGCGACGATCGAAACATGCGATGTCGGTCCGCCTTCCTCCAGCACCAGTCCGCGCAATCTCTTGCGATCATAGTCGAGGAGCGCCGCCGGTCCCATCGACCGCGCCACAACGATGGCGTTTTCCGGCATCTGCTCTTTGGTCGGCGCATGATCCTGACCCATCAAGACGCGCATTAGTCGGTTGGCGAGGTCGTCGAGGTCGTGCAAGCGGTCGCGCAGATAGTGGTCCGACGCGCGCAACATTCGTGCGCGTGTATCCGATTGCACGCGCTCGACGCTCGCCTCGGCGGTGAGGCCGGTCATCACGGCCTCGCGGATCTTGTGCAGCCATCCCTGGTCGTACGAAAACATGCGATAGGCTTCGAGCACGTCGCGGTGCTCGCCACCGTCAGCGACGTCGCGGTGCTCGACCAGCCGGTCGAGATCGGCGCGCAGTGTCGCAATGGCGGCGTCAAGCCGTTTAAGCTCGTGCGGGACGTCGTCGGCAATCACGTTGGTGATGACAACGCGCGGCTCGTGCAGCACGACGTGACCCAAGGCAATGCCGTCCGCCAGCGACGTGCCGATGAAATGCATTGAATGCCGGGCGGCGGGCTCGGCACCGGGGCGGGCGAGGGACGACAGCTCGCCCGATGCGATCATTTCGGCGAGCACCATCGCCGTCGTCTGCAGCGCTTCTTCCTCTTCCTCTGTGTAGGTACGCCGCGCGCGGTTCTGCACGACAAGAACGCCGAGCGTATTGCCGGCGCGCAGGACAGGCACGCCGAGGAACGAATGATAGATTTCCTCGCCGGTTTCGGGACGGTAGGAGAAGGCCGGATGTGCCTGTGCGTCCGAGAGATTTATCGGGCTTGCTTCGCTCGCAACCAGGCCGACCAGGCCTTCGTCGGCCTTCAATACGGTCTGGTGGACGGCTTCGCGCTTGAGGCCTTCGGTGGCGTATAATTCGAGCGTTCCGTCTACGCGTAACACGTAGACAGAGCAGACTTCCGCCACCATGTTGGCGGCGATCAGCACCACCACCTTGTCGAGACGGTCCTGCGCGCTGACCGG
>Ga0105241_10001598_pt1 | contig 17314 bp, 14 predicted proteins | sample KBSC64metaG_FD_80422 | JGI IMG/M metagenome (GOLD analysis project Ga0105241, IMG submission 80422) | Corn rhizosphere microbial communities from Kellogg Biological Station, Michigan, USA - KBS C6-4 metaG | ecosystem: Host-associated > Plants > Roots > Rhizosphere > Soil | place: Michigan, USA... | reverse complement strand
TGCGACGGTCGCCGGCGCGTGCGGCAATTCGGCGAGCGGGACGGGGTTAACGATTTCGCGCACCGACGCGATTGGTACCGCGTAAGCGATGTCGCCGACCACGAAGCCGACGAGGCTCTTCTGCGGATCGGGTCGCTCTTGTTTGCTCAGTGCCATGGCCATGCCCTCTTACCCATCTCGAGAAGCCGGACTCAGCCGGAAACGATCGCCTGCAAATCGAGCAGAATTAGAAATTCTCCGGACGGACGCCCAATGCCCATCACGAACTCGGCCACGTCACCGCCGAGAGCGCTGGCGGCGGCTTCGATCTCGCCAGCTGCGAGCCGCACCACGTGCCGCACTTCATCGACCAAAAGGCCGATCACTTCGCCGGACTCGGCGGCACCGAGCAAGATCCGCGCACGACGCGTGAGCGGCCGCTCTTCCAAGCTGAGCCGACGCCGCAAATCGAGCACGGTGACGAGCAACCCGCGCACGCTGCACACGCCAATCACCTCGCGCGGCGCGCGCGGGACGACCGTGATGGGCGGCGGGCTCAAGATCTCCTTGATGCGTGTGAGCTCCACGCCGTAGAGCTCACCGGTCAACGAAAACATCAAAAATTCCCGCACGGGACCGCGATCGCCGATGCGCCGCGCGAGCCTGGATGCAGTCGATTGCGTGAGGTTAGCCATGGCGGCGCTCCAAGGTGCGTGGCGCTTCCACGCCCGCGAGCACTTCTTCGATCAGCGAGGCAGCATCGAGGACGAGGCCGACACGCTGGTCGCCAAGCTCGGTCGCGCCGGCAAAGCCGCGCACGTCAGCGAGTGATTTGCCGAGCGGTTTGATCACGATGTCTTCCTGCCCGTACAAGAAATCGACGACGAGGCCGAGCCGCCGCTGACCGAGCGCGGCCACCACCACGAAGCGACGACGCGACATCGAATCGGGCGCGGCTTCCAGGTTCAGCAAGCGATCGAGCCGGCACAGCGGCAGCGTTTGCCCGCGCAGCGTGATGACCTCGCGACCATCGACCATGCGCACCGCGGCTTCGTCGAAGGCGATGGCTTCCGAGACGGAGGAGAGCGGGATGGCGAGCGTGTGTTTGCCTGCCTGAATCATCAGCGCGCTCACGATCGCGAGCGTGATGGGCAGCGTGATGGTCATCTTCGTGCCGATGCCCGTCTCGCTGTGCACGTCGATCACGCCGCCGAGCTTGCCGATGTTCGTCTTGACGACGTCCATCCCCACGCCGCGGCCGCTCACGTCGTCCACCAGTTCGCGAGTGGAGAGGCCGGGCAGGAAGATCAGCGCCAAGACTTCGTCGCGGCTGAGCTCGGAGGCTTCATTTCGCGTCAATTTCCCGAGCGAAATGGCCTTTTCGGTGAGGCCCGCGAGATCGATACCGCGGCCGTCGTCTTCCACCTCGATCATGACGTGATTGCCTTTTTGAAAGGCATTCAACGCAATCGTTCCAGCGAGGGGCTTACCGACTTCGACGCGCCGCTGACCGAGCTCGATGCCATGATCGATGGCATTGCGGATCATGTGCATCAGCGGATCGCTGAGCTCTTCGACGATCAGTTTGTCGATTTCGGTTTCGGCGCCCGTGATCACCAGGCGGATCTCTTTGCCGACTTCGCGGCTGATCTGCCGCACGACGCGCGCCAGGCGATCGAACACCTGACCGAGCGGCACCATGCGCACTTCGAGGATGCCGTTCTGCATCTCGCCGAGACGGCGATCGAAGTTGCGGTGCATGCGCAAGAGTTCGGCGGCGAGCTTGCGCTGGCCTTCGCCGCGCAGCTTCTCTGCCATGCGCCCGAAGGCGCTGCGCACGATGGCAAGCTCACCCACGATGTTCATCAAGTGGTCGAGCTTGCGAATGTCGACGCGCACCGTTTGCGTGAGCGAACGCAGCGACGAGGTGGTTTCTAGACCGCCTTTGTCGAGTTCGCGCTGCAGCGCGACGGAATCGGCGCGACCGATCGAAGTTTGGTGGCGCGGCGGCATGGTCCCCGCACCGACCGAGCGCCGCGCGCGTCGCGGGATCTCTTCGATCACGACGTTGTCTGCGCCGAGTGAGCCGACGAGCGTCGCCAAGTCGTCGCGCGACGCCATGAGCAGATCGAGCTCGATGGTGTCGGCGCTCGTCGCTTCGCCCGTTGGCAGATAGGTGATGATTTCACCGTGCCGCTTGGCGCGCTCTTTTATCTCCTCGAGCGCCTTGTCGATCGTCGACAAGTCGAATTGCACGCGCAGCCGATAGAGCTGCATCTGCAGATCGATATTGGCGCGCAGGCGATGCTCTTCGTATTCGGTGAGCACCGCGAGCAGGCCCGGGTCGAGCTCGTATTCGGCGACGGGACTTTGATGCTCGGCGGCACCGGCGCCGATGCGTTCGAGTTCGGTGAACAGGCCTTCGACGTCGAGCTCGTCGTCCGAGTTGGCCTTTTCTGCCTGCAAAATGCGCGTGTACGCCTCGACGGCGGCGAACAGCACGTCGAGCACGTCTTGGCCGAATTCGATGCGGCCGAGGCGCAAATCGTCGAGCACGTCCTCGAGGCGGTGCGAGAGAGCACCCAAGCGTACGGCGCCGAATAGGCCGGACAAGCCTTTGAGCGTGTGAACCGCGCGGAACGCCTCATTGATCAGCGAGGGATCACTGGCCCCCGATTTGATGCTCGCATCGAGGCTCAACAAATTTCGAGATAGGGTCTCGATGATCTCCTGCGCCTCGGAGAAGAACTCCTCGCGCGCCTTATCGGAGAGTTCAGCCATGCGGCTTGGCTTCGGCCCGGGTGCCGGATAGGAAGCGCCAAGCTTCGCTCTGCAAAGCCTCTGGCGAGAAGGGCTTCGTCAAATAGCCGTTCGCGCCCAAGAGCAAACCGCGCGCTCGGTCACGCTCCGACGACTGCGTCGAAATGATGAGGACCGGCGTCTCGCGGTGCAATTCGCTCTTGCGGATGAAGGAGATCAATTCGAGCCCGTTGATGTCCGGCATGTTGATGTCGGTGATCACCAAGTCATACGGCCCGCGCGGGAGTAGCCGAAGGGCTTCGAAGCCGCTCGACGCCTCCACGACGTCGATCCCCGTGGCGCTTCGCGGATCGGACTCGAGCGCGCTCCTCACGAACGTGCGCATACTCACCGAGTCTTCGACGATCAAAATACGCGGCATAACGAGCTAAAACCTCGCCCCATGGTAGCAGCTTGCGGCCTCCGCGGGACCCCGCCATCCTCGCGCCCGATGTCGAATCCGGAAAGCCGCAAACAGGTGCGAACGGCCGGCGCTGTGCCGGCGATGAGAGCTCGCGTTTTCTCGATCGAAATGCCAGTTTGTAACCCCGGTCGCGCGACCAATTCGCGAGCGATGCGCCTAACGACCTACATGGTGCGGTGCGCGTGAACGAGCGAACTCGGAAGCCGCGAGTCGCCGTCATCGGCGCCGGCCCGTGCGGCATCACGGCGGTGAAGGCCTTGGCCGACAGTGACGTACCGTTCGTTTGCTTCGAGAAGAGCGATCGAGTCGGGGGCAATTGGGTCTTCCGCAACAAGAATGGGCAGAGCAGCACGTATCGATCGCTGCACATCAACTCGTCGCGCGACCGCCTGCAGTTTGCGGATTTCCCAATGCCCGCAGACTACCCGGATTATCCGCGCCACGACTTGATGGCGAAGTACTTCGCAGCGTACAGCGCGGAATTCGGGCTCGCGCGGCACATCCGCTTCGAAACGAGCGTGGAGCGGGCCGCGCCGCGGCCGGGTGGCGGATTTCGCCTGACTCTGTCGTCCGGCGAGACGGAGGACTTCGACGCGCTGATCGTCGCCAATGGGCACCATTGGGATCCGAGCTTCCCCGAGCCCGCGATTCCGGGTGCGTTCAACGGTCTCGAAATGCACTCGCACGCCTACGTCGACCCCGACGAGCCGGCACCGCTCCGCGGCAAGCGCGTGCTCGTCGTGGGCATGGGTAATTCAGCGATGGATATCGCGAGCGAGCTCGGACATCCGGGCGTCGCCGAGCAAGTGTTCTTGTCGGCGCGTCGCGGCGCTTGGGTGATTCCGAAATACGCGTTCGGCAAACCGATCGACCAAAATCAACTGCTGCCGCGTTTTCTGCCGCAAGCGGCGCGTCGAGCCATCGCTGAACTCTGGTATCGGCTCGCGGTGGGGCGCACGGAAGATTTCGGACTGCCGAAACCCGCGCATCACATCGACCAAGCGCACCCCACGATGTCCGCGGACATTTTGACGCGGCTCGGATCCGGCGACGTGATCGCCAAGCCGGCGCTGGTACGGCGCGACGGCGACCTCGTCCATTTCAGCGATGGCAGCTCCGAAGCGGTCGATGTCATCATCTACGCGACCGGGTACCGCGTGACTTTCCCCTTCTTCGAGCCGGACTTCGTGACCGCGAAGGGCAACGATTTGCCGCTCTATTTGCGGACTTTTGCGCTCGACCGGGACGACCTGTTCTTCATCGGCTTGGCGCAACCGGTGGGCGCGATCATGCCCATCGCCGAGGCCCAGGCCAAACTCGTGGCCAAGCTGCTCGCCGGGCGCTATGCACTGCCTACCGTTCAAGAACGCAAGCAACACACCGAGCGTGAACGGCAACGAATGTTCGCCCGTTACGTCCCTTCCCTCCGGCACACGATGCAAGTTGATTTCGACGACTACCTGGCAGACCTCGCTGCCGAAACGCGCGCCGGCGAACGGCGAGCACGTCATCGCGGCGCGCGTGGCAGCGCGGACGCGAGGCGCGCATGACTGACATCTTCGCGACCGAACGAGACGGCATCACGGACGCCGCGTGGCTGGAACTCGTGGCACGAGCCAGCGCCGACGGCAGCCGATTCTTTACCGAGAATCAGCTGTATCTCGAGTACGCGCGTGGCCGCGTGCAAGTCACCCGCTACATCGCGCGCCGCGGAAAATTAGGGCTTTTGGCGATCCTGTTCGGGCTCGGGATTTGGGTTTATGCACTGCACGCAGATTGGGGCACTACGCTCGTCTGTGGCATCGCGGTCACCCTCTCGGGTGTGGGCATGGTGGGCACGGGCGTGGTCACACGTCGTGATCCCGCGCCGCGCGAACTCGTGCACGGCTGGCTCGCGAAGTGGCTCGCGCATGCGCCGCTGCCGCAACTACTGCGCGAACCGAGCCTCGCCGATCGAGGCGCGGAGTTCGTCCCGACCGACGCGCGGCACGTGATCATCGTGGAGCGTGAAGAGCTCGTCGATTTGCTGCTCACGAATCGCGCCCACGAACTGCTGTCGGCGGTGATCGTAGCGGAGAGCGGCTACCCGCGAGCGTTGCGCGACGAAGCAGCGCGGCTCCTCGGCGCCGACAGCACGCGCAGCGTCATCGCGCTGCACGACGCCACTCAGAACGGCGTGGGTCTGGCCTCGAGGCTCGCCGCGAGCAGCGTGTTCGCGCTGAAAAGTCGCCCGATTCAAGACATCGGCCTGTTCCCCGCCGACGTGCAGCAACTCGCCGAATTGGTCAGCGCCATCCCGCCCGCCTACACCACCCAAGTCCCACTGGACTCGCTCACGCTCCCCACACTTCTCACCGGCCTCCACGGCGTGACCTCCGGGGCGCTGTCCCTCGCCGTCGCCCTTTCCCTCGCCGAAGAAGCCCCCGAACTCTCCTCCGAAACAGCTCCCACGGCCCCGAACCCCGCCGCCACCTGATCCGCCGAGGCTCGCGCGAGGTCGACGCCGCGCGAGGAGGCCTGTCGGAAAGTGGACAAGGGGCTTCGCGGCGCGCAGGGGCATGTCGGAAAATGGACAAGGCGCTTCGCGGCGCGCAGGGGCATGTCGGGAAATGGACAAGGCTCTTCGCGGCGCGCAGAAGCATGTCGGAAAGTGGACAAGGGCCTTCGCGTCGCGCGGGGGCATGTCGGAAAATGGACAAGGCTCTTCGCGGCGCAATGGGCATCTCGAAATCACTCAAGGGGCACGCTCTCTCATTGCCCTAGTTCGCGCGGATCCAGCTGCGGTTTTGCCAACGCACTGCCATCGCGGCTCGCACGCAGCTGTGATGATGAAGACGAGGGCGCCGCGACTTTCACGGGGTTGAACAGATCTTACCTGCGTCAACGCCCCATCAACGCGCCGAGTAGGGCCTCCGCTCGGCGAAGCCGAGCTTGGGGGCCCGCCGCGCGCAGCGGAGCGAGCACGGCGCCGTGGAGTGCCGTGCCACGCCTGGGGGCAGCTGAGTACTACTCGATTGAGTTACCGCGACGCAGACGAATGCTTGCGGCGGTCGCGGACAGCGGCGGCCAGGAGTTCGAGGACGGGGCGCGTCTCTTCGAAGCCGAGGCAGGCGTCGGTGATGCTTTGGCCGTGCGTGAGGGGTTTACCGGCGACGACGTCTTGACGGCCTTCGACGAGGTTGCTTTCGATCATCACGCCGAACACGGCGAGGCTACCGCCGCGGATTTGGGCGGCCAGGTTTTCGGCCACTTTGACCTGGTTTTTGTGGTCTTTTTGGCTGTTGGCGTGGCTGCAGTCGACCATCACGCTGGGACGCAAACCCGCTTTGCCGAGGGCTTGCGCGGCTTCGGCGACGGCCTCGGGCGAGAAGTTCGGGCCGCTACGGCCACCGCGCAGGATGACGTGCGATTGCGGATTGCCGCGCGTGGCGACGATGGCGGCGAGGCCTTGTTTGGTAACGGACAAGAAGCGGTGCGGTTCGGCAGCGGACCGGACGGCGTCGACCGCGATTTGCACGTTGCCACTGGTGCCGTTTTTGAAGCCCACGGGCATGGACAGGCCGCTCGCGAGTTCGCGATGCACTTGGCTCTCGGTGGTGCGCGCGCCGATGGCGCCCCACGACACGAGATCGGCGACGAATTGCGGCGAAATCGGGTCGAGGAATTCGGTGCCGGTGGGCATGCCGAGTTCGACCACGTCACGCAGGAATTTGCGCGCCACGCGCAGGCCTTCGTTGATCGAGAACGAGCCGTCGAGCTTGGGGTCGTTGATGAGGCCCTTCCAGCCGACGGTCGTGCGCGGCTTCTCGAAGTAGGTGCGCATCACGATCTTGAGATCGGCGCTCAGCGCTGCGGCGACGGGAAGCAGCTTCTCGGCATACTCGAGGCCCGCTTTGGGATCGTGGATCGAGCACGGGCCGACGACGATCACCAAGCGGTCGTCTTTGCCTTCGACGATGCGCGCGACTTCTTGGCGCGCGGCGGCGATGAGCTCCGTTTCCCGATCACCGACGGGCAGCTCCTCCATCAGAATGGCGGGCGGGATCAGAGGGCGGAGGCTATCGATGCGGACATCGTCGGTGCTGACTTGCATGGTTTTGGAGGGGCCGGGGCTCGAGGTTGGCGGCGTCATAGCGCGTCAGGCGCGGAGCGCAAAATAGCTCACCTTGGCCAGGCCCAGAGCGCTCGGCGAGGCCTCGAAATGGGCGAGAGCACGGCCCAAATGCTGCAGCGCGCGGTGGCCCGGGAAGTACGCGGGCGTCGGGAAGGCGCGCAATGGCCCGCGCTGGACGGTCTTTTCCACGTGCTCGAGCAAGAGCGAGTTGTGCACCCAGCCGAGACCGCTCTGAACGTCCGCCAGGGTCGCGCTCGGATGCCCGCCCCAAGGCGCCGTGGCGAGCGCGTAAGCGGAGGCGGGCCATTGGTTGATGGCCACGGTGCCGTAGCGCAAATCGGCGATGGCTCGTTCGAGCGCGGCGGACACGGTGCGATCGCGCTCGGTGCGCGGGTCGATATAGAGCATCGCGTTCAGAGTGCCCCACAGGCGATCGTTGGCGAACGCGCTCGCCGTGGCCAGGAATTCGAGCGGATCGACGCTCCCCACGCTGACTTCGCTCAAGATGCTGCAAAACGGCTCGACTCGAAATTGCGGCGCGTCACTCGCCGGATCGAGCTCGGTGATCAGCGTCCACGGCAATTGCCCTTCGCTCGCCTCGCCGATGCGCGTCACGTGCTCGGCGTCGCGCGTGAGTGCGGCGTGCCGCGCGGCGGCGCCCGGATAATAGGCTTTGCGCGGCGGAATCGCGGCGAGTTCGCGCTGCAGGTTCTCGAGCAATTCTCGGCGCTGGGGCCAGCCGTGCGGCGTGACCAGCATCTTCGCGGCGTTGCAATTGAACGACGCATTCTGCGTGACCATGCCCGCAATGCCGCGCGCCAGGGTGGAAAGCTCCGAAGCGCTGTATTTCCCGGGCACGACGAGCACTGGGCTCACGTTGCCGAGTTCGCTCGTCACGGGTTTCTTGAACAGCGGATCACCCTGCTTTTTGCGGGTCGCTTGCTCGGTTCCCGGTTCACCCCACACGATGCGGTCGTGCGTTTCGGCCGAGCCCGTGATGTGCATCTCGTCGATCAGCGGGCTTTGCGTGAGGTGCGCGCCGAGCGCGGCACCGCCGTACACGATGCGCAAAAATCCGCGTGAAATCAGCGGCGCGAGCGCAAGCTCGAACCACGGACCGAGGTAGGCGTTGACCGGGCTCATCTTGAGCAGGCACACCGCGCCATCGACGAACGACTTGTACAGAACGTCGAGCACCGGAATGGAGGCCACGTTGCCCGCGCCCAGCACCAATGCCACGCGCCCCTCGGGGTCGCGCTTGCGATAGAAGCTCGCTTGCGAATCGGCGAGGTGTTCGGCTTCGGCCGGCGCGTTCAACCAGGTTTGCGCAGCGAAGGGCGCGTACAACAGTGAATCGGTGACGTCGTGAGGCGTGACGGTCACCGCGACTCCGCCGCTCGCGCGCGGCGCGATGCGATTGGCGTCGACCTGCGGCGCGCCGTAACGTCGAACCTGATCCAGAGCGGCGCCGAGCTGACGAATGTTGCGGACGATCGGCAGGATGCCGGCCATCCACTCTTCACCCTCGAGTGGCGAGCCGAACGCGACGCCCTTCGCCTCGCAAGCATCGCGCACGAGGCGCGGGGCGATGTCCTCGAATCGCGTCAGGATTTCGCGCAGCCACGCCACTTTGTCGCCCAGCGGCGAGCGCGCGAAAGCCGTCGCCCGTTCGGCCAAGACGGCGAGCGCCTGCTCGACTTCGGCGAGGTCAGTGGGCTCGGGGCCGAGGCTTGGGCTCGGGTTCGACGCTGCTGCGGATGCGCCCATGATTTCATAGGCATATCGCCCTGGGGCTGGGCTGACCAGGGCGCCAGTCAGACGGGGGCAGAGACGAGGGCAGAACAGGAGCAAGAACGGGACCAAACCAGAGCAAACGAGAGCCAAGACGCGGGCTTTGGGCGGCGCAAAGCTTTGCTCGAACCTGGGGCCGGAAGGTTGTACCATTGCCGATTATGGCCAGTGGTTCCGGCGGCTTCCCCGCCCTGCGCGCGATCCCGGGCGCCGTCGATTCGGAATCGGCCGGCGGCGGGGGCGGAGCTCAAGAAAATCCGCTCGAGACCTCCAATGCGCCAACCGTGCCACCCCCTGGCATGCTGCCATCGTTTGCGGACATCCCACTGCCGACTCACGGGGACACGCGCATGCAGCTGGCGATCGCCGCAGGTAGCCGCGCTGAAGCGAGCTTGAGCGGCCTGTTCCGCGCCATCGAACATTTGAGCAACGGCGCGGGCGCCGCGCGTGAAGCCAACGAGCAGCTCACGCAGGAGCTGGAAATTCTGCGCGAGATGCTGGGCAGGGCCAACGAGCAGTACCTGGCATCGAAGCACAAAATCTCGCTCTTGGAGCTGGCCCTCGAGCGCACGCGCCGCGACGCCGAACGCGACCGCGCGTTTCTGATCGATCAGCACGACGCCTTCATCATCGATTTGATGGATGAGCACGACGGCAGTCTCGAGCGGCAGAGCGCCGAAATCGGCATGCTGCGCGACCGCTTGCTGGTCATCGAGCACCGCAATTCGCCAACCGTCGCTCCGCCGTCGGTGCAGGTCGTCGATCGCGAAAAGGTGACCGAGGCGCCGCCCCCTTTCTCGAGTGGCGTCGATCGCGCCGAGTTCGCGGAACTGCAGAGAACTGCCCAGAAACTAGGCGAAGATCGCGAGCGCGCTCGGGAAGCGATGCAACGGCTGCAAGCACAACGCGACGAAGCCCAAGTCGCCGTAGACCGACTCGCGCGCGAACGCGATGAAGCGCTCGAGCAGGTGCGCCAGTTGAAGAGCGAGCTCGGCGGCCCGCGCCTCCCGCTTTCGACTCGTCCGCCCTCGTTCGAGGCAAGGCGCACCGAAGCGAAGTCGACGAAGCCGCCCGTCAGTGCGGCCCGCGCGGTGCGCCCCGAGCTGTCGCTCGATCAAAGCGAGATGGACGCGCGTTTGAGTCGCCCACCCGCCGCAGCCTCGACACCGCCGGCCGAACCCCCGCGCCCGAGTGCGTCGCTGCGCGCGGCGAGCGTGATCCCGAGTGACCCCAAGCCGCCCAGCATCACGAGCGTGCTCGACCCGCCGCCCAGCAAGCCGAGGCCGTCGGTGCCCGCGTCGAACTTTTCTCCGCCTCCCGAGGAGCTCCGGCAAGCGCTCACCGTGTCGCCGTCGCTGCAGCCGCGCGGGGCCACGAGCAGCCGGCCGCCGCTCAAGCAAAAGCCCGATCCGAGCACGCGACCGCTCGTCGGGTACTCGGTGAGTACCGATAGCATTCAGCCGGAGCGCATCGAGACGCTGCGCCCATCGGCTCGCCCGAAGCCCAGCGAAAAGCCGTAAAGGGCCAGATTTCGCGGCGTTTTCAGGCGATGTTGGCTGTTTTTCCGCGCGTCCGCCCGAGAGTGCTATCAGCGCCGGCATGAGCAGCTCGGTTGAAGCGATCCCCGAAGCGCCCGCCGTCGTGACGCGAGGCGTGTTGATCCGGGTCGTGCTGCTGTGCGTCGCGGCGCTGAGCTCGATCGTGATCACCAAGCTTGCGCTGTTCGCCGCGGTCGGTACCCTGCTCGGTTTCGTGTCATTGCCGGACGAGCCGAAAAAAGTGGTTCGTGTGCTCAAGGCTTCGCTGATCGTGGCGGGTGTCGCGGCGACGTTCGGCACCTTCCGCTTTCTGGTCGTCGAAGCGGTGCCGGGGATGGTCGACGGGGGCACGGGCGCTGCCGAACAACGCGCGGTATCTCGGCTACGCGAGATCTTGTTTGCGGAAGATGCGCTGCGCAAAAACGCCTTCATCGATCCCGACAATGACCGCGTCGGCTCGGCTGGTTTTTTGGGGGAGCTCACGGGCGAGATCGGCGTGCGCGGTCACGAGCGATTGGCGCCCCCCGTGCTCGAAAGTTACCCGAGCTTGGTGGACACGAAGATCGGTCCCGGCGCGGTCGTCGGCGGCTACTTCGTGATCATTTGCTTGCCGGCACGAGCGGGCGGATTTACCGCGCGCCCCGAAGATGCCGTGGACGACGAGCGCGCCGAGCGCGAATTTCGCGCCTATGCCTGGCCCGCCGAGCGGGGGCAGGGCCTGACGCTGGCGTATTTCTTGGATGAGCACGAGCGCATCTTGCTCGCCGATAGCAACGCAGCCGAGCCTCGGCGCCTCGTCGGCACCGATGCGCCCCCGAGCTGTGACGACGTCGCTGCGCCAGCGACGGCCAACGACTGGCGCGTCTGGCGACACAAGAAACCGCGCACCACGCTGCCCTTTGCCAAACCGTAGCCCGAGCGACCCCGATGGACGCAATCTACAAGAGTGACCTGAACCGCGACGTCCCTCCGGCGCGCGAAGGCGAATTCGCGCCGCTCGATATCGGACCGATGCACGTCTGGCCGCCCGTCGTGCTGGCGCCCATGGCCGGCGTGACCAACTATCCATTTCGCACCCTGTGCCGCCGCTTCGGTGCCGGCCTGTACGTGAGTGAGATGATCACGGCGCGGCCGCTGGTCGAGGGCAATTCGAAAACGCTGCGCATCGCGGATTTCGGCGCCGAAGAGACGCCGCGCAGCTTGCAGCTGTACGGCGTCGATCCCTATTACGTGGGTGAGGCCACGAAGCGCTTGGTGAGCGAGGGGCGCGTCGATCACATCGACATGAATTTCGGCTGCCCAGTGCGCAAAGTGACGAGCAAGGGGGGCGGTGCGGCGATTCCGGTCAAGCCGCGCTTGCTCGCCGCAATCGTGCGCGCTTGCGTCACGAACGCGGGCGCCGTTCCGGTCACGATCAAGTTCCGCATGGGCATCCACGACGAACTCCTGACGTTCCTCGATGCCGGACGCGTCGGTGAAGCGGAAGGCTGTCGAGCTGTCGCACTCCACGCGCGCACTGCGGCTCAGTTGTACGATGGCGAAGCGCGCTGGTCGGCGATCGCCGAACTGAAGCAGGCCGTGCGCACCATCCCCGTGCTCGGCAATGGCGACATCTGGGAAGCGGAAGATGCCCTGCGCATGATGCGCAGCACCGGCTGCGATGGCGTCGTCGTGGGGCGCGGTTGTTTGGGCCGGCCGTGGCTGTTTCGTGATTTGGCCAGCGTGTTCGCGGGTCGCGAGCCGGAGAATCCGCCGCTGCTGGGCGCCATCCGCGATATCATGTTGGAGCACGCGACGTTGCTCAGCGATTGGTTCGGCGAACGCGCGGCCATGCGTTCATTTCGGCGACATTCCACCTGGTATACGAAGGGATTTCGCGGCTCCGCCGAGCTCCGGCAACGGCTCATGCAAATCGCCACATTGCTGGAGCTGCGCGAGGCCCTGTCGGGAATCGACCCGCTGCAGCCCTTTCCGCCGTCTGCAATGCGCGTGCCGCGGGGCAAGGGTTCAGGCACGCAAGCCGTGAGTTTGCCTGACAATTATCTCCTCGATCGTGATGACGCGACCCCGCCGAGCGCGGCCGCCGAGGACGAATTTTCGGGCGGGTGAGCAGCGCCGCGTGTATCCTTTCCGCCGTTGGGGAAGAACACGATGCGAGTACCGCAGCTATTGAGCGATTTCGTGGCTTGGCGCTGGGCGCCGTGCGTCGCGCTCACTAGTGCTTCGCTCGTCTACGTCGCGCTCGCCGTCGCTCTCGTTCCCGGACAGCTCGACACGGGGAAGCCGCCAGCGCAAAGCAGCTCCATGGCCGATGCGGCGCAGCACATGGCCACGCTGAACTCACGCTCGATCGGCGCAACCGTGGCGCGCGCCGCGCCCCAATTCGGCGCTGGCGTGCAGGACATGTTGAATCCGTCGATCGCTGCGCCCGCGCCGAGCCCTCAGCCTCCGCCCGAAGTTCGCCGTGGTTTCTCGCCGCCGCTCGAGCGCGTCGATGCGCCGCCACCGCCACCGCCGCCGCCGCCGATGAACGTCCCGCCGCCGATGCCACCGCCCGCGATGACGGCCCCACCGCAGGAAGCGCCACCGCCACCCGCGCCCGTACCGCCTCCTCCGGGAATGACCGACGAGCAACCCCCCGCTCCCGTCGTTCCGTAACACTCGCAGCACGCAACGCGGACGCTAGTCTTCGCCGCGAAAGCGTTCGGTGGCGCGGCGCTCGGCCTTGGTGGGGCGACCGGCACCGCGCGCGCGAACGGCAACGCGTTCTTCTTTCGGCGGTGGTGGTGGTGAGTGATCCGCGTACAGTTCGCGGGCTTGTGGTGGGCCGAGCCGCTTGTCGGCCAGCTTCAACACCTCCCAGATGATCGGGCCGCGCGGGGAAAACGCGCGCAGCTCATCGCCGACACGGAGCAGGTGGCTGGAGCGAACGGGCTCACCGTTGACACGGACGTGGTTGGCCTCGCACGCCGCTTGCGCGAGCGTGCGCGATTTGAACAAGCGCGACGCACAGAGAAAGCGGTCGACGCGCACCGAGTCACTCATCCTCGCCTCACCGGGCACAAGTTAGCGCTCGGCTCGCTGGGTCGCAAATCACCGCGCGCCTGTCGGCTAGCACTGGAAGCTGTCTCATAACATTCGTTTGGGGGTGGGGCCCCGCTGAATTACGCGCTTCGTGATCCCCGAAGGGGGGCACTTCAGCGGGAGCGGGGGTGACTCGCTTCGAGATCCCCGAAGGGGGGAAACCCCCGATGGAACAAACCTAGAAGTCATCTCATTGATGAGATGACTTCGAAGTCGAGCGGTTTCGTTCGGCGCGAAGCGCGCGCTGTTCGCGCAATTCGACCAGCGCGGTCGCCGTGATCCAGAGCCCGACCAGGAGCCCCGCGACCTTCTGTGCCGCGGGGAGAATGAGGGGTGGCGGCGCGGAATCGTTCAAGTGCCGGGCGAACAGCACGCCATCGATGCTGCCCGCGAGTAGCGCTGCTACGCCGAGTGCCGTGATCAGTTTCGGGCGCGGTTCGGTCATCAACAAGGCCGTGACGGCGAGCACGACGGCCAGCGCACCGAGGGCCGCTGCCGAGAGCGCGATGAGCGCGTGCAAGTGCCCGAAGCGCTCCGACGGAGTCAGCGGCACGAGCACGAAGCACACGAGCGAGAACCCGCCGAACGCGCGCACCCACCGTGCCAGGCGCGAGCGCGCCGAGAAGCGCCGCGGCAAAAGCCAAAACAAGCCCCCGAGTGCACCCCCAAAAATCAGCAGGCTGGCTTGCGCGAGACGGGCGCCCAAACGGTTGTCGACTCCCGAGAGTGATACCGGTTGGGTCAAGTCACAGAAAAAATTTCTCCAAAACGAGTGACCCGCCTCCGAGCGGTCGATCCAGTTGCCACCTGGATAGAGCCACGCTGCGCTCGAAAACAGCAGCAAAAACGAGCACAGGCACACGAGCATCGCGAGCGCACAAAACCTCGCGCGGCGTAACGCCGACTCTGGCGCCTGGTGTCGCACTCGCTCGTACTACTACCGCAAGTCCGCGCAGGCGAGAGAGACCCGATCGACGCGAGGTACGCGGCGCTCGAGTCGCGCCATGGAAACGCGGAAACCCCCTCGAAATGCGGGGCGTGTCATATTCGAGGTCTATGTTACTCCCTCGGTTGAACGACGCCGATCTGCTCGACGGGGAGCTCAACGCAGGCGACGAGCGTCCGCGCTCGAAACCCGAGGTCGTAGACCAAACGCCATCACCAGCACCGGCTCGGGTGCGCCTGTCTTCGCATCCACCGAGCATGCGCAGGTCATCCCCGCCTGCCGGTCTGCCGGAACGTGCCGATCTCGCCTGGCTGCAACAAGTCTTCAACGGGATCCAGGTGCAAGGCGCGCAAGCGCATGCGCGCTTCGGAGAGTACACGTTGCGCACCGCGCTCCAGCCGGTGCTGAGCCTCGCGCACCACAAGCCCGTCGGCTACGAAGCGCTGCTCCGCGCCTACGACGCCGAAGATCGTTTGGTGTCACCGCACCGCATGTTCCGCAAAGCCGGTGACGACGCGATTGCGCTCGATCAAATTTGTCGCGCGTTGCACGTCCAAAATTGCGTTTTGCAAGGCGTCGACCAAGGTTGGATTTTCCTCAACGTTAGCCCTGAACTGATTTTGGAAGGCCACTCGACGCGCGTGATCTTACCGCGCGTGCTGGAGCGCTACGGGGTGCCCACGCATCGCATCGTGGTCGAGATCCTGGAGACCACGGCCTACGACGAAGAGAATCTCGCGCGCTGCGTCCAATATTTCCGCGATTTGGGCTGCCTCGTCGCGATCGACGACTTCGGCGCGGGCGAATCCAACTTCGAGCGCATTTGGCGGCTCAAGCCGGACATCGTGAAGCTCGACCGTTCGATGGTGGTGGAGGCGATGCGCACCCCGCGCGTGCGCCGTATTTTGCCGGGGCTGGTTTCCTTGCTTCACGAAGCCGGCTGCCTCGTGGTCATGGAAGGCCTCGAGACGGCCGAGCACGGCCTCATCGCCATGGAGAGCGATGTGGACTTCGTGCAAGGGTTTTACTTTGGCGAGCCGCGCGGCTCGTTGAATGCCGACGAAGACTATCGTCAAACGCTGAACGACTTGTTCGTGTGCTTTCAGGAACGAGTGCGGCGCCAGTCCGTGAGTGAGCGCGGGGTGCTGGCCCACTACTCCAAGCGCTTCGAAGACGCCGCATTGCTGTTTCGTTTGGGCGGCGACGCAGAGCAAGCATTTACCGAGTTTCTCACGCTCGACGGCGTGCAGCGCTGCTACTTGTTGTCCTCCGAAGGAGTGCAGGTGGGCGCGAACATGGGCACGCGTGAGGCCGCACAGCGGCTCGATCCGCGCTACTTGCCGTGCGCCGACGCCGAGGGCGCCAATTGGTTTCGTCGCCCGTATTTTCGCCGCGCCATCACGCAACCGATGGTCGTGCAAGTGTCACGCCCCTACCTCTCGATCGCAGATGCGCGCGCCTGTGTAACCTTCTCCATCGCGATTCCGGAGACCGACGGCGTGCGCGTGTTGTGCGCCGATTTGGATTGGGAATCGTTCGCGCAGTAGTCAAACCTGGCCTTGGCTAGCCAAGTATTCGAGCGCGCGGCGGCTCGGCATGAAGAAGTATGCGCCGCCCTCCAGCTCCACGAAGCGCTGCAAGTTCCTCACTCGGCGCGCCGGACAGCCCTGAAGCGTGAAGTTCGCCGCGCGATACGGCACTTCGCGGTTCGCCGCCAAGAGCGGGTCCGGATCGTGCGAAAGGCCGGCAAATGATGGGTTTTGAATCCAGTTCGATTGCACGAACTCGAACTGACGGCTGAGGTTCGCGTTGAAGCACAAGAAGTGCAGCCCGCGCGGCTCGGGACAACTTTGCGTGCGGAGCGCATCGATGTCGTACTCGTCGTCCACTGGGGGGCCATAAGCTCGCCCGCGGCGCAGGATGCGATGCCGATCGACGAGGCGCAGCCGCTCGGCGGCAAACTCCGAATCGCGCGGATCGCCACTGAGCTCGGGATCGTGCGGCACGGGCAAAGCCGTGTCGCGCGGATTGGTGCGACGAATGTGCGAACCGATTGGACAGCGTTCACCGAACGCGTCGCCCGTCTTGCCGAACGTGAAAGCGTCGGTGTCTTGATCCGAGATTGGACCGGGCGCCTCCGGGTACAAAGACAACGGCGTGCCATTGGGCCAACGCCCCACGAACTTCGCCGCGAGCCATTCGCGCCCTTGTCGCCCCTCCGGCGCATCGGGCAAATCCTGCCGTGCTCGTTCCACGAAGTTCCAAAACGCTTGCACGTCCTGCACCAGCTGACGAAACACGAGGTAGCTGCCGTTGCTGCCGAAATCATGCCGTTCTGGGTTGCCCTTCGCGGCCAGCAAAATGCCGCGCGGGTCGGCTGATTTCGGCACTTCGGGTGACAGGGGCAGCTTCTCGTAACCGTTCGCTTGCCCGAGCAGGATCTCGCCTGGCGCCAGCACGTCGTCCTCGGTCTCGCGCGGCAGGCCGCCCAATCGAGGATTGGCGATGCCATCCCGGAACCCGAAATGCTCTTTGCGGCGCGTGCGGTTGGAAGCCACCGTGTCGAGCTCGACGATCAGCCGAACCCCGTGGTCTCGATGCAACTGGGAGGTGATGAAGTCTTGAATTTGCACCCAGTC
>Ga0105241_10001587_pt1 | contig 17379 bp, 15 predicted proteins | sample KBSC64metaG_FD_80422 | JGI IMG/M metagenome (GOLD analysis project Ga0105241, IMG submission 80422) | Corn rhizosphere microbial communities from Kellogg Biological Station, Michigan, USA - KBS C6-4 metaG | ecosystem: Host-associated > Plants > Roots > Rhizosphere > Soil | place: Michigan, USA... | reverse complement strand
GCGCGGTCGTGAACACCGAGACCGCCGGCCGCCAACGTGCCCCAGACCCGCTCTCTCGAACTGCGCCACCCAGCGGATCCTTCTTAAACCAGTGCGAAGCCGTAAGAAAACGCCTGTCAAACCCCAGACCAACCGCACCACCCACTCCCACCCGCCCCGACCCACCGACAGGTCACAACCGCCGGAAACCAGGAGTCTGATGCGTCAGGAGTCTGATGCGTCAGGCACCCGGCGCGTCAGCGATGCATCAGCGACCCGTCAGTAATTCATCATCAGAACCCAGATCCACCCAGCGCACGCGAACCCGCCGGAGATCTCGGAGCCCCCAGCGACTCCGAGATCTCCACCGCCGCCGCAACGACCCGCTCCCCCAAGCGCTCCAGCGGCGCGTTCCACGGCTCCAGCACCAGCGTCGAGACGCTCACCGCCCCGGTCACCCGCCCCGTGTGGTCGAACACCGCCGCGGCCACGCACTGGACGCCCGGCTCGTTCTCCTCGTCGTCGATCGCGTAGCCCAGCGCCCGCACCTGCTCCAGGTGCCGCAGCAGCGCGTCCTCGTCTGTGATCGTGTTCGGCGTCCGCGGCTCCAGCCCGGTGCGCTGCACGATCGCGCGCACCGTCGCCTCCGGCAGCGCGGCCAGGATCGCCTTGCCGATCCCCGTGGTGTGCAGCCGGACGCTCATCCCCACGCGCGAGGGCATCCGGTAGGGCTTGGCGCCCTCGATCTTCGCCCCGTACACGACGTCGTCCCCGGCGAGCAGGCCGAGGTGCACGGTGTACCCGGTGTCGTCGCGCAGCCGGCGCAGCGCCCCGTCGGCGTGCTCGGCCGGGTCGAAGCGGCCCATCAGGCGCCCGGCCAGGGTCAGGACCACCGGCCCGCCGATGTACCGGCCGTCGCCGGTGGCGATCGCGAACCGGTGCTCGACCAGGGACTGCAGGATCCGGTGCACCGTGGAGCGGGCGAGCCCGGTGGCCGCCGCGATGTCCGCGAGGCGCTCGTGCTCGCCGAGAGCCTCCAGGACCGCCAGGACCTTGTCCGTCGCGTTGCCGCCTTCGGGGCGACTCTTCATCATCTTCCCATCCAACCCCCGTCGACCACGAGGGTGTGTCCGTTCACGTACGCCGAGGCCGGGCCGGCCAGGAAGACCGCAGCACCGACCATATCCTCCGGATCACCCCAGCGTCCGGCAGGAATGCGCGCGCTGATCGCCTCATTACGATCTTCGTCCTCGCGCAGCGGCCGGGTCTGCTTGGTGACGATGTAGCCCGGCGCGATCGCGTTGACCTGGACTCCGCCGGCGGCCCACTCGTTGGCCAGCGCCTTGGTCATCCCGACCAGGGCGTGCTTGCTGGCGGCGTAGGCCGCGACGTTCACCCCGCCCTGGAACGACAGCAGCGAGCCGATGGTGATGATCTTGCCCGAGCCCCGCCGGGCCATCGCCGTCCCGCACGCCTGGGCGAGCAGGAACGCGGCGTCCAGGTTGACCGCCATGACCTCCCGCCACCCGGCGTAGTCGATCTCCTCGACCGGCCCGCGCCGGATCGCGCCGGCGTTGTTGACCAGGATGTCGATGCGCCGGCGCGCGAGCAGGGCGCCGATCGCCTCTGGAATGGCCTGCGGCCGCGCCAGGTCCAATGTGACGGTCTCCACCTCCCGTCCTTCGTTCCGGACGAGCTCCGTGGTCTCGTCCAGGTCGCCGGTCCGCCCGAGCAGGACCAGATCCGCCCCGAACCGCGCCAGCCCGGCGGCGATCGCCTGGCCGATCCCGGTTCTGGCTCCGGTGACCAGCGCCGTCTTGCCGTCCAGCCGGAAGTCCGCGCTCATCGCATCTCCGTGACGGCGACATGGTCCATGTCCTCGAAAGCCTGGTTCTCGCCGCCCATCGCCCAGACGAAGGAGTACGAAGCGGTGCCGAATCCGCAGTGCACGGACCAGCTCGGCGAGATCACGGCCTGCTCGTCGGCGACGATGATGTTGCGGGTCTGGTCGGGGCGGCCCATGAGGTGCACGATGCGCTGGTCCTCGGGCAGGCCGAAGTAGAGGTAGCACTCGGTGCGGCGGTCGTGGGTGTGGCAGGGCATCGTGTTCCACATGCTGCCGGGCTCCAGGACCGTGACGCCCAGGACCAGCTCGCAGCTGCGGACGCCGCCGGTGTGGATGTGCCGGTGGATGGTCCGGTCGTTGGAGCCCTCCGGTCCGCCGAGCCGGGTGCCCTCGACCTCTGAGATGCGCGACAGCGTCGTCGGGTGGTCGGCGTGCGCGGAGGTGGAGACCAGGTAGTACCGGCCGCCCTCGCCGAAGGAGACGTCGCGCGAGCCGCGGCCGACGTACAGGCAGTCGCCGTGGGAGAGCTCGTACTCGGTGCCGTCGACGGTGACCACGCCAGCCGCCCGGCCGACGTTGACGATCCCCGCCTCGCGGTTCTGGCAGAAGAACTCCGAGCGCAGCGGATCGAACGCCGGCAACACGACCGGCCCCGTCTGCGAGGTCGGCGCGACCCCGCCGACGATCATCCGGTCCTGATGCGAGTACACCGCCCGCACGTGGTCGGCCGGGAACAGCTCCTCCACCAGGTAGTGCCGCCGCAGGTCCTCCGTCCCGAAGCCGGGGACCTGACTCGGATGCGTCGCGTGCCGAATTTCCATTCGTCTGACCTCTTCCCCAAAGCGATGCGCGGTGCCACCATGAGTCCCACTTCACGTCCCGTCCTACAGTACGGCGTTCCATAAGACAGAACAAGAGTGGAGAGGCAGGCGTCATGTACCACCAGCAGGTCAATCCCACGGGGTCGCTCACGGGCACGGCGCTGCTGGCGCTTCTGCCGCTCCTGGCCCTGCTCGTCCTGCTCGGCGGGCTGCGCTGGAAGGCCCAGTGGGCCGGTCTGGTCGCGCTGGGCACGGCGGTCGCCGTCGCGTTGTCCACGTACTCCATGCCGCTCGGACAGGCGCTGGACGCCGGGGCCTTCGGCGCCGCGCTGAGCCTGCTGCAGGTCCTGTGGATCACGTTCAACGCGATCTGGATCTACAACCTGACGGTCCGCTCGGGGCACTTCGCGGTCCTGGGCCGGGCGTTCGCAGCGATCAGCGACGACCGGCGCGTGCAGGCGATCGTCATCGCGTTCTCCTTCGGCGCGCTGCTGGAGGCGCTGGCCGGCGGCGGCTCGCCGGTCGCGATCTGCTCGGTGATGCTCGTGGCCGCGGGCTTCGACCCGCTGAAGGCGGCGGTGCTGGCGCTGGTCGCCGACACCGCGCCGGTCGCCTTCGGCGGGCTGGGAAACCCGATCACCGTCCTGGGCAGCACGACGGGGCTGTCGGCGGACAAGTTCGGGGCGATGGCCGGGCGGCAGAGCGCGGTCCTGGCGGTGTTCGTGCCCTTCATCCTGGTCGGGATCGCGGGAGGGTGGAAGGCGGTGCGGCAGGTGTGGCCGGCCGCGCTCACTGCCGGGGTGACGTTCGGGGTGTGCCAGTTCGCGTTCTCCAACTACTGGTCGTACAAGCTCTGCGACATATTCGCGGCGCTGGCGTCGGCGGGCGCGATCATCGTGCTGAACCGGGTGTGGCAGCCGGCGCAGGCCCCGGCCGCGCGGGCGGTCCCGCTGATCGCCGGCGGCTCGGTCGACACGCCCGATCCGGCGGCGGTGCGGCGGGCCGGCGCGCCCGGCGGCGAGGGTGACAGCCGGGCCGAGGTCGTGCGGGCTTTCGCTCCGTACGCCGTGATCGTGCTGCTGTTCTCGCTGGCGCAGATCGACTCGGTCAAGACGTGGCTGGCCACGCACGGGATCTGGGCGTTCAAATGGCCTGGGCTCCACATCGCCAACGCGAAGGGCAAGACGGTCGCCACCACCTACACCCTGAACTACCTCGGCGCGACCGGCACGCTGCTGTTCGTCTCCGGGCTGGTCACGCTGCTGATCCTGCGCACGAGCCTGCTGGCCGGGGCACGTACGTACGTAGCGACGATCCGGCAGTTCGGCTGGGCCATCTTCACCATCCTGTGCGTGTACGGACTGTCCTACGTGATGAACCTGTCCGGGCAGATCACCACGCTCGGCGTGTGGCTGGCCGGGGCGGGCTCGGCGTTCGCGTTCCTGTCGCCGGTGGTCGGCTGGTTCGGCGTGACGATCACCGGGACGGACGTCGGCTCCAACTCGCTGTTCGGCAACCTGCAGGTGACCGCGGCGCACCAGCTGAATGTGGGCCCGACGCTGTTCGGCGCGGCGAACAGCTCCGGCGGCGTGCTGGGCAAGATGATCTCGCCGCAGAACCTCGCGATCGGCACCGCGGCGGTCGGCGAGGTCGGCGCGGAGGGCCTGCTGTTCCGGCGGGTGCTGGGGTGGAGCATCGTGATGCTGCTGGCGCTGTGCACGCTCGTGTGGCTGCAGTCGACGCCGGTGCTGAGCTGGATGGTCGTGCACTGATCGGGCTGGTCAGGTTTGCAGCTTCGTGGACCTGCTCAGGATCACGATCCCGGTGACCGCGAGCATCGCGCCCACGACCTGGACCGCCAGCGCCCACGACGACGCCAGCGGCTCCTCGAAGACCACGGCCCCCATCACCACCGACCCGACCGGCTCGACGGTGTCGATGACCGGCAGGCTGACCTCCAGGGATCCGGCCTGGTAGGAGCTCTGGACCAGGAGCAGTCCGACGATTCCGACGGCGATCAGGGCGTAGGGCTCCCAGTGGGCGAACGTGGCCAGACCGTCGTTGCGGAACAGGTCGGCCGTGCTCTTGGTGACGGCGTCGAGCAGAGCCAGCATCGATCCGGCCGCCGCCGCGTAGAGCATGGTCCGGGCGGTGCCGCTCCAGCGGATCCCGATCGCCAGCAGCGTGACGACCAGCCCCACCACGGCGATCAGCACCAGAATCCAGTCCGCCAGCCCGGGCGCGTTCGTCCCCGACACGACCGGCAGCACGGCCAGGAACGCGGCCATCCCGCCGGCGGTGCACGCGGCACCGGCCATCTCGGTGCGCGTGACCCACCGCCCCTGGCGCCAAGCGAGCAGCGGCAGCGCGAAGAGCAGGTCGGTGGAGGCCAGCGGCATGACGAGCACCAGCGGGCCGAAAGCGAGCGCCACGCCCATGATGAGGAAGGAGAACACGTCCAGCAACGCGCCCGCGACCCAGGCGGGGCGGCGCAGAAGCGCCAGGAACAGGCTCGGGCGCAGGGACTCCTTCTCGGGCACGGTCGCGGCGGCGCCCTGCTGGATGACGGCGGCGGCGGCGAAGGCCAAGGCGGCCACGAGCGCCGCCGTCACGGCCACCGCAATGGACATATGCCTCATCATGGTGGTTCGCGCCGCGGCCTGAAGGCAGGACACGCCCTGATCCCGCCGCGGCTCGGCCTGCCCGCCCCGAGCAGCCGACCGCCTCCGGCGCATCGACCGGCGGCGCGCGCCCGCGGCCCCGCCGCTCCCGGGCGCCTGTCACAGGTGTCGTCTACCGTCGAAACCGTGATCACCACGCTGGCCGTCGAGAACTACCGATCGCTGCGCGACCTGTGCATCCCGGTCGGTCCGCTGACCGTGGTCACCGGCATCCCCGGGCAGGGGCTGCTCGACTCGCCGCTGTGGTTCTGGCCGAAGCGCTGACACGGGGACGACGCGGATTCCAGCGCCACGGCGGGTCGAGCGGTTCAGTGCCCTGTCCCACCCAGGAAGCGGCGCAGCGCCTCGACGACGAGCGCGTGGTCCTCGACCTGCGGCAGCCCGGAGACGGTGACGGTCCCGATGACGCCGGCGTCGGCGATCCTGATGGGGAACGCGCCGCCGTGCGCCGCGTAGGTGTCGCGCGGCAGGCCGGTGGCGTCCTCGAAGGTGGTGCCGCGATCGCGGTGGCGCTGGCCGATCAGCAGCGAACTGTGCCCGAAGCGCCGCACGACGTTGTTCTTGCGCTCGATCCACGTGCCGTTGTCCGGCACGGTCCCGGGCCGCGCGTGGTGGAACAGCTGCTGGTCGCCGCGCCGGATGTCGATGGCGACCGGCAGGTCGCGCTCGCGGGCGAGCTCGACCAGGAGCGAGCCGAGGGCCCAGGCGTCGTCGTGGGTGAAGCCGGTGAAGACCAGGCTGTCTTCTTGGGCGAGGAGTTCGTCGAGTGGGGGGAAGTCGGTCACGGGTCGAGTTAATCAACGCTGTTGATAAACAGTCAACCGCCGCGCACAGGGCTCCCGCAGCCACCTGGCCGCTGTGCGGCTCAGGCGTTGGCGGCGGCCGGCTCGACCCACACCGCGCTCCCTGGCAGCCACACGCTCAGCAGCGCCCCGCCGCCCGGGGCCCGCGCCGCCTCGACCCGGCCGCCGTGGATCGTCGCGATGTGGAGCACGATCGCGAGGCCGAGGCCGGAGCCGGGCGTCGAGCGTGCCTCCTGCGAGCGGTAGAAGCGTTCGAAGACGTGGGTGAGGTCCTCCTCGGCGATGCCCGGGCCCTGGTCGGCCACCTGCAGGAGGCCGCCGGCGAGGGTGACGGTGATCGTGCCGGCCTCCGGGGAGAACTTCCGGGCGTTGTCCAGGAGGTTCGTCACGAGGCGTTCGAGCGCGGTGGCGTCGCCTTGCAGGTGCCAGGGTTGCAGCCGCAGGTCGTACATGATCCGCGGCGCGCGCCGCTGGACCCGCTCCACGGCGCGCTCGACGACGTTGACCAGGTCCAGGTGCTCTATCGTGTGCGCCGGCTGCTCGTCGCGGGAGAGTTCGACGAGGTCGGAGATGAGCATCGAGAGCTCCTCCATCTGCGCGCGCACGTCGTTCAGGAGCGCGACCTGTTCCTCGGGCGGCAGGCGGGCGTCGTCGGGGGCGGCCGCGACCTGCGCGAGGAGGTCGAGGTTGGTCCGGATGGAGGTCAGCGGCGTGCGGAGTTCGTGCCCTGCGTCGGCGACGAGGCGCTTCTGGTGCTCGCGCGAGCGGGCCAGGGCTTCGAGCATCGTGTTGAAGGTGCGCGTCAGCTGCGCGATCTCGTCGTCGCCCTTGACCGGCAGGTGCGTGAGGTCGCCGGTGCGGGCGATGTACTCCGTCGCCTGCGAGAGCCGCACGACCGGCCGCAGCGCCCCGCGCCCGATCGTCAGGCCCGCGAAGGCCGCCAGCCCGATGCCGAGCAGGCCGACGACGACCGAGATCGTGGCGATGGTGTTCAGCGCCGACTCGGTCGGGGCCAGCGAGGTCGAGAAGACGAGCGCCGAGGGCTGCGGGCTGTCCGGGGAGCCGTCGGCGTAGGTGTTGTGGATGGCGTAGACGCGGTAGTCCACGCCGTTGTAGTTCAGGGTCCGCAGCGACGTCTGGCCCTGATGCGCGGCCACGGCGACCTCCGGGGGCCCGAAGGGGGCCCACACCTGGTACGTGGCCAATATCTCGCCGGGCCGGCCGTCCGGCCCGAGCCGCTGCAGCTGGAGGTTCTGCGGCTGGTGGGACGTGCCGTCGGCGTAGACCAGGCTCTCCTGGTAGCCGGAGCTGGCCAGCAGCTCCCGGGCCGCGTCGAGGTACGCCGGAGAGAACATCTCCAGCGGCATCGCGGTGAAGACCGTCGCGCGCTGTTCGAGCTGATCGTCCATCCGGTTCATGATCGTCCGGCTGATCGCCAGGTAGCCGATCAGGGCGCACAGAGCCACGGAGAGCCCGACCGCCGCCACGACCGAGAGGGTGATCCGGGATCGAAACGATCGCCGACTGAGCCAACCGCCGTCCCTGCGCATGCGCAGAGCCTGGGGCGCCGCGCTGAGAGCCGGCTGAGATCCGGCCGTGAGGAAGGTGAGGAAGGTGCGGGAAGGACTCCGGACGCGTCCGGCGGCGGCAGGACACCGCGGGACGCGTCCGGAGCCGGAGACCCGAGCTGTGAACCAGACTCCTTAGAGCCCGTTCTCCAGCAGGGCCTGGATCGCCTTGGTGCGCTCCTCGACGTGGTGGGTGTTGGTGTCCGACTTGTGGTCGAACGTCAGCACCCCGTCGGCGAACGTGATCCCCGTGGGGCTGAAGTACTCGCCGCTGTTCTTGATGATGATCTGCGACACGCCCTCGCGCAGCGCGTCCTTGCCCATGGCGTCGGCGCCGATGGCACCGAGCGCGTCCACCAGCGGCGTGAAGTACACGTCGGGGAAGTACTCGGCGTACCGGTCGGCGTAGTCCGGGACGGCCAGCTCGTCCCACGCCACCTCGACCGGCACGTCGAAGCCGGCCGCCTCGTCGATCTGCGCCTTCCAGCCGGGGTAGTCCTCGTTCTTGAACCGCTCGGCGCTGCGGCGTTCTGCCAGGCCCATCCGTTCCTCCGAATTGCGTGGTGCTGTTGCTTTGGGAGCCCTGAGTTTCGCGTGCTCGCGGACGAGCCGCATCGGCGAAACCACTTAGCAGACCACGCAATCGCCGGTTACGTGCGGCCGTCGTCGAGCAGCGCACGCGTCAAAGCCGCACGGTTCGGCACGTCGAGCTTGCGGTAGACCTGCCGCAGGTGCGACTCCACGGTCCGCACGCTCAGGAACAGCCGCTCGGCGATCGCGGTGTTGGTCATGCCCGTGCTCACCAGGTCCGCGATCTCGCGCTCGCGCACCGACAGCAGCGCCGACGTCGACTGCGGATCCGGCTGGGCGTCGGTCATGGCGTCCAGCCGCAGCCGGAGCCGGGCGACCTCCTTCAGCAGCCGCGCCGAACCGCACTGCTCGGCCACCAGAGCGACCCGGTCCAGCCGGCCGGCCACCTGATGCATCTGCCCGGCGTTCAGCGCGAACTCGGCCACCGCCAGCAGCGTGCGGCACACCTCGATCCGCTCGCCGCGCGTCGTGAACTCCCGGACCACGTCCTGCGCCCGCGTCAGCGCCGCGTCGTAGTCGCCGGCCGCCGCGTACGCCCACATCCCGGCCCGCAGCGCGAAGGCGCGCAGCGTCGAAGGATCCTGCGGAGCCTTGGCGGCAGCGGCGGCCCAGTACGCGGCATCGGCCGCGTCACCGACGGCCAGGGCGGCCTCGGCCAGGGTGTCGCACCAGCGGGGGCGGCGCCACGGGCTGATCCGCGACAGGTCCTCCCCGGCGGCTTCGAGCAGCAGCGAGCGGGAGCGCGCCGGCTCGCCCAGGAACAGGACCAGCTCGGCCTGGAAGCAGCGGACCGCCAGGGCCCAGCTGGTGGTCGAGTCGCTGGCGAGCACCAGCGAGCGGTGCGCCTCGGCCCGCACCTGCTCGGCGTCGCCGGGCGCGTCGCGCCAGTACAGCGTGGCGCCGCGCAGGTTCGCCGCGACCGCCTCCTCGGCGACGTTGCGGCCGCCGTGCTCGTTGAGCTGGTCGTGGGTCCGGGCGACGCGGTCCAGGGTGACCAGGGCCTGGTTCAGCTTGCCGAGTCGGCACTGGGAGTTGGCCAGGACGGTCAGCAGGGAGGCGTCGAGGTAGGTCTGGCCGGTGCGGCGGCCCAGGATCTCGGCGCGGGCCAGGTGGCGTTCGCTGTCGCTCAGGCGGCCGAGCAGTCCCTCTGTCATACCCAGTTGGAGCGACGCGGCGAGGTTCGTCAGCAGCGTGCTGTCACTGGCGGCGTCGATGAGCTCGGCGGCTCGCGTGGCCCGGTTCACGGCGGTGGCCTCGTCGCCGGTGAACAGGTGCCCGAGCGCCGACTGCGCCAGGGCGTGGGCCTCGCCGACGGGGTCGCCGTGCCGGGCGGCGATGGCCGCGGCGGTCTCGGCGTGCGCCCGGGAGGTCTCGTAGTCCTGCATGTCGTAGGCGGTGTCGGCGACTTCGGCGTGCAGCGCCGCGGCGGTCGCCGAGTCGGTCTCGGCCAGGGCCGCCAGTCCGGAGCGGGCCAGGGCGCCGGCCTCGACGTACCGGCCGAGGCGCCGCTCCAGCCGGCTGGAGTCCAGGGCGGCCCCGTCGGGGCGGTCCGGTCCGGCCGCGCGCAGCGCGTCGAGCAGGGCCCGGCCGTCGGAGAACTCGCCGGACAGCAGGCGGGCCCGGGCCAGGAGCACCTGCGCCTCGTGCGCGTGGTCGTTGCCCTGCTGACCGGCCGTCAGCAGCGGCAGAGCGGCTTGCAGGTATTCGGCTGCCGTGGCCGGTGAGGAGTAGATCGCGCCGCGAGCCGCCGCGATCAGGGTCGTGGGGTGCTCGGGGTTCTGCGGATCCGGGGCGCGGGTGATGTGCCGGGCCCGGTGGTCGACCGGGGCGGCGCCTTCGGCGAGCGCGTTCGCGGCCCGGCGGTGCAGGGCGGAGCGCAGGCTCGGTTCGAGGCGTTCGTAGACGGCGTCGCCGACGACGCGGTGGCGCAGCGCGAGGCACGGACCGCGTTCGGCGGGGCGGATCAGGTCGACGGCGGTGAGCTGGTCCAGCGCTCGGGCGGCCGCTGCTTCGTCGAGGTCTGCGACCTCGGCCAGCAGCGCCACGGAGAACGGCTCGGCGATCACGGCGGCGGCCCGCATCACTGCCAGGGCGTCGGAGTCCAGACCGGCCAGCTCCCCGAAGATCGAGGCGCCGGCCTCGGCGGTGGCGCCGGTGTCGCGCAGGGCGCACAGGACCTTGATGTACTGCGGATTCCCGGCCGCCTGGCGGTGGATCTCGTCGGCGTCGGGGCGCTCGCCGAGCAGGCCGGCGGCCTGGTCGCGGGTGAGCGGGTCCAACGACGCGAGCTGGAGCAGGCCGGCCGAGGCGTCGGCGAGCATGGCGGCGGTGCCGGGGGCGAGCTGGCGGCGCCGGTAGGCCAGGACGCACAGCACCGGGTCGTTCGCCGTGAACCGCAGCAGCCGGGCGACCAGACCCGCCTCGTCCTCGCCGAGCAGATGCAGGTCGTCGACGGTGACCAGCGCCGGCCGGCCGGCGGCGGCGTGGCCGCGGACGGCGTCGACGACGTGCATGCAGGCGGCACGCAGGCCGGGGCTCTGGATCAGATCCGCACCGCGGGCAGCGACCACCGCCACGCCTGCCGCGCGGGCCTTGTTCGCCGCCGCCCACAGCAACGCGCTCTTGCCCATGCCGGGCTCGCCTGCCAGCGCCAGTGCCGCCCCGGTGCCGGCCAGCAGCTCGTCAAGGGCTGACCCCAGGGTGGCCAGGTGCCACTCACGCCCGATGAGAGTGTCGACCATGCGGTGAGCCTACGGGTTGAAGCCATGTCGGCGCCCGCGTGGTTGCGCCAGTGGCCATTAGGCTGGTTCGGCTCGCCTTGACCGTGCGCACGATGGAGTGATCCGTTGACTGTCAAAGACGCGGATATCGCCCGCGCTCTCGTCTCCGTGTTGGGTGCCGACCACGAGGTCGTGGCCGAGCGGCTGCGGGCCGAGCCCGGGGGCGTGCACTGCGCGCGGCTCGCCGGCGGGGAGCGGATCTGGGTCGTCAGCCGGTACGAGGATGTGCGGAGCCTGCTCGCCGATCCGCGCCTGGCCCTGAACAAGAAGGCGTCGCTGGCCGGGTACGAGGGTTTCGGGCTGCCGCCCGCGCTGGAGGCGAACCTGCTGAACCTGGACGGCGAGGACCACGCGCGGTTGCGGCGTCTGGTGTCGTCGGCGTTCACCGCGCGGCGGGTGGAGGGGCTTCGTGAGCTGATTCAGGCGCGGGCGGATGCGCTGATCGACGGGATTCCTGCTGAAGCCTCCGAGGGCGGCGTGGCGGATCTCGTCGCCGCGTTCGCCGCGCCGCTGCCCATCGCAGTGATCTGCGACCTGCTGGGCGTCCCCGGGGAGCAGGGCGCGACGCTGCGCGGCTACACGCAGGTGCTGCTCGCGCCTGGCGAGTTCGGGCCAGCCGAGGTGGCCGGGACGATGCGCGGCATCATCGGCCTGCTGGCGGGCCTGCTCGCCGCCAAGCGGGACGAGCCGGGCGACGACCTGCTCTCGGCGATGATCGCGGCCCGCGACGGTGCCGACCGGCTGTCGGAGGACGAACTGCTGTCGCTGGCGTTCCTGATCCTGTTCGCGGGCTACGAGAATTCGGTGCACGTGATCAGCGCGGCCACGGCTCGGTTGCTCGCGGACCCCGCCGCCGTCGAAACGATCCGTCAGCAGGCAGATCCGCATGCCCCGGCCATGACCGCGATGGTCGAGGAGATCCTCCGCCGCGACCAGCCGGGCACCACGGCGATCCGCCGCTTCCCGACCGAGGACATCGCGCTCGGCGACGGGGTCGTGATCCCGGCCGGCGACACGGTCCTGCTGTCGGTGAGCTCGGCGAACCGCGATGCGCAGGCGACGGCACCGGGAGCGGGCCACGTCACCTTCGGGCAGGGCGTGCACTACTGTCTCGGCGCGCCGCTGGCCCGGCTCGAAGTACGCATCGCGCTGTGGACGTTGCTGAACCGCCTTCCGGACCTGGCTTTGGCCGTCCCTCCGGAAGAGCTGGTCTGGCGGTCGAGCCACCGGCAGCGTTCACTGGCCGCGCTGCCGGTGGTGGTCGGGAAGGTGCTTCCCGTGTCTTCGCCCGAGTGACCGGGGGACCGGGGAACCGGTCTAGGAGCCCGACAACCGCGGCAGCACCCGATGCGGATCGCCGTCACTGCTGCGCTCGACCAGCAGCGCGGCCGACCCGAGCACCTGCGGGTCGGGCATTCTGGCTACCTCAGGGTCCTTGTTCGCATACGGGAACAGCGACAGTACGTGCTGCATCGCCGCGAGCCGCGCGCGCTTCTTGTCGTTGCTCTTGATCACCGTCCACGGCGCGTCGGCGGTGTCGGTGTAGAAGAACATCGCCTCCTTGGCGTCTGTGTACTGCTGCCAGCGCTCCAGGGAGGCCAGGTCCATCGGGCTCAGCTTCCACTGGCGGACCGGGTCCACCTGGCGTATCAGGAACCTGGTGCGCTGCTCGGCCTGGGAGACGGAGAACCAGAACTTCACCAGCGTGATGCCGTCGCGGACCAGCATGCGCTCGAACTCCGGGGCCTGGCGCATGAACTCCAGATACTCCGCCGGATCGCAGAAGCCCATGACGCGCTCGACGCCGGCGCGGTTGTACCAGGAGCGGTCGAACATCACGATCTCGCCGGCGGCCGGCAGGTGGGTCACGTAGCGCTGGAAGTACCACTGCGTGCGCTCGCGCTCGGTGGGCTTCTCCAGGGCGACGACCCTGGCGCCGCGCGGGTTGAGGTGCTCGGTGAACCGCTTGATCGTGCCGCCCTTGCCCGCCGCGTCGCGGCCCTCGAAAAGGATCACCAGGCGCCCGCCGGTCTCCTTGACCCAGTTCTGGAGCTTCAGCAGCTCGATCTGCAGCAGTCGCTTGTCGTACTCATAACGCGTGCGGTCCAGGCGCTCGCGGTACGGGTAGTCCTGGCGCCAGGTGTCCACCGGCACGCCGTCGGCGTCGATGAGGATCGGATCGTCGTCGTCCGCCTCCTCGATGCGCAGACCGCCGATATCGGTCACGTCGGCGAGCGCCCAGGAGGGCTGCCCGTTGCGGGAGTCGAGGGACTGCAGGGGGTCGGTGTCGGGGGACGGCGATTCGGTCGGTTCATCACTCACAGGGGCAATATCGCGAACGAGTTCGCCCGCTGATCGACCGCGCGCCGAACGTTGGGTTAACGCCCGTGAACGCAGCCCTGGACTACGTTAGCCTGTCCCCCACGCCACCGAAGGGACGGAAAGCCGGCCATGGACGAGACCACAGCAAGGCTGGGGGAAGACCCGCTGGCCCCGGACTGGGTGCCGCCGGAGATCGACACGACCAAGGCCCACCCGGCGCGCATCTACGACTTCTTCCTCGGCGGCAAGGACCATTTCGACGTCGACCGGCAGGCGGGCGAGGTCGTCCTCAAGGTCATCCCCACCGCCCGCGAGATGGTCCAGGAGAACCGCGCGTTCCTCGGCCGCGCCGTCCGCCACCTCGCCGAGGCCGGGATCACGCAGTTCCTGGACATAGGCACCGGCATCCCGGGTCCGGGCAACACCGGCGACGTCGCCCGCTCGATCCACCCCGACGCGCGCGTGGTCTACGTCGACTACGACCCGGTCGTCGCCGTCCACTCCCGCGCCCTGCTGGCCGGCGCCGACCCGGCGCTCACCGCCATCGTCGTGGCCGACGTCCGCGAACCCGACTCCGTGCTCAGCAACAAGGCCGTCCACGACGTCCTCGACTTCGACCAGCCGATCGCCGTCCTCATGGTCGCGCTCCTGCACTTCATCAAGCCCGACGAAGACGCCCACGGCATCGTCGCGGCCTTCCGCGATGCCCTGCCGCCCGGCAGCGCCGTGGTCATCTCGCACGGCACCGACGGCGGCGACCCCGAGACCTCCGCCGAGGCGCGCAAGGGCTGGGACAACGCCACGTCGCAGTTCACCGTTCGGGACCGTAAGGAGATCACGGCCTTGTTCGACGGGCTCGATCTCATCGAGCCGGGTGTGGTGAACGTGCCGCTGTGGCGGCCGCAGGGGGCGGCTCGGGAGGACTGGGCCGATATCTGGTTCGACGGCGGGGTCGGGTTCAAGAGGTAGCGGTTTCAGACGTCGCAGATGGCCCTTGACCCTTCACGCTCTCATTCATACATTCACGCATCATCTGTATGAATGAGTGGAGCGGGCGATGGCCAGAGGAACGGCAGTCGTGCTGGGCGGCAGCGTCGCAGGGCTCTGCGCCGCCGGGGTGCTCGCTCGGCACTTCGAGCGCGTGGTCGTGCTGGAGCGGGATCGGCTGCCGCCGGAGGCGGAGCATCGGCGGGGCGTGCCGCAGAGCAAGCATCCGCACTTCCTGCTGAACTCCGGGCGCCGGGCGATCGGGGACATCTTCGCAGGGTTCGAGGACGCGCTGATCGCGGCGGGCGGGATGCTGCTGATGCCGTCGATGGACGCCGCGTATTGCGAGAACGACGGCTGGGCGCCGCGCAAGAGCGGGTCGATGACGATGGTCTACAGCTCGCGGGTGCTGATCGAGCGGGTGTTGCGCGACAAGGTGCGGGAGCTGCCTGCCATCGAGCTGCGGGAAGGCGTGACGATCACCGGGCTGCGGTCTGCCGGCGGCGGTACTGCCGATGGTCATGTCACAGGGGTCGAATATCGAACAGCCGATGGCGACGAGACCCACATCATGTCCGACCTGATCGTCGACGCCATGGGGCGCGGGTCGTCGGTCGTGGACTGGCTCGGCGCCGCCGGCTGGGCCGTACCGCCGGAGAAGACCCTCGACGCCAAGGTCACCTACTCCTCGCGCTGGTACGACCTGCCGCCGGTCGGCGAGCGGCCGGCGGCGTGGTGGTGGAAGCATCTGGTCATCACGCCGACTCAGGACTCCGGCACGCACCCCGCCGAGCACGAGTTCCTCAGCAACTTCTTCCCGATCGAGGGCGATCGCGCCATCGTCTGCATGGGTTCTTGGGGCGTCCCCATGCCGCGCGACGTCGAGACCTTCGAGACCGCGGCGGACCAGGTGCGCGCGACGTCCTTCGGCGCGGCGACGCGGGCTTGCACGCCGGTGTCGCCGGTGCACCTGACGCGCGCGACGGGCAACAAGTGGCGCCGGTTCGACCTGCTCGACGTGCCGCCGATCGGCTTGGTGTGCGTCGGGGACTCGATCTGCGCGTTCAATCCGTTCTACGCCCAGGGCATGAGCTCGGCCGCCCGCTCGGCGCTGATCCTCGGCGACATGCTGCGCGAATATGAGGTCTGCGACACCGCGTTCTTCCGGGAGTTCCTCACCCGCCAACGGAAATCGCTCGCCGTGCCGTGGATGCTCGCGATGGCCCGCGACCAGGCGTACGACTTCGCCACCGGCACGGAGATCCCGCCGCGCTGGCGCCGCCGGCTGGCCGCGCGCCTCAGCTGGCCGGTCTTCAACGCCATCAACGCCGCCAGCCGCGAGGACGCGTACGTCGAGCGGACGTTCGCGCAGGTCTTCAACCTCGACAAGTCGCTGCGGCAGCTCGCCACCGATGTACGGTTCTGGTTCGGCATCGCCCGGTACAAGCTGCGGCAACGGCTCGGGCGCACGGTCGTGCCGGGCGGGTTCGATCAGCGCCAGGATCCGCCGGGAACCGATTACACCCGATACGCCGGCGTGTGAGGCAAGGGGGCCGCGGTGAGCCAAACCTGTGATCCGACGGCGGAGCGCATCGCCGAAGGGCTCGGCTTCTCGTGCCGGCACGCCGAGCCGGTCGTGAGCGTCCGCAATCCGTTGCACCTGAGCAGCGGCACGATGCCGTTTCTGGAGATGCTCATCGTCGGAGGCGCTGTGTTCGCACTCTGGCATGCGTGGCGACGGTGGCGGCGCGAGGGCGATCCGGCAAACCTGACGCTGTGGTTCGCCTCGGTCGTCTACCTGGCCGTGATCGAACCGCCGCTGTATTTCCCCGGGTGGTTCGGGCTCGAGAAGCAGGTCGGTTTCATCTTCTCGCACAATGTTTTCACCGTGCAGTTCATGTACAACCGGCTGCCGCTGTACATCGTGGCGTTCTATCCGGCGCTATCGCAGCTTGCTTATGAGCTGGTTCGGGCACTCGGGGTGTTCGCGCGGCGAGGCGCGTTCGCCGGTGCGCTGGCCGTCGCCTTCGTCTGCCAGGTGTTCTACGAGATCTTCGACCAGCTCGGGCCGCAACTGCGGTGGTGGGCTTGGAACCCGGACAACACGAAGGTCAACCAGCCCGCCTTGGCTTCGGTACCGATGAGCAGCATGTTCTTGTTCGCTTCAGTCTCCTTTTCGGGGCTGGCTTATCTCGTTGTCCGGCTGACGAGCAGCGGACCGAGATCCGGCTTCGGCATCACCTGGCGCTCCATCGTCGCCGGAGCTTTGGCGCCGCTGGCGATGCTCATCGCGGGCGCGCCTGCCGGTGCTTTCCAAGGCGATGGACACCTAGGCGTTCAAAGGGCGATCATCAGCGCCGAACTCACCGTCGTGTGGGCCCTCGGCCTCTATCTGCTGATCGACGCCTGGCGCGCGCCGCGGCCTGGTCACGTACCCGCGACGCTGTTCGCCCGCGCCTATCCTCCGATCTACCTCAGCGTCCTCATAGTCCTGTGGCTGGTAGCGCTGCCCGCCTACTTCGACGCGACCCACGGCGTCACGAGGCAGGGAACACCGATCGGCAGCCTGTGGTACTCCACGCTGTGCGCGGCCGCGGCGACCGGCGTCATCCTCGTGGCACGCCGCACGTCGTCCGAAGGCGACCCGGTAAGGTCCTGAGGCCATGGCACACCATGGCTGGGCCGGCCGCCCTCCGGCATCGGAAGCCGAGGCCCGGCAACGGATCGTCGACGCGACCGCCCGCTGCGTGGACCGGCACGGCGCGGCCAAGACGACCCTGTCGGACGTCGCGACCGAACTCGGCGTCACCCGCCAGACCGTCTACCGCCACTTCGCCCGCGTCAGCGACATCATCGCCGAGGTCGCGGCCCAGGGCGCCGACGCCTTCGTGGACCGCCTCGTCGCGCACCTGCGGGACATCACCGACCCGGCGCGGGCCGTCGTCGAGGGCATGATCTTCTGCATCCGCACCATCCCCGCCGAACCCCGCGTCAGTCTCCT
>Ga0105241_10001583_pt1 | contig 17415 bp, 17 predicted proteins | sample KBSC64metaG_FD_80422 | JGI IMG/M metagenome (GOLD analysis project Ga0105241, IMG submission 80422) | Corn rhizosphere microbial communities from Kellogg Biological Station, Michigan, USA - KBS C6-4 metaG | ecosystem: Host-associated > Plants > Roots > Rhizosphere > Soil | place: Michigan, USA... | reverse complement strand
GTCAGTGAAAGGGGATCCAAAAAGCTGGACGGTTCGTTGGACATTCGTTCTCTCCTTAATCCAGTCGGGCAGGTCGGGCTGGCAACGATTGCTCATTGTTCGATCCCGCACGTTGATTTCGTTACTTTTGTACTCTTTTTCGGTGTGGGTAAGGGCATAGACACTATAAGGCGGGGATTTGCGCCACCCACCTAATGAGCCAGGATCCTTACAAGGTATACCGGACGATTGCGCGTTGCTGTGGCCTGGTGCTGGCGCTGCTTGGCGTCCTGGTGCTGCTGGATTGGTTGTGGAATATTGCGGCTCTCACCACCGTGCTGCCAGGACGCATCACGATGAAGCCGAATACAGCCATCGGGTTCCTGTTTCTCGGTGTTTCCCTCTTCTTGTCAACTCGCTCTCAGCAGACTCGTCGCACTCAACTGGGTTGCGCGGCGTCGGCCTCCGTTGTTATTTCGTTAGGTTTGCTCACGTCGCTCGAATACCTGTTTCACAGTGATTTTGGAATCGACCAGCTGCTGTTTAAGGACTTGGTGCAGTTGGCCTACCCAGGCCGGATGGCTCACATCACGGCATTCAGTTTCTGTAGCGCCGGGCTCAGTATTCTGCTGTTGACGTTCTCTGAGAAGCGAGCCAGGCTTTCTCAGCTTCTGGCGGTGATCACAGGGCTGGGCGCCCTCTTTGCCATCATCGGATACCTGTATGGAGTGCCCGTGCTGTACGGCTCGATCGAATATACCTCGATGGCCCTGCACACCGGGATCGGATTTCTGGTGGCATGTTTATCGATCTTGTTTTGCCGGGCCGATCTTGGCCTGATGTCGGTGCTTACCAGCCCGTATCCCGGCGGCTGGCTGGCGCGCAAACTTTTGCCAGTGGCGGCATTGGCTCCGGCGGGTTTGGGAGCCCTGTGCGTCAACAGCCAGTTGTTTTCGAACGATGTCCGGCTGGGCATTGCGAGCCTGGTTGTGGCCCAGATCGTGTTATTCGCGGCCCTGGTGTGGGGTCTGGCATTTGTGCTCAATCGCGCCGAGTCCGAAAAGGAAGTTGCGCAGGAAGCCCTGGCCCGCTCTGAAAAACTTTTGCAACAATCCCAAAAAATGGAAGCGATCGGCTTGCTCGCCGGTGGCGTGGCCCACGATTTCAATAACCTGCTTGCCGTCATCAATGGCTACAGCGATCTTCTCCTGGAACGTGCTGATGTGCCCTCCGCCGACCGCCGCAGTCTGGAGCAAATCAAACAGGCCGGGACGAGCGCCGCTTCACTTACCCGGCAACTCCTGATGCTCAGCCGTCAGCAAGTGGTCGAACCGGTAATTCTCGACATCAATAAGACGGTTGGCAATCTGGACAAGATGCTGCGCCGCCTGATCAAAGAAAATATTGAATTCTCTTTCGTCCTCGATCCTCAGTTGGATCGAGTGAAAGCCGACCCCGGACAGGTCGAACAGATCGTACTGAATCTGGTGGTCAACGCTCGCGATGCCATGCCCAACGGAGGATCGTTGCGCATCCAGACGAAAAATGTCGAGAGAGTCGTGCCGCACTCGGGGCCGGGAGGATCGGCCAGCCGCTTTGTTTTGCTTGAGGTCACCGACACCGGCACCGGCATGGACCAGAAAACTCAAGCCCACATTTTCGAACCGTTCTTTACCACGAAGCCTGTAGGCAAAGGAACTGGGCTCGGATTGGCGACGGTCTACGGAATCGTGAAACAGAGTAACGGCCACATCGAGGTCCAGAGCGCGTTAGGAAAGGGATCGTCGTTCCAGGTCTATCTTCCTGCCGAAGCGCAGGCATGTGCAGCGCTCGAACCGGGCAAGGAAGCTGCCGAAGCGGTTTTCTCCGGCGAGACGATATTGGTCGTCGAAGATGCAGAACCGCTGCGTGTCCTGATTTGCGAAGCTTTGAAAAGCTCAGGCTGCAATGTGCTGTCGGCGCCCGAAGCGCAGGAAGCTTTGAGAGTCCTCAACCAGCAGAAGGGCCTGATTCACATGCTGATCACGGATGTGATCATGCCCGGAATGAACGGCCCGGCGTTGGCCAAACAAGTTCGCGAGTTGCGACCTGAAATCAAGATCCTCTACATGACTGGATACAGCGGCGAGTTCGTCCGCTCAGACATGTTGATTCCAGGCGTGTCGTTTATTCAGAAGCCGTTTACCCCAGCCGATCTGCGCCGCAAGATTCGCAAAATGCTGAATGACAAACCAGCCGCGAAATCCGCATCCGCCGGCAGCACAAGCTCCTAGGTTTACCAAAGTCCCTAGCTGGTTCGTGGCATTATTGAGAGCATGCCCGAGATCCAATGCAAGGCCGTTTTATTCGACCTGGACGGCGTACTGATCGACTCCACTCGCGCCGTTGCCCGGGTGTGGCATCGCTGGGCGGTTGAACACGGCTTCGATCCTGACGAAGTTGTCGCGCGCGCGCACGGACGTCCCAGCCTGACCACAGTTCGTGAATACTTGCCCAACGCAGATCATGTCGCGGAGAATCGCGAAGTCGAACGGCGCGAAATGGCTGACCTCGAGGGCGTGGTTCTGCTTCCCGGCTCATTGCGGTTGCTCACGGAATTGCCGCCGGATCGCTGGACCATCGTGACTTCTTGCACTCGTCCGCTGGCCGAGACGCGTCTACGGGCGGCGGGGCTGCCCATTCCCAAGCTGATGATTACTTCGAACGACATCACCAACGGTAAGCCGCACCCGGAGCCGTATCTGAAAGGTGCTTCTGTTCTGGGATTCTCCGCCACCGATTGTGTGGTCGTGGAAGATGTCCCGGCGGGCATTCGGGCGGGCAAGGCGTCCGGAGCCAGAGTGATTGCTTTCCGGACTACGGTCAAAGATACGGAACTTGTAGCTGCAGGCGCCGACTGGGTGCTGAACAATTGTGCGTCGATTGCTGTGTCAAAGAAAGAGCCGGACCTAATGCTAGTTCTGGGCGATCCACCGCGGACCATGAATTCGCCACGTCTGTAGCACACCCGGCTTCGACGGTGGGATAATGCCGACGAGGACACTCCCATGACTGATCCCAAGCCAGCCCTTACCCGCCGCGAATTTCTGGAAACTGCCGCAGGCGTTACCGTGGCCGGGAGTCTGCTGCCCAGAGTGTTTGCGGCCGAAGTCAAGAACGGCATTCCCTATCGCACATTGGGTAACACCGGCGAGAACGTGTCTTGCATCGGACTTGGCGGATATCACCTGGGAAGCCAGAAGGACGAGCAGGAGAGCATTCGCATTATCCGCACCGGCCTCGACGAAGGCATCAACTTTCTCGATAACTGCTGGGACTATAACGACGGCGCCAGCGAAGTCCGCATGGGCAAAGCCCTGCGCGATGGATATCATAAGAAAGCGTTTCTCATGACGAAGATCGATGCCCGCACCCGCGATGGCGCGACACGTCAGATCGACGAGTCCCTGCGCCGGCTTCAGACCGACACTATCGATCTCCTGCAATTCCACGAAGTGATTCGCGACAACGATCCTGAACTCATCTTCGCCGCGAAGGGCGGGATGGAGGCGGTCCTCGAAGCCAAACAAAAAGGCAAAGTCCGCTACATCGGTTTCACCGGACATAAGAGCCCGGACATCCACCTCAAAATGCTGGACGCCGCCTTTGCACGGGACTTCACGCTGAACACGGTACAGATGCCGCTTAACCTGATGGACGCCCACTACAACAGCTTCGAAAAGAAAGTCCTCCCGGTCCTGGTGAAGCACAACATCGGAGTGCTCGGCATGAAGCCCATGGGGGACGGTTTGATCCTCAAAAGCAAGACGGCGGAGCCGGTCGAGTGCTTGCAGTACGCGCTTACGTTGCCCACCAGCGTGGTCATCACCGGCTGCGATTCGCTTCCTATCCTGCAACAGGCATTGAAAGTGGCACGTAGCTTCAGGCCGCTCAGCGACGAGCAGATTGCAGGTCTTTTGGCCCGAACCGCGCCCGCTGCCCAAAAAGGCGAATGGGAGCTCTACAAGACATCACACAATTTTGACGGGACATATCAGAATCCGCAGTGGCTGGAATAATCAGCCACGAAGCGGCGACAGAATAAAGCCCAGGGCCCAGCCCCGGGTCAACGTCAGAGTAACCGAGCCCTGAAAGGGCGAAAGAAAAATCTGTCCCGGGATTAATTCGGCTGGGAAATTCTCCATTCCCCGACGCGCCTCACAACTTTTTGAGCTCTTCCGCTAACTGCGATGCCCGGCGCAAGGCTGCGACTTCTTTCTGCAGGCGATCGATTTCCTCTTCGTTTTCCCGCAGATAGTTCAGATGTCTCTCCTGGAGGAGTGCCAAATTACGGCTTGCAGGGCGGGGCGGGGTTGGCAACCAGTTATCGAATTCCACTCCAAAGCAATAACCTTCCCGGCTTCGGATAGTCCCTTTCACCCGTGAGTAAGGCGCCGGCAACTCGACTTCCACGGGATCGCCGGGATGAAGGTTGAGGCCGGCATACAAAGCCAGGCCGCCCTTGCTGATCTCAGTAAGACGTCCCGGGACGAAGACTTTGGCCTCCCCATCCCGTTGAATCACAAAGACTTGCAGGTCTACCTGTTTTCGGGGCCAGCGACGCGTATTGAGGGGGGAGGGCGCCATTTGGAGAATAGAAATGCATTCCCAGTATGGAACGGGCTCCGCGAGAGTAGGAGATTACGGAAGTAGTTGTACGACGCCATCACTTCGTGTCCACGCATGCGGTTGCTTTTAGCTTGGCTTCTGGACGAAAATCCAGCCCCTCGGTTTAAAGGATGTTTCCAGATCGTTGAATAGAACGTTCAGCGGGCGACTGGCCTGCAAGGAGAGCTTATGAACAAAATTGTGCTGGGGCTGGTAGTCGGGGGAATCCTGGGTATCTTTGACGGGCTCAGCGCCTGGTTTACGCCGGCGGTGCGGGCGCAACTGCTGGGCATTGTGATCGGGTCAACGGTAAAGGGACTGATTGCCGGGATCCTGATCGGATATTTCGCGAAGAAAGTGAACTCGCTGCCCCTCGGACTACTGTTCGGGCTGGGCATCGGCCTGCTGCTGGCCTATGCGGTCGCGGCCATGCCTAACCCCGAAGGCAAGCATTACTATTTCGAAATCATGCTGCCCGGTGGAATCGTGGGCATGATCGTGGGTTATGCCACACAGCGCTTCGGCCAGACTTCACAGCTGGTCAGAGGGTAAATCAAGAAGCTGTCAGCTCTCAGCTCTCAGCTTTCAGCAAAACCGTTGAGCACGATGGATCCTCGCTGAAAGCTGACCGCTGCCTTTAAATTTTGGTCTCCGCCGCCGAACGCGGTAAAGTAGCGATCGGGTTATGGCCAACCATCTAGACCAGGAAAAAGAGGCTGCCGCGCGTGCCAGCGTGCGCTTTGTGCGCGATGGCGATATCGTCGGACTCGGCACCGGATCCACCGCTGCTTACGCGGTACGCTTTCTCGGCGAGAGGGTTCAGGCCGGGCTGAAGATTCGCGGCATTCCCACTTCGATTCACACTCAGGAATTAGCGGCCAGCCTGGGGATTCCCCTCACCACGCTGGACGAAGTACAGCAGATCGACGTGACCATCGATGGCGCCGATGAGGTTGATCCTCACCTTCGCCTTATAAAAGGCGGAGGCGGAGCGCTGCTGCGGGAAAAGATCGTGGCATCAGCGACCAGGAAGCTCGTGATCATCGCCGACTCTTCCAAGCAGGTTTCGATGCTGGGGAAATTTCCGGTGCCGGTGGAAGTCATCAAATTCGCCGAGGCTCTGGTAGCCAAAGAGATTGGCGCTCTGGGGGCTGCGGTCACGGTCCGCCTCGACTCCTCGGGCAACAAGTTCATCACTGATGAAGGCAATCATATTCTTGACTGCCGCTTCGGTCAGATTCCCGATCCGCCCGCGCTGGCGCGCAGGCTCGAGTCCATGCCTGGAGTGGTGGAACACGGGCTTTTTATCGGGATGGCCAACATCGCCTTGATCGCGAAGGGTGATCAAGTTTTGGAACTGCAGGAAAAAAAGAACAGCTAGCCAGCAATCTCGCGCAGCGCAGTCAGAAATCTCTGCACTTCGTCGGCCGTGTTGTAGTGCGCCAGACCGATGCGCAGGAAGCCGCCATCCTTTTCCACGTCGAGTCGCTCCGTGAGATTCAATGCGTAGTAGTTGCCATCCCAGGTGAAGAAGCCGCGCTCGCCTAGCTTCGTAGCCAGTTGCAGCGGAGTCTGCCCCGCGACGCGGACCGCAACCGTAGGACACCGTTGATCGATTTTCGCCAGATCGCGAATGCCGTAAAAGTTCAGGCCCGGAATGGTCAGCAATCCGGCAATCAGAGTTTCGGCCAGTCCGCGTTCGTATTGCTGGATCGCGCTATAGCCTGCCAGCAGCGCGGCGCGGCGACCAGATAGCGACGGGTCCACCTGTTGCCCGAGGTCAGCGAGATAGTCCACGCAGGCTGTGATGCCGGCGATGCATTCATGATTCAGGGTGCCCCACTCCCAGCGATTGGGCACGACGTTGGTATTGGCGCGCACCTTGTAGGGCTGCAGGCGCTGCAGGTGCTCGCGCTTACCGTAGAGAATGCCCATGTGCGGTCCGAAAAACTTGTAGCTCGAACAGACCAGAAAATCGCAATCCAAAGCGCGAACATCAATCGGACCATGTGGCGCATAGTGGACCGCATCGATGTACGCCAGCGCGCCTTTCTTGTGCGCCAGGCGGACAATTTCCTTCACGTCATTGATGGTACCCACTGCATTCGACGCATAACCGACAGCCACGACCCGGGTGCGGGTGCTGATTTTCTGCTCCAGATCGGCCAGGTTGAGGGTGCAGTCGTCTTCGTTAATGTCCACGAAGCGAATGCTGACGCCACGCTCTTCGAGTACACGCCAGGGTGAAACGTTGGCGTCATGGTCGAGATGGGTGAGCAGAATCTCGTCGCCCGGTCCGAGTTCGCGTCCAATGGAGCGGCTGATGGCGAAGGTCAGCGTGGTCATGTTGGGGCCGAAGACCACCTCATCCGGATCGCTGCCGAAGAAGTCCGCCATGGCCGACCGAGCTTCGGCGAGTACGGTATTGGTGCGTTGGCTGGTGGCGTATGCGCCACAGGTGTTGGCGTTCGAGTGCGCCAGGTAATCGCTGATGGCGTCAATGACACGCTGCGGAACCTGGGTACCGCCCGGGCCATCGAAGAAGACCGCTGGCTGTCCCGCAACTGTCTGAGACAGCGAAGGGAACTGAGCGCGCACCCGGGAAACATCGAGCGCAGTGGAAGTGTCGGTCGGTGCAATCGGCATAAGGGTCAGGTTTTCGTAGTGCCGGCGTCCTGCCGGGTGTCCCGGGCGCGTGCCGCCCTCGGAGGCTATCGGGCCTTAATCATCAGCCCATCATTGTCGTATGTTCCGGTTGGATCTTGTAGATCACCCGTGTCTCCGTCGGCTGGCGGTACGGATACTTGTCCACCCCAAGATATTTCTTGGCCATTTTGTCGATGTGATCGTCGGCGCCTTCCTCTGTGATCTCAACCACGCGGCCGCGAATTTCGAGATAGCGGTAGGGATTGTCAGGATCGACGATGGCGAGAGCAACCCGCGGGTCTCGCCGCACGTTCCGGTCTTTCTGTCGCCCCTTGGCGGAATTAAATATCACCAGATCACCTTCCAGATCGCACCACACCGGGGTCACCTGCGGACGACCGTCGGGCATCAGCGTGCCCAGGCTGGCGAATGCCCGTTTGCTGAAAAGATCACGATACTTGTCGGGGATGGCTGAGGACATGAGTACCTCCTGAAATAATGACCTGAAACTTTGGTCTGGAGATTATAGACGTTCGGGGCCGCCTGCCAAGGCCAGAAAAATGGACGCCGACTTCGACAGTCTTGTGATGACGGCGGCCAATCCCTCGAACCACAAAAGGATTTCCTTCGTGCACCCTGGTGTCCGTGATGTCAGGGGTTTTGTATCTTCATAAAACTCCATTAGACTACTAGCCATTTCGAGGCCTGAAAGTCAGGCTGAAAGACCTGGCACGCCAAATTATGAACTCACGCCGGACCTATAAATCTCTGGTCGTATTGATTCTGTTGTTGTGCAGCGCACTCGCCGCGCAGACCTCACCGCCCCCCACCGTCGTATTCATGACCGACTTCGGCGTGGTGGACGACTCGGTCGCCCTCTGCAAAGGCGTGATGTACACGATCGCCCCTGAACTGCGCATCGTGGACCTGACGCACGAGGTCACGCCCTTCTCCATCCTGGATGGCGCCCGCTTTTTATATGGAGCGACTCCATACTTTCCCACCGGAACGGTATTCGTGGTGGTGATTGATCCGGGGGTGGGAAGCACGCGAAAAGCCGTTGTGGTGAAGTCGAAGCGGGGACAGTACTTTGTACTGCCCGACAACGGCCTGATGACGCTGATTCAAGACCGTGACGGAATTGAATCAGTGCGCGAAATCACAAATCGTGACTGGATGATCGGGAGTGCGTTGTCTTCGACGTTTCACGGACGCGACATTTTTTCCCCTGTCGGCGCCCACCTTGCCCACGGCGAAGACTGGTCTAAGGTCGGACCCGAGGTGCCAGTGAACAAACTGGTCCGCCTCGATCTGGTAGCGCCCAAGCTCGACGAGCATGGCCTGAGCGGCGAAGTCATCGCGACCGATGGTCCCTTCGGCAACCTGGTTACTAACATCAGCGGAGAAGATTTTCTCAAGCTTGGTTATGGACATGGTCAGAATGTGCACGTCACCATGGGCAAAACGGAAATGAACATTCCATTCGTCAGGACGTTCAGCGACGTGCCCCTGAAGAAGCCGCTGATCTACATAGACTCGCGAGGTAATGTGGCTTTGGCGGTCAACCAGGGCAGCTTTGCGGCGACATATTCCATCAAGCCCCCAGTGCCGATTTTGTTCTCACGCGCTGGAAAGTAACTGTTCTGGGAGAGCCAGAAGCCAGAAGCTAGGGGCCAGAAGCTGATAGCTGACAGCTGCCGTTAAGAGAACTAGCTTAGAGAAGCTGGCGACTCCTCCACATCCTTCGCGATTTCCGGTAAGACGGCCCTGATCAGCGCCACGAAATCCTCTTTCACACGTTCCCCGGTTTCAAGAACTTCTTCGTGATTGATCACCTGGTCAAGAATCCCGGCCGCCATGTTGGTCACGCAGGAAATGGCGAGAACCTTGATTCCCATGTGACGCGCAGCAATGACTTCCGGCACGGTTGACATACCCACCAGATCGGCACCGATCGTCCGCAGGTAGCGAATCTCTGCGGGAGTTTCATAGTTCGGTCCCAGCAACCCCGCATACACGCCCTGGTAAAGGCTCTTGCCCGCCTTCTTGGCCGCTGCCAGCGCAATCTCGCGATAGGCCTTGCAATAGGCCTGCGTCATGTCGGGAAAGCGCGGGCCGAAGCGCTCGTCATTCGGACCGGCCAGGGGATTCTGTCCCTGCAGATTAATGTGATCGGTGAGCGCGACCAGCGCGCCCTGCTTGTATCCAAGGTTGATGCCGCCGGCCGCATTGGTGAGAATCGCGGCCCGGATGTTCATAGAGTCAAACACCCGCATGGGGAATGTGACTTCCATGGCGGAGTAGCCTTCGTACAGGTGCACGCGTCCTTGCATCGCGGCCACTGCGACGCCCGCGGCGTTGCCGATCACCATCTGTCCGGCATGCCCAACGGCCGTCGAGCGCGGGAAAAATGGAATATTCGCATATGGAATGCGAGTGGCGTCTATGAGCTCGTCTGCGAATCCGCCGAGACCCGAACCTAGTACCAAAGCGATCTTTGGGCGGAGAGGGGTTTGCGCCAGCAAGAAAGTTGCGGCTGCTTGGGCGTTGTTGAAGTCTTGGGGAGTGTTCATAGAAACGCCTTTTAAGATCAGTTGGCAGTTCTCGGATTTCAGTACTCAGCCAGAAAAGGGATCGCCGCTTGGAAGTGCATTCTACCCGATAGGAAGTTCTTTGCGTCCTCGCGAAGTCCGTCTCGAACCAGAGAGCTTGAACGCGAAGAGCATGAAGAAAATCCGCAAAAGGACGCAACGAAAAACGCACAGACGCCGCGTCCCACAATATTTCTACCGGGATTTGAACAATTTGCTGGGTTGCGCAAATTCGAGTGTGATCCTTTTTGATATCCAAAAAACGCAGGGGTGGCACAGAGCACTCGAATATTTTTTGAGAGATGCACAACTACTGCTGCACATGCTTGTGGACGGCCTGCACTTGATTGATTTTTAAGCAGATAAAACACCTCATTTTTTATTGACTATAAAAATGAAAGGAGTAAAAACAACCTCGTTCTTTGACAGCTTCTGAAGTTTTCCCGGTTGGTGCGGCGTCCGGGGCTCAAGCCAAGTCACTCTCTGCATCGCAAGATGACGGAGGGAAGGCGGGTAAGGGTCTATAGCAAAGCGCTGGTCGAGGCGAACAAGAAGATATGTTGAAGGCAGGATAGAGTCCTGAGGCGTTAGGCAGGTTTGTCCGGTTGGCGGTAAGCCCGGAGCCCAAGCATGATCGCGCGGAGCAACCCGCAAGGGTAGCTGCGAGTGCAGGTCGGTAAGGGTCTAAAGCGAGCTACTGGCCGAGACGAATGGGCGTAACACCACCTCAGGGCTCTTATTTTTTTGCGCGCCGTTTCCGCCCACCCGCAGTATTCACGGCCCCTGCACAACTTGCAGCTTCGCTCCAGGAGCCAGTCGCGCCCGATAGATGGCGTTCGTAGCTTCGACTTCTCCGACCGCGTCCACATTCAGGTCATAGTTACCCTGTGGCAGGTTTTCCGCGAAGGGAATTTCAAACTCATCGGTGTTCTTCTTCAAAGTGAATCGCTGATAGCCGACAGCGGTCGCGCGCCCAGTCTCATCGACCGCAAGAGCCACAACCGTGAAATCGAAATCATCTCCGGTCTGGTTTGAGACCCGGATGGCCGCCTCCAGACGGTGGCCCGTGATCTTGGGCTTCTTGCTCCACTCGACGACCAGAGGAGCCACCACGTCCAGGGTGTATTCCTTCTTCTTCTGAGCGGTAGGCTTGCCACTATCGGTGATGGTCACTACAAAGTGAAAACTGTCCACTTCAGTGGGCGCGCCACTCAGCGTCCCGTCAGGAGCCAGTTCGACACCCGGAGGCGGCGTTCCCGATGTCACCTCCCAGTTGAGAGGTGTGATGCCGCCTTGCGCCTCCAGCTTGAAGTGATACGGCCTACGCAGAAATCCTTTAGGAAGAGGATCGGTCTGAAACATGAGGGGCTCGCCAGTGGCCGCGCCCTGCTGCGCCGGGGAAGATCCCAGCAGAGCAAGAACCAGAAACAACGATCCCGCGAGTTTCAGAGTCATAGTGCCTTAGATGGCAAGTGCGGATTACCCGGTCGGATCCGCGAAAATCTCCCGTGCCGACTGGCGGTAACTCTATCATCGCCAATTGATTCCTCGTTGCACGGAAGGTCGGTTTGCGCCTGACGGTTCCCAAAAGTGGCATGGACACTAACTCCATCTTCCAAACGGAAGCAAAGAGACCCTCACGCCGCCGCAAGGGCATGAAATTGTTGATTCCTAAGGTGCTTTCGGTAGCCTTTGACGGTTAGAAATTGCTTTTCGGGGCGGTCCATATTAAAACCCCTCCATGCCAAGTCGTCTCGGCAAACTTCTCCTGTGCTGCTTTCTGACGAACTTCGTTGTGAGTCAGACTCCCCCACCTTCTCCGCCTAAAAAAGACACAACCGGCGAGGCCTACGTCTTCGAGCGTATCGCGGAACGGGTGCGCTTTGAAAACGATGGTACAGGCTTTCGCGATACCACGGCTGTAGTCCGCATCCAGAATCAGGCGGGCATGCAGCAGTTCGGACAATTGATCTTTGGATACTCCTCCGCCACCGAGCGACTGGACCTGGATTATGTGCGTGTCCGCAAACCTGATGGACAGGTGGTGCCCACGCCGGTCGCCGACGCCCAGGATTTTGCGCCCGAGATTCTGCGCGACGCACCCATGTACAGCGATTACCGGCAACGGCACGTCTCAATCGTCGACCTGCATCCGGGAGATGTGCTCGAGTATCACACGGTCGTCCATGTCACAACTGCGCTCGCTCCCAATGAGTTCTGGTACGAGCACACTTTCCCGAAAAACGTTGCCATTGGCGAAGACCGGTTGGAGATTGATCTTCCCAAATCGCGTGAGGTAAAGCTGAAGAGTCCAGACCGGAAATACGACGTCAAGGAAGCCGGCGACCGCCGCGTCTACACCTGGGTGGTTCGCGATGTCGCTCCCGATCGCAAACGCGACCGCGATGACGACGAGTTCGACCCGAGTGACCAGGAGTCGGATGTGCAGATTTCGACCTTCGCCGACTGGGTTCAGGTGGCGCACTGGTATGCCAAACTGCAAGGCGAACGTGTGGTAGTCGATGATCGCATCCGCCAAAAAGCGGTCGAGTTGACTCGCGGGGCTGTCACTCCGCTGGAAAAAACGCGCCGTCTTTACGCTTACGTCGCCGGCAATGTGCGTTACGTGAGCCTTTCTTTCGGCGTGGGGCGCCTGCAACCACATGCAGCGTCGGAAGTTCTACAAAACGGCTTTGGTGATTGCAAGGACAAGCACACTCTGCTCGAGGCATTGCTGCGGGCTGCCGACATTCAGAGCTATCCCGTCTTGATCAGCAGCTACCGCAAACTTGATCCTGACATCCCGTCCCCGGCCCAGTTTGATCATGAGATCACCGCAGCTCGGGTGGGCAAAGACGAAGACTTTACCTGGCTGGATGCCACCGCCGAGGTCGCTCCCTACGGTTTGATTATGTACCAGCTCCGCAACAAGCAGGCACTGCTGGCCTCCAACGACTCCTACGCGGGGTTGCGCAAGACCACGGCTGACGCTCCTGTTAAAAATCTTGTTGCTATCAAGATCGACGGCAAATTCTCCGAGACCGGCGTTCTGGACGCAAATTTCGAACTGACCGCTCAGGGTGATAGCGATTTGCCCATCCGGATCGCTTTACGCCGCGCTCCTCCTGCAGCCTGGCAGCAAGTGCTGGAGCTTTTCTCTGCGGTGTGGGGTTATCCCGACGGTGATATTTCGGAAGTCCACGTTGACCCTCTGGAGAACATCAGCAAACCACTTCACCTGACGTATCATTTTCATAAAGACAACTTCTTTAGAGTTCCGAGCTCAGGAGCGAATTTCCGGGTTCTTCCTCCCATCCAAATCTCCGGTCTGTCCCCGGCGAATCCGCGCAAAGGCCCGAGGCCGCTAGATGTCGGCCCGTCGATTGAGCAAACTTTTCGGGCCCACATTCAGTTTCCTGCAACTTACAACGTGACTGCACCGGATTCGGTTCGGATGGTGCGGGATTACGGCGAATACTCTTCGTCTTACACTCTGAACAAGAATGTTCTGGATGCCGAGCGCCACCTCGTCCTCAAAGTCAACGAGTTGCTCCCGGCCCGGCGCGCGGATTACGAATCATTCCGCAATCTCAGCAGCAGAGATGTGCAGCAGTTTCTGAACTGCAACATCGCTCCGGCATCAGCAGTAGCCGTGGTCTCCGCCTCCAAGTTAACCGGCAGCGCTGAAGAATTGCGCAAGGCTGGCATGGCCGCGCTGGAGCGGAAGGACTTCGCTACCGCCGCCGACCTGCTAAAGCGCTCCCTCGACCAGGACGCAAGCCAAAAAAAAGCATGGGAGGACCTGGGACTCGCCTACGCCGCCCTCCGCAGGCACGACGAAGCCATTGCTGCATTCCGCAAACAGATCGAAGCCGACGCCTTCCACGCACGTGCCCATGGCGATCTCGCCGCGGAGTTGCAGCAGCAATCGAAATTCGACGAAGCCGTTGCAAGCTATCGGAAGCAGGTGGAAATTACACCTGATGACAAATCTGCTCACAAGAATCTTGGCTTGCTTCTGCTTCAGACGCATCACGAAGACGAAGCTTTGACCGAGTTGGAAACTGCTGCGTCTCTTCCGCCTGACGATCCTGAAGTGAAAATCGCGTTGTCTCGCCTGTACGCGAAGAATGGAAACATAGCCAAAGGTGAGGCACTAATGAAGAGTGTTACTGGTGCGGCGAGTCTGACTTCGGGGCCTGACCTTTACGCGGCCTCATTGCGTGACGACATCGACCCGAGACAAACTGAGCGTGATGCCCGGCAGACACTCAATAACATTGGAGACCAGTTCGACTCCGGTGAGTTCGATCGGCTCGGTCCTTCTGCTTTTTCAGCCATGAATCTGGTGGCGCTGGCCTGGGCCCGCCTGGGCTGGGCCAAGTTTCTGCAGGGCGAAACTCTGGAGGCCATGCAGTTTCTGAATTCGTCATGGATACTGAGTCAATCGGGGACGGTGGGCAATCGCCTGGCCCGCCTTTTAGAGAAAGAAGGCCAGCGTGACAGGGCCCGCCATACATATGCGTTGGCGTTTGCCGCAGGCGGCGCCGAAGCGGATGCATCCCGCCAGGCGGTCGGCAGGCTGGCTGCAACTCCGGCCGCTGCCGATAAGGAAATTGAGCAATCCGCCAACGAACTGCATTCTGCCCGCACCGTTGCCTTGCCGGCGCTGGTGCCGGGTGCGGTCTCGGCCAATTTCGCCCTCGTTTTTGACAGCGCCACCAAGCCCGAGCGGGCCGATTTTCTCGACGGCGATGCCGCTCTGAACGCGGTCGGCGTCCAGTTGCAGCAGAAGGATTACCCGGTGAAATTTCCGGATGTGTCTTCCGTGAAACTTATCCGGAGGGGCCGGCTTTCCTGCAGTAACTCAAAGTGCAATATCGAACTGCTGCCGCCTGAGTCGATGAATGCAGGCGAAATCGCACCTGCTGCTGCGAAGCAATAGCAATCAGGCGTTTTGTCCAGTCGGATGCCCGCCGGATGAATGACGCCTAAATTAATTGCCGAGAAACTCTTCTACCGACTTCTCGAACATTCCCGGTTGATCAACGAAAGTCATGTGGCCTGATTTCGGCAGAATCACCAGTTTCGATCCGGCGATCTTTTCGTGCACGGTCTGTGACATGGACGGATCCGACTCGTCGTGATCGCCGACGACAATTAGTGTGGGAACTTTAATGGTCGATAGCTGGTCGGTGTACTCCACCGACTTGAGGTTGCCGTCAATCACGAACTCTCCGTGCGATCCCCACATCTCGCGGTAGAGGTCCCACGACATTTTTCCGTTGTCGATGGGGTCGTAGTTCGCGTCGGGATGGTTCTGATAGATGTAAGGGAAGTATCCATCGCCCCAGGCTGCGGTCATATATTCGGTAGTGTAGCGATTCTTTTCGTAGTCCTTGCCGTGGCCGTATAGGCCTTCTGCTTCCATCTTGTTGATACGTTCGCGCGCGTCTGCCGGCATCTTCTCTTTCATGCGCACGAATACTTCGTTGATCGCCTTGGTGCTGGAGAACGTGCTGGCCAGGATGAGATACGAGAGATTCTTCTGATACTTCAGCGCATAGGCCTCCGCCAGCACCCCGCCGTAGGAATGTCCCAGCAGACTGATCTGATTGAGGTGGAGCGCCTGGCGCACACCTTCGACATCCTCCGCCATGTTCTCGACGGTGTAGCCGGACGCATCCTCCAGGGTCTGCGATCGTCCCGAGCCGCGCTCGTCGATAAAGATGAGCTGGTAGTGGCGCGCCAGCGGCGTCAGATACGGCAGAAAATAATCGTGCGAGGCTCCCGGCCCTCCGTGCAGGACCATTAACGGTTTGCCATGGCCAAAAATCTTGTAATAGATCATCAGGCCGTTGGCATCCACGTAGCCTTCACGGATGGGATACACATTGGCATTCGGGACGGAGGAAGGACCTGAGTTTTGTGCAGTAACGAACGTTGCCGGCACTGCCAACAGAAGGAAAAGCTGGAACCATGCAAGAGGCTTGTTCATGGTCGCCCATGCTAACGCCCCGCAACGTTCACAGGCAATGGGGAACGCCTCTCATCTTGACCAGGCCGTCCTCTACTTGGATACGGCAGCCAGTATCAGCTTCTGGTTTTTCAGGATTTCCGCCAGTGAAGCCTGGTTCTTCTTGATGACGCCCTGGTTGGACAAGATCGTCTTCTGGTTCTTCACGATCGAAAGTTGATTGGCGAGAATCGCTTTCTGGTTCTTTACGATGGTGCTCTGGTTGGACAGAATAGTCTTCTGATTCGATAGAACTTTGGCATCCGCCATGGGCTGATTTCTCCTTTTGATTTTTCCGCCTCAGTTTATCACTTGCACCTCCGCGCGGCGGCCATGCTGATCTACACTGGCTTCCACACTTCTTGCCGGCGGTGCGACATGACCCACGTGCCTTGGCCTTTGCGGGACGTCACGCTCAAGGTGCTGAATCTTCCCCTGCAGTCTGAGTTCTATCAGGAGTTCGGACTACAACTCCTGGATCGCTCCGACCGGCACGCAACTTTCGCGGCCGGCGACGCGCGTCTCCGATTGAAGCTGTTGATCAATGGTGAGCATCGTCCACCCCGCACTGCTGGGCTGTTTCATTTCGCGTTGCTGCTGCCCGACCGGCCTGCTCTGGGCTCATTTCTGCGCTACGCGCAAGCCAAGCCGTGGCAATTCGTCGGCGCAGCCGATCATCTGGTCAGCGAATCGTTGTACTTCTCCGATCCCGAAGAAAATGGAATTGAAGTCTACGCCGATCGCCCGGCAGACTCGTGGCAATGGAATGACGGGCGCATCAGTATGGCGACGTTGCCGCTGGATTTGAGCGAAATGGCGCGATCGTCGGGGCCGGAATGGCAAGGTTTTCCCCCTGGTTCGCGCCTCGGACACATGCACCTGACGGTTGGCGATCTAAATCGCTCTCAGGCTTTCTACGAAAAGCTAGGCCTGCGGCTTACTTTGGACTGGGGAGCGTTCCGCTTCCTGGCGTGGGATGGCTATCACCACAATCTCGCCATCAACCTGGTCGAAGGCCGTAACTCCGCGGCGGTCACCGAAAAGATCAGTGGGCTGGAATCCTTTTCGATTGAACACGAGGAGATGCGCCAGGATTCGGTGGATCCAAACGGCATTCAACTGCAAAGTCTGGCAAATCCTCGGTAGGCGAAACTGCAAATCTGCTGCAAGAAGTTAAAAAAACGTCAAGCAGCAATTAAAGAACGAACCGCAGTCAAGACTTCAGAGCCGGCTGCGTTGCCCTTCGAGAGTACATCCGTAATCCCCACCTTCCGCGCCTCGTCCAACAATTGGGGATACGTGTGCAGGGTGAACATCAGGATGTGCGTGTGAGGGGCAATGGCTTTGATGGCGCGAGCGGCATCCAGGCCATTCATGACCGGCATGGATAGATCCAGCAGCACCACGTCAGGGTGAAGTTCCTCGACTCGCTCGACGGCTGCCTTCCCGTTTTCAGCTTCGCCGCAAACCACTAAGTCTGCGTCCTGCTCCAGGTACAGCCGCAATGAACGGCGGATGACCTGCATGTCGTCTACG
>Ga0105241_10001580_pt1 | contig 17420 bp, 16 predicted proteins | sample KBSC64metaG_FD_80422 | JGI IMG/M metagenome (GOLD analysis project Ga0105241, IMG submission 80422) | Corn rhizosphere microbial communities from Kellogg Biological Station, Michigan, USA - KBS C6-4 metaG | ecosystem: Host-associated > Plants > Roots > Rhizosphere > Soil | place: Michigan, USA... | reverse complement strand
CGGCATGCAGGTTCAGGCCAGCTCCGGGCTGCATCAGGTCAGCGACGACGGTTCCGGAAAGAAGCGCCAGGATGGTGATCGCCAGAAAGACGATCAGCGCGCGGACGATGGTTGAACCGGTACGCAGCGCGCCGCCGTGCAGAACGATGCCGTCGACGATCGTGCAGAACAGGATGGGCGGAACCATCATGCGCATCGTCTTGATGAAGGCTATGCCCAATGGGCCGAGGGCCACGCCCGCATTGGGCCAGACATATCCCAGGATGGTCCCCGCAACCACCCCCAGGATCATCTGAACATATAGCTGTCGCAACAAGCCCCGCCTCCCATTTATGCGTAAAATGCATCACATGGACCATTCATTGCATTTGATAAAAATATTCGGACCCGCTTCTATCGTCAACTGAATGCAGGCGCCGGCAGGATCTTCTTCCTGCCAGCGGACAGAATGGATTTGAAGGAGAGGTGCAATGCAAATGGCATGGAGCGATCCGTCGTGACCGCGATGCTGTCGGCCCTGCGCCGCAATGTGTCGCGCGCATCCATGGCGACCTTTGCGGCATTGCTGCTTTCCGCCTGCCAGACCTCCGCCGAGATGGCCGCCCGGCCCGCCGAAATCCACGTGCTGACATCGGGCGGTTTCAGCGCGGCCTTTGACAGGCTCGCCGCGCAATATCGCACCGAAACCGGCACCCGGATCGTGACGGAACATGGGCCATCCATGGGCGAAACCAGCAACGCGATTCCCGCGCGCCTTGCCCGCCATGAACCGGCCGACGTCGTCATACTTGCGCGTTCCGCACTGGATAAGCTGGTCGCCGCAGGTCAGGTCAGCCGCGGCACGGAGATCGATCTGGGGCTCTCCAAGATCGCCGTGGCGGTCAAGGACGGCGCGCCCATTCCCGACATCTCGACCGCGGATGCCGTCCGGACGGCCTTGCTCAATGCGAAGTCGGTCGCATGGTCCGACAGCGCCAGTGGCGTCTACATCCAGACGACCATGCTGGACAGGCTGGGCGTCGCTGATCAGGTTCGTCCCAAAGGGCGGATGATCCCCGCTACTCCGGTCGGCGAGATCGTGGCGAGGGGGGAGGCCGAGATCGGTTTCCAGCAACTCTCCGAACTCAAGCCGGTCAAGGGCATCCGCATCGTCGGGCTGCTGCCGGACTCGCTCCAGAAGGTGACACCCTTTTCCGGCGGCATCGTCGCCTATTCGCCCCAGCCCGAAACGGCGCGGGCCCTGCTCGACTATCTCTCCTCGCCCAAGGCCTACAGCATCATTCGTGAAAGCGGCCTTGAACCGGCATCGCAAAAGGTGAACCCATGACCGCCCAGACCCACACGGCCTCAGCCGATTTCACTGAAGCGGCAACCGACAGGAAGAAGTCGGCCTTCAAATCCATCTTCATCGTGGCCAGCGGCAACTTCCTGGAGATGTTCGACTTCATGGTGTTCGGCTACTACGCCACCTACATCTCGAAGGCGTTCTTTCCCACCGGCAGCGAGTTCGCCTCGCTGCTGCTGACATTGATGACTTTCGGCGCCGGATTCCTCATGCGGCCGGTCGGCGCGCTGGTTCTGGGCGCCTATGTCGACCATCATGGCCGCCGCAAGGGGCTGCTGCTCGTGCTGGGGCTGATGGCGCTCGGTACGCTCGCCATCGCGATCACCCCGACCTATGAGCAGATTGGCCTTGCGGCGCCGCTCATCATCCTGGTCGGCCGGCTGGTCCAGGGACTTTCCGCCGGCGTCGAGGTCGGCGGCGTGTCGGTCTACCTGAACGAGATCGCACCGCCGCATCGCAAGGGCTTCTTCACATCCTGGCAGTCGGCCAGCCAGCAGGCGGCGGTGGTGTTCGCCGCGCTGATCGGCCTCATCGTCTCGACGAGCCTGCCGCCTGAAACCATGCAGGCCTGGGGCTGGCGCGTGCCCTTCATCATCGGCTGCGTGATGATCCCCTTCCTCTTCATCATCCGCCGCCATGTCGAAGAGACCGAGGCGTTCCTGAACCGCAAGGAGCATCCGCAGATCGGCCAGATCGTGCGCATCATCGGCGCGAACTGGGGCATCGTGCTGCAAGGCGCGCTGATGGCGGTCATGACCACCGTGTTTTTCTACATGATCACCGCCTACACCCCGACCTTCGGCAGCAAGGTGCTGAACCTGGACGCGGGCGACGGCCTGCTCGTGACTGCCTGCGTCGGCCTCACCAACTTCATTCTGCTGCCCGTCATGGGTGCGCTGTCGGACAAGGTCGGCCGCCGCCCGTTGCTGATCACCGCGACGTTGCTGGGCGCGGCGCTTGCCTATCCGCTGATGAGCTGGCTGGTGGCCGATCCGACCTTCGGCAAGCTGCTGGCGGTGGAACTGCTGCTGGCCGCGATCTACGCCACCTATAACGGCGCCTTCATCGTCTATCTGACCGAAGTCATTCCGGGCCATGTCCGCACTGTCGGCTTCAGCCTGGCCTACAGCACGGCGACCGCGATCTTCGGCGGCTTCACCCCCGCGATCAGCACCGCGCTCATCGGCGCGACCGGGGACAAGGCGATCCCCGGCGCCTGGTGCGCCGCCGCGGCGCTTCTTTCCCTGCTCGCCCTGCTGATCGGCAGTCGCGCCAATCGCAAGGCCATCGAACAGGACTGAGACTTTCCTCGCTTCAACCTGACAATATAAGATCTGGGAGACTATTGATGCACAAGCAACTGAAGGGCCTTTTCGCGCAAGGGGCGGCGTTGATGCCGCTGGCGATGGCGCTGACCGTGATGACGCCTTCGGGCGCGGCGGCGCAGGACGCAACAGCCGCGCCTGTTGCTGATCCGGCCGTGACGCAGGATGTGGCGCCGCAGGATGTGGCGGCCCAGGATGTGGCTGCCGATCCGGCTGCCGCTTCTGTCGACGACGCATCGATCGTCGTCACCGGCAGCCGCGTCGCCAACGGCTTCAAGACGCCGACGCCAGTCACCATGGCGAGTTCCGAGCAACTGCGGGTGGCCGCGCCGACCAACCTTGCCGACGGCCTCAACCAGTTGCCCGCCTTCAACGGCAGCACCAAGACGTCCAGTCCGTCAACCACCAACAGCCGTGGCGGCAGCAGCGGCCAGAATCTGCTCAACCTGCGCGGCCTGGGCGCGCAGCGGACGCTGATCCTGCTCGACGGCCGGCGTCTGCCCGCCACCAACAGCGGCGGTTCGGTCGACATCAACATCATTCCGCAGGGCCTTGTCAGCCGCGTCGATGTCGTGACCGGCGGCGCTTCGGCGGCCTATGGTTCCGACGCGGTGGCGGGCGTCGTGAACTTCGTGCTCGACACGAAATTACGGGGCTTCAAGGCGGAGGCGCTGACGGGCATTTCCACCCATGGCGATCTGCCCTCGTTCGGCGGCTCCTTTGCCTTCGGCACCGCGGGCGCGGACGATCGGCTCCGTTTTGTCGCGGGTATCGATTATTTCTACCAGAAGGGGCTGCGCGCCGACCAAAGGACGCATCGCGACTGGTTCGACGACAATGCCGGGCAGATCGTCAACCCGGTGGCCGGCGCTCGCCCGCTCAACCTCATCATCCCCTCGATCCGCAGCTCGATCGGCACCTATGGTGGCCTGATCAGCGCCGGTCCGCTGCGCGGCACGCAATTCCTCGCCAACGGCGTTTCGGCGCCTTTCGATTATGGCACGATCACCGGCACGGCTTTCCAGAGCGGCGGCGACGGCGCGAGGGCGAATATCGGCCTTCAACCGACGCAGGAGCGCTATAACGGCTTTGCCCGCGCCGAATTTGACCTGTCGTCCGCCACGACGCTGTTCGTCGAGGGACTCTACGCCCGCAGCCATACCAATCAGGGCGCTTTCGTCAGCCAGAATGTCGGTTCCAACGCGGCCTACACCATCTATCGCGACAACGCCTATCTGCCGGCGGACATCCTGGCCCGCATGGTGGCGGCCAATGTCCAGTCCTTCCAGCTCGGCCGGTTCGAGGGCGAATTGCCGCTGGTCGAGAATGAATCGACTATAGACGTCTATCACGGATCGATCGGCGTGCGCGGTGAGCTTGACGGCACATGGAAATGGGACGCATCCTATAATTTTGGCCAGTCGGACCAGGAACTGCGGTCGAACAACCTCACCATCGCGCGCAATCTCTATGCTTCGGCCGATGCCGTGCGGAACCAGGCCGGACAGATTGTCTGCCGTTCGACGCTCGCCGGCCTCGATCCGGGCTGCACCCCGCGCAATCTGTTCGGACCGCAGGCCCCCAATCAGGCGATCACCGACTATGTGACCGGTGACAATGTCCTGAACCTGCGACTGCGCCAGCAGGTCGCCGCGATCAACATCCGGGGTGATCTGGGCGACAATCTGCAAATTGCCGGACCGATCTCGGTCGCGGCCGGCGTCGAATATCGCAAGGAGACGGCGAAGCAGACGACTGATGCCCTGTCCCCCACGCGCATCGATTTCACCGGCATTCGCGGTGGCCCGGCCGCGCTTCAGGGGCGGCAAGGGCCCTATCGCTTCTTCAATCCGCTGCCTTTTTCCGGCGAATATGACATTCGCGAAGGCTATCTGGAAATTGCCGTGCCCGTGCTCAAGGACAGCCCGATCGCCCAGTCGCTGGACCTCAATGGAGCGGTCCGCTATGCCGACTACAGCACGTCGGGCGGGGCGACGACGTGGAAACTGGGCGGCAGCTGGCAGTTGAACGACGCGCTCCGCTTCCGCGGCACCTGGTCGCAGGATATTCGCGCGCCCAACCTGCTCGAACTGTTCAACCCCGCGACGCAGTTGAACGGCAATGTGGTCTACAATGGCGTGACGACGCCGCAGGTCAATTTCGCCACCGGCAACCCCAATCTCAAACCTGAACGGGCGAGGACCATCACCTTCGGCGGCGTCTATCAGCCGAGCTGGCTCCCCGGCTTCCAGGCGTCGGTCGACTATTACAAGATCAAGCTCAAGGACGCGATCACCACGCTGGCGGAACAGCGGGTGGTCGACGAATGCGCGGCGGGCAACCAGGCCCAGTGCGCGAACATCACGGTGCTGCCTTCGGGATCGCTCAGCATCCTGCGCCCCAACCTCAACCTGGCGGAGCAGACCGTCGCCGGCATCGACTTCGAAATCGGCTACAAGACCGATTTTGCCGGCGGCAATCTCAACGTGCGTCTGATCGGCAATCATGCGACGGAAAATAATTCGCAGACTCCCGGGTCTCCGGTGCGCGAGGCGCTGGGCGAGACGATCACGCCGAAATGGAGCGGCGTGCTTCAGGCGAACTGGTCGAACGAAGCCTTCTCGCTGTTCGTGCAGGAGCGTTTCATCAGCGCAGCAAAGCTGGATGCCACGCGGATAGAGGGCATCGACATCAACGACAACAGCACGCCCGCGGTGTTCTACACCAATGTCACGGCGACCTATAATCTCCACATGGGCGGCGGCAAGCAGCAGGTCTATCTGTCCGTGGCCAATCTGTTCGACCGCGATCCGCCGCTGTCGCCTCCGCCGGTGACGACGTTCACCACGGCCGCCAGCAGCGCTTATGATCCGATAGGTCGCTATATCACGGCGGGTGTCCGCATATCCTTCTGATCCTTTGGGGAGCGCGTCCGGCCCGTCGCGCTCCCCGCCAATCCGGGGAATGGAAAATGACCATCGACCGTCTTGCGACCATGCGACCCGTATCCAGGCATGTGGTCGATCATATGCTCTCTGGCATGCTGGGCCAGACGAGCGACGTGCTGATGATGCAATATGGGATCAGCTACAATACCTGGCGAAAGATCCGCGCCGGCGACCCGATACGCAAATCCGTCGCGGAGCGGCTGGAGCAGCGTATTCTGGGCAAGAGCGGTACCTAGAGCATCGTGCGGAAAAGTGGGAACCGGTTTTCCGCGCAAAGGATGCGACAACAAAGAACCCACAGCATCGTGCGGAAAAGCGGGAAACGGTTTTCCGCCTGGAACATATCTTTCGGCCGCAACATGGCCTATGAAGGCACTGGTGCAGTTCGGGTGGTCGACGGTCTGGAAGCATGAGTTTGCAAAAGAGTGTCTGAGCGCCGGCGGAATTATCGCGTCATCGCGTTGGTGGTGGCTTTTGCCCTGTTCATGCAGCAACTGGATGCCACCGTCCTGACCATCGCGCTGCCGGCCATGTCGCGCGATTTCGGTATCCCGGCTTCGGGCCTCAGCCTCGCGCTCACATCCTATCTCGTCGCGCTCGCGGCATTCATCCCTGCCAGCGGCTGGGCGGCCGATCGTTTCGGCTCACGCACCATCTTTTGCAGCGCGATCGCCAGCTTCATGGCGGGGTCGGTTGCCTGCGCCTGGTCGAACAGCCTTCCGACGCTGGTTGGCGCGCGGTTCTTTCAGGGTATCGGCGGCGCCATGATGGTGCCGGTCGGCAGGCTGGTCCTGCTGCGCAGCGTCAGCCGGGATGACCTGGTCGCCGCCTTGTCATGGCTCGTCATGCCGGCCCTCGTGGGGCCTATTGTCGGACCACCGCTGGGCGGGCTGATCGTGACCTATCTGGACTGGCGCTGGATCTTCTACATCAACATCCCGATCGGCGCGGCCGGGCTGGCGCTGGCGATCTGGCTCATTCCCCAGATAAGGGAAGACGACGTGGCGCAGTTCGACGCGCGGGGCTTCGTTTTGTCGGGACTGGCGCTCGGATGCCTGATCTTCGGTCTGGAACTTGGCAGCCATGCTGTCGGGCTGTCGGTCATCATCGCACTTCTGGGATGCTGCGCGTTGTTCTTCATCGCCTATCTTGTGCATGCCCGTCGAACGAAAGACCCGATCCTCGATCTTTCGCTCATGCGCATCCGCACCTTTGGCCTTTCCGTGGCGGGCGGCACGCTGACCCGCATCGCGCAGGGCGCGCAACCCTTCCTGCTGCCGCTGCTTTTCCAGATCGGCTTTGGCATTTCCGCAGCCCAGGCGGGCACGATCATGGCGGCGACAGCGATCGGCGCCCTGGCCATGAAGCCGATCGCGCCGTCGGTCATCCAGCGGTTCGGCTATCGTGCATGCCTGATGGCGGGAAGCGTGGCGGCTGCAATCGCCATCAGCGGCTGTGCCCTGTTCAGTCCGGCCTGGCCCCAGCCTGCACTGGGCGCGGTGCTGCTCATATCCGGATTTTTCACGTCCTTGCTGTTCACCGGGTACAATGCGCTGGCCTTTGTCGATGTCGACCAGTCGAAAATGAGCGCGGCGACCAGCCTCTATGCGACATTCCAGCAGATCAGCCTTTCGCTGGGCATCTGCTTCGCCGCCAGCCTGCTCGAACTCCGGGGTTCGATGGACGCGGCCAATTTCAGCGGGATATTCATCCTTATCGGCCTGGTGGCCTTTTCCGCGACCTTCACGAACCGGCTCCTGCGGCCAGATGCCGGCACTTCCTCCCCTCCGGCCCAGGCCCTCGACCAGGCATGAGCGGCTGAGCGGAACGCCGCGCCGGCTTGCCAATATAGGTTCTTAAGCGTACCTTTAAATTCGATGGCGGCATCGGATTTGGAGGCATGGGTGCAGAATTTCTTCAAGGGCTTCTTCCAGTTCGGCTATGTAACCCGCGATGTGGAGGCGGCCGTCGCGGCGTTCCGCGACAGGTTCGGCGCGGTCGAATTCATGGTGAACGATCCTCCGGCGATCGACGGCCGGCCAGCGCCCACCCGACGCATAGCGCTCGCCTGGATCGACAATGTGATGACGGAGATCATCGAGCCCGATCCCATGCAGAAGACGATCTATGACGATCATCTTCCTCCCGTCGCGGGGCCGATCCGGCTGCACCATTTCGGATATCTGATCGACGATCATCAGGCGATGCTCGATCGCCTTGGGGACATGGGTTATGATGTGCCCATGGCCGGCTCGATGCCGGGCGCTCTCGACTATATTTACGCGGACACACGCCGCGATCTGGGAGTCTGGTCAGAATTTATCCGCCTGGACGAGGGCGGAAAGGCCTTCTTTGGCGCCGTGCCGCGTAACATGACGGGGTGATAAGAACGATCGTTCCTTAGATGCGCGAACATCTCTGAAATGAATACGAATATTTGCACGAATAATTGGCATATTGACTGTATTTGCTGAAAATATAATAAACTTGGCGAAACATATACAAGGAGAGAGTCGTGCAGCCGATATTGGCGGGCAAGGTGGCTGTCGTCACGGGCGGCGCATCGGGGATCGGCCGGGCGACGGCGGAACTGCTCGCGGCGCAAGGTGCGGCCGTGATGATCGTCGATCTGGACGAAAGCAATGCGGGCGCGGCGGCGGACGCCATAGCGGCATCGGGCGGGCGGGCGCTGGCATTGCGCGCCGACATGCGGGAAGAGGGCCAGGTGCAGGCGGCGATCGAAGCGACCGTCGCACATTTCGGCGGCGTCGACCTGCTCGACAACACCGTGTCCTACAATGCACCCGAACAGACCGGCGCGGACGGCGAAATCCACGAGATGGATGCCGCAATCGGGAACCGGGCGCTGGAGATCAATCTGCGCGGCCCGATGCTGGCCGCCAAATATTGCATACCCCAGATGCTGAAGCGCGGCGGTGGCGCGATCGTCAATATCTCGTCGACCGCCGGCATATTGTCGCTGGGCACCGTTCCCGCCTATGCGGCGTCGAAGGCGGCGGTGCACAGCCTCAGCCAATCGATCGCCACCGCCTATGGCAGGCGCGGCATCCGCTGCAACACGATAGCGCCCGGCTTCATCGATACGCCCACGACGCGGAACATGGGCGATCAGTTCTTTCAGATGACCCTGGACAATAATGTACTGCCTTATCTGGGTCAGCCGGACGACATAGCACAGGCGGCGCTGTTCCTGCTGTCGGACGCGGCCCGCTACATCACGGGTCAGTTGCTGGCGGTCGACGGCGGACAGACCATCCACCTGCCGGTGGTCGCGGATATGTGGCGCATGGCGGCGGGCAAGCCGCTGGTCGAGACAGCGTGAGGAGAGACGGGATGCAGACGCATGGACGGCTGAACGACAAGGTGGCGGTGGTCACCGGCGGGACCAAGGGCATAGGGCAGGGCATCGTCCTGCGCTTCCTCAAGGAGGGGGCGGCGGTGGTCTATTGCTCGCGCAGCCCGGAGAATAACCGGGAGAATGAGGCGCTGATCACCAGCATCCCCGGCGCGGCGGATCGGGCCCGCTTCGTCGCCGCCGATGTCGGCAATCGGCAGCAGATGGAAGATCTGGTGAACAATGCGGCCGAACAATTCGGCCGACTGGACATCGTCGTCAACAATGCTCAGGGGATCGCTCCGGTCCGATCGATAGAGAACAAGCCGGATGCTGACTATACGATGACGCTGATGACTGGTTTCTACCAGTCGCTCTGGACCAGCCGCGCGGCGGTTCCGCACATGCGCAAGGTGGGCGGCGGGAGGCTGATCTATTTTTCCAGCCACTGGAACATCTGGGGACAACCCTATGCCAGCGACTACAACATCACCAAGTCCGCCAATGAGGCGCTGACGCGCAGCGCCGCGCGGGAGTTTGGCAAGGACAATATCACGGCCAACTGCATCACGCCGGCGGGCGATAGCTGGGCCTACAAGAGTTGGGCCGACCAGAACCGGGAAATGGCCGAAGCGAGCGTGCGGCAGTTCCCGATGCGTCGCATGGGCGATTGCGAGGTCGACATTGCCGGCGCGGTGCTGGGTCTTTGCAGCGACAATGGCCGCTTCATCACCGGACAGGTCTTCTGCGTCGACGGCGGCGTATGGGCGACCGCGCCGCTCCAGATGCATGAGGAGGGCACGGATATCCACAAGGGCCACAGCCAGGCCGCCGTCGAACTGACGGTTTGAGCACGGGGAGGACAGGATGGGATTGATCGAAGGGCAGGTCGCGATCGTCACGGGCGCGGCCAATGAATTGACCCAGGGCATTGCCCGCCGCTTCGCCCGGGAAGGTGCGAAGGTTGTGCTGGTGGACCGCGATCAGGACGCCGCGCAGGCGGCTGCGCGCGCCATCCCGGATGCGGAAGCGCGCAGCGCGGACCTTGCCGATCCAGCCGCCGCGCGGGCGCTGGCCGATGCCGTGGTGCAGGCGCATGGCCGGATCGACATAGTGCTGAACGGCGCCCACGCGGCTCTGAAGTGGGACCGGCTGGCAGACAGGCAGGCGGCGCCGGACTTCACGGCGGCGTTCAACGACGTGCTGCTCAGCGCGCTCAACATGATGCAGGCCGCCTATCCTCATATGAAGGCGGCAGGCACCGGACGCATCGTCAATCTGGGGTCGATCTATGGTCCAACGGCGAACGAGGGCGTGTCGGATGCCGTCACCATGGATTTCGCGCTGACCGGGCTCAGCCGGTCGGCGGGCGTCGAATGGGGGAAGGACGGCATACTCGTCAATTTCCTGCAGGCGGCAGTGCCCGATATCGGGGTCTTTGCGGAGTATCGGGCGAAGAAGGGCAGAAGCGTCGAGACGCTGATCGCCAATACGGCGATGCCGCGCCTCGCCGATCCGGTGGAGGATGTTGGCGGCGCGGCGATGTTCCTGGTGTCGGACGAAGCCTGCTTCATTCTGGGCCACCGCGTGCTGGCCGATGGCGGGCAGCATCTGACGGCCGCGATCTTCGAACCCGGCGCGGAGCGGTGACGAAGGGCTGGACCAGCATGGCCGCGAACAGCCAGCCGAGGCCGTCCAGTTCCTTCCTCTGATCCACGACAGGCGGCCGGCCGTGGCCGATCGCCTGCGCCAATGCGGTAGCGCGTGGTGTCAGAGCTTCTTGAGATCCTCAGCCGTCAGGCTTGTGACCAGCCCCTTGTCGCCTGCGGACAGGGTCGCGGCCGGGATGGAGACGAAGCGGCCCCTGTAGATGATCTGAACCGATGCCGGCGCGCCTTCGCCATTCTGGATGATCCGGTCGATGAATCCGACGCGGACGCCATCGGCGGTCTTGACCATGGTGCGCGTCTTGATGGCGGGAGCCTCCTGCGCGATCGCGACGGAGGAAAGGGAAAGGGCGGCCGCAAGCGAGAAAAGATATTTCATATATGCCTCATAACTGATCTGGCGGGCCGCTATCATGTTGTTCGGGCGGGAACAAAATCAAAGCGCGGTTGCCGCCAAGCGATCACCTATATGAACGATGCTGCCGGCCGGCCTTGCAGCGGCGGGCTGGGCGGCGATGTCGGCATTGAATTTCGTCGGGTTTCAGAGCATGGAACCTGCATGCATAATGAACAGCGACATGCCGATGCGTCGGGACAGCTTGAACCCCTGGCTCGGCCGGAAGCCCTGACGGAAATGGTGGCTGATCGACTTCGCAGCGCGATCCTGTCGGGCGCCCTCGCTCCCGGCACGCATCTTAGCGTGCCGGAAATCGCCAAGCGGCTTGGCGTCAGCCGGACCCCGGCGCGGGAAGGGCTGATCGCCCTGGAACGGGAGGGGCTGGTGGAGCCGCGGGCGAGCGCCGGCGTCGCCGTGATCGCGGGCGGTACCCGCGACATTCTCGACCTGCTGGATATTCGCGAAGGGCTGGAGATCGTCACGGTGCGCCGCGCAGCCGAGCGCATGGATGCGGATGGCATCGCCAAACTCAAGGCGCTGTTCGCGCAGCATGAGGCGGTGGTCGCGCAAAATGATCTGGCCGGCCATGTCGAACTGGACGCTGCCTTTCACGGCATGATCCGCGAGGGGGCGTGCAATGGGCGTCTGGCGCGTCAACTGGTGCAGATCGATCAGCAGTTGCGGGTTCTCAACAGCCGCCTGTCGCGCGCGCGGGGATGGAGCGGCCGTGCGGTATTGCGTGATCACAAGGCGATCATCGATGCCATAGAGGCAGGCAATCCCGACGCGGCCGAACGCCACATGCGCGCCCATATCGAGCGAACGCGCACTTTCCAGCAACGGTCAGCCGGACAGGCTGAATAACGGTCCACAGCGTGTTCACCGCATAGGCGATGCTTGAACGCCCATGCGCCGGGCCAGTCGATCCTCTGCATGTTGCATGTATACTGATGCGACTGACAGGAGGAACCGGGGATGATTCGACTGGATGGACGCGTCGCGATTGTCACCGGCGCCGGACGGGGAATGGGACGGACCCATGCGCTCCTGCTCGCCGCGCGCGGAGCAAAGGTGCTGGTGAACGACTATGGCGGCGCGCAATCGACCCTGACTCCGGGCAGCATTTCCCATGCGCAGTCGGTGGTGGAAGAGATCCGTGCGGCAGGGGGCGAGGCGGAGGCGGATGCCGCCATGGTCGGCACGGGTGAATCCGCGAGGGACATTGTCCAGCACGCGCTGGATGCTTTCGGCCGTATCGACATATTGGTCAACAATGCCGGGGGATCGTTGATCGGCGAACCCGATGCCTTCGCCGACGAAGAGATCGAAGGCGTTTTGCGGACCAATTTCATCGGACCCTACATGCTGTTGCGGCGTGTCTGGCCGCTGATGCGCGATCAGGGTTTCGGCCGGATCGTCAATGTCATGTCATCGGCGGTGCTGGGGGCGGGGCATTTGGGCCCATATGCGGCGGGCAAGGCCGGGTTGCTGGGGCTGACCCATGACGCCGCCTTTGACGGGCGCCCGCATAATATCCTGGTGAACGGAGTCTTTCCGACCGGCGCATCCCGCCTGACGGAAACATCGCATGAGGATCTGGCGCTCTGGTACCGAACCCATTTCCAGCCGGAAAAGGTATCGGCGCTGATCGCCTATCTGAGCAGCGAGGAACTGGATTTCAGCGGCGAAGTCTTCAACGTCGGGGGAGGGCGCGTCGCGCGGCTGGCCATCTTCGACAATGACGGTCTGTTCGATCCGGCGATCACGCCGGAGAGCATCGCCGCGAATATCGACCTGATCCGCGACCTGAGCCAACCCACCATCATCCCCACCCTGTGGGCGCAGACAGAGCGCTATTTCGCCCACATTCCCTGGACGGGCGGCAGGGCGGGGCTGTTCTGAACAGCAGGAGGACAAGATATGGAAGGACCGCTGAAAGGAAAGGTCGCGCTCATCACCGGCAGTGGATCGGGCATGGGCGTGGGCATCGCGCTCGCCGTCGCCAAGGCGGGAGCGGCCGTCGTCCTGGTGGGACGGACGGCCGAGACGCTGGAACGCACGCGGGCGCAGATCGAGGCGGCCGGTGGGCGCGCGATGGTCGCGCCGTGCGACGTCACCGACCGCGCGCAGGTCGACGCCACCGTGGCGCGCGCCCAGGCGGAACTCGGCCCCATCTGGCTGTTGGTGAACAACGCCGTATCGACCGACAACCGGCCGATCGAGGATGTGGACGACGCCAATCTCGATCTCGTCCTGCGGTCGGCGATCCATGGCTCGCTCTACATGATGCAGGCGTGCTTCCCCACGATGAAGGCGCGGGGTGGCCGGATCGTGAATTTCGGCTCTGGCGGGGCGACCATGGGCCTGCCGGAAGTGGGCGCCTATGCGATCGCCAAGGAGGGCGTCCGGGGGCTTACCAAGACTGCGGCTACAGGCTGGGGCAAATATGGAATCACGGTCAATACCGTCTGCCCCATGGTTGCGACGCCGCTGTTCGACAGCTGGTGGCAAAGCCTGAGCGAGGCCGAGCGCGAACATCAGCTATCGATGATCCCGATGCGCCGAATGGGCGAGGGGGAGCAGGATGTCGGCGGCCTCATCGTCTTTCTGGCAAGCGAGAATGCCGGCTACATCACCAGCCGCACACTGCACGTGGACGGAGGGCGTGCCTTCTATGACCGCTGACCGGAGGGGCACGGCACCAGCCTCGTCCTGACATATATCATCAACAGGCTTGATATTTTGCATGCAACATGCAAATAAGTGCTGGAGGTGTTCCCATGACGATTATTCTCGATCCTACCGCATCGCTGGTCCACGATATTGCCGATCCCGGTCCCCCTGCGGGCGATCTTCAAGGCAGGAAGATCGCGATCCGCATCGACATGCTGTGGCGCAGCTGGGACTGGGTCAGTGAAATATGGGCCGAAAGGCTGCGCGCCGAAGGCGCGGAGGTGACCTTCTGGCGAAGCTGCGGCCGCACCGGCGAGGAAGGCGAACAGGCCGACCGTGAATATCAGGCGTTGCTGGCGCAGAGCGACATGGCCATTGTCGGCCTGGGCAATTGCGGGTCCTGCACAAGCTGGACCATCGCTGACGCGCTGACGGCGGCCGCCACCGGAATGCCGACCATCGCGGTGGCCACCGCCCATTTCGAAGGTCTGGCCAGGAATCTGGCGAAGCGCGGCGGACGATCGGGTCTGCGCCTTCACATCCTTCCCTATCCTCTCGATATCCTTCCGAAAGAGCAGGTCCATGACATTGCAAGAAACCACTATCGATCGTTCCTGCGGGATTTCGGGGTGCGAAGCGGACTGGCTGAGCAGTCGGCGGCATGAGGTCGACGACGATATTGTCGCCTTCAACAATTTCGCCATGGCGCAGGGGTGGGGCGACGGGCTGCCGCTGATCCCGCCGACGCAGGCGCGGGTGCAGGATTTCCTGATCGCAGGCGGGCGATTTCCAGACGAGCTGATTGCCGTGCTGCCGCCGCTGCGCGCCGAATGCACGGTGGAAAAGATCGCGATCAACGCCGTCATGGCGGGCTGTACGGGCGAGTCCATGCCGCTCTTGTGCGCCGCGATCGAAGCCATGGCGGACCCGAAATTCGATCTTGCGGGCCTCAACGCCACCACCGGGTCGGTGGTGCCGGCGCTGATCGTCAACGGCCAGATCCGCAACCGGCTGGACATTCCCTGCCAGGCCGGCTGCCTGGGTGGAGTCGCCGGACCCGCAGTGGCCATCGGCCGGGCCATTCGTCTGATCATGCGCAATGTGGCGGGCCAGTTGATCGGCGCCACGTCGCAAAGCGTCTACGGCACGCCGGGGCGGGTTGCCGGCATCCTCTTCGGCGAATGGGAGGAACGGTCCCCCTGGGCGCCGCTGGCGGAACGGCGCGGGGTTCAGGGGGATGCCGTCACCGCCTATGGCGCGATGGGCACGGCCAATATCTGCGATGTCGTGGCGAACAGCGCCGACGGCTTCCTGGACATGATCGCCAAGTCCATGGCCTATCCCGGCGCCAACGGCTTCCTGCCTTCCTCCGCCTTTGCCGAAACGCTGTGCGTGATCAACCCGATCTGGGCAGAGGTGATCGCGCGGGCCTATCCCCGGATGGAGGATGTGCAGGCCTATATCTGGGACAAATGCGCATTGCCCATCGACTGGTTTCGGCCCGAATATCGCGACCCCATCGGCAATCTCGGCCGGATCAAGCCCGACGGGCGCGTTCATCTGGTACCCAGTCCCGATGACGTGCTGGTGATGGTCGCGGGAGGGGAGGGCGGCCTGCACGCGGCGATGCTGCACAGTTGGGGCACCTGCCTTACCGTTACGCGTCCGGTCGCGTCTGCATGAACGGTGACGTCGTCATCGGCGATCGCGTTCGCGGGCGGGCCGAATTGCTCGACAGGGCAGCGCGGCTGGCAAGCGCCATGGCGGCGGCAGGGGTGGTCGCGGGTGACGCGGTCGCGCTGCTGCTGCGCAATGATTTTGCCGTGCTGGAGGCCAATCTCGCCGTTCGCAGGCTGGATGCCTATGGCGTGCCGATCAACTGGCACTGGCACGGGGCGGAGATCGGCTACGTGCTGCGTGACGCCACGCCCCGGCTGCTGATCGGACATGCCGATCTGCTGGAAGGGATAAGGAACGAGATTCCGGACCACCTGCCCGTCATCGCCGTGGGCGGGAAGAGCAATTGGCCGGATTATGACGACTGGATCAGCGCGCACGAACCCCATGCCGGCAATGGCAATGGTCTCGGCTCCTCGATGGTCTACACCTCGGGCACCACTGGCAAACCCAAGGCGGTCAGGCGCCTGCCCGCGACGGGCGAGGAATCGGCGCAGCGCGCGCGCGTCCTCTCGATCATCCATGATACGGCCCCGGGAAATGTCGCGCTGGTCACCGGGCCGCTTTATCATCTCTTCAGTCAGGCGATCCTGATGGCGACCTTCGGCGCGGGCGGCACGGTGGTTGTGATGGAGCGATTTGATCCGGAGGAGTGCCTGCGCCTCATCGAGAAGCATCGCGTCACCCATAGCGCGCTGGTGCCAACCCTGTTTGTAAGGCTGCTGCGCCTGCCCCCGGAGGCGCGGACACGATATGATCTTTCCACCCTTCGACATGTCGTCCATTCCGGTGCTCCCTGCGCGCCGGAGGTGAAGCGCGCGATGCTGAAATGGTGGGGTCCTGTGCTCTACGAGACTTATGGATCGACGGAGACCGGCGTCGTCACGAAGATCTGCTCGGAGGAGTGGTCGGCGAAGCCCGGCAGTGTCGGACGACCCGTGCTGACCGGGGAGGTTCGTATTCGCGGCGAAGATGGCCAGTGGGCAGGACCGGGGCAGACGGGCGACATCTATCTGCGCATCCACGGCACGCCTGACTTCACCTTTCACGGCGATCCCGAAAAGCGCGCCGCCGTGGAATATGACGGGCTCATCACATGCGGCGACATGGGATGGCTGGATGAAGAGGGCTATCTCTTCCTCTGCGACCGCCGCGTCGACATGGTGATTTCCGGCGGCGTCAACATCTACCCGGCGGAAGTCGAGGCCGCCCTGCTGGAACATCCCGGCGTGGCCGACTGCGCCGTGTTCGGGATTCCCGATCCCGAATTTGGCGAGGCGCTGGTGGCGTATGTCGAGGCTGAAGACGGGGTGAAGCCCGACGAGCTGAAGGCGTTTCTGCGTGCGCGGATCGCGGGATACAAGGTTCCACGGCATGTCGTCATAAGCGATGTCCTGCCCCGGGAAGAGACGGGCAAGATCATGAAACGGCGGCTGCGGGACAATTTCCTCGCCGACGCATCAGGGGAGAGCATCAAGGGATGAGCGGACAGGGGAGCAGCGCCATCCCGCCCGGCGCGCTGGCGGGATTGAAGGTCATCGATATGGCGTCGCTCTATGCCGCGCCGCTGGCGGCGACGATCATGGCGGATTTCGGTGCCGACGTCCTGAAGATCGAGCCGCCGGAAGGCGATCTGTTCCGCAACAGCAAGATGTGGCCGCTCGTCGCGCGCGGGAAGCGCTGTGTTGCGATGGACCTGCGTTCGGCCGAAGGAATTGCGCGGCTCAAATCGCTGGTCGAACATGCCGATGTGGTGGTTGAAAATTACCCCGCCGACGTGCTGGCCAGACGCGGCATCGGCTGGAATGTCCTCTCGGCCATCAACCCCCGCCTCGTCATGCTTTCCCTGTCCTGCTTCGGGGGAACCGGCCCCTATGCGGGCCGTCCCGGTTCGGGCACGATCGGCGAAGGCTTTGGCGGCCTGACGGAACTGATGGGAGCGGCCGACGGCGCGCCGATGCTGCCGTCGGTCGCGCTGGGCGATGCCGTGGGCGCGATGAGCGCCGTGATCGGAACCCTGTCCGCATTGTACT
>Ga0105241_10001577_pt1 | contig 17450 bp, 16 predicted proteins | sample KBSC64metaG_FD_80422 | JGI IMG/M metagenome (GOLD analysis project Ga0105241, IMG submission 80422) | Corn rhizosphere microbial communities from Kellogg Biological Station, Michigan, USA - KBS C6-4 metaG | ecosystem: Host-associated > Plants > Roots > Rhizosphere > Soil | place: Michigan, USA... | reverse complement strand
GTGCCCGGGCGCTCATGCCGGCCCCCTCCGACCGTGAGGCGCCCGGTGCCCGGGCGCTCATGCCGGCCCCCTCCGACCGTGAGGCGCCCGGTGCCCGGGCGCTCATTCCAGCTGCACCCGCGGGTCGAGCAGCACGTAGGAGATGTCGAGCAGGAGGTTCACCACCAGGAACGAGCTCGCGAAGACCAGGATGATCCCCTGGATCACCGGATAATCACGCATGGCGATGGCCTCGATCAGGTAGCGGCCCATGCCCGGCCACGAGAAGACGGTCTCGGTGAGGATGGCTCCGCCCAGCATGCGGCCGAACTGATCGGCGAGCACGGTGACCACCGGGATCATCGCGTTCTTGAGCGCGTGCTTGTAGACGACCGCGCGCTCGGCCAGCCCCTTCGCCCGCGCGGTCCGCACGAATTCCTGACCCAGCGTCTCGAGCATGCTGGAGCGGGTCTGGCGGGCGATCACCCCGGCCCCGAAGAGCCCGAGGCTGACCGCGGGCAGGACGAGGTGCGAGAGCCCGCCGGTCCCGCCGGCGGGCAGCCAGGGGAGCTGCACCGAGAACAGCAGGATCAGGATGAGGCCCGACCAGAAGATCGGCGTGGAGACGCCGGCCAGCGCGAGCACGGTGGCCACCACGTCGAGGCCGCTGCCGCGCCGGGTGGCGCTCAGGATGCCCAGGAGCACGCCGAGCGTGGCCGCGACCAGGATGGCGGCCGCGGCGAGCAGCAGGGTGCGGCCGAAGCGCTCGGCCAGCTCGCCCGCCACCGGGAGCGACGTGGCGGTGGAGCGGCCGAGGTCGCCCCGGGCGAGGCGCTCCAGATACGCGGCGTACTGCACGGGCAGCGGGCGGTCGAGCTGCCAGCGCTGGCGCAGCTCGGCCACCGTCTCCTCGGTCGCCATGTCGCCGGCGAGGAGGCGCGCGGGATCGCCGGGAATGAGGCGGATCACCGCGAACACCAGGACCGTGACCAGCAGCAGGGCGGGCACGCCGGCCAGGCAGCGGGTGAGGCAGAGGCGCAGCATGGCCGACGCGGGCGGGCGCTAGTCCTCGAAGTGGGCCCGGTGGAGCGGGAAGAGCGACTCCAGCGGGTTCCAGTCGAGCCCCTTCAGGCTCTTCTTGGCCGCCCAGATCTGCGGCTCGCCGTAGAGGAAGATGGCGGGCGCGTCCTCCATGAGGATCTCCTGCATGCGGGACAGCATCGCGAGGCGCTTCTTGGCATCGAGCGCGCCCTGCTCCTGCTCGAGCAGGCGGTCGAACTCCTCGTTCTTGTAGAACGAGAGATTGTTGCCGGCCGGACGCCAGAAGCGGGAGCCGAAGTCCTGGATCGCGCTGTCGATGTCGCCGTTCACCGAGCGCCAGCCGAAGAGCGCGGCCTGCACCGGGTTGCGCTCGACCGGCAAGGCCGCCTGCTGCGAGAGCGTGCCCCACTCGAGGTCCATGATCTTCATGGTCACCCCGACCTGCTTGAGGTAGCCCTGGATCGCCTCCAGCACCTGCCCGCTCAGGAGGTAGCGGCCCGGCGTGTGGTGCACCGTGAAGGTCAGCGAGGGCTGGCCCGCCTCGCGCAGCAGGCGGCGCGCCTTCTCGGGGTCGTAGCCGTAGTGATCGTGGGTCTCGGTGTAGCCGTAGCTGCCCGCCGGGCCCGGCGAGTGGAGCGGCGTGGCGGTGCCCGCGAACACGCTCTTCACGATCGCGGCCCGATCGATCGCGTGGTAGAGGGCCTGCCGCACCCGCCGATCCTTGAAGACCTCCTTCTGGGTGTTCAGGTAGAGCCAGATCACCCGGGCCGTGGGCGGGGTGTAGACGACCAGGTTCGGGTTGCGGGCCAGCCGCGCCGCCTCCTGGGGTGGCACCTGGAAGATCAGGTCCACGTCACCGCTCTCGAGCGCCAGCACCCGAGCCGAGATGTCGGGATACGGGCGGCTGATCACGGTGCGCAGCCGGGGCTTGCCCGCCCAGTACTGATCGTTTGCCTCGAGCCGCACCTCCTGCCCGCGCTTGTGGTGGACGAACTTGAAGGGGCCGCTGCCCACCGGCGCGGTGTGGAGGTTCTCGTCGCCCACCTTCTTGATCTGGGCCTCGCTGTACACCACGATCCAGTGGTAGCCGAGGGTGTTGGCCAGGGGCGCGTACGGGGCGCGGGTGGTGAGGCGCAGGGTGTGCTCGTCCACCGCGGTGATGCTCTCCACGACGGCGAGGGTGGCCTTGCCGATCGAGTGCTTGCGGAACCGCTCCAGACTGAACTTCACCGCCTCCGCGGTGAGGGGCGTGCCGTCGGTGAACTTCACGCCCTTGCGGAGCTTGATCGTCCACGTCTTGCCGTCCTTCGACTGCTCCCACGACTCCGCGAGCCACGGCTGAGCCTCGCCCTTGCTCGAGAGCAGCACCAGCGGCTCCGACACCTGGTTGAGGACGCTGCCGTTGTAGAGGCCGGTGGCCCGGTGGGTGTCGAAGATCGGGACGTCGCTCGGCATCCCGATGGTGAGCGTGTCCTTCTCCGCCGCGGCGGGGCCGAGCGGGGCGAACACCAGCGCCAGGAGGGCAAGCAGGGCGAGCCGGCCGGCCGCAGTCGCCACGGAGAGGCCTCTCAGGCGCGCCCGGCCGGCGCGGTGCGCTGCAGCCAGAAGCGGGCGAGGTCGACCGGCTTGGGCCACCACACGCGGCCCTTGCCGAGGATGAGCTGGATGAGCCGCTCGACCATGCGCATTCGGGAGGTCCGGCCGATGATCTGGGGATGGGCGAGCCAGTTGAAGAAGCCGCCCTCCGCGTAGAGGCCCTCGAACTCCTCGGACCAGATCTCCCACACGTCCTGCTGGCTCCAGATGCCGTTGCCCACCGGGGGCACCGAGCTCCACATGAAGAACGGCGCGTCATTGTTGCACCACGCGGTGGGGAACTCCACCAGCGGGCCGTGCTTGGTCTGGTGGCAGTAGGGCAGGTCGGTGTCGAGCGCGTTGCTGTGGTAGACGAAGTCGTACCGCCGGAGCATCTCCATGGTGTGGGCGCTCGGATCCGCCGAGGGGGTGCGCGAGCCGAGCGGCTTCACTCCCAGCACCTTCTTGAAAATGTCGAGGCTCTTGACCAGCAGGGCCTCCTCCTCGTCGCGGCTCTTCATGAAGAAGGGCTTCTCGTGGAGGTAGCCGTGGTGGCCGACCTCGTGGCCGCGACGGACGATGTCCTCGCAGAGGGCGGGGTAGCGCTCCACGATCCAGCCCGGGATGAAGATGCAGGTCTTGATGCCGTAGCGATCGAGCAGGTCGAGGATGCGCGGCATGCCGGTCTTGGGGCCGTAGGCGCCCATCGACATGTGCAGCGGACGATCCGCCAGCGCCGGGTCCCGGTGGATCCACGGGCTCTCGCCATCGAGGTCGAACGTCATCATGATGGCGCACCGGGCGCCGTCGGGCCATGTCACCGTCTCAGCCATCGCGTCCTCCGGGACCGGGAATGAGCGCGGGGCGCGCCCGCGCCGGCCGCTGGAGCATAGCCGAGCGCCCGTCCGGTGCGCAACGCCGCGCGAGATGCGACGCGTCTGCCCCCGTGTGACTCCATGCGTCAGCCCGGGAACCGTCCGGGTCCGCCCGCGGTTGACGCCGCAGGGAGGGCCCAGCCATGCTCACATTGCTTCGTCGTGTGGTGCTCCGAGGTTCGATGGCGCTCGCGCTCCTCGCGTGCGGCCTTTCCGGCGCGGCCGGGGCGGCCGGCGGGGGCGGGGGAGAGGGCGCCACGCCCGCCAAGCCGGAGGACCCCCAGTACACCGCCGCGGTGAAGGCGATCAAGGCCAAGGAGTACGCCAAGGCGATCCCGCTTCTGGAAGGCGTGACCCAGCGCGAGCCCCAGAACGCGGACGCCTACAACTGGCTGGCCTACGCCACGCGCAAGAACGGCGACCCCCGCGCGTCCATCCCGATCTACCAGAAGGCCCTCGCGATCGACCCCAAGCACAAGGGAGCCCATGAGTACATCGGTGAGGCCTACCTGATGCTGGGCGATCTGCCGAAGGCGAAGGAGCATCTGAAGACGCTCGACTCGCTGTGCTTCATCACATGCGAGGAGTACCGCGACCTCAAGCGCGCCGTCCAGGCGTACGAGAAGTCCGGCGCCAAGCCTAGCGCGTCTCAGTAGTTGCCGGCGGGGAGGGAGGCGGGGGCCGGGCAGGGGTGACGGGGGGCCACGGACCACGGCCCTCTGGGGCCTCCCGCCATACCGCCAGGATTTCCCAACCTGGGGGGTTTGAGGAGTAGCGATACATAGCTGGAACGGGTCCGTCGGCCCCCCGTCACCCCTGCCCGGCCCCGCCTCCCTCCCCGCCGCCCTCGCGGAGCCCCAGTCTCTTCACACCAGTCGAGGCTTCTCTTCGCCTCTGCGTTGCCTCGAGAAGGGAACGCACAGAGGTGCGACCGCCAACTTGGCCTGTGTCTATGTGTTTGCGGTTGGAGTTGAAGTGGTTTGAAGGTGTGGAAGGGACCGAGCGGGAGGTTGGGTGGGGGAGGTGGCCGGGGGCGGGGGAGGGGGCGACCGACCCGTTCCAGCTATGCGCCGTCTACTCCTGAAACCATCCAGGTTGGGAAATCCTGGCGGTACGGCGGGAGGCCCCAGAGGGCCGTGGTCGGCGCTCCCTCCCCCGCCCCCGGCCACCTCCCCCACCCAACCGGAAGACAGCTACACGAAGTTGTAGAGCCGCGCCGCGTTCTCGCAGACGATCTTCCGCCGCACGTCCGCCGGCAGGTGCCCCAGCTCGCGCGCGACGTACTCGCGGGAATCCGGCCACACCCCGTCGGGATGCGGGAAGTCGGAGCCCCACATCACCTTGTCGGCGCCCAGCTCCTCGAGCAGCTTCACACCCACCGGATCGGTCTGGTAGGTGGCCCACACCTGGCGCTTCCAGTACTCGCTGGGCGGCATGGTGAGCGAGAGATCCTTGAACTGGTCCTCCCACTCGCCGTCCATGCGCCAGAGGATGTACGGGATCCATCCGATGCCGGCCTCGCCCAGGACGACACGCAGGCGCGGGAAGCGCTCCAGCACGCCGCCGTAGATCATGGCCATGAGGATATTGGCCATGTTGATCTGGAAGCCGGTGATGTGGGTGGCGAAGGCCACGCGCGCGGCCTTGCGGGCCTCCGCGGGCATGTCCGCCGGCGCGCGCGAGGGATCGGAGCCCACGTGGACCAGCTTCTGCAGATCGTCGGGCAGGCGGCTGCCGATGGTGTGGAAGTGCAGCGGCAGCCCGCTGGTCTGGATCACCTCCCAGAGCGGGTTCCAGTAGGGATCCCACAGCGGGGTCAGGTCCGAGGAGTTGGCGATGTCGAGCCCGCGCACCGCGCCGCGCTTGGCCACCCGCTCCACCTCCGCGATGGCCGCGTCGATCGGCGCGTTGGGGATCGAGGCGAGCCCCGCGAAGCGCTCGGGATGCGTGGAGCAGAAGTCGGCGAGCCACTCGTTGTAGACGCGGATCACCTCGACCACCGCCTCCCCGTCGTTCATGCGCCCGGTGGCGCCGAGGATGCCGTAGAGCACCTCCGCCTGCACCCCGTCGCGGTCCTGGTCCTTCAGGCGCAGCTCGGGATCGGTCAGCCGCCGGATGCCCTTCTTGCCGTCCGCGTACAGGCCGGTCTCGGCCATGCGGTCGGCGCGGTGGATGCGTCCGGGCACGTACTCGCGCCCCGCCGAGCCCATGCCGCAGAAGAGCCCGAGGCTCGCGCCCTTCTTGGTGACCCACGTCGGGCCCTTGGGGCTGTCGACCACGTGGGGCATGCGGTCGCGCAGCGCGGGCGCGGCGTTGGCGGTGAACAGGTCCTGCGGCAGCCAGCAGAGGTCGAGGTGGCAGTCGGCGGAGATCATCTCGTAGCGCATGATGGGGGTCTCCTCAGGGCTTGAGCCGCACGTCCTCGTAGGGCGCGGAGTAGGGATACGACGGGATCAGGGCCAGCGCGGGCTCCTCGGCGCGCGGGCCCACCCCGCGGATGAAGCCGTTCTCCCAGATCGGGGCGAAGATCTTCTTCTCGAAGAGGATGCGCTGGATCTGGTGCAGCAGCTCCTCGCGCTTCTTGTGGTCGCGCTCGCGCGCCTGGCGATCGTAGAGATCCTGCACCTCGGGCAGCACCCCCGCGGCGTAGGGGCCGCCCTTCACGGCCACGATGGCCAGGCGCGTGGCCGCGTTGCCGGCGGGGCCGAGGCCGCCGAACACCAGCCCCTTGAGCTTGCCCTGGGGCCAGGAGGAGAAGAACGCGGCGCGCTCCATGGTGCGGATCTTCACCCGGATGCCGACCGCGGCCAGGTAGCTGGCGATCGCCTCGCCCGCGCCCTCGTAGGGGGGGGCGATGGTGAAGTCGCCCGTGTCGACGCCGCGCGGGAAGCCGGCCTCCGCGAGCAGCCGCTTGGCCCGCGCCGGATCGTAGGGGTCGGGGTCGATGGGGAGGGCGAACTCGAGCGCGCGCGGCACCATGTTGCCGGTGAGCCCGGCGAAGCCGAGCTGCTCGGCGTCGTTCAGCGCCTTGCGGTCGATGGCGAGGCTCGCCGCGGTGCGCACGCGCGGGTCCTGCCACGGAGAGCCCGCCTCCCACTGGCCGCGGAAGTCGAGGAAGAAGATGGTGTTGCTGCGGACCGCCATCAGCTTGAGGCCCGGGGTGCGGCGCACCTCTTCCGCCACCGGCCCGTTGAGGAAGTAGGCGATGTCCACGTCGCCCCGCTTCAGCGCGGCGGCGCGGGTGGTCTCGTCGGGCAGGCTGCGGAAGACCAGGCGCTTGACGTGCGGGGTCTTGCGCCAGTAGCCGTCGAAGGCCTCGAGCTGCAGCTCCACCCCGGGCGTGAACGAGACCACCTTGTAGGGGCCCGCCCCGATCGGGGCCTTCTTGAAGCCCTCGTCGCCGACCTGCTCCACGTACTTCTTCGGCACCACCCAGCCCGCGCTGGTCGCGGTGGTGCCGTAGAACGTGATGAAGTCCGACCACGGCTCCTTCAGGTGGAACTGCACCCGGCGTGGGTCGACGGCGCGGACCTCCTGGACGTGCTCCTTGAGCACGCTCGCGTTGGCGCCGTGGTAGCGCTCGAACGAGAACTTCACGTCCTCCGCGGTGACCCGCGCCCCGTTGTGGAAGCGCGCGTTGGCCCGGAGGACGAAGTCGTAGACGAGCCCGTTGGGCGACACGGTCCACGACTCGGCGAGGCTCGGCGCGCTCGGTCCCGACGGCATCGGCTTCAGCAGCGCGTCGTGGACCGCGTAGAGCGTGAGGAAGGGCGTGATCGAGCCCTCGGTCTCGGCGGGATCGAGCCAGCGGGGAGCGAGTGTGAAGTGCACCGCCCACGTCATCTGGCCGACGGGCGGCGGGGCAGCCGTCTGCGTCATCCCGGCCGGAGCCGGGCCCAGCGCCAACGCGATCACGACGAGCGCACCCACGAGCCGCCGCATGGAGCCGCCCCTCCCGGGCCGACGTGGGGCCGATGATAGCCCCCGATACGGATGGTGTAAACCCGCAGTCGTACGCCGCGACGTGCGGAATCGCCCCGTGGAAGGCCGGATCAGGGAGATCGAATCCGGGAATGCCTGCGGACGCCGATCCGTCGGAACCGAAGAGAGGGGGTGAGCATGATGCGCTACCTGAAGATCGGATTGCTGCTGCTGACGGTGATCTTCGGCGCCCAGGCCTGCATTCTGCCCGTCCCGGTGGGCGGCGGCTGGCACCACCATCATCGCCACGGCTGGTGAAGTCGGCTTCCGGTTGTTGCGGGCGGTGACACGCGGGGGGAAGGCGTGTGAGGTCGTGCCCGCCGGGCGTCCGTCGCGAGTGACGCCGGCCGGAGGGCCGAATCGGTGCGACGGCGAACGTTCGTGGGCACGCTGGCCAGCGCGGCCGTCCTTCTCCCCCGCGGGTCATCGCTCGCTCAGACCCGCGTCCCCCGCGTCGGCTATCTGCGATTTGTCCGCGTCACGCCGCCCTACGACGAGGCGTTTCGCAACGGGGCTCCGCGACCTCGGCTACGTCATCGGCCAGACGATCGTGATCGAGGAACGGCTCGCGGACGGGCGCCTGGAGCGGCTCGGCGATCTCGCGGCCGAGCTCGTCCGTCTCGAGGTCGACGTGATCGTCGCGGCCAGCACTCAGGCCACCGAGGCCGAGACCGAACCGCGGCACGGGGGGTGAGGCTGGCGCTCCAGGCCTTCGAGGCGCGCACCGCCCACCATGTTCGACACCCCGGAGTTCGTGTCCGCGGGTGGGCTGATGTCGTACGGGACCGACCTGACGGACCTGTTCCGCCGCGCCGCGACCTACGTGCACAAGACCCTACGCGGGGCCCGGCCGGCCGACCTGCCCGTGGAGCAGGCCACGAAGTTCGAGCTGGTGGTGAACCGGCGGAGCGCCCGTGTGCTCGGGCCACCATCCCCTCGTCCCTGCTACTGCGGGCGGACCAGGTCATCGAGTGAAGGGCGGGGGTGGCCCCCTCCGGGGCCGAGCGCTATAATCCGCGCGCTCGTCAAGGAGGAGGGACCCATGAACACATTCCGGCTCTACACCGGCTCCGATGGCCAGTCGCACATCGAGCCCGTCGATCTCGCGCGCGCGGCCGCCTGGACCAAGGGCATCGCCACCACCCAGATCGCGTTCCGGGAGAGCCCGGTCGGCAACTTCATCGACTGGCATCCGGCGCCCCGGCGTCAGTTCGTGATCATCCTCTCGGGCCAGCTCGAGATCGGGCTGGGAGACGGCTCCAAGCACCTCTTCGGGGCCGGCGACGCGCGGCTGGTGGAGGACACCACCGGCAAGGGCCACACCACCCGGGTGCACGGCAACGTGCCCTGCCTCACCGCCACCGTTCCCCTCGCGGAGCAATGACCATGGCCACCAAGATCCTCTTCGCGCCCCGGCAGTCCGACGCCGTCATGGAGATCGCGCGCTCCCTCACCCCCGCCGGCTTCGAGCTCCTGATCGCCGACTTCGGCACCCCCGGGTTCTACGCGGCGGCCGGGCAGGCCGAGTACTACCTGGGCCTGGCCCGCCAGATGGGTGGCGAGTTCTTCCGGGCCGCCCCGAACCTCAAGCTGGTGCAGCTGCTCTCGGCGGGCTACGACCGGGTCGACATCGAGGCCGCGCGCAAGGCGGGAGTCCCGGTGTCCAACAACGGCGGGGCCAACGCGATCGCGGTGGCCGAGCACACCATCATGCTGATCCTGGCCGTGCTCAAGCGGGTGGTGAAGTTCCACAACGACGTGGTGGCCGGCAAGTGGCGCGTCGGCGGCTTCGACGACCAGCGCGTGTACGAGCTGTCGCGCCGCACCCTCGGCATCGTGGGGCTCGGCAACATCGGCAAGAAGGTGGCGCGCCGGGCCGCCGCCTTCGACATGACCGTGCAGTACTACGACATCGCCCGCCTCACCGAGGCGGAGGAGGACGCCCTCGGCGTCCGCTTCGTCCTGCTGCCCGAGCTGCTGCGCACCTCCGACGTGGTGAGCATGCACGTGCCCCTCGACGACTCGACCCGCCACATGCTGGGCGCGCCCGAGTTCGCCCAGATGAAGCCGGGCGCGATCCTGATCAACACCTGCCGGGGCCCGGTGGTGGACGAGGGCGCGCTCTACCAGGCCCTCAAGAGCGGCCAGGTCGCGGCGGCCGGCCTCGACGTGCTGGTGGAGGAGCCGCCCGCGAAGGACCACCCGATCTTCGGCCTGCCGAACGTCACCCTGACGCCGCACTCCGCGGGGCCCACGTGGGAGAACTGGACCGCGCGCTTCCGCAACGGCTTCGACAACATCCAGCGGGTGGCCGCGGGCCGCGCGCCCAAGTGGGTGATCCCCGAGCTGCAGCCATGAAGATCCTCTTCGCGCCCAACCTGATCGTCTCCGGGCTCTCGGAGGCCGATCGCGCCCGCATCCTGGAGGCGGCGGGGCCGGGGGCGCGCATCGTGGAGGCCAAGGACAAGGCGACCCAGCGCCGCGAGCTGCCCGACACCGACGTGATCTTCGGCCGCGCGCATCCCGAGCTGTTCTCCCTCGCCGCCCGCCTCGTCTACTACCACTCGATCGGGGCGGGGGTGGACAGCATCCTCACCCCCGAGCTGGTCAACTCCGACGTGCCGCTCGCGAGCGAGAAGGGCGAGGTGGGGATCCACCTCGCCGAGCACGCCTTCGCGCTGCTGCTCGCGCTCACCCGCGGCCTCCACACCGCGATCCGCACCCCGGACTACGAGCTGCGCGAGCCGATCCGCGTGCACCAGCGCGAGCTCTACGAGCAGACCATGGGCGTCGTGGGCTTCGGGGGCACCGGGCGCGCGGTGGCGCGCCGGGCGGTCGGCTTCGGCATGCGGGTGCTGGGCGTGGATATCGAGCGGGTCGACCCGGAGCCCGGCGTGGAGGCGATCTGGCCCGCGGACCGGCTCGCGGATCTCCTCGGGGCCTCCGACGTGGTGGTGATCGCCCTGCCGCTCACCAAGGCCACCCACCACCTCTTCACCCGCGAGCGCTTCCTCCAGATGAGGCGCAGCGCGATCCTCATCAACGTGACGCGTGGCGAGATCGTGCGCGGCGAGGACGTGCTGGCCGCGCTGGAGGAGGGGCTGATCTTCGCGGTGGGCCTCGACGTGACCGATCCGGAGCCGCTGCCGAAGGATCACCCGCTCTGGCGGCACCCGCGCGCCATCGTGACCCCGCACACCGCGGGCGGCTCGCCCCGCCGGGCGGCCCGGGTCATCGCCACCTTCTGCGAGAACCTGAAGCGGCGGCGCGAGGGCCGGCCGCTGCTGGCCCTGATCGACAAGCAGAAGGGTTACTGAGGCGGTCAGACGACGATCGCGGCGATGTCCACCGAGGAGCGGAGGCCCTCGACCACCACGATGCCGGACTCGGTCACGTGGTGGCGGCGCTTGTCCTCGGCCAGGTCGTAGCCCACCGTATCGCCCTCCGCGATGCGGACGTTCTTGTCCAGGATCGCGCGGCGGATCCGGGCCCGGCGGCCGATGTCGCAGTTGTCGAGGATCACCGAGTCCTCCACCACCGCGCCGGTGTGCACCCGCACGTGGCGGCCCAGCACCGAGTTGCGCACCATCCCGCCCGCGAGGATGCAGCCGCCCGAGACCACCGAGTCGATGGCCTGGCCGCGCCGACCCTCGTCGTCGAAGGTGAACTTGGCGGGCGGATCCGCGTAGCTGGCGGTGCGCAGCGGCCACTCCCGGTTGTAGAGGTTCAGCTCGGGGCTCACCGCCCGGAGGTCCATGTGGGCCTCGTAGTACGCGTCGAGCGTCCCCACGTCGCGCCAGTAGGCGGTGGCGTTCACCCGCTCGCCCGGGATCTGGTTGGTCTGGAAGTCGTAGGCGAACATGTCCACCCGGTTCACCAGCCGCGGCAGCACGTCGCGCCCGAAGTCGTGGCTGCTGTCCTCGCGGGCCGCGTCGGCGTGGAGCTCCCGCAGGAGGGTGCGGGTCGAGAAGATGTAGTTGCCCATCGAGGCGTAGACCCGGTCCGGGTCCCCGGGCAGGGGAGGCGAGTCGGCCCGCTTCTCGTGGAAGCCGATGATGTGCCCGTCGCGCGCGGTCTCCAGCACCCCGAAGTCGGCCGAGAAGCGCCGCTCCACCGGGATCGCGGCCACCGTCACCTCGGCCCGCTTCTGCTCGTGGAAGGCGATCATGCTCGAGATGTTCATCCGGTAGATGTGGTCCGCGCTGAAGATCGCGACCAGGGCCGGGTCGGACTGCTCGATCAGGTTCGCGTTCTGGTAGATCGCGTCCGCGGTGCCCTTGTACCAGGTCTCGCCCGGCGAGCGCATCTGGGCCGGCACCGGGATGATGAAGTGGTCCTTCAGGAGCCCGCCGAACTGCCAGCCGTCCGCGAGGTGCTGCAGGAGCGACTGGCTCTTGAACTGGGTGAGGACGTAGATCGAGTGGATGCCCGAGTTGATGAGATTGCTGAGGACGAAGTCGATGATGCGGTACTTGCCGCCGAAGGGCACCGCGGGCTTGGCGCGCTCCTTGGTCAGGGGGTAGAGCCGCGTGCCCTTGCCCCCCGCCAGAACGATTCCGAGGATGCGCAGTCTCATGGCGCCGCTCCGGCGGCTTCCGTTCTAGCCTATCACGCGCTCGCGGCCTCCCGGTTGATGGCGCTCACCACCGCGCGCAGGGAAGCGGTGACGATGTTGGGATGGATGCCGACCCCCCACCGGGGCCGCCCGTCGCCTACCCGCACCTCCACGTAGGCCGCCGCGGCGGCGTCCGCCCCCTCGCCGATGGCGTGCTCGTGGTAGTCGAGCACCGCCACCTTGATCCCCGCGTCGCGCCGGGTCGCGTCCACGAAGGCCGCGATGGGCCCGTTGCCCGCGCCCTTGGCCAGGCGCTCCACGCCCGAGACTCGCAGCGACGCCTCGATGGTGGTCTCGCCCGATTCCCCCGCGGTGGTCACGGTGGGGTGGTGGAGGAGGGCCAGCGGCTCCTCCCGCGTCAGGTAGGTTCTCTCGAATGCGGACCAGATCTCGGTGGGGCTGATCTCGGTGCCGCTCTTCTCGACCATCTTCTGGATGACCGAGGAGAACTCGATCTGCAGCCGCCGCGGCAGGTCGAGGCCGTGCTCGAACTTCATGATGTACGCCACCCCGCCCTTGCCGGACTGACTGTTGACCCGGATCACCGCCTCGTAGCTGCGGCCCACGTGATGCGGGTCGATCGGGAGGTACGGCACCTCCCAGACGTCGTAGCTCTTGCCGAGGGCCTCGAAGCCCTTCTTGATCGCGTCCTGGTGCGAGCCCGAGAACGCGGTGTAGACGAGGTCGCCCACGTAGGGGTGGCGCGGGTGCACCGGGAGTCGGTTGCAGTGCTCGACGGTCCGACGGGCCGCGTCGATGTCGGTGAAGTCGAGCTTCGGGTCGACGCCCTGGCTGAACAGGTTCAGGGCGAGGGTGACCACGTCCACGTTGCCGGTGCGCTCCCCGTTGCCGAAGAGGGTGCCCTCCACCCGGTCCGCTCCTGCCTGGACCGCCAGCTCGGTGGCGGCCACCGCGGTGCCGCGGTCGTTGTGGGGGTGGAGCGAGAGCACCACCGAGTCGCGCCGGCTCACGTGGCGCAGGAACCACTCGATCTGGTCCGCGTAGACGTTGGGGGTGGCCATCTCCACGGTGGCGGGGAGGTTCAGGACGACCTTGCGCTCCGGGGTCGGCTGCCACACGTCCATCACCCGCTCGCAGATCTCCACCGCGAAGTCGAGCTCGGTGCCGGTGAAGCTCTCCGGTGAGTACTGGAAGCGCACGTCGCACTCCGGGATGCGCGCGGTGAGCTCCTGGCAGAGGACGGCCCCGCGCACCGCGATGTCGACGATGCCCGCCCGGTCGAGGCCGAACACCACCCGGCGCTGCAGGGTGGAGGTCGAGTTGTAGAGGTGCACGAGGGCCCGGGGCGCTCCGCGCAGGGACTCGAACGTGCGCTCGATCTGCTCGGGCCGAGCCTGGGTCAGCACCTGGATCATCACGTCGTCCGGGATCAGGTCCTCCTCGACCAGCTGACGGACGAAGTCGAAGTCGGGCTGGGACGCGGCCGGGAAGCCGACCTCGATCTCCTTGAAGCCGCAGCGCACCAGCAGGTCGAACATGCGGCGCTTGCGCGCGGGGTCCATCGGGTCGATCAGGGCCTGGTTGCCGTCCCGCAGGTCCACGCTGCACCAGCGCGGCGCCCCCGTGATCACCCGCGACGGCCACGTCCGATCCGGCAGCGGGATCGGAGCGAACGCGCGGTAGTGGTGAAACGGCATCTGAGGTGGTGCCCCCGCCGATCGAGCCATGAACGGCCTCCTGTTGGTGGAAATAAAAAAGCCTCTCCGAGACTACGAAGAGGCTTTGGGCGCGCGCCGCGAGGCGCGCGCCTATGTCAGTAGCAGGTTCTCGTGCCGGATGCCGACTCCGTACATGTGGCGGGCATTGTGCCCACGCGGACCTCGCTTGTCAAGTGTTCGCGGTGACTCCGGGTAGAATGCGGGGGTGATCGCCCTCCGCGAGGTCACCAAGCGCTTCGGGTCCACCGTCGCGCTCGCCGGCGTCTCGCTCGAGGCTCCCCCCGGCGCGACCCACGTGCTGCTGGGCTCGAGCGGGTCCGGCAAGTCCACCGTGCTCCGGCTCATCCTGGGCCTGGCCACCGCGGATTCGGGCTCCGTCACCGTCGACGGGGTCCCGGTGGACGCGAGCAGCCGCGATCGGCTCGTCGCCCGCATGGGCTACGTGGTGCAGGACGGCGGTCTCTACCCGCATCTCACCGCGCGCGACAACGTGGCCCTGGCCGCGGACGCGCCCGGCTGGCCGCGCGCCCGGGTCGACGCGCGCGTGGCGGAGCTGGCCGGGATGGCCGGGCTCGACGGGGCGACCCTCGGTCGCTATCCCCGCGAGCTGAGCGGGGGGCAGCGCCAGCGGGTGGGCCTGATGCGGGCGCTGCTGCTCGACCCGCCGATCCTTCTGCTGGACGAGCCGCTCGGGGCGCTCGATCCCATCGTGCGCGCGGAGCTGCAGGACCAGCTCGGCCAGCTCTTCGCGGCCCTGGCCAAGACGGTGGTGCTGGTCACCCACGACATCCGCGAGGCGGCCCGCCTGGGCCACACCATCACCCTGATGACCGGCGGGCGCGTGGTGCAGCACGGCACCTTCGCGGACCTGGTCGAGCGCCCGGCCACGCCGTTCGTGCGCCAGTTCCTCACCGCCCAGACGCTGGACGCTCCGGCGGCCCCGGCGCGCTGAGCGATGCGGCGGCTCGCGGTCCTGGCGGCCCTCGTGTCCGCGCTGCTGCCCGCGACGAGCCTCGTGACGGCGCGCGCGGTGGTCGCGGCGCCGGACGGCGTCATCCGGGTGGGCTCGAAGTCCTTCACCGAGAGCTACCTCCTGGCCGAGATGGTCGCCCAGGTGGTGGAGCAGGTGGGCGAGGCGCGCGCGGAGCGGCGCGTGGGCCTGGGCGGCACCGGCCTCACCCAGCGCGCGCTCGAGTCGGGCGCCATCGACGTCTATCCCGAGTACACCGGCACCATCACCCGGGTGATCCTGAAGGAGCCCGCGCTCCGCACCGAGGAGGAGATCCGCGCGCGCCTCGAGCCGAGACGGCTCACCATGAGCGCCTCGCTCGGCTTCGCCAACACCTACGCGCTCGCGGTACGCGAGGAGGAGGCCCAGCGCCTGGGCCTGCGCACCATCGGCGACCTGGGCCGGCATCCGGATCTGACCGCCGCCTTCACCTCGGGCTTCATCGAGCGCGAGGACGGCTGGCCGGGGCTGCGCGCCCGCTACGGCATCGGTCTGGCCCGGGTGGAGGTGATGGAGCACGCGCTGGCCTACCGCGCGGTGGCGAGCGGGCAGGTGGACGTGATGGACGTCTTCTCCACCGACGGCCAGCTCGAGCGGCTCCGCCTGCGCCTGCTCGAGGACGAGCGGCACTTCTTCCCCGACTACGCGGCGGTGCTGCTCGCGCGCCGGGAGATGACCGTGCGCTACCCGCGCACGTGGGCCCGGCTGCGAGAGGTGCTGGAGGGACGACTGGACGCGGCCCGCATGGCGCGCCTCAACGCGATGGCCGACCTGGACGGCCGGCCGGTGGCGGAGGTCGCGGCCACGTTCCTCGCCGGGCGCGAGCCCGAGCCGGGCGGCGGCGGGCGCGGCCGCGCGCTGCTCGCGGAGATCGCCGGCCTCACCCGCGACCACCTGCTGCTGGTGCTGGTCTCGGTGGGCGCCGCGGTGCTGCTCGGTATCCCGATGGGCGTGATGGCCGCGCGCTACCGGCGCGCGGGGCAGCTCGAGCTCTCGGTGATCGCGATGCTCCAGACCGTGCCCGCGCTCGCCCTGCTGATGTTCATGATCCCGCTCTTCGGCATCGGCAAGGGACCGGCCCTGGTGGCCCTGAGCCTCTACGCGTTGCTGCCGGTGGCCCGCAACACCTACGCGGGCCTGATCGCCATCGACCCCACGCTGCTCGAGATCGCGTGGGTGCTGCGCCTGGGCCGGGCCCGGCGTCTCCTTCGAGTAGAACTGCCGCTGGCCGCGATCGCGATCATGGCCGGGGTGAAGACCGCGGTGGTCACCACGGTGGGCACCGCGACCCTCGCCGCCTTCATCGGCGGCGGTGGCTACGGCACCCTGATCGTGCGCGGGCTCGCGCTGGACGACACCGTCACGATCCTGGCCGGCGCGGCGCCCGCGGCGCTGATGGCGCTCGCGTTCCACGCGCTGTTCGAGCTGCTGGACCGCGTGGTGATCCCGCGCGGGCTGCGCTCCGGCGGCTGAGGGCGCGCCGGCGCCCCGCCGCGGTCAGGCCGGAGGCTCGAGCAGCGCGTTGAGCCGCCGGCAGAGGGCGAGGATCTCGGCGTGGTCGGCCGGGAACCACGCGCGGAGCCACTCGGGGCGGTCCAGGAACGCGAGCGGTCTCTGGCCCGGCCGGCGGATGGCGATGCGCCGCACCAGCCCGCTCGCGTTGATGAAGCTCACCTCGTCGAGCAGGCGGCCCGGCGCGGCGACGCCGGCGGTGATCGGGCAGAGGGCGGCCACCTGCGCGATCGACGCGGCGACCCCGCGCAGGCAGAAGGCGTGGGTCCGGGCCCGCTGCGACTCGTCGAGCGCGCCGACGAGGCCGGTCATGGTGAGGCCGGAGAAGACGGTGTCGTCCACGATCGCCAGGGAGGCGTAGCGGCCGTCGAGCTGGGCGTCGAGGCCGCCGGGATCGGTGCTGACCAGACGGTAGCCGCCCGCCCCGTCCTCCTCGCGGGTGAGCCCGACGCGCCGGAGGTGCGGGAACCAGCCGGTGCGCGCGTCGAGGGCTCGCGCCACCCGCTCGCCGGCCCGGCCGATGCCGAGAGTGAGCGCGAACGGCGCGTGCGGTCCCTGCGTGGCCACCCGCTCCACCTGCTCGGCGAGGGTCAGGACGCGCACGCGCACGCGGTCGGCGGCCACGCGCGCGATGAGCTCGCGCGCGAGCCTCGCGGCGGGCGAGTCGGGACCGGCTTCGGCCGCGACCTCGTCGGTCAGATCGTCGTGGATGTAGAACTCCCGCGGGGTCGGCTGCGCGTACGCGCCGCCGTCCGTCACGATCAGGCGGGCCGGATCAGGGCGAGCGCGAAATAGTTGGCGGGGTCGACGTGCCAGCGGTCCAGGCGGAGGCCCGCCACGTCCAGGAGCGATTCGACGCCGGGGCGGGTGAACTTGTAGGAGCTCTCGGTCCAGATCGCCTCGCCGCGACGGAAGCGGATGGTCAGCCCCAGCCGACGGAGCCGCACCGCCTGGGCCGACTCGGCCACGAGGTGCATCTCGATGCGTGCGGCGGACTCGTTGTAGAACGCCACGTGGCGGAACGCCTCGGGATCGAAGTCGCCGTCCACCCCGCGGTTGACGACTCGCAGGATGTTCCGGTTGAACTCACCGGTGACGCCGGCCGAATCGTTGTAGGCGGCCTCGAGCGTCTTCACGTCCTTCACCAGGTCCACGCCGAGGAGCAGCCGGTCGCCCGGATCGGC
>Ga0105241_10001576_pt1 | contig 17462 bp, 11 predicted proteins | sample KBSC64metaG_FD_80422 | JGI IMG/M metagenome (GOLD analysis project Ga0105241, IMG submission 80422) | Corn rhizosphere microbial communities from Kellogg Biological Station, Michigan, USA - KBS C6-4 metaG | ecosystem: Host-associated > Plants > Roots > Rhizosphere > Soil | place: Michigan, USA... | reverse complement strand
GCCACCATTTCTATACGCTTCACGACTAAAGTTGTATTGACGCGATAGGACTTAGTTGATCTAGATTGACAACGGACTCGCTGAATCCCGGCGAATCAGTACATCCAGTTCGCAAAGAGCTTGATTTCATTCGGCTTAATTACTGGCTTGAGGGCTCGCAGCTTCGGTTCGTTGACAATCTGCGATGGGTCCAGCGCAGCCTTTAGCTTTGTTGACGTGATCCAGCTGTTGTTCCACACGTCCACTGATTTACCCATAACCAGCTTGCACAACTGCTCTTCGTAAGCGAGTTTCGGCTCGAACGAGTAACTAATACGTTGTAGCCAGACCTCCATATGTCCCGTGTTCGGAAGCTGCGAGAGCTTTCGGTAGATTTTCTTGATGACATCCACGCGCTCGTCTTTGCTTTCTAGGGCACTTAACAGCTTGCTGATGATCGCCGCACACACCGGGAACGTTCTGGGGCTGCTGTACGCGATATCAACCGCGATGCTGATTAGAACCCGTGGGTTTTGGATTCGCTTGGTTTTCGTTAATCGCTCATGGAACTGTGTGAGAGCGACATTGAGACTACCTGCGTTCGGGAAATCGACGCCGTGCGCATGAATGATCAATAGGTGCTTCTGCAAATTCTGGTTGTCTCGGCAACCGCGAAGCCACGCTCGTTTATCTGCTTTGATAGAAGAGGTCACGACCTGCAGCGACCCGGTGGTTTTGCCCGTGTTCAGCTTCAGGCCGAGGTCGATCAGGACCTCTGTTAGAGTCTTAAGGACCACTTCACCAATCTGCGGATTTTGAACAAAGATTCTGTAATCGTCCCGATAGCGAAGGACCTGAAACTCCGTGATATTGGCGGCTCTCAGCCGATCGCTCAGCGCAAGGTCGGCATTTCCCAGCACCAACTCGGCAATGACATCCATCAAAACACAACCTTGCGGGATGCCGTTGGTCTGCCCGTGTCGCATGTCCTGAATGTGCGAGTCGACGATGTTACCGATCAGTGATTTGTCCGTTTTTCTTGCCTTGGCAGCGGCCTTCGTATGCAGCGCCCAGGCGATCGAATGTGTGTAGATGTCTGCGTAACAATCGTTGATGTCGGCATGAAAAACGTAATTGAATTCCAAGGCAAGCTCAATTGAGTGCTGCTCGATTCCCAGCCACCAGTTCAGAATTTGGGCCGCTTTGTCGATGCCCCTGGGCGATGCCTGGAGCGGAATGCTGAGGCACTTAAAATTGGTCGGCTTCTGAAATTCCTTAAACCTGTCGCGCACCACCTTCCAGTTCGCAGCCTTCGTGATCTGCTCAACGAGGCCGACATAGAGCGCAGGATGTATCAGTTGGAATGGTCTCCACGCATGGCGGCCATCCTTGTTGGAGAGCATCGAGTAATTGACGCCTTCGTGATCCCGCGGATTGGATGACAGACTCGCAAGGGACTTTCCAAGGAGTTCTTTCGATACGGCAGTGAGTATCTTCGCGAACGTGAAATATGGAGGAAGATCGACGCTGCAATAACTCTCAGGTTTCAAAAGGAACGCGCGCGCTTGCTTTGCGGTCATCTCGCGGATTGATTGAGTTGCCGGTCGCTTTGGTTTTTTTAGGCTGAGTCCACTCACGCATACCTTCCCACGGTGCGCTCGGCGTCCATGCGCGGGGCCACCGAGGAACAGCAGGGTTTGGGGGCCGTGAACACTATTTGAACATTATTCCGGCCTGAGCGGTCCGACTGCATGGTCGAGGGCTGCGGCGGCGGGGTTCAGGAATCGGCCCCTTGAGGGGCATGATTTTGAGCTGCTTGCCGTAAGATCGAAGCGGACATTCGCCGAGCCTCATTTCATCCACCCAGCAAACCGTATCACGTAGGTTACCGCGTGGATCGACGTGATTAATTGGATCGCCGCCGACATATGTGTATCGACTCCAACTGCCTAGACTGTCGGAATAACACTCTGTATTGAGGGGTCCGGCGTCATGAATCTGCCCGCGCCTGGCTGTTCATAGCGCTGGTCGGCGTAGTCAAGACCGGTGGACGCATCGTGGAAGTAGCCGGTCAATTAATTACCGCAGGGAAACGCTTCGCTTCGATTGTCACCGAACCAGGAACATCAATCCTAAATTCACTCGGACATTCCTGCGTCTTACATATTTCATTCGTTAATTTGAAGGTAAATGTTACCTCGACCTCGCAGTGTTTTTGAGATCCCGTGCATCCGGCAAATATCCACCGAGAGAGAGACTCTTTAGCAGGCTCGGTCAGAAAAACCTTGTCTTCAGTAACCCGAACTTCCGCTACGCTCCCATCCTCTAAGACACGCGCAATAAGGCGCACCTCGCCCTGTATGCCTATCTTGCGCGCAACGCGGGGATAGTTCAGCCCGACAACCCGTCTGATCTGCGGACTTTCTATCGTTTGAGGAAGAACAGCTAACGGAACCGCTATCAGCAGGGCCAGCCTCAGTCCTCCCCGAGAGACACGCTTCATTGGAATCTGCCTCTAGTATTGCCACAGTTCTTCTGAAAGAGCTTATTGTTATCGATCTGGTCTTGCACATTGTACCTCCATCGGGCGACGTAAAGCCTTCCTCATCGAGGAGACGTGCCAGTTCGTGCAATAGAAGAAAGTAATCGAGGCTAATAGGTGCATCGGGGTAACAGCCCGTGAATTTCTCCTTGTCGTTGCCGGTGGCCGAAGGCCGCTCGGTGCCGTAGGAGTAGAATTTTTGGATGGAACCCAGACGGTCGGCCACCACCGGCGCTAGCGCCACCTTGTCAGTCCAACCCGCAGAGTAGCTTCCCTTTGAGATCAGCTTGCCGCCGAAATACACATTGGTCGAGGTGAGCGTGAGGTAGGTGCTCGTCGAGTCAGTCGAAACCTGATAAGTCGCCAGCTTCTGCCCGGCCCAGAAATCGATCTCATCCGGGCCGCGCCATACCCGCTTATTTCCGATGAGAGCGGGCAACACCCTTAAAATGCCGCCCGCCCTTAGCAATCCCCGTTAGCGGCTAGTGTAAACACTGCCCTTGATCGGGTTGTGAAGAAAATGTAAATAATTGGTAAACACAGATGCACTCGCGGCCAAGCAGGTGGCAAGGCTAGCCCGCGGCAGCTAGAGTAAGGGTTGAACGCAATGAAAACGGTTTTGGTGATCGACGACGATGCCACGCTGAGAGACACCATCGGGCTGATGCTTGAGACCGAGGGGTTCAGTCCGGCTTTCGCGGAGAACGGCGAGATCGGCCTCACCCAAGCACTGGCGCTCAAACCCAGTCTGGTGCTGGTGGATCTGCGAATGCCCGGCCTGGGCGGCATGGAGGTCTGCAAAGGAATCCGCGCGGCCGGCATGAAGACGCCACTCATCGTGCTGAGCGCGATCGGCGATGAAATGGACAAAGTGCTGTTACTGGAAATGGGCGCCGACGATTACGTCGTGAAACCCTTCGGATCGCGGGAATTGCTGGCCCGAATCCGCGCCCTCCTGCGCCGGTCGTCAACCGACGACACCAAGGTAATTTCTTTCGGCGACGTAGAGGTGGACCTGTCGCGCCGCGTGGTCTTGAAGAAGAACGAGGAGACCAAGCTAACTCGCGCGGAATACAATCTGCTGACCTATTTCCTGCACAACCCGGATCGCGTGCTCTCCCGCGACATGATCCTGAATTCCGTGTGGGGTTATGAGTCGTTTCCCAACACGCGCACCGTAGACGCGCATGTGGTGCGCCTGCGCCAAAAGCTGGAGGCCGACTCCACCATGCCGCGGCATTTCGTGACCGTGCATGGTGTAGGATATCGCTTCCTGCTGTAGATGCTGAAGGAATATATATCCTCACGTGGCGGAGGATGTAAAATTCCGGTTTAGACCCGCTTTTCGCCGCAGCATGCAACCGACTGGAGCGATCCATATATGTTTCCTAAACGCTGGCCTCTGATGGTGGCATTGTTTCCGTTATTGCTCTCCGCACAGGAGCGCGGAGATTTTCAGCAAATTCTGCAACGCCTGGACCAACTCGAACAGGAGAACCGCAAGCTTGCCGAAGAGGTGCACTCACTGCGCGCCGAAATCGCCGGCGGGCGGCTGCCTGCTGCCACCCCGGCGGTTCCGCAGCCCAGCACCGCCGCGGCCGCAACTCCGGCAAGTGCGCCATCTGAACCGGTGAACGTGTCGTCTGTACCTCTGGAAGAGCGAGTGGCTGTGCTGGAGCAGCGAACCGAAGAAGCCTCCCAAACTAAGGTCGAGGTGGCGCAGCGCATGCCGGTCACGCTGGCTGGAATGGTACTGTTTAATGGCTTCGTGAATGGACGTGCCAGCGGGGGCGCGCAGGATCCGCTGACCGCCTCGCTGGCGGACAGTGTTGCGCGCGGCGGGGCCAGCCTGAGCCAAAGCATCGTCGGTTTACGCTTCCAGGGCCCGCACATCCTCGGCGGGGGGCAGGTGCGAGGATCCATTGATCTGGACTTGTGGGGCGGCACCTCCAGTTCCCTTAACCATTTGGTGCGGCTGCGAGTCGCCGCCATTCATGTCGACTGGAAGAACACCAGCGTAATGGTGGGTCAGGACAAGCCCCTGATCGCGCAGCGCGACCCTGATTCGCTGGCGCAAGTCGCATTCTCGCCCCTGACCTCGGCCGGGAACCTGTGGCTGTGGCAGCCGCAAGCGCGTTTCGAGCAACGCTTTGCGATGGGTGAACACGCCGGCCTGCGGGCGCAAGCCAGCCTGTACCAGACCAGTGAACCATCGGGGGGAGTGATCCCGCAATATCAATCCACCCTTTCCACTGCAAGCCCTGCATTGCAGGGGCGCTTCGAATTCTGGGACCAATTCGCTTCCGAGGGTCGAATGGAAATCGCTCCCGGTTTCCATGTGAGCGACACGCACGTCGGCGGTGTATCCATTCCTTCGCGCCTTTTCACGATCGACTGGATGCTGCAGCCGCTTCCAAAATGGCGCTTCACGGGAACCTACTTTCATGGCCGCAACGCCGCGGGCGTAGGCGGATTACGCCAGGGATTCCATTTTACCGATGAGAACGAGTTCACCGCGGTGCGCACTTCCGGTGGCTGGGGGCAGGTTTCCTTTCTCGCCACCAAGCGCCTGACATTCAATGCTTATAGCGGGTTGGAGAGCGACAATGCCGCGGATCTACTCGCCGGGCAGATTTCGCGAAACTTTGTGTACGCGGTAAACTCTCAGTACCGGTTGGGTCCGAATATTCTAGTGGGTCTGGAGGCCAGCCAGGTGCGCACTGCCTATACCGGCGGGAGAAGCCGGCTGCTGAATCACTATGACCTTGCGCTGGCTTATCTGTTTTAGCGCGAGCCTGCTTCCGCTCTGCGCCGCCGGGGTTTCGGGCCGTGTGGAACTGCGGGATTCCCGTTACGCCGCGGTGCGAAATCGCCATGATTATTCGGGCGTGGTCATCGCGCTGACTCCGCTTGAAGGGACCGCCCCACAGGCTGCGGGGAAGCACTGGGTAATGCTGCAGAAAAACAAGACTTTTTCGCCTCACGTTTTGGCCATCCAAGCGGGGTCTGTGGTTGAATTCCCCAACGCGGATCCGATTTTTCACAACGCTTTTTCCAGCTATAACGGCCAGATTTTCGATATCGGCCTGTATCCGCCCGGAACCACCCGGTCGGTGAAATTCGCGCGCCCCGGCGTGGTGCGGGTCTTCTGCAATATCCACGCGTCCATGAGCGCCCTGATTGTGGTGGTTGCGAGCCCGTACTTTGCCGCGACAAAACAGGATGGAAGTTTCAGCATTGCCGACGTTCCGCCGGGCCAATATAATCTGACCGTGTTCCATGAGCGCGCGAGCGAGGCGACCTTAGCCGGACTGAGCCGCAAAATCACCGCCGGACTGGAAGACGTCAGCTTGCCTAATATTGTAATTTCCGAAGCCGGCTACCTTTCGATTCCGCACAAGAACAAATACGGTCACGATTATCCGCCGGATTCGGGCGATCCAGCGGCGTATCCGGGAAGCAAGCCATGATGCCGGCCAAACCGGTCGCACCAAGATGCTAGGCTCGTTCTCACGTCTATCGCTGCTGTGGAAGATTCTGCTGGCGACCTCCATCGCTTTGACGATGTTGTTCGCGCTGGTGGGCTGGATTGTTCAGGATAATGCCACCCGTGCGATGTCGGCCAGCGTAGACGAGGACGTACAGGCTAGCTTCCGCGCCTATGATTCGCTGTGGCGTTCCCGGGCCCAGACGCTGGCAGCCGTGAGCCTGGTGATTAGCCGCATGTCGGACGTCCGCGCCGCTTTCAGCACCGGCGATCAGGCCACCATTCGCGATTCGGCGGACGAATTGTGGAAACAAATTTCAAATCAGGATGCCATTTTTCTGGTAACCGATCCGGAAGGCAGGGTTCTCGCTTCTCTGGGCGGAAGCTTGGGCGAATCGCTTAAACGCGATATGCCGGCGGTGCGTGACGCGGCGGCGAGTTTTCCGCGGCAGACTTCGGGTTTTGTGACTCTCGACGGGCATCTGTACCAGATCGCGGTGACGCCGGTATACGTGCAGGCCGCCGCCGGGATGGGACTGTTGAACGTACTGGTGGCGGGCTATGAAGTGAACCGGGAAACCGTGCGCAGTCTGAAAGACTCCACTGGCGGCAGCGATTTCTGCTTTCTTTCGGGAGCAGCCGTGGTGGCTTCCACACTTGATCCGAGTGCGAATGCCAGCATGCAGGCCGTGTCGTCGCCGGCCGGAGCCGTGACGCGAATCGAAGCCGGCGGAACGCACTATACCATGCTGGGAACCCCTTTACTGGACGTGGCAGGACGGCGCATCGGCGAGCTTCGCGTCCTGCGCTCCTCGGAAGGCGCGCGGCAGCGTATCAATGCTTTGGGCCGGGATATTATTATCGCCTGGCTAATTGCTGTGCTGGGGGGATTGTTGCTGACCTACAGCCTCGCGCGGCGCATCCTAAGACCCGTGAAGGAGCTGGATCGCGGAGCCACCGAAGTATCGCAGGGCAACTATGATTACCGCATACCGGTGGAGGATCCGGACGTCGGCACGCATGATGAACTGGGGCGCTTGGCCGCTGCGTTCAACGCGATGTGCGCCTCCATCCAGGACGGGCGCCAGGAATTGATCCGTCAGGAACGGATCGCCACTATCGGCCGGCTCTCCACGTCCATCGTGCATGATTTGCGAAATCCTCTGGCTGCCATTTATGGCGGCGCGGAGATGCTGATCGACGGAGAACTCACCAACGGGCAGGTGCAACGCCTGGCGGGTAACATCTATCGTTCCTCACGGCGCATGCAGCAACTGCTGCAAGAATTGGTGGACACGGGGCGGGGCCGCTCCATCAGCACGGAAGTCTGCCGGCTCAAGGATATCGTTTCCGTGGCTTGTGAAGTGTTTGCGCCTACCGCTGAGGCTCAGTCGGTGACGATTGAGGTGGATGTGCCAGACAGCCTGGAACTGCCGCTGGAACGTGCGCGCATGGAGCGCGTGTTCCTAAACCTGATTGATAACTCGCTCGGCGTGATGCCTATGGGAGGCACACTGCGCATAACCGCAAAAACCGAAAACTCATCGGTGATCGTTAGTGTGCAGGATACCGGTCCCGGGATTCCGTCGCAGATCCGTGCGCGTCTATTCCAACCTTTCGTAAGCGCGGGGAAGAAGAATGGAATCGGGCTGGGCCTGGCTTTTTCGCACCAGACCGTTCTGGATCATGGCGGCAGACTTTGGGCTGATCCCGACACCCGGCAAGGGGCTTGCTTTCTGATCCAGTTGCCGCTCTGACCCGCCTGGTCGTATCCGCGGCGGACAGGTGTTCTGTCGGGGGACTAATGCGCCTTTGATGTTCGCCGCGAGAGATCGCGTCGGCGAGTTCATGGAGCAGAGGCTGCGTCCCCAGACGGGCCAGCTGAGACCAACTTCCACTGACAAGCCCTAATACTGTATGGGATACGATCCGGAAAGAAGATCTTCAGGGTACCGCTGAACGCTGTTGGGTTGGTCCAGGTGAATACTAACCACTGTCGAAGTCGTTAGCGAGAGATGCTCATTCAGACGAAACATAATCCGCATGCCGCGCTTGATGAGGCCAAGCTCTAGCGCGCCGTGCTCGTTGATGGAGCCCTTCAGTTGCGCGGACACGGGACGCGGGCAATGGTCAGGGTGGCCGGAAATGCGAATCGTGTCCCCACCCAGGCATTCGATCCAATAATGACGGCTCTTGGTCTCCAGATCGATCAGGGAGCCCGCCATCAGACTCTTAAGGTTCACGCTTCCCAGGGCTTCGCAAGGTGTCGTCATATGCGCCCACGAACAACCCGATTATGTAGCCCAATGATCGATTCCGCCACCCTGTAAGCATCTAGAATTCATAGGGGGACGCACCCTAGGGCCCGATCAAAATGCCTTTAGTACGGACCGGCCTTTTGGTGCCACCCAACCCCTGTTTAAGGGTGGGCCAACAACAGGTGCGATTACTTCCCGCGTCATTCACGAGAACAAACCGGCGCGCCGAGAGTCAATCTACTTGACCTTGACGTACTTCCTCAGATTATGCGCGGCGACGTCCGCCGCGTAGATGGAGCCGGCGTTATCCGCCGCGATTCCCGACGCCGTGGTTCCGACGTCCAGCTTGTCGGGGTCTGCAGGGTCGGGAATGAAGGCCTTGAGCGAACCGTCTTTGGCGTTCCCAACTACGATGCCGCGCAACTCGCCTTTCTTGGCCGTTGGATCGGGGAATGAGGCGCCCACATAGATGGTGTCGTCTTTGCCCACAAATACCGAGCTCGGCTGACCGAATTGTGTCCACGCCGCGACGAAGTTGCCGTCTTGATCGAAGACCTGAATCCGCTTGTTCTTGCGATCGGCGACATATACATGCTGCTGCGAACCGCCGACGAAGATGTCGTGGGGCTCATCGAAATCGCCGGGGGTAGTGCCTTTGTGTCCCCAGGCCTTGAGGAACCGGCCGTCCTTCGAAAATTTCACGACGCGGGCGGAGTTGTGCCGGTTGGGGGCATGACCGTCCGTCACAAATACGTCGCCATTTGGCGCGATGGCAACGCCGGTGGGCCGGTCGAAGGTATCGGGACCGTTGCCGGCAACACCCTCTTTGCCGATCATCATCAGCACCTTGCCGCTCGGACTCAATTTGAGGATTTCCTGACCCATTAATACGCCGCCCGCGTTCTTGGCCGGCATGCCGAGCACTGTCGCCTCATCGTTCACGTCGCTAACCCAGAGATTCCCCGCCCCGTCCATGGTGAAGCCGTGAGGATAGGCGAATAGTCCCACGCCAAAGCTCTTCAGCAGCTTGCCCGACGGGTCGAATTCCAGAATTGGCGGATTGGCATCGCCGCGCCCGATGCAGGTGGCGTGGCCCGGGGGGATGGTGTTGAAGCACCGATGAAAAACCCAGATATTGCCGTCGCTATGGACATGCACCCGGATGACCTCTCCCCAGTGACCTCCGTTCATGCTCTTGGGTAGAGTCGGCCAGCCCTCCACCAGGCGATACGGGTTGGGAAGCTCGGCAGGTTTGGGATATCGTACCGGCTGGGCTTGCACCGCGGCTCCCAGCATTACCACCCCAAGCACGCTGACGGCAGCAACATATCTCGCTCGAACTGCACACGACATGGTGACTCTCCAGTAGAAAACCAGGATAATCTGTTTTGCCGATGCCTGCGCTCGGCACTGGCAGGTTGTATTTATGAACCGCCGTGCCCGGATTGCCATCGGCACCAAGGCGGCCGTACTCTCACAAATCGCCTTCGGGTAAGCCAGCCAACCCTTGGTCGGACTAAGTCATGATGGGACCCGTCCAGCCCCGCCTTTTCGCTTGATCGTAACCGAGGGCGCGCAGCCTAGGCATGCTTCTGCCGCCTCCGTGCGGGCGCTCTCACCTCCCTAACTTATATCACCCGTGTTGCAAGCCTTAATACACCCCTAACTGTATTCCCATTACTCCCTAGGTAAAAGTCCCACTGCCCGCTTACCCCGTGCAGATCGATAGACAAATGTGACACGCAATATTTTTATTAGTACTGTGATCCTGCTAGGACTACAGACGGTTGCCTGGGGGCAAAGCGTAGCCGTGTCTCTTGGATCCGGGTCCGGAACGCCAGGGGGAACGGTCTCACTTCCAATCAACCTAACATCTAGCGGCGGAGCCCAAACCGCTGGACTCCAGTGGACCTTCAGTTATTCCTCCGATATCACGGGTGTCACCGTGGTGGCGGGAGCATCCACAACAAACGCGCAGAAATCTCTCTCCTGCTCTGGCAACAACTGTCTCATCGCGGGCATCAATAGCACAGTGATTGCTGACGGCACGGTTGCCGTAGCCACCTTCCAAATAGCCGCGAATCCCTCAAGTAACCCAATTGCCATTCAGCTTAAAAACGCAGTAGCCACAAGTGCGACTGGTTCCTCCATTCCTGCGAGCGGCGGTTCTGGGGCAATTTCTCTTCCCGTGACGACGGTGGCTTTAGGCGGCTTCAGCTGCACCAGTTCAACGATCAATACGCCGGGAAACACCTCCTGTTCTGTGTCCTTAACCGGGGCGGCTCCCGCGGGCGGATTTGCAATATCGCTTTCGAGCAATAACACCAATCTCACGGTACCCTTGAGCGTCACCGTCGCGGCCGGCCAAACCTCCAACACCTTCACGGCAACCGGCGCTCAGGTCAGCTCCAATCAGACGGCAGTGGTGACGGCGAGCGCGGGGGCGGTGAACCTGACGAGCACGCTGAATCTGGTGGCTCCGGCTCAGCTCTCCGCGCTGGCTTGCGCACCTTCGACACTGGGCAGCAACGCGTCGAGCACCTGCACGGTGACATTAAACAAGGCGACCACCAGTGCGGCGACCGTCGCGCTCACGAGCAACAACGGATTGCTTACGGTGCCCGCCAGCCTCACGATCGCGTCGGGCCAAAGCAGCGCCACCTTCACGGCGGCCTCGGGAACCGTGAGCAGCAGCCAGAACGCTATCGTCACCGCGACGTTGAGTGGCCAGAGCCAGCAGGCCACCATCAGCCTGGCAGCCGCCGCACAACTCAGCAGCTTAAGCTGCTCGCCCGCAACCGTGAACGCTCCCGGTACTTCGACCTGCACCGTCACCTTGACGGCGGCGGCTTCCGGCGTCGCCACCGTGACGTTGCTGAGCAACAACAGCAATGTGACCGTTCCGGGCGGTGTAAACGTCGGCGCGGGACTCAGCAGCGCCATGTTTAACGCGGCGGTTGCCGCCGTCACTTCCAATCAGAGCGCGCTGTTGACGGCCACCCTCAATGGCGTCTCCCAGACGTTCACGCTCAGCGCCATCGCACCAGCGCAGCTCACTTCGCTGGCCTGCGCGCCTTCAACACTGGGCAGCAACGCGTCGAGCACCTGCACCCTGACACTGAACCAGGCCGCCACTAGCGCTGCAACCGTCTCGCTCGCGAGCAACAACGCATCGCTCACGGTGCCCGCCAGCGTCACGGTAGCGTCGGGCCAGAGCAGCGCAACCTTTGCTGCGACTTCGGGAACCGTGAGCAGCAGCCAGAACGCTATCGTCACCGCGACTCTGAGTGGTCAGAGCCAGCAGGCCACCATCGGCTTGGCGGCAGCTGCCCAGTTGAGCAGCTTAACCTGCTCGCCGGCTACCGTGAACGCTCCCGGTACTTCGACTTGCACCGTCACCCTGACCACGGCCGCGTCCAGCACTTCAAGCGTCACGCTGCTCAGCAACAACACTAATGTGTCCGTTCCCGGCAATGTTAATATCGGTGCGGGACTCAGCAGCGCCACGTTTACCGCCACGGTCGCCGCCGTCACTTCCAATCAGAGCGCGCTGTTGACGGCCACCCTCAGTGGCGTTTCCCAGAGTTTCACTCTAAGCGCGACGGCTCCCGCTCCGGCGCAGGTCTCCTCGCTGGCTTGTGCCCCTTCGACTCTAAGCAGCAACGCATCGAGCACCTGCACGGTGACATTGAACCAGGCCACCGACAGTGCCGCTACAGTCTCTCTCGCGAGCAGCAACGGATTGCTTGCGGTGCCTGCCAACGTTACTGTGGCGTCGGGCCAAGCCAGCGCCACTTTCACGGCGACTTCGGGAACCTTGAGCAGCAGCCAGAGTGCCGTCGTCACGGCGACTCTAAATGGCCAAAGCCAGCAGGCCACCATTACCCTGGCGGCAGCCGCGGCCGCTCAGCTCAGCAGCCTGACCTGCTCGCCGGCTACTGTCACGGGTCCAGGGACTTCGACTTGCACCGCCACCCTGACCGCGGCCGCCAGCAGCGCCGCGAGCGTCGCGCTGCTGAGCAACAACGCTAATGTGACCATTCCCGGCAACGTCGATATCGGCGCGGGCCTCAGCAGTGCGGCGTTTACCGCCACCGTCGCCGCCGTGACTTCCACTCAGAGCGCTCTGCTGACCGCCACCCTTAACGGCGTTTCCCAGAGTTTCACGCTCAGCGCCAAGAGCGCCACGAAGGGGCAGCCCAAGTCGCTACACTGCTCGCCCACTGCGATCGCGAGCCATACGTCGGGCAAGTGCGCGGTGACCTTGGATGCCGCCGCAATGACTGACTCGGTGGTATCGATCGCGAGCAGCACCTCGTTGCTTTCCGTGCCTCCTAGCATCACCGTCCCGGCAGGCCAGACTAGCGCTACGTTCGACGCAATTTCGGGAAGCGTAAGCGCCAGCCAGAACGCCACGGTTACCGCTAACCTGAATGGCCAAAGCCAGCAAGCCACCATCACCTTGGCGGCGGCCGTGGATTGTCAGGAATTCCAGACCTCACCGGGCGGTCTCTGCAAGATTCAGGACGTTTTTCCCTGGATTACTTTTGGCGGCGGCTGGGAAAGCCGGCTGAATGCGGGAAATCTCTTTAACGCCGCGGGCGGTGGAACGATTCAGTTCAGCTTCACCCTTCTTCCCGCCGTACCAGTTACCGGCGGTGTCCAGAATCATATGCCGGCCTTTTTCAGAGACAGCATCAGCGGACAAAGCCAGGTTGCCGAGAATGCAACTTACACCCTGAGCGCTGGCGGATCAGTCGCCGTCGATTTTCTGTCTACGGCCGCGGGCTGCGACCTTCACGGCCAAAATTGCGGGAACTCGCCGGACCCCAATACCAGCGTCTATGGCTCGCTACTCGTGCAATATGTCGCTGACAACCCAGCTTCTTTGAGAGGCATTGCTAAAGCTCAACTAGCCTTATTGGCCAACATCGCGAACCCGGACTACGGCTGGCAAACCACCGAACACGAAATGCCGGCCGCCAACCTGTGGACAGCGCCCGTCGCGGTGAGCGCAAACCCGGCCGCGAATCCGCAGACCAATCAACAAGCATCGGCCGCTCTCGCAAATCCTGGTACTTCGGCGATTACAGTGCGCGGTACACTCTACGACAAAAATGGCCTCAGTATCACTTTCAGGGATTTTCAAGTCCCCGCTCACGGCGCAATCGCCCTGGTCTTTTCTCAGGATCCAGGTCAACCCTTCGGCGGTTTCGGACAGGCCATGTTTCCGCTCGGCCAGGATTTCAACGGCCTGGTAGCGTTTCAAGTCATCTCTCCAAGCGGCGGATCCGTGGCGGCGATGGTTCTCCAGAACGTGGGCAACGCGGTGTCGAGTGTTGAAGTGAACTCGCAAGGTCTATCCGCCGCAAGCTCCAGCTCGACGCCCGTGACTCGCTGCGCGGAATTCACAATGGCCGTGGATGGGTCCTGTAGCGTTCAATACACGCTTCCCTGGGTGGTTTTCGGCGGCGGCTGGGAAAGCCGCTTGAAGGCGGGCAACCCCCCGAGTCCCACATCCGGCGCCGTGCAGCTTCGCTTTACGCTGGTGCCCGCAGTGTCGTCGCTCAACGGTTCGCAAAACCATCTGCCGGCCTATTTCACCGACAATCGCACAGGCCAATTGCAGGTCGGTGAAAGCGCAAATTATACGCTGAGCGCCGGTCAATCGGTGGATGTCCACTTCCTGTATCCGCCGGCTGGCTGCGATAACAACGGTCAACACTGCGCCGGCCAGCCGGATCCGGGCACCCTTTCGTTTGGTTCAGTGGTGGTGCAGTATTCCTCATTCGATCCCGGTACCCTGAGAAGACAGGTCAACCCGCAGTTGGCGTTCTTAGCGCGGGCCAGCGGCGAAGCATACTCTTCACAGATCACGGAGCGGGCGACGGTTGCGGCCAAGGCCTGGACGGCGCCGGTGGCGCTGAGCGCCGACTCGAATGCCAATCCTCAAACCTACCAACAAGCGTCGGCGGCAATTAACAATCCAGGATCGACTCCGGTGGCGGTTCGAGGCACCCTGCGAGATAAGAACGGAAATGTGGTGACCTATCACGATTTCCAGATCCCCGCCTTCGGCGCGACCGGCATCGTGTTCTCATGGGATCCGAGTCAACCGTTTGGGGGATTCGGAAATGCCGCGTTCCCGCAGGGACAGGACTTTAAGGGCTGGGTGACCTTCGATGTCACGTCTCAGGGCAGCAGGGGGGTCAGTGTGCTGGTCCTGCAATATGCGGGCAACACAATTTCCAGTGTCAACGTTCAATCGTTGCCATGAGACGAGGCGCGGGACCGCTCATGACCGGGTCTTGGGGGCCTTCAAAATGGTCTCCGCCGCTTCGGAGAAAGTAATCGCCGTATAGCGCGGGTGATCCGGACCAACATACAGCCCGCTGCATCCGGCCGCGGAAGCCGCCTCCATATCCTCTATGGAATCTCCGATGACGAAGGCGTTTTCCGGTGCTGCATTCAGATCGCGTAGCGCTTTGAGGATCAGTCCGGGCGCGGGCTTGCGGCAGTCGCAGGGCTCGCCCAGGGAATGGGGGCAAAAATAAATCTTGCGGATCGCGATCCCTTCTTTGCCGAGCAGACGCAGCAACTTTCGATTCCCATCGATGAAATCGCGGTAGCCAAAATAACCCAGGCCGATGCCTTGCTGGTTGCTCACAATGCATAGCAGGTAGCCGGCGTCCTGCAGACGTTTCAGCGACTCGGCAACGCCGCGAAGCAGTTCCACCTGCCCGGGATCGAAGCTGGCATCCTTCACCAGGGTCCCGTCCCGGTCGATGAGCACTAACCCCGTCGCGTGGCTGGGATGGGCCACAAGTGGAGCTTCGTGCAAAGCCAGAGCCTGAATTCGCTCGAACAAAGCGGTCGTGCTGGCGGCTGGGAAAGCAGAGGCAATGACGATGGATTCGCCGCCGTACGCCGCGACGGCGGAACTCGAGCGCAGGGCGGAAGGAGCATAATCCCCGCCTTTGATATACACATCCGGCTTCCAGCGCTGGATCAGCGCGAGCGGGCGATCCTCCTCGAGAACGGTGACGCAATCGGTGGCTTCGAGCGCCGCTACTACAAACGCACGCTCATTCCAGGGATTGAGAGGGCGCAGTGGATTCTTGTAACGCCGGATGGATTCATCGCTATTGACGGCGACCAGCAGGCGGTCGCAGCGCGCCTTCGCCAGGGCCAGGTAGTCCGCATGGCCGGCATGCATGACGTCGAACGCGCCGCACGTGAATCCAATCTTGCGTCCCGCTCCGCGCTCGGTTTGGATCCAGGAATCGACCTGCGCTGCAGAGCGTATCTTATCCGTGACGGTCATCGGTGCATGAGCCGGTCAAGATCTTAGCGACCCCGGGGTGTGGCTTCAAACAGAGCCGCTTCTTGCGCCCCGGCCGCGGCATTCGGGAACGGTAGTTGAATATCCGGAGCGAGCGCCTCCACCACCTGAGCGACGGAATGAGAATCGCAAATCATGACTGCATCCACAAAAGCCAGACAAGCCAGCATGAATGCCCGCCCCTGTATCTCGCGGTCCGGCTGCGTCAGAGCTACCACCACGCGATCGCAGCGGGAGCGCCCCTGTTCGAGCCATTCCAGATGCCGCGTAGTGATTGGATTAAAACTGTCCTGGGCGAAGCCGACTGTAAGCCCCGTGCGCTTCCATGAGCGGACGCGTTCGACAGCTTCAGGAAGCCCAAGAATTTTTCCGCCCACGGCCGCGGGCGATTCCGCTTCGATTTCGCCGGCAATTTCCGCGCGCGATGCCACCGCGGTACCCACTTTCCCAACCACGATGCCGGCCGCGATGTTCGCCAGTTCGACCGCCTCCGTGATCCCGGCCCCGGAGCCCAATGAGGCCGCCAGAACCGCGGCAACGGTATCGCCTGCGCCGGAAACGTCATAGACTTCCTGAGCCAGTGCCGGAAACTCCGCGCGCGGCCCAACTTTCGGAACCAGCAGCATACCCGCCGGGCCTCGCGTCACCAGAAGGAATTCGGCGCCAGCCCGCTCTAACAGCACCCGCGCGGCGCTTTCCTGCGCGTCCACGCTGCCCGTGGACATTCCGGTTGCCTCCGTCAGTTCCTTCAGGTTGGGCTTGATAACGGTGGCGTCCTGATAACGCGCAAAGTCGTGGCCTTTGGGATCGACGACCACGGGCTTTCCGGCCACTCGCGCCGCGCGGATCAGTTCGCGCGCGTGAGAGCCTTTGAGCACGCCCTTGGCGTAGTCGGACAAGAACACTACGGAGCACTCCGTCACGTGTTCCTGAAAATTTTTTACAAGCTGAGCAAACACTTCCGGCCCCGCTCCGTCGGTGGTTTCGTGGTCCGCACGCAATAACTGCTGGCTGTGAGCGATGTAGCGGATCTTCACTGGCGTTTTCCGGGACCCTTCGCTCAATAGCCAGGATTGGCAGTCCGGGATGTCCTTCAGCAGATCTCTGATTTCCACCCCGGCCGCGTCTTCGCCGGTGATGGAAAACAGCCGGATCGCGGAGCCCAGCGCGCCCAGATTGCGAACCACATTTCCGAGGCCTCCCAACATGGATTGCTGCGTTTGAATGCTTAACACCGGAATCGGAGCTTCCGGCGAAATGCGCTGCGCTTCGCCGTAGACAAAACGGTCCAACATCAGGTCGCCGACGCAGCCCACCACGGCTGTGTTTAGACGTTCCAGCGCGGGAATCAGGTGTTGCCGATTGCTCACGAGAGTGCTCCCATCATATCGTAAGGCATACTAGAATCCTGGCAGTTTGCATCTGACACGAATGACTTTCACACAGCAGTTTTTTGAAGAAGCCGGCCAGATCGCAAAGACAATCGACACACAGGCGGTAGATCGCCTGGTGGCGCTGTTGTCGGCGACGCGCGGCGCGGGCGGTCGACTGTTCATTCTGGGCGTGGGAGGCAGCGCGGGCAACGCCTCGCACGCGGTGAATGATTTTCGCAAAATCACGGGCATAGAGGCGTATGCTCCCACGGATAATGTGTCGGAGCTGACGGCCCGCACCAACGACGAGGGCTGGTCGACGGTGTTCGAGCGCTGGCTGCGCGTCAGCCGGCTCCGCGCCGACGACATGGTGCTGATCTTCTCAGTGGGCGGAGGGAGCCTTGAAAAGCAGGTGAGCCCCAACCTGGTGGAGGCGCTCAAATACGCGCGATCGGTGGGCGCGAAAATCGGCGGAATCGTG
>Ga0105241_10001569_pt1 | contig 17496 bp, 14 predicted proteins | sample KBSC64metaG_FD_80422 | JGI IMG/M metagenome (GOLD analysis project Ga0105241, IMG submission 80422) | Corn rhizosphere microbial communities from Kellogg Biological Station, Michigan, USA - KBS C6-4 metaG | ecosystem: Host-associated > Plants > Roots > Rhizosphere > Soil | place: Michigan, USA... | reverse complement strand
TTTTGGCCGCCGTCGCCGCGCGTGAGCGAGAGATACGCCGTCTCCGCGTGATGTCCGCGTGCGAGCCACGCGATGACCGGCGTGTCCTCGTCATCCGGATGGGCCGCGATGACGAGGACCCGGGAATGGACTCCCATTCCGGCTTGCGTTTCACGAAGCGCGGCGATCCCGCGCGTTTGTTGTGTCCAACTGGCGCGAGGCGCTCCAGCCAAGGCGGCACACCCCGCCATGGCGAGCCACCACGTCACCGCGCGTCGATGCCAGCGTCCGTGCATGATCAGCGTGTCGCCGCCTTCGCCCGCCCGCTCTGCGCCGGTTGTGCCAAGGTGAACGCCTCGGTCACGATGCGCGCTTGTGCCGCCGTGTGATCGGCCGGATACCCTTCCGCCGGGCTCGCGCGTTCGGGCCGTCCAACATACCGCGTCACGATCGCATTTCCGGTCGACACGCGCAGCCTCGGCGCAACGTATCCCCACGCTCCCATGTTCTTGGGCTCTTCTTGCACCCAGACGACGTCGTCGATCGCTGGATAGGAATCGACGATTCGCGCGACTTCATCATGCGGCCACGGATACAACTCTTCCACGCGCACCAACGCCACATCGTCTCGGCGTTGCGCGAGCAGATCGTAGTAGATCTTCCCCGTGCAGAAGATGATCCGCTTGACTCGCTCGCGTCCGCCGGTCACCGCGGGGTCATCGAGCACCGGCTGGAACAACGTCGATGTGAGCTCCGTCAGCTTCGACGCCGCTTCGGGGAGACGCAGCAAGCTCTTCGGCTGCATCAGGATGAGCGGTCGCCGATCTTGCGTCGCGGCCTGGCGACGCAGGATGTGGAAATATTGCGCCGGCGTCGACGGATAGGCGACGCGCAAATTCCCTTCGGCGCACAATTGTAAATACCGCTCGAGCCGAGCGCTCGAGTGTTCCGGTCCGCCGCCCTCGTAGCCGTGGGGGAGGAGCATCACCACGCTCGAATCTTGTTCCCACTTGGCGCGATCCGACGCGAGGAACTGATCCACTACTGGTTGCGCGACGTTGGCGAAATCGCCGTACTGCGCTTCCCACAATACCAGCGTATCTGGCGCCGCCACACTGTAGCCGTACTCGAAGCCCAACACCGCTGTCTCAGAGAGCGGCGAGTTGTAGATCTCGAACGCTCCTGTTGCCCCTTCCAGATGCTGCAGCGGAATGTACGCCGCTCCCGAATTCGCGTCGTGCAGCACATCTTGCCGGTGCGAGAACGTACCGCGCTCCACGTCTTGCCCCGTCAAGCGCACCGACGTCCCGTCGAGAAGCAGCGAGCCGAACGCCAACGATTCCGCGTGTCCCCAATCGATGCCACCCGTCTCGCCCGCTTTCACACCGAACGCATCACGCCGGCGCAGCAGCGTCCGAGCGAGGCGACTATTCACCGCCAACCCTTCCGGCCACTGCAGCAACGCCTCGTTGAGCGTCCGGAGGCGATCTTCAGACATCGCCGAGTTTCCGGTGCGCGTGCCGTTGACGTGTGTGGAGGGTGCCAAGTGTGGTTGGTGGTCGGGGCGCGGTTCGCTCTGAATTTTTTCGAGCGATGCCATGATCTCCCGTTCGACCCCTTGCACCTGATCCGCGCTCATCACGCCGGCTGTCACTAAGCGTGCACCCCACACTTCGCGTGGCGTTTTGTGGGCGCGGATCTTTTGATACAGTTCCGGCTGCGTGAAGGCTGGCTCGTCCGTCTCGTTGTGTCCGTGGCGGCGATAGCTCACCAGGTCGATCAGGACATCTTTGCCGAACTCCGCGCGGTATGCCATCGCCAGTCGCACTGCTTGGACGCAAGCGCCCGCGTCGTCGCCGTTGACGTGGATGATCGGGACGTCGAATCCTTTGGCGAGGTCACTCGCATAATGCGTCGACCGTGCGTCGATCGGGTCCGTCGTGAATCCGACCTGGTTGTTGACGATGATGTGAACGGTGCCGCCCGTACGATAGCCGCGCAACATCGACATGTTGAGCGTTTCGGCGACCACCCCTTCTCCCGGGAACGCCGCGTCGCCGTGAATGCACACGGGGACCACCGCCGATTCGTCGCGTTCCAGCTGTCCCTGTTGCACACGTTGTTTTGCGCGTGCGACCCCTTGGAGCACGGGGTTCACCACCTCGAGATGGCTCGGGTTCGGAACCAGCGTGAGCGTCACCTGACGCCCATTCACCTCGCGCGTTCCGTGGTGTCCCAAGTGGTACTTCACGTCGCCTGTCGATTCCGTCGCGGGGTGTTTCCCTTCGAATTCGTCGAACACCATCGAGTACGGCATTCCGAGCGTGTGCGTCAGCACATTGATTCGGCCGCGGTGTGCCATCGCGATCGCGACTTCGCGCGCGCCATTCGTTCCCGCACGTGCGATCAGCTCATCGAGCATGACGACCAGCGCATCGCTCCCTTCGATCGAGAACCGTTTGTACCCTTGGTACGCGCGTCCTAGAAAGCGTTCGAGCGTGTCGACTTCCGTGAGCCGGCGGAGGACCGCCGTCTGCTCTTCGGGCGACAGATCTTTGAGATACTCGCCACTTTCCGCCGCCTCGCGGAACCAGTTCCGTACGTCCGCCGATCCCGCATGTTCAAATTCGAAACCGAGCCGAGAGCCATATGCGGCGCGGAGCCGAGCGATGGCGCCGGCGGCGGTGGAGTCGGAGAAGCCGAGTGCGGAGCCGGGGATTTTGGAGAGATCGTCTTCCGTGATGCCGTGGAAGGCCGGGTCGAGCTCCGTCGCCCCTGGGGGAGGGGTGCCGAGCGGATCGATTTGGACCGTGAGATGGCCGTAGGCCCGGATTGCGTCCGCCAGAGAGGCGGCTCCCGCCACCTTGCGGAGCATCTGTGGGTCTGACGTTCCGGTGCCTTGTACACCTGCCAATTGTTCCGCGAAGCGGAAGAACTGGCGCCACGATTCATCGACCGACGCGGGATTCTGACGGTACGCCTCGTAGACGCCGGCGATGTAGCCGTCGTTGAAGACCCCCGTGATGGCTTCGCTACTCATAAGTCTGTGGAATTTAACGGCTTGGGCGCTCCGATCCGAGCCGTCACGTCCGTGCGTCACGCAGGTGCGTCACGCAGCTGCGTCACCGACGTGACGCCCATCCCTCACTTGCCGGCCAGCTCGCCTCGCAGCCGGGGGATCACGAGCGAGAAGACCGACCCTTCACCTGGCGTCGAACGGACGTCGATTCGTCCGTGGAGTAGCGTCGCGAGCCGGCTCGAGATGTAGAGTCCCAGTCCTGTCCCTCCGTGGCGTCGCGTCAGTCCGGCGTCGACCTGTGTGAACGGCTGGAACAGCCGGGCGAGGTCTGCCTCCGAGATCCCGATCCCGCTGTCTTCGACCGCGAACCGGACCGCGTCGCCCTCGTCGGCCACTCGGAGGCGGACGTGCCCCACATCCGTGAATTTGACCGCGTTCCCTGCCAGGTTGACCAGAATCTGCCGTAGCTTGTCCGGGTCAGAGACAATGGGATCGACCGATCCTTCGGCGATCACCTCGAATAGAATCGACTTTTTTCGAGCGAGCGGTTCGACCACTGCGGCGACCGATTGGAGCACCGCTTTTGGCTCGACGGAAACTGTGAGCGCGTGTTCCCGTCCCGCTTCGATGCTGGAGAAGGTGAGGATTTCGTCGATCATCACCGTCAAGTGATGCGTTACCGCACGCATCCGTTCGACCGTATCGTGTTGCAGCGGCGTGAGCGGTCCGACGATTTCGTCCGCGAGCAGCTCGCCGTAGCCAGTCAATGCCGTGAGTGGCGTGCGCAGCTCGTGCGACATCGTCGCGAGGAACGTACTCTTCGCTTGATTCGCCGATTGCGCCGCTTCGAACAAGCGCGACTTTTTCAGCGCGATCGACGCGTAGTCGGCCAACAGCTCCAACCGGCGTTCTTCGCGTATCGTGAACGCTGGACACCCGACACTGCGCATCACGCAGAGCACACCCATGACTTCGCCTTGCGTCACCAACGGCGTCAGCGCGAGTGGTCCGACGCGGAACTCCAACAATTCCCGGAACGCCTTGTATCGCGCCTCGCTTCCCCAGTTCGACTCGAAATCGGAGTGCGTGACGGTGCGACGAGAACGGACTGCTTCCCCGGTCAGCGAATGCTCGATCGGAAATGGGATGCCGAGTATGGTGTCGGGCAATCCGACGGCGGCAATCAGTTCCGCGACGCCGTCTTGGACGCGTGCGACGGTGGCGGTTTCCGCGCCGCATTGATCGGCGGCGCTTTCGGCGAGAATGTGAAGCAACTCTCGCGTATCGTTCGCGTCGGCCATTGCGCGGGCCAATTCGCGAAGGCGTTCGCCTTCGTCGATACGCTCGCACAACTCTCGTTCGAGCGATTCGCGATCCATCGTCTCTGGGGTATCGCCCCAGTCTTGCTTGATGGCACGCTCAGCGTGCGCAGCCACCGTCAACGAGCTCCGAGCGTATTCGACGAGGTACCTGGGAGTGACGCCGTATGCTTCATTCGGCGCCCGACCTGCGCCGAGAGCGATTCCGCCGCGGCGGAGTGGAGGATGCGATGCGCGTCGGCCGCGGACAGCATGGGGAGGTAGAAGAATCCCGCGATGCCGTTGACATCCAACGGATGCATTTCGTTCGCACGTCGCGTTAGGCTGACGGCCACGACTGGCGTGCGACCGATGATCGGATCCTGTTCCCAGTCTTCGAGCGGGACCGTGGCGAGCAGATCGTACTCGCACACGATGACGTCGGGCTGCACGGATGCACTGAGATCGACGGCCCCGCCAACGCCAACCGCGGCGGTGGCGTCTACGCCAACGTCGCGGAAGAACCGGGCATAATGCTCCGCCAGGAATTGGTGGCGGGCGACACAGAGAACGTGCAGATGTCGCACAGCGTCGGTGGGCAAGAAGGGAATCCCCGAAGGGTGACCCGCTAATGATGGCGTGTTATCCGCCACAATGGTAGGGCCTTAGTTCGGAACCTTCTTCTTGTCGACGTTATTGCCAATGACGGCGCCCAAGATGCCGCCAGCCGCTGCACCAATGACGCCCCCCTTCACCTTGTTCTTGCTCGTCACAGCGCCGAGCACGCCACCGGCCGCCGCACCGATCGCGGCGTCACGTCCCGTGTGCTTCTCGACGTGGTCGATTGGCCCGCTCCGCGTGGCGGTTCCACCCGAGCTCGCCGAGCTGCTGCTCGAAGAACGATGATAGACCGTGCGCGGCGCCGTGTGCGCCGGCGTGGCCGCCGCGTTCGTCGTCGCCGCCGTCCGTTCCGCGGCCGACACCGTATCCATCCCAGTCCCGGGACGTCCGGCCAGCGACAGATCGCTGTTCAACGCGTCGTCGACTTTATCAGACTTCCCCTGGCACGCCATTGCGCCCAGCGCCACCGCGGGGATCAACAACCACTGCATGATCGGTTTCATCGTTGCCTCCAGCACGAGGACCGGCTCATCACCGGCGATTTGACTTCACCTGGAAAGACTCAAAAGCAGAGAACATGCCATCCAAAGGAAACAATTGTTTCCAAAAACACCTGTTCCTTTTCTCTACCCCGCCGTGGAGCGCTGGTTCGAGCCCGAACGGCCGCTAGGAATGATCGACGGAGACGTCGCTGAGCGCCAGGGGCGCCGATCCCCCGACGACGCAGCGAACGGGAATCCCGCCATTCGTCGTCTCGAACGCTTGATCGAAGGTCAGTTGCGTCTCTCGGTCGAGCCGGCGGTCGGCGCTCAGCAGCGCGACGTGCCATTCCCGAAAGTTGGTCGCGACGACTTTCCCGAACTGGGCATACAAATTCCGAACGGTCGGATCGCCGACGCGCACGCCGTAGGGCGGATTGCTGACGATCCACCCCCAACGCCCCGCCGGTGCCACCGCGGAGATGGCGCGCTGCGAAATGTCGATGTCGGCGCTGACGCCGGCGCGAATGGCATTGTCCATCGCGGCACGCACGGCGCCAGCATCACGATCCGACGCGCGAATCAGCCCCGGTGCGCGTGGCAGAGCGCGCTCTGACGCCTCCGCGGTCAGCCGCCCCCACAGCGCGGCGTCGAAATGCGGCCACGACTGGAACGCGAAGCGCCGCCGCATTCCCGGCGCGATATGCCGCGCCATTAAGGCCGCTTCGATGGGGATGGTTCCGGAGCCACACATCGGATCGATCAGCGGCAGGCGACGATCCCAGCGGCTGGCCAAGAGCATCGCGGCGGCAAGGGTTTCGCGCATCGGCGCCTTCGCCACCGCCTGCCGATACCCTCGCCGGTGTAACAACTCCCCGGAGGCGTCCGTACTAATGGTGACTTGGTCGTGATCCACACGCACGATGAACCGCTGAAGATCGGGACTCGCATCGTCACGCGGCATGCTGACATGTTGCCTGTCGCCATCTTGGGCTTCCCCTCCGGCGTCACCCTGAGCTTGACCCTGGGCTCCACTCTGCATGTCACTCTGATGCTCTCCGTCATCGCCGCGGATCGCGCCGACGACGGCTTGATCTCCGGTGATCGGCGCGACCGCTTCGGCGAGCCGCTGTGCGACGGCGTCATGATGGTAGAGCCGCGACTTTCGGCACGTCACGCGAAATCCGACGTGACGCCCGGCGGTGATGAAGTCACGCCACGGAACGCGCTTGGCTTTCCGTTCGAGCTCGAAAAAACTCGTCGCGCGAAACGATGCGGCGCGGACGATGACGCGATTCGCGGTCCGCAGCCACAGATTGGCGCGATACAGCTCCTCGAACGACCCATGCCACGTCACGCCGCCACGCACGGTGGAGACTGGGACGATCCCCAATCCCCGCAGCTCATCGGCGGTCAACGCTTCGACACCCGGTGGTGTCACGGCAAAGAGTTCGAGCATGGAACTGGTCATGTATATTGGAGACGCTGGTGAGATTACCTCGTCCGGGCTCCGATCGTAAGTGTTCGCCATGCTCGTAAGTGTCCGTCGTATGCCCGTAGCATGCTCGTAGCATGCTCGTAGCGGCTCCAACAAGTCCTGTGCGACACCATTACGTCGTGCTGCTGACCGCCGCGGTGACGCTGTTGTACATCGCGGCCCTCGTGGCTCGGCATACCCAGCCGATGCAGCGGCTCGTGCGGCACGGTGGCGATTGGGGAGCGGCGATCATGCCGCGCATCCTGGCCCTCGTCACCTTCTTGGCCGGCGCGCTCCTCCTCTTTTCGGGATCGACGCCCGCGATCACGGAACGCCTCCGGTGGATCGAGACCTGGATCCCGCTCGTCATCCTGGAGCTGTCGCACTTCTTCGACCAGTTGGTCGGGGTGTCGCTCCTGATCCTGGCCCGCGGCGTGGAACGGCGGCTCGACGCCGCGTACCACATCACGATCGCGATGATGGTGGCAGGGATTTTTCTCTCGCTCCTGCGATCGTTCGACATCGAGCAGGCGATCACGATCGCGCTCTTTCTGGTCCTGTTCATTCCGAGCCGGAAATATTTCTACCGGCGTACGTCACTGATCGAAGAGCGATTCACGCGATCCTGGATCGTCGCGATTCTCCTCGTCGTCCTCGGCTCGATTGCGCTCGGGTTCATCTCGTACGCGAATCTCAACGTCTCGACGGAAGAATTCTTCCGCTTCGCGACGCGCGCGGAACATGGCCGCTTCCTGCGCGCCACGGCCGGAATTCTCACGGTGCTCATCATCTTCGCGGTGTTGCGCCTGATGCGCCCCGCGAAGCCGATCATCGCGCAACCGACCAACGACGACCTCACCCTCGCACACCGGATCGCCGCGAATTTCCCCGAAGCCGGTGCGCAGCTCGCCTTCATGGGCGACAAATACTTCTACTTCAACGAGCGGCACACGGGCTTCGTAATGTACGCCGTCAACGGCCGTAGCTGGGTTGCACTCGGCGACCCCGTCGCCCCGGTGAGCGACGTCGCCGAGCTGTTGCATGGGTTCGTGCGGATGGTGGATCGGAATGGAGGGTGGCCGGTGTTTTACAAGGTTGGGCCAACGCTGCTGTATCTCTATCTCGATCATGGATTGAGCGTGGTGAAACTGGGCGAAGAAGCCCGCGTCTCGCTCACCGATTTTTCCCTCGACGGCCCCACGCGGCGCAATCTCCGCCGCGTCTGGCGCAAGATCGTCGACGACGGCTGCAGCTTCGAGATGGTTCCCACCGAGAACGTCGACGCGCTCATTCCCGATTTGCGGCGCGTGTCGGATGCGTGGCTGCAGCAGAAACAGGCGCGCGAAAAAGGATTCTCACTCGGCTTTTTCACCGAGGAGTACATCCGGCAATATCCGGTGTGTGTCGTGCGCAAAGAGGGCCAAATCGTCGCGTTCGCCAACGTCTGGCTCTCCGGCCGGTCTGAGGAAGTCGAAGTCGATTTGATGCGATACACCGAGGCGGCCCCGCCCGGCATCATGCGCTATGTCTTGGCTGAAATGATGTTGTGGGGCAAAGCCAATGGATATCGGTGGTTCAATTTGGGGATGGCCCCGCTGAGCGGACTCACGTCACACGCGGGAGCGCCGATCTGGAATCAAATCACGGTGGCGGTGCGCGGCGCTGGAGAACGCTATTACAATTTCCAGGGCATCCGGGAATTCAAACAGTGGTTCTACCCGGAGTGGTCGCCGCGCTTTCTCGTGAGCGCCGGCGGCGCCGCACGCCCGATCATCCTCGCGAACATCGCCTCGCTCATCGCCGGCGGACTGGATGGGATCGTCAAAAAATAACTGGTCGTCTCCACTCGTCATCACGGCGGCCGCGACGTTGGTGCGGCTCCTGCTCGCGTGCACCGTTCCACTCGTCCCCGACGAAACATATTACTGGGAGTGGAGCCGGCACCTCGCCACCGGATACTTCGATCATCCACCCCTCATCGCCCTGTGCATTCGTCTCGGGACGACGATCTTCGGCGATACACGGATCGGCGTCCGCATCGGGGCGATCATCGCCGGAGCGATCGCGACGTGGGCGATCGTGACCTTGGTCCGGCGCTGGCGCACTGATACGCCCGACGCAACGCCAGCGACGTCGCGCGCCGCAGTACTGATCGCGACGATTCCACTGTCCGTTGTCGGCTTTACGCTCGCGACACCGGACGCGCCGCTTCTCGCGGCGGTCGCCATGCTCTTGCTCCTCGTCGATCGTGCACTCGCCGCCCCGGCGCGATCCGCCGTCGCGTTTCGCCGGTGGTGCACGGCGGGAGTCGCCCTCGGATTGGCGCTCTGTTCCAAATACACCGCGGTTTTGGTCGCGCTCGGCATCTTCATCGGATTACTCGCGCATCCACGCTTGCGACGCCGCTTGGCGGAGCCGGGACCGTACGTCGCTGTAGTCATCGCGCTCGCGATCTTCTCGCCAGTCATCATCTGGAACGCACGACACGGCTGGGTGTCGTTCGCGTTTCAACTACACCACGGACTCGGTCGTCACGGCGGATCTCCGCTCGCGCGCGAGCTCAATCTTTTTGGCGGACAACTCGCCCTCATCACGCCAATCATCGCGATCCTCATGGGAATGGCGGTCTGGCGCGCGGTACGTGACCGCAACGATCTTCGCGCCGATCATCAGTTCGTCTGGGGAATGACGGTGATCGCCCTGTTTGCCGTCTTTGCACTGAGCGCAGTGCGCAAACCGGTGGAAGCCAACTGGCCAGCGCCCGCGCTTGCGGCGATGATCCCACTGCTCGCGATGGCTGACACGGCGATTCCGCGGAGATGGTTCACGGGCGGGGTGTGGTTGGCGGGGTTCTGTGCAGTGATCATTAGCGCACACGCGATGGCCGGAATCCTCCCATTGCCACCGCGGCGCGATCCGCTCACGCAAGCACGCGGATGGGATGATGCCGCCACCCGAATGCACGCCGTTCGCGATAGCCTCGTTCGCAACGATCCGACGAACGGCGCACACTGTCATCGCGTCTGGTTCACCGCCGACCGATATCAGGATGCGTCGGCGCTCGCATTCGCGCTCCCCGATCATCCGTTCGTCTTCGCGTTGAACATCGGAGGGCGTCACAACCAATATGATCTGTGGCCCCCTGTTGCCGCGTCGTTCGCATCGGGCGACTGTGTTCTGCTTGCGGTCGATGATTCACCCGCCGGCGCCGCCGTCGCGAAACGGGCCTCACAAATCATGGCGATGTTGTCCGGCGCGTCGGATCCACAACAAGCGACGCCATTCGACGCCGGTATCGCGCCCCGCCAATATCACGGACACAACATCGGCGCTCGGCGGCTCTGGGACATTCCGATCGGCCGATGAAGCGCTCCTGAACGAAGCGCTTCATATTAGGACGGCTCATCCGTGTTACGGATTGTCCGTCGCGCGCCGCCGATACGGTGATGGTGCTGGCTCCTCGATTGGCGACAACTCGATCACGCGATAGGCGATTGGCGGCGTCATTCGATGTAACAATGGCAGCGACACGTTGTAGACAGGAACTCCGGAGACCGTACGCCCCTCCGGCGATCCCGCATGGGCGTGACCGTGTACGACCGCGCTGACGTGATACCGTCCAATCGGTTCCTCGAGACGGCTCGTCCCCAAATACGGAAAAATTTCAAGCGGCTCCCCTTCGATCGTCGCGCGAATCGGCGCGTAGTGCATGACCGCGATCTTCTGCGTCGTACGCAGTCGCGCGAGCGCCGCCTCCAGCTTCAATGTTTCGTTCACCGCCTCGTGGACGAACTGCTTCACGATCGGTTCTCCCCACGCACCGAGCACTCCGCGGCCGAAGCCACCCGCAAACCCTTTGACGCCCGCGAATCCAATACCGTGCACTTCACACGCATCGCCATCGAGCATGTTGACACCGGCTTTGGTCAGTGTCTCCTTGATCCGATCTTGCTGTCCCCCTTCGTAGTCGTGATTGCCGAGGACGCCGAGGATGGGGATTTTGACCGTGGCGGTGAGGTCGTGAGCGAGCACCTCCGCTTCCTCCGCGAGGCCATAGTCGGTGAGATCGCCACAGAGCACCAAGACGTCGGCCTCATCGTTCAACCTTGGGAAGAGATGCGCGAGGGTCCCCTGCGATCCCTTCCCATAGTGCACGTCTCCAACGGCAGCTACACGAACGCGCTCTTTGAGGGTCACAAAATAACTCCTTCGAAAACGGGAAAGCGTCTGCGGAATGAACGTCCGGTGCCTGTTCAAGGTTCATGCACAAAACCCGTGAGCCCCGCTTTTGCAAAGGAGAGCTCCCTATGGCCACTCGATCGACCGCCGACGACCGGATCCTCGGCACCAACGAATTTTATCGCCGTGCGCTGCACGTGCTGAACGACGGGCGGGTTCCGTTCCTCGTCGGAGGATCGCACGCGTTTCTCCATTATACCGGCATTACCCGCGACACCAAAGACTTCGACCTCTTCATTCGCCGGAGCGACCTCGACGCCGCGCTCGCCGAGCTCGCCAAAGCGGGCTACCGCAGTGAGATTACCTTCGCGCACTGGCTCGGGAAGGCATTCTACGGCGAAGACGCGGTCGATCTCGTCTTCAGTTCCGGCAACGGCGTCGCAACGGTCGACGATGACTGGTTTGCGCACGCGGTCGAAGGGAACGTGCTCGGTGTTCCCGTAAAGTTGGCACCACCAGAGGAATTGCTCTGGCAAAAGGCATTCATCATGGAACGCGAGCGGTTCGACGGCGCCGACGTCGTGCATCTTCTGCACGCGATGACCGAACGGCTCGATTGGGAGCGTATCGTTCGCCGATTCGACGACAAATGGGAAATTCTCCTCGCGCACATGGTCACCTTCGGATTCGTCTACCCCGACGAGCGCGCACGTTTGCCTCGCGACGTCATGCACGCGCTCTTGTCGCGAGCGGTCGATCAATTGTCGCACTCGACACCGACCGAATCGATGAACGGATCGACGCCGCGCGTGTGCCGCGGAACACTCGTCTCACGCGCTCAATATCTTGTCGATATCGGTCAGCGCGGATACGCCGACGCTCGACTCGCTCCTCGCGGAGGGATGACCGGCGAACAACTCGCGTATTGGACCTGGGCGATCGATCACGTCAAATAGACGTGTGACGTGCTCCGCTCAACGATGCACTGACGGTCGGAGCTGATGCCGGAGAAAAAACTGCACGATCGAATCCGACGCGATCATGTCTTTGGGAGGCTCGGGGGAGAATACCCACCCCCGTCCTCCCCCCGGCCATCCGTGATGTCCGCCGAGAATCGTGTAGAACACCACCTCCGCACTATCAGGGCAATGGTATCCCAGACGAACGACTTGCTCCACACGCGCGCTGTCTGGAGGCGTCGCGCAGCCATCGTGCGTGACCCAAAACCGCGCGACATCCGGCGCAGAGTGGGTGAAATGATCCCCTTTGCTCTGCGGCGGCCCGCCTCGATCTCCTCCATACGGGATTTGCGTATCCCCTGTCCCGTGAATGATCATCGCGGGAATAGGCTTGGGGAGCGGACATCGTGGTTCCGGTTCGAACAATGTCCCTGACACCCCAGCAACAGCGGCGATCCGGTTCGGTAACGCACACCCCAAGAGAAAGGACAACGTGGCGCCGTCGGAATAACCAGTCACGTACACGCGCGACGGGTCGACCATGAAGCTCGAGTGCATCTGGTCGAGGATCCCCGTAAGGAACGCTGTCTCACTGACATGATGCAAAAAGGAATACCGGCAACATTCTCCGATATTCCACGCGCGGTGCAATCCCTCCGGATAGACGACGAAAAATCCGAACGCATCCGCCCTCGTATTCATCGACGTTTCCCGCTCGATGACCGAGGCACTCGCGCTGCTTCCATGAAAGACGACTACGATCGGCAACGCGCGCGCGCCGTTATATCCTTTTGGAACGTGCAGACGAAATTCCCGCAGCCATCCGTCGACGGTGACTTGCTCGATGTAATTCCCCGGCTTCGCTTCGTGCAGATAGGCTGCCGGAATCCCCGGTGACAGGATCACCAGCACGCTCCCAAGGAGCAAAGTCAGCGTCGTCTTGAGCAAGAACCTGAGCACCTGATCGAGAAATCCAAGGATGGGAAAAATAGCCTGCCAAGACGCCGCGGAATGGTTCGTGCTTGTACGAAATCACGTATGCCTCCCCGCGTCACCCAAGCCGCGGCTCGAACGCTGTTGTCCGAGCGGTTCGGCCACGCCAATTTTCGCCCGGGCCAATGGCCTCCCCTTCATGCCCTCCTCGGAGGACGTGACGCCCTCGTCGTCATGCCGACCGGCAGCGGGAAGTCGCTGATCTATCAGCTCCCAGCCCTGCTCCTTCCAGGCCTGACTGTCGTGGTGAGTCCGCTCATCGCCCTGATGAAGGACCAACAAGACAAGCTCGACGCCATTGGTGTCGACGCCGTCTCGGTCCACTCGCACTTGTCGACATCACAAACGCGCGAGGCTCATCGTCAGATTGCCACGGGGGCGGGTGACATTGTCTATCTAACCCCCGAGCGATTCAAAGATCGCGCCTTTTTTGAGCAATTGCTCGCACGTCAGATCTCGCTGTTCGTCGTCGACGAAGCACACTGCGTCTCGCAATGGGGCCACGATTTCCGCCCCGACTACCTCACACTCGGCTCCATCGCGCAACGCCTGGGACGTCCGCCAATTCTGGCACTCACCGCCACCGCGACGGAACCGGTCCGGAACGACATCATCCGCCAACTCGGGATGCGTGACCCCCATATCACCATCACCGGATTCGCGCGCCCCAACCTCCGTTTCGAAGTCCGCCGCACCGTCAACGACGGCATCAAAGACGTCTCCGTCGAACACCTGCTCCACGAGACGGAAGGGTCTGGCGTCATCTACGTCGCGACGGTCAAAGAAGCAGAACGACTGTTCGAACAACTCAAGGATAAGTTCCCGATCGGCCTCTACCACGGAAAGCTCCCCGCCGCCGAACGCAAGGCGACCCAAGAGCGGTTCATGAACGACGACCTCAAGGCCATCGTCGCGACGAACGCCTTTGGTCTCGGCATCGATAAGCAAAACATCCGCTTCGTCGTCCACTATCACTTCCCCGGTTCGATCGAGTCGTATTATCAGGAAGCAGGACGTGCGGGACGCGACGGACTTCCGGCGATCTGCACCGTCCTCTATCGCGTCGAGGACAAACGCATCCAATCCTACTTCCTCGGCGGTCGCTACCCGGAAATCGAAGAAGCGGCCCGCGTCGCGATCGCGCTCGAGAAGTATCCAACCGATCAACCCGTGGCGCTCGACGACATCGCGGAGTTGACCAACGTCCCGCGCCGTAAAGCAAAAATCGTCTTTACGTTGCTGAAGCGACACGGATTGGTACGCGAGCATCGCGGTAATCATTGGCAGCGGCTCAAAGGAAACCTCACGTCCGTCGATCTCAGCGCCGATCTCACCGACTACGAGGAGCGGCGCGCGAAAGATCAGGAACAGCTCCGGACCATCGTCCAATTCTGCCAAACGACCGAATGCCGGACCCGCTTTATCCTCGAGCATTTCGGCGAGGAAGTCCAGCCAGGATGGAGCTGCGGCAACTGCGACGCCTGTGATCAGATGATCGCCTGGGACGCGAGAGCATCCGCGTAAAAGGAACAGGGGCGCACTGCGTGCGCCCCTATGTAGGCCCCTCACCGTATCGCACGCGTCCCACCGTCGCGCATCAACGGCATAAATTCCCGTCATGCCCGTCTCACACCTGCTGAAAGCCCTGGTCCGGCGAACCGGTCTCCTGTTCGTCGTCGCAGTCATCGCGTGGTTGATCCCGCTGATTTTCGAGTTCCCGCTCGTGTTCCATTTCCCGCCGGGACACCTGCATCAGCTGGCCAGCGGCCCGCTCGAAGCCGTTGCGATCATCGCGCTTTTCTTCCAAGCATTGATTTGGTCGAAAACGTTGACCTCGCATTGGGCCGACCGGTACATCGAACATCATCAGGCCGACCGGAACGACGCGTCGACGATCCGCGTCGTCGCCATTCTCATCCGGATCGCCGTCGGTGCGGTCCTCTTCGTGATCGCCGTCGAAGCGCTCGGGAAAAGCGTCACCGGATTGATCACGGGGCTCGGCATCGGCGGCATCGCTGTCGCCTTCGCGCTACAAAACGTTCTCTCCGATTTGTTCGGCGCCGTCTCGATCGCGTTCGACAAACCGTTCGTCATCGGCGACGCGATCCAAGTCGACAACTTCAGCGGCACGGTCGAACGCATCGGTCTCAAGTCGACGCGCGTCCGCTCCGACAACGGCGAGGAAATCATCTTCGCCAACGGAGAGCTCCTCAAAGGACGCATCCGGAACTTCGGCCGGCTGACGCAACGCCGTGCCCTCCTCCTTCTCAAATTCAGCGGCACCACGCCGCCGGACAAACTCGAAAGCATTCCAGGACTCATTCGCAAAACAGTGGAAGCGGAGCCCAATACCCGCTTCGTCCGCGCGAACGTCAAAGGCATCGGCGATTCGACACTCGACGTCGAGGCGATCTATTACGTAACGAGTGCCTCGTATCAGCTGTACGCCGACACGCAGCAAGAAGTGCTGCTGACGCTCTTGCGCGAGTTCGCGCGGCAAGGGATCGAGCTCGCGGTTCAACTCGACTCCGCGCAAAAAGAAAAGACGGCGGGACGTTGACGCCCCGCCGTCTACATTCTTCATAGCGATAGACCGCGCTATCCCGCCGAAGCCGCCTGCGCGGCGTATCGTTTGAGCCGCGCCACCATCGCGTTGAGCCCGACCTCTCGCGTATGGAGCCCAACCCCGTCCATCAACGTCCGCACGAAATCCGCCGGAATGTCCAACGTCACCTGCGGCGGCTGTTCGTTGACCGCCGAGAAGATGATGGCGAGCATGGCGGCAATCGTGGGTGATTGCCGCACGTTGACGTCGGCGTAAAAGTGCATGACTCCGTCGTGCATCTCCGGAAAGATGTCGACGCGCGTCTGGCACTCCGGAATGGTGTAATTACTCCGGTCGATCGACTCGTACTTCGGCGGCAATGGCTCCAACTTCTTGGAGAATTGCACCAACGCCTGCATCTTCTCGTCGCGTCCCATCGACTGAAAGCGCCGGAGGACTTTCTCCACCGGCGCCGGAACCGGACCCGCGTGTGATTCTGCGTTACTTTCCATCCGGAACGATTCCACTCTTGCTGACCAACTGTGCCGCGAGCACCGTTTGGATCACGTTGGCAATACTGTTGGTCGTCCCCTCGGCGGCCCCTTTGCCGTCGTTGGAGATGGTGATCAACTTCGCGTCCGACAATGCATCCGCAATGACCGGGGCAATTTGCGGGAGCATCTCGATCTGGCGATACCGGAAATAACTTTCCCCACCCGCCTGAATCGCCGCATTCACTTTGGCGATGCTCTCTGCGGTCGCGTCGGCGATGCGGGTGATCCGGATCGCTTCCGCCTCCGCCGCCGCCTGCGCCTCGATCTTCACCCGCTCGGCGTCGGCTTTGGCTTGCGCGATTTGCGTGGCGTCGAGCTCCGACGTGCGTTGGATGGCTAACGCATCCTGCTTCTTCGCTTCGGCTTGTGCGATCAGCGCCGCGTTCGACGCGCGCGTCTGTTCCAGCTCACGCTGCTTGTCCGAAATCGCCCGGTCCGCTTCGAGCTGCGCCTCTTTTGCACGACGCGCCTGTTGCGCCGATACGATGTCGGCATTGGCCTGCGCTTCGGCCGCGGACATGCGCCGGCGTGCGTCGGCCACCTCGGATTGCACGACTTTGATGTTGAGTGAATTGAAGATGAGTCCGAGATCCGTCAATTCGCGCGAACACGCTTTTCGAATGATCACCGCCAACGGATCATCGTCATCTTCCGCCGCCTGCACCGCCTGAATCGCGCTCGCCGACGCATCCATTGGAATGATCGCCGACGCATGCGACGGAGGGACCGCTTCGCCACTTCCCAACGCGCGTGGCGTCGTCGTCTTCGCAGAGAAGAGCTGATCGTGCGTCAACAAGTTGATGGCGCGACGTCCCGAGCTCGACAACAAGTCGGTCAACGTATTCATCTGGTCCGCATCCGGCTTGGCGAAGAAACGATTCGCCGCGGTCCGAATCATCGCGTCGGTATCACCGACGGACACGATCGCGCTCGCGAGCACGCGCACCTTGATCGGCTGCGGCTGCCCGTGCATGTCGAGGTCGGCCGTTTGGTCGGTGATGTCGAGGTCGACGTTGATGACCTTGCTCGACAACGTCGTTCCCGTCGTCAGCAACGGAACTTCCTTCGATTTACCCGGTCCACGATAGATCACCGTCCCGCCAGTGATCCAACTCACCATCCGGATGGTACCAGCCTCGACGTCCCGCAAGAACGACGCGACGATCGCGGGGATGACGACGAGTATGACGAACAACACAGCGACGATCAAAATGAGCGTTTGCATGTGAGTGAAATGAGAAAGAGTTATGCGCGGGAATTCGAGCCGAGATCCGGCCCGTGCCCCACGATGGGATCAGCGCCGGCTCCCGCCGCGCGGCTGACATACGACACGACACACCGCTGCCGCCGCGAATCGACCTCCTCGATCCGCACGACGTCGCCCGCGCGGACC